>OBJA01000022.1_pt1 | contig 160887 bp, 134 predicted proteins | sample 1519751 | NCBI WGS metagenome assembly OBJA01 (sample SAMEA3881238, study PRJEB22517) | soil metagenome | biome: lake sediment; feature: soda lake sediment; material: sediment, water from around vicinity | place: India | collected 2013-12-23 | depth 3 m
GCGATTACTTCCACTGTGCAGACACAGCAAGAATAAGTATAGCTGTTTACCCGGTTCCTTCAGCTAACTTTCTAATGGATACCATACCCTTTGAGCAAACAACAGTCTTAGAAGCTACACAAGGTTACAGCAGTTACCTCTGGAATACAGGTGATACTACTTACTATGTAAACGTCGACAAACAAGGAGAATACAGCATAATAATACAAACCAAGGAAGGTTGCAGCGCAACAGAGAAAGTGTTCATGCTTGATACCTTTGTGCCAATACTTGTCCCCAATGCTTTCACCCCCAATGGTGATGGCTTGAACGACACCTTTAAGCCTGTAATAAACTTTGAACAGGTAAGGCACTACAGCATGAGCATCTACAACAAATGGGGACAGTTAGTCTTTGAAACCAACAATCCCACTAACAACTGGACAGGCCAAAACGCCATGCAAGGCATCTATACCTGGGTAATATCATATTCAAACATGGTAGGTAAGGTATATCAAATGAAGGGGAGTGTTGCGTTAGTGAAGTAACCAAATCAGTTCTGATGTATCATATCCTATTTGCTGCGCCTGTTGCAGGTAGCTGTTTTTAACATCCTCGGGAATTGAGGTCTCCCTTGAAAGTATCCATAAATACTTAAGGTTATTCCCGACTACCAGGGCATACTTGTATTGGTCGTCGAGAGCAATTACGTTATATGAACCATAGAAAGGACCGAAAAAAGATACTTTCAGCTTTGCCTCGTTCTCATTACCTCTGAATTTGGCTTTGCCTTCGGCTTTTTTCCACTCTTTTTTCACGTAGTTGTAGCCGCTGTTAACCACTTTGATGGTGCCATCGTCATTAAGAGAGTATTCGGCAGTTACATTGTTCATGTTTCTTTCAAAACGATGATCAAGTCGTGCTATCTCATACCATTTGCCGAGGTACCTCTTTTTATCAAAGGGTTTTACAACAGTAGCCCCTTTTGGCATGGAAGTGCATGAACTAAAAATAAATATGCCTGCAATACCTAATGCTGATAGTGTAATTAATGCGCCCTTTTTGATCATAATAATTGTTTAGTGCTAAACAACCAAACAGTTATAATTGTCGGAGAGCAAACTCATAATCTCTGCCTTCCTTTATTCCGTAGTCAACATACGATCGGCGCGCATACTCTATTGCAGCCTCTCTGTTTCCTACCTGCTCAAAATAAACTGCCATATTGAGGCACGCACGACCCCGATTTTCGAAACTATCGTTCTTTAAAATTTCTTCCCATGTATCAGCAGCTCCTTCCCAATCGTTGGTTTCAACATGACGATATGCCGACTTAAATGCTTCTTTTCCCGCACCTTTACCTTTCTTATACAAAACACGGTTCACTATAAAATAGCCTGGTAATAAGCGCTCAATATACTCCATACCTCCCGAGTATGCCGCTCCATGCAATGCTTTAGGTGGTACTGCAACACCGTTGCCATCGCCATGAAAAGTTATTACACGTGAGCATTCGTACTGATCGACAATCTTCTTACTTGCAGGATCGTACATACGCCAATACATCAAGATGTTAAAGGTTCTTTCATTATCTACAGGGCGTGGAAACAATATTTTAGGAAGCGCGAACATATCAGAATTTGAATCGAACATCTCCAGTACCAATAAAGCATCGGCATTTGATGAGCTACAAATATCCTCAACCTCTTTCCAGTCGAGAGGTGCAGGTATTTCACGTGTGCCTGTTCCGTTGAGTTTGTACTTTTCAGGATAAACAATTCTAAAACCATCCTGCTCAGTAATTCGGTTTGAAACAGCAGCTAAGCACTGTTCTGAAGCCTTGCGGTCAGACACTTCAATCTCGCCGGTGATGATTGATTCTATAATCTTACTGGCTTTATCTTCTTTTGGAGTTACCGATCTGTTCGCCACAGCTACTGTTTTAATATTATCGGGTAAATCAACAGCAGGTTCAATAGGATAATTCATTGATATCATCGCATATTTGCTGCAGCTTGTGAATAGTAACAGTGATAAGATAAGGGTATAGAATGTATAGCTTCTCATGGTTTTATTGTTGTAATGTTATAGCTTAATTTTTTACTAATGACGTCTTTAAAGCCCCAAAACAAAAACTGTGCCTGAAAATAGGTTATACATATACATTATTACAATACAGTTTAAAAAGCCTATATTTCTTCACTTATGGAGTAATGAGCAAAGGCAGATATTGGCAATGAGATGTTACTGATGTACATATACGAACACGCTGATGTTCAATTATGTGCAATAGTTTTAAGAGCCTCTTGTGCTTGTTATTTCCTGAAGGAGGGATGTTTTAAAAATAATGTCGTCAACTATTCCATTAACTGAAATTGTTGCTCCTGATATTGCATCGATATTCTTTCCAACAGCAATATTCTTTGTTGTATTGTACCCAATAAACTGCTTAAGCCAACCTTTAACTGTTATTTCCTGGCCGTGGGTTGCCTGATAATTATAAACATCAACAAGAATAACATTAATTTGAGAATCGAAAATAATATAGTAATCGAAGTACTCGAATGAATCGGCTGATGTATTTACTAAAGAACACCCTCCTGTTCTGCAACTATTTACCCTGCCTATGTAAACATAACCATGCTCTTTACCATCGGAAATCACATGAAAGAACTTGCCTTGAGGCAGATGAATACCTTTATTAATTATTTCAACTAATGATGTGTTTTCGGAAGCTGTTACTTTTTTCAGGTTAACCGACAGTTTTCGAGGAGAATAGTTAACTGCCTCCTTTTGATTTGAGAAAGAGGTGAGAATAAAGAAGAATATGACTAAAATTACCTTCATAAGGATATTGTTTAAATGAAGAAAGCGGCCGGTAATACCGGCCGCTGCTTGCTTACAAACCACTAAAACATTACGCCAATCCCGGCATTAAACACTTTCTTGTATTCCTTATCTGAATCGTTTTTCGAAAACTGCATATCAGCTTTTATCACTGCATTTGGATTAAGCTTGTAAGTTAATCCGGTTGTGATCATTGTATTTTTATAGGCAGGGTTTTTTGCCATATCGCCTTCAACAGAGTTATGAGTATTATAGAATTCATAACGAACAAAAGGAATTAATTGCTGAGATGTTTCCTTGCAGAAGGATAACACGTTATAACCGGCTTCAACATAGTAGCCTACCATTGAGTTACCAAGGTCGTTATTCTTTCCTTTTGAAGCTGTGAAAGCATTATATTCGAGCACATTGCTGAAAGAGGTTAAGTAGAATTGTCCTCTTAATTCAAGAGCGCCAAACTGGTAGCGGGCATCGGCGCCAAGCATTGATATGCCAATAACTGATGAGTCGGCACGTGCAATAAGTGCTGTGCTGTCGTTATGCAGCTTACTAAAAAGGCGGCTTTGCGATTTACCGGTATAGGCGGATAAACCTATATTTAGGCTACGAATTCCATAGTACTCTACTCTACCTGCAAAAGAAGGTGAGTGAATGAATGCTTTTGATCCTTTTTGTCTTCCTTCACGTAATCCACCGGCTCCCGTGAATATACCTTTTGTATCGTAGCCATTAAGACCATTCATAACATAAAGTTGGTATCTGGCAGAAACAGGAGAAATAGTACCTGAGAATCCTGCACCAATTTCTCTCCATGTGGTTAGAGAAATACGGTTATCAATAATAGGGCGTTCAACGCCGTTAAATGTAGTAGGTTCGTGGTATTCATTAACTATGCCCATTGGTACAAGCATTAAACCTGCTCTGAAATTAATGAAGTTGTTTAGCTTATGTTGAAGGAAAGCCTGCTCAACCCAAAGCTCTTTTGCATATTCAAATTCTATTTCACTAACAAAAGAGGTGCGTTTTGTGAAATTGTAACCAAGGAACATAACCATGCGATGAACATCGATAGTTCCAAGTTCACGCTGATCTTTTGAGATAGGTTGGTTGTAATGCACTTCGCCGTAACCACCAATGTTGAGTTTACCATTACTGTTAAGCATCGATTCGGCACTATTGGTATATGTGCCTGCAGGGGTTTGCTCAGTTTGCTGAGCATATAGGTTGATTGCTAAAGAAACAAAAGCAAATAGTAGGATAATTTGTTTTTTCATCTTGATTGAATAGGTTGTTTAACGGTGCAAAGTAACTGCAGCTCAAACTACTGTACAATCATCACTTATGATGAATTTAAGCAAATCACCTCATTAGAAATGATGATGATAGGATGTTAGAAAGCGATTGCACTTTAGAGGCAACCTGATAAGAAGGTTTTACATTTAATTGTGAGGCTATTTTCTCAATCCACTCCTTACCGGTAGGAGGATTTACATCTGTTGGCAGATGCCATACCTCTTTGCATAATATTTACACTTTTCGATGTAAAATTATCAAATACTGAAATACCAAGACCCGGTAGATAAGATCGAACTTAAAATCGAAAATCCGGACTTTATAACCTGGGGGCATTAGGTATAAGTCCGGATCTTCTCATCAACTAATATATAATCCAAATTTGAAAAGAGCAATTAGGATAATACAAAGCCTGTGCCATTTTTACATGTTATTGAATATCAATGGTAAGCATATGTTCAAATTCATATCACATATAGAGAAAAATCTACACTTTGTGCAACAAATAAAGTTAGTGAGTAGCATTATTTTATATACTTTTGCGGCTTAAACATAAGCCGATAGATGGATTTAATATCTCTTGTTCTCATTGCTTTAGGTCTTTCAATGGACTCTTTTGCAGTATCAATAAGCAGTGGATTAGTATTACCGGGCATAAGGTTCAACAAGGCACTCATAATAGCATTCTCTCTTGCTTTCTTTCAGGGATTGATGCCGTTTATAGGATGGTTTATGGGGTTGAGTCTACAGGAATACTTAAAGCCTGTTGATCATTGGATAGCGTTCATACTGCTTGCACTATTAGGCATTAAAATGATTTATGAAAGTAGAAAGCATGAAGAAGATCGCGCCGAATTTAATCCGCTTAATCCTGCAGTATTAATCACCATGTCGGTGGCTACAAGCATTGATGCGCTAATAGTTGGCATGAGCTTATCGTTTATATCCATGCCCGAAACCTTATTATGGATTGCAATACTTGTGCCCGTATTAATTATTGGAGGAGTAACCTTTATCATGTCGATGTTAGGGATACTCTTCGGTAAAAAAATTGGGAATCACTTCGGGAAGAAAATGGAGATGTTCGGAGGCATTGTTCTTATCATAATAGGACTCCGTATACTCACCGAACACCTCTTCATTTTAGGTTAACAATTACCTGATCCCTGTAGTATCAGGTGTACTGATAAAAGGCTCCGAATCGTTTTCGAATGGATTGTTATTACTGTTATTCTGCATAGAATTCATCTCAGCCTCACGACCAAAGGGATCATTTAAAGTTACTCTCGAGATTTCGGTTCCCGAAGGAGTTGAAACACTTCCCTGAGGTTCTGCAGTGATAATGATTTCATTGATATTATAAGGAGTTAAAGTAGTTAATGTTGCTGTTTGGGCATTTTCATTTCTAAGTTGACCCAGATTAATTAGTTCATTTTCTTCTGTGTTAGCCCAAATAACATAAGCAGTACTTGTTGGATCAACGCGATCGGGGCTTGCAAGATTCTTTGCATTAACAGTTACAACATTATTATTATTCTTATCAACTTTAGTCTTTGCCTTTATCTCTGCGGCTGGTGCAACGTTCGAAATAGGGAAACGTGTTGTACTGGCACATGCGGCAAGAAATATTGCTAAAGCAGCTATTAGCACTTTTGTTGGCAGTTTCATAATATTAGCAGTTTAAGTTATTATTAGTAAGTTATAGTTCTACGATTACATTAACAATCTGACTGTAAGGATGTTGCAAGAGTTTGCAATTTATCTTAATGATGTTTTTAATACTATTAACTTTAAGCGGTGCATTAATTACAGTAGAATAATGTTTAATTTTGTAATCTCAATAAACGACTGAATATTATTATCTATGAACGAAAATAAGCCTGAGGGTGAAGTAAAAACAACAACCAACTTCATTCATTCAATAATTGAAGAAGATATACGTAATGGCAAAAATGATGCAAAAGTTCATACCAGGTTCCCACCTGAACCTAATGGATATCTGCATATTGGCCATGCTAAATCAATATGTCTTAATTTCGGTATAGCAGCAAAATATAATGGGAAATGTAATCTACGATTTGATGATACAAACCCTGCAAAAGAAGATATTGAATACGTTGACTCCATTAGAGAAGATGTACATTGGTTAGGCTTTGATTGGGAAGGAAGGGAATATTTTGCCTCCGACTACTTCGAGCAAATATATGAGTTTGCTGAAAACCTGATAAAAAAAGGTAAAGCCTATGTTTGTGACCTTACAGCTGAACAGATAGCCGAACAGAAAGGCACTCCAACACGGCCGGGTATTGAAAGTCCTTTCCGTAACAGATCGGTTGAAGAGAATTTAGATCTGTTTAGGCGGATGAGAGCTGGCGAATTTCCTGAAGGCACACATACCTTGAGGGCAAAAATTGATATGGCATCACCAAATATGCACATGCGTGATCCTATCATGTATCGTATTATATATGCACATCATCATCGTACAGGCGATAAATGGTGCATCTATCCGATGTATGATTTTGCTCACGGACAGTGTGATTCAATTGAGAATATAACACATAGTATATGCACACTTGAGTTTGAAGTACACCGCCCGCTATATGATTGGTTTGTAAAGGAGCTTGAGATTTTTCCTCCACAACAAATTGAATTTGCAAGATTAAATATGACCTACACAGTAATGAGCAAGCGCAAGCTTCTTGAACTGGTTAAGAACAATTACGTTAGCGGTTGGGATGATCCACGTATGCCTACTATATCAGGACTTAGGAGAAGAGGTTATACACCCGAATCTATAAGGAATTTCTCGGATATTATAGGTGTTGCTAAACGTGATAACGTAATTGATGTTAGCTTGCTCGAATTCTGTGTACGCGAAGATCTTAACAAAAAGGCTAACCGAGTGATGGGAGTAATTAATCCCGTAAAGCTGGTTATAACTAACTACCCTGACGATCTTACTGAAGAGATGCAGGCGGTTAATAACCCCGAAAACCCCGATGCAGGTACAAGAGGTGTATCGTTCTCGAAAGAACTATACATTGAGCGAGATGACTTTATGGAAGATCCACCTGCTAAATTCTTCCGTCTGGCACCGGGAAAAGAGGTGAGATTGAAATATGCCTATATCATAAGATGCGACAGCTTTGAAAAGGATCCGCAAACAGGAGAAGTAAGCGTTATTAATTGTACTTATTTCCCCGAAACCTTAAGCGGCAGACCTGAGAGTAACCGTAAAGTTAAAGGCACACTTCATTGGGTTTCAGCAAAGCACGCTGTTGAAGCTGAAATAAGATTATACGACAGGTTATTCATGTCGGAAAGTCCTGAAGATGTTGAAGAAGGAGTAGATTATAAAGTTAATATCAACCCCGATTCACTTAAAGTTGTACAGGGATATGTTGAGAGATCATTATTAGAAACGAAACCGCTGGATAAATACCAGTTTGAAAGATTAGGATATTTCTGTACAGATTACGACAGCACAAAAGATAAACTTGTGTTTAACAGAACAGTAGCGTTGAAAGATTCGTGGAGTAAAAACAAATAGTACAAAAAGTTAAAATCGCTATAAAATAATTGCTAAAAAATTTGGGCGTTATATAAACTATTTTGTAATTTCGCCGCATCATCACTGACCTATGGTGTAATTGGCAACACGTCTGACTCTGGATCAGAAGAGTCCAGGTTCGACCCCTGGTAGGTCAACAAGTCGAAAAAAAGGCTGTCTCAAAAAGGCAGCCTTGTTTTTTGATAATACCCTTACTGCAAGCTACTTTGTTAAATTGTATTTAGCTGTAAGAGTTTGTTTCTCCTCATCATCTAAAGAGCTGAAATACTTCTTCCATCCCGGACAAAAATTAATATGCCATCTCCAGAAACGGCCTAAGAAAGATTTAGGTTTCTGATCATACTTTGCTCTCATTGAGCAATTAGCGCAACCCGGTTGTTTTTCCATGATTTATAGGTTTATGTCAATTAAAGATACATAATTTAACATTTATAATCCCCAGATATTGATGAACTCAGGTAAACCGGGCATTAAATCAAACATTGCATGTATACCCATCAGCAACCAAAGATTTCTTGTTCGATGCCATAAAATTCCAAGGAAAAGTCCCGGTACTGATTGCACTGCGATGCAATAAACTACTGAATTTAATAATGAAGGCTCAGCTCCTATTCCATCATTAATACCTGCTTGTCGCAAATACATTCCCGGAGCATGTACCAACCCAAATATTAAAGCTGAGATCAGAATACCACCTGTGCTTGATCTCAGAAATGCACTCAAACGGTTTTGTAGTAATCCTCTGAAGAAGAATTCCTCAACTAATCCTACTTCAATAAAAAGCCATAAAAACAATAAAGGCAAAGCTTTAAGGATTTGGCCGGTGCTAAAAACTCCTTCTCTTAAAGGTTTTGCACCTGATCCTGCAAAGTAATTTAATGATACAAGCAGAGCCGAGAAAACAATCCAGATTGTTAAGCTTCTGTAATTAACAATGGCATTCCACTTTAATGTTAATCCAAAGTCTTCTAAACTAAATCGGTATATTAGTTTATATACTATAAAGGGAATTGCAACAAAAACTATGACTTTGCGCAGAAGAGTTATGATCTCCTCTATTATACCCTGATAATCGCTGATAAAAAATATCTTGTTACCTAGTATAATCGTTATTCCAATATAAACTGTAAAGGCCACTATTAAATACCCTTCGTTGGTCCTGGTACTCTTAGTCTTGTAATCGGTTTTAAACTTTCTTGTTAATAACCATGCAAGCGAAGGAAAGATTAATCCGAAGATTATAATGATCGGTATAATTTCGTCGGTTTCTTTTATTTGCAACTCCTTTCCTATGTATATGCTGAGAAGATAAACCAGGATAAAACCTATAAAGAACAGAAAATCTCTTTTCTTTAGGATGGCGCTTACTTGATTAATATAAATCATGGCATCAATATATTATCGTTATGCTCATAAGACGTTAAAGTGAGAAATGGTTACACATTAATAGTCACTTAAATGAACATTTCACCTATCAACAATTAAAGGGAAGTATAAATAGGCACGGTTATAATATTGCATATTGTCGCAATTTTACAATTTCACGCGGTAAACACACAATAGTTTTGCATTGCAATTAACATTAAAAAACTTAAAGATGAAAAACTTAATTTCGTGGGTAGAAATCCCGGCAGTAGATTTCAAAAGAGCTGTTGATTTTTATAGCTCTATTCTTAACATTGAATTTCAGGTGTTTGATTCCGAGACTGAAAAGATGGCTTGCTTTCCTTCAGGAGAGGGAGCAATATTCCAGGCTGATGGATATAAACCCTCAACTGATGGTGTTATCGTAAGTTTAAACGCTGAAGATGACCTGGATGGGGCTATTAATAGAGTTCAGCAAAAAGGTGGAACGATTGTAATCCCTAAAACAAAAATTGAAGTTGAAGGCCGGGGATATTTTGCTATTTTTATTGACTGCGAGGGCAATAAACTAGGCCTTTATGGGAACAATTAATGTACTTTGTAAGTAACAGTTTGTGAACTAAATCAATCGTATATAAAAGGTGAGCTTTCAATCTGCCAAACCATCATGGCCATTATCTCTCTTTATTAAACAATATTGGGCAATTGAAAATTGTGTGCCAACCGGCCAAACACATATACAACGTATTGTTCCAAGTGGTTTAACAGAGCTCACCTTTTATTTAAACGACCGACCCAACTCACTTGATAAAGGGAAGGATATATCTGACAATGTAATTTTAAGTGGACATTTAAAAGGGTATTATGATATTGCTGTATCAGGTAAGCTATCAATGTTTTCGGTATCGTTTATGCCTTTGGGCATTTATATGTTCATGAATATGCCTGCGGATGAGTTGTATGATTTGAACGTACCATTCAGATTTATCTTTCCTGAAATTGCAAATCAGTTGGAAGATCAATTATATGAAGCAGATAGCTTTAGTGAAAAGGTTATTGTTACAGAACGATTCCTTAAAGGACTTCTTAATAATCGAACAAAATCATATAGCCTGGACCGGATAACTAAAAGCATTGACACTATTAAGGAAAGTAAAGGATTAATTGAAATTAATGCACTTTCTGATATCACATGCCTTAGCAGGAAACAGTTTGAACGCCTATTCTCAAATATAGTAGGCATATCACCAAAACAGTATTTAAAGACTATAAGGTTTCAATGGTCACTTCATTACAAGCATCAGCATCCGGCGACACCTCTTACTGAAATAGCATACATTTCAGGCTATTACGATCAGGCACACATGATAAATGACTTTAAATCTCTTTCAGGAATGACACCGGGGCAATACTTTAAGGATTGTGATCCATTCTCCGATTATTTTAATTCATTGTAAGTTGAATCATACAAGTTGACTACTGATTGTGCTTCTTTTAGAAATCCACCTAAGCCAATTCCCATTAAAATACCTGTTGCTGTTAACTGCCGTTTAACTATATGCATGTTCTATTTAATTTTATTGCCCGATTTCCAGACTATTATGGTAATTATAGCAAAGATTACAAATGGAAGAATTCCAATAGATAAGTTTGTCAGGAAATCAGGACCAAATAATTGACTTCTGATTTCAGATGCTGTATCTGTAGCACAGAATGGGCATGCTAACAGATTAAAAGATGAAAATATAATTATGATTGATAATATCTTTCGCATAACTACTCAAAGGTATTAAATAGTTAAACTTCAGACAGATAGAAAATGTTTGAATGCCAATAAGCCTAGTGACATCTATCATTATGCACCAATGACCATTAAATTGATGTAATAAGCACTATCAGGATTGATTTCATCAGGAAAAGGGCTGTATTTATTAAGGAATCGTATCTTAGTGGTTAGTCTGAACTTTAACTTTTCTCTTCTGTTATATGGCAAAAATCAACTGTAATGGAATTATACCCGATTAATACCGGCAACTTTAAGCTTGATGGTGGTGCAATGTTTGGTGTTGTGCCTAAGAGTCTTTGGAGCAAGGAATATCCTGCTGATGAGAACAATATGATCAACATGGTAATGCGTTGTCTTTTAGTTGTTGATGGTGACCGGCGTATACTGATCAATAATGGAATCGGTGACAAGCAGAGTGAGAAATTCTTTAGCCGATATTATCTTAGTGGTGATGATTCGCTTCTGAACTCTTTAAATTCAGTTGGTTATAATCCTGAGGATATAACTGATATGTTCCTTACTCATCTTCACTTTGACCATTGCGGTGGCAGTGTAAAGTTGAATGATCAAACAAAGGAGTATGAGCTTACCTTTCCTAATGCAACATACCACATCAGTAAACCGCAGTGGGATTGGGCTATGAACTCCAATAAAAGGGAAAGTGCTTCATTTCTTAAAGAAAATATTAAACCTATTGAGGATAGTGGCAGGTTGCATCTCTTTGATGATGGTGAAAAGCTATTTGAAAACTTCAGGATAAGATTATTTAATGGACATACTGAGGGACAAGCAATTCCATTCATAAAGTTTCACGATAAGACTATTGTCTTTACTAGTGATTTATTACCTACAAAAGCCCATGTTCCTCTGCCATGGATTATGAGTTATGATACAAGGCCTCTTATAACACTTGATGAAAAGGAGGATTTTCTTAACGAAGCTGCTGATAATAACTATATCTTGTTCCTTGAGCATGATGCTTATAATGAGTGCTTTACTGTTAGTAAAACCGATAAAGGGATTAAAGCCGGTGAAAGCTTTTCATTAGTTACAGTTTTGGCTTGATTTTATTGAACTGAGTAGGACTTTTTAGGTGTAGTGCCAATAAACTTTTATATGTTTCAAATGTTTTTGATACCGATAATATAATACACTAACCAAAATTCTCTGCTTTGTACCGTATAGAGTCTAAAATTAATACCACTTCTGAAGAGTTCCGAAAGAATCTTGAAGTGTATAATAGGTTGATGTCTGATTACCGCGATAAGATGAAAGAGGTCATTAATCACGGGAATACATCAACTATTTCAAAGCATAAGGAGAGAGGAAAACTCCTTGCAAGGGAACGCGTTTATGCACTGATTGATGCAAACACACCATTTCTGGAGCTTTCAACTTTGGCTGCTTATGGTATGTATAACAATGAATTCCCATCGGCCGGAATAGTAACAGGAATTGGGGTGATACATGGGCGGGAAGCGATGATTGTAGCTAACGATGCTACTGTTAAAGGAGGTACTTATATAGAACAGACTATCCGCAAGCATGTAAGGGCACAGGAAATTGCAATGCAAAATCACCTACCATGTGTTTATTTAGTTGATTCAGGAGGTGTATATCTGCCCGAACAATCAAAGGTATTCCCTGATAGATTTGACTTTGGAAGGTTCTTTTATAATCAGGCACGTATGTCGGCTGCCGGTATTCCACAGATTGCAATAGTAATGGGCTCATGCACTGCCGGTGGTGCTTATGTACCGGCAATGAGTGATGAGACCATTATAGTTCGGAATCAGGGAACTATATTCATTGGAGGACCTCCATTGGTAAAAGCTGCAACAGGCGAAGAGGTTACTGCCGAAGAACTTGGTGGAGCAGTTGTGCATACCTCTGTTTCAGGAGTGGCTGATCATTTGGCTGAAAATGATCATCATGCATTACAGATTTGCAGAGATATTTTCAGATCCTTTAAACGCTCTACTCCACAGTTTATTGATCGACAGGTGAGCTCTGGTCCATATTATGATCCATCAGAATTGTATGGCATTGCTCCTGTTGATCTGCGTAAGCCTGTCGATTCGAAAGAGATAATAGCAAGAATAGTAGATGAAAGTAAGTTTCATGAGTTTAAGTCAAATTATGCACCAACTTTAGTAACCGGATTCTCCGAAATAATGGGTTTTCCTATTGGAATTCTTGCAAACAATGGTGTGTTATTTGGCGAGACTGCACTAAAAGGTGCCCACTTTATTGAATTATGTACTTCACGAAATGTTCCAATCCTGTTTCTTCAGAATATTACAGGATTTATTGTTGGGAAAGAGTATGAGCATAAGGGCATTGCACGTGATGGTGCTAAGATGGTACATGCCGTTGCAAATGCGAATGTGCCAAAATTTACTGTTGTTTTTGGAGGATCTTTTGGTGCCGGCAATTATGCTATGGCAGGCCGTGCTTATGATCCGAATTTCCTTTTCATGTGGCCTAATGCTAAAATATCAGTAATGGGTGGCGAACAAGCTGCAGGTGTTCTTACTACTGTTAAAGAAGAACAACTTAAGGCTAAAGGGGTTGAATTTCCTGAAGATGAACGAGAGAACTTAAGATTATCAATACTTGCTAAGTATGAAGAAGAGGGTTCAGCCTACTACAGTACAGCACGATTATGGGATGATGGCATCATTGATCCTGTTGATACAAGGGCTGTTTTATCTATGAGCATTGCTGCATCATTGAATAAAAAGTGGGAAGAAACTAAATACGGTGTTTTCAGAATGTAATTCACCTGCAAATCACTCAATCATTTAACGAAATAAAGATTTAATCATGGAATACACCACAATTTCAATTGAACATAAGGGGAAAATCGCAACTATCTTTTTGAATCGTCCTGATATCAGAAATGCTTTCAATGAAGTGATGATACGTGAACTAATTGATGCATTTAAGTGTCTTAGCGAAAGGAATGATACAAATGTTATAGTCCTGCGGGGTAGAGGTAAAGCCTTTTGTGCAGGAGCCGACCTTAACTGGATGCGCGATGTTGCCAATTATTCTTATGAGCAAAATCTTAAGGAGAGTCTGCAACTTTCTGAATGCTTTGATACTATATATAATTGCAAAGTGCCCACAATAGCTTTAGTTCATGGAGCGGCTATTGGAGGGGCTAACGGATTATTATCAGCCTGTGATATAGCTATCTGCGATGATGAAACAGTGTTCTCTCTTTCGGAGGTGAAAATTGGCATTGTTCCTGCATGTATATCTCCATTTGTGATAAAAAGAGTTGGTGAGTTTGCTGCAAAAGAGCTAATGCTCACTGGCCGTCGAATTAATGGTAAAGAGGCTGAGTGGTTTAGATTAGTGAATAAATCTCTGCCCTCGAGAGATCTTGAAGATTATTTAGATAAAATAGTACAACAGCTTTTAACCAGCGGACCTAAAGCTGTTACTCATTGTAAAGTTCTTATTGATCAAGTAACTAATAAAATTACACTGACTGAAGCACTTACATATACAGCTAAAATGATTGCTGAAATCAGATCTTCGGAAGAGGGACAGGAAGGAATGGCTGCGTTTCTTGAAAAGAGAAAACCTAATTGGGTAAGCGATGAAAATTAATAAGATACTTATAGCCAACAGGGGCGAAATAGCTTTACGTATTATGCGTACTGCTAAGAAAATGAATATTTTAACTAATGCGGTATACTCTGATGCTGATAAAGATTCCTCTTTTGTAAAAAGTGCCGACCAGAAGGTTTATTTACCAGGCAGCCGGTTAACCGATACGTACCTTAATATCGAAAAGATAATAGAGGTTGCTAAATCAACAGGTGCCGATGCTATCCATCCGGGCTATGGCTTTTTATCAGAGAATCCATTATTTGCCGAAGCATGTGAACGTAATGGTATAATTTTCATCGGTCCTTCGTCGGAAGCTATTAGAGCTATGGGCAATAAAATTGCTGCCCGAAATATAGCTATTGAACATGGTATTCCTGTAACACCCGGTATTACAGGCGATGTGTCGGAGCTAATTAGTAATTACCATAATATTGGCTTCCCAATGTTGGTAAAGGCTGCTGCAGGAGGCGGTGGCAAAGGAATGAGGATTGTGAGAAGTGAGGAAGAACTTTTGCAGGCTCTTAAATCAACGGCAAGTGAAGCGGCAAGTTACTTCGGTGATTCAACTATATATATAGAGAGGTTCTTTGAAAACCCAAGGCATATAGAAGTACAAATTTTAGGGGATAAAGCCGGTAATGTTATTCATCTTTTCGAAAGAGAATGTTCGGTGCAACGTAGACACCAAAAGATCATAGAGGAAGCGCCTTCACCTACTCTTGATGATAAATCGCGTGATGAAATTTGCCGGGCAGCAGTTCAATTGGCATCTTCAATTGGTTACTTCAATGCCGGAACTATCGAGTTTCTGGTTGATGAAGATCTTAACTTCTATTTCCTTGAAATGAATACCCGTATTCAGGTTGAGCATCCTGTTACTGAGGAGACTACCGGTATTGATATCGTTAAAGAACAGATTCTTATTGCTGAAGGTAAAAGCCTTAGTCTTAGCCAGATTGATGTAAAGCAGAGTGGTCATGCAATTGAATTAAGGGTTTACGCCGAAGATCCTGAAAATAACTTTATTCCGTCGCCCGGCAAAATAATTAAATACTCTTACGATCGGTCGCTTGATATACGGCTTGATGATTCAGGATTACATGATAACAGCGAAGTTACAGGCGACTTTGATCCTATGATAGGTAAAATTATAGCTCACGGCAATACAAGGGAGGAGGCTATCAGTAAACTCATTGCTTTTCTTGAGAACTATTCGGTTTTTGGTATAAAGTCGAATGTTAGTTTCTTATTTGGTATGCTTAGGCATCCTGACTTTATAAATAACAGAATTAATACAAGGTACATCGACAATAGCCTCAGCCGATTAAATCAGGATATAAATCAGCAAAAAGTAGATGCCAACACTATTATACCATTAGCTGGAGCATTGATGCAAAGTCTTCAGATAAACAGCAATACAGCATCAGTATGGAATGAAATAGGGTACTGGAGGCATATAAAAGAGATACCGGTTACTTTCGCTGATAGAAAAATGGTGATACCGGTTAATCAATCATCCGGTAAGGGAAAAACTGTCTTGACAATCGATGGTGAGAATCATTCAATCTCTCTATCCGAACACTCAGGGTTATATGACTTAATGATTGACAGCAACCTTTATAAAATGAACATGGTTACTACCAACGATAATCAGGTAGTTGTTAAGTATAAAGGATTTGAATACATGCTAATACGTGATGATATTGGCATATCTGATTTGAAGGTTTTACCTTCGGTAAAAATGCAGGAAAGTGATGCAGGCGATATAATATCACCTATGCCTGGGAAGGTTCTTCGATTAAGTGTTGCTGAAGGTGATGAAGTTAAGAAAGGCGATGTAATGATGGTTATTGAAGCCATGAAGATGGAAAACAATATTATAGCACCATACACAGGTATAGTTGATAAAATTCTTATAAGAGAAGGTGAAAGTGTTAGCGCCAATGCAATGCTTGTTCACCTTGTACAAGATGAAGTTTCAATTGAGAGTAAGGGTTAGTCAAATGTTTTTAAAGTACTGAATATTATGGATTTCAATTTGAGTGAAGAGCATAAGATGATTAGGCAGACAGTGCGTGAGTTTGCTGAAAGAGAAATTAAGCCAATTGCCCAGGAGCTTGATGAAAGAGCTGAATTCTCTTACGATCTTACTAAAAGAATGGGCGAACTTGGTCTATTCGGAATATACCTGCCTGAGAAGTATGGTGGGCAAGGCATGGACTATCTGTCATATATCATAGCTGTTGAGGAAGTTGCGCGCATCGATGGCTCTCAGGCAGCTACCCTCGCAGCCCATAATTCATTGGGTATTGGTCCGTTGTATTATTACGGAACCGAAGAGCAGAAAGAGAAGTACTTACCTCAACTATGTACCGGAGATGCATTATGGGCATTTGGACTTACGGAGCCTGAAGCAGGAAGCGATTCGCGTGGCTCTAAAACAAAAGCAACTCTCGAAAACGGTGAGTGGGTTATAAACGGATCAAAGATCTTTATCACAAACGGTTCGGCTGATATTTCGATCGGTGCAACGGTACAGGCAGTTACTGATGAAAACAACGGAAAGAAAGAATTTACAACGATAATTGTTGAACGCGGAACTGAAGGCTACAGGCAGCAGGCAATGCACGGGAAAATGATGTGGAGGGCTTCGGATACCGCTCAATTATTCTTCGATGATTGTAAAGTGCCTGAATCAAATATATTGGGCAAAAGAGGTGAAGGATCAAAAATAATGCTATCAACTCTCGATGCAGGTCGTTTAAGTATTGCTGCAATGGGTTTAGGATGTGCACAGGGTGCTTTTGAACTAGCCCTGAACTATTCAAAAGAGCGCAAACAGTTTGGACAGGAGATTTCAAAATTTCAGGTCATCTCCTTTAAATTAGCAGATATGGCACTGAAAATTGAGCTTGCAAGGAATCTTCTTTATAAAGCATGCTGGTTAAAAGATAATGGCGAATCTTATGGAAAAGAATCGGCCATGGCTAAACTTTATTGCTCTGAAATTGCTAAAGAAGTGGCTGATGAAGCTGTGCAAATTCATGGGGGTTATGGGCTGATGAAAGATTATGCAATTGAGCGTTTTTACAGAGATCAAAGATTGTTGCAAATTGGGGAAGGTACATCCGAGATTCAGAAGATTGTAATAGCACGTCACATACTTGCTTCATAAAAAAACATTATTTGCCTATCGCCGTTAAACTACCATGAGCACTACACACGATGTAATAAAAATCACCGAAAGTCCACGTGATGCACAGCAAGGATTACCATATGTTATTCCATATAATAAACGTGCCGAATACTTAAATACTCTCCTTAAAGTTGGGTTTGATGTTATTGATTTTGGCAGTTTTGTGTCACCTAAGGCAATACCACAAATGGCCGATCAGCATAAAGTGCTTGAACTGATCGATAAATCCAATAGCAAGTCAAGATTAATGGCTATTGTTGGTAATACCAGAGGTGGTGTGAACGCTGCCAGTGAAGAGAAACTTGATATTTTAGGATTCCCCTATTCAATGTCAGAGACTTTTCTAAAGAGAAATATCAATTCAGACACAACCAAAGCCCTTGAAACCATCAATTCGCTCTATAAAATCGCCACAGAATCGGGTAAAGAGTTACGAATATTTATGAGCATGGCCTTTGGCAATCCTTATGGTGATAAATGGGATATCTCTGAGATGAAAGCGCATATTGCCAAATTCATTGATATGGGAATAAGAACAATAACTTTATCAGATACAATTGGAGTAGCTAAGAACGATATAATTAGTGATATCTTTAGTAATGTACTTGCTACATGGCCTGATATAGAATTTGGTCTTCATCTACATACTACTCCTAACGATTGGTACGGTAAAATTGAAGCAGCATGGAATGCCGGCTGCCGTTCTTTCGATGGTGTGCTTAATGGTATAGGCGGATGCCCTATGACAGGATATGAGATGATAGGTAATCTTAATACTTTAAATCTTCTGTACTTTATAGAGCAAAATCATATTCCTAACAATATTGACCAAAAAGCACTAAACAATGTTGTATTGAGCACTACAGAGCTATATAACAATAGTGTTTTAGGGTAATTAATTAGTGGTAAACAACTTAGAAATTAGTATTCTCAACACCATCTTTATAAACCTTTATCTTTCTTTTCAGAAATTAACCATAGGTTACCATAATTCAATGAATTTTTGTACTTTTGCAAGCGCTAAAAAAAGATCCTAAGGGAATGTAGAAAATTGTAAATATAAAGAAAGGAGGGTTTTAATGATTGAGACCATAAAAATAGGTACGCTAAAGTGGCATCATATACTTGACCCTACCGACGAAGATTTGCAATTTCTTAAAGAGAATTTCCATTTCCATCCACTTGATATCGAAGACTGCCGTAGTAGGACTAATCAACGTCCTAAGATCGATATTTATGATGATTACTACTTTTTGATACTCCATTTCCCTTATTTTGACCGGTGGAACAGATTTCTTAAGGTTAAAGAAGTAAAGATTTTCTGGGGATCTGATTTTATTATCACAATTGGAAAATCTCACTGGGTTGTTAAAAACCTGTTTAACAGTGGTCGTGAGCCCGATGATAATTACCAGGTTCGACAGGTAGGTACCAGCGATGCATTATTGTATAAAATACTTGAGCATTTAATGCTTGAATCACTTTCATTGTTAAGCAAACTGGGTGTGGAAGTTGATCTTATTAACCGCGATCTCTTTAGTAAAAAAGCAGAAAGAACAATTGAGCGGATCTCTTTAACCCGTAAAAATATAATTCTAGTAAATACCATCTTTAAACCACAATTACGACTATTCCATAAATTCGAATCGGGCGAAATTGAAGGTTACGCTGAGAATATGGAAGATTACTGGGGTAATATTCTCGACTACTATCAGAAGATGTGGGATATGACCGAAGATTATCAGGAAATTGTTGAAGGTTTATCAAAAACGTTCGATTCTCTTCAGACTAATCGCACAAATGAGATCATGAAGGTTCTTACCCTTATCTCCTCTATTTTACTGCCGCTTACCTTTATTGCCAGTCTTTATGGTATGAATGTAGGATTGCCCTTACAGGACGACCCGCATTCATTTACTTTGCTTATGGGTTTCATGTTTCTTCTTGCTGGAAGCATGATTTTCCTTTTCAAGAAAAAGCGCTGGATGTAAGCACTATTTTGCTTTGTAATCAGAAAAACAATTGATTGGTGAAGAGCCTCAAAAAGGCTTGAAACCGATTATTTCTCTTACTTCTTTTATTGTTTTGGCAGCACTTTCATGTGCTTTTTCACGTCCCATGTTTACAACCTTGCGGAGATGATCGGCGTTTGATGAAAGTTCTTTAATCTTTTCTCTGAAGGGCTCTGTATAGGCTATAATATCTTCGGCCAGTTGCTTCTTCATATCGCCATAGCGAATATTGCAATTATTATATGCGTCCTCAAAAAAAGTGTACGTTTCATTCGATGACATCACTTTCATGAGATAGAATATATTCTCAATAGCTTGAGGTTTTGGCTGATTAGGTTCTGTTGGACCGCTATCGGTAACAGCCTTCATTACCTTTTTACGTATAACAGCCGCATCATCCCCAAGGAAAATTGCATTACCTTCGCCTTCCGATTTACCCATTTTAGTACTTCCGTCGAGACCGGGAATCTTAATAAGTTCCTCACCAAAGTTATAGGCAACAGGTTCGGGGAAATAATCTACTTTGTACATTCTGTTAAACCTGTTGGCAAATGTTCTTGTCATTTCGAGATGTTGCTCCTGATCTTTTCCAACAGGCACCATGTGAGCCTTATGAATTATAATATCGGCTGCCATTAGCGAAGGATAAGTTAGCAAACCTGCATTTATATTGTCGGGTTGTACTCTTGCTTTATCTTTGAATGAAGTAACCCGCTCAAGTTCACCTTTATAAGCGTTCATGTTCAGAAACAGATATAACTCTGCAACTTCAGGCACATCACTCTGTAGATAAATAGTTGCCTTTTCAGGATTTAAGCCTGCAGCAAGATAATCAATAAGAACACTCTTTACATTTCCATGTAAATCGGCAGGAGTGGGATGTGTTGTAAGAGAGTGATAATCGGCAATGAAAAAATAGCAGGTATTTGACTCCTGCATTTTAATAAAGTTCTTAAGAGCACCAAAATAGTTACCCAGGTGCAGATTGCCTGTAGGCCTGATTCCGCTAACAACAGTTTTCATTCAAAAATAGTTAAACAATGAGGTTTGTGATCTAACTTACATTTTAATTTCGTCGTCGGCCTTGTTGAAGAAATGATATTCAAGCAGATGATACGAAGGCATTGGTTTTAGCCTTATCCACCTGTTGAATTTGAAGAACCATTTAACTCTAACCGAATAAAGGCCTTTAGTAAGATACGCATGTACATAAGGATGCATTGCAATCTTTATGAAAGGCTCATTTTGTTCCTGAGTGAGATATCTAACATTGTTTTCGATCTGGTCAACAAGAATTATGGTAGGTTTTACTTCGCCGGTACCTCCGCATGATGGGCACTTTTCAAGTATTGACACATTCATTTCAGGACGAACCCTTTGGCGGGTAATCTGTACTAATCCGAATTTACTTGGAGGAAGGATAGTATGTTTAGCATGATCTTTGCCCATCTCCTCTTTAAGCTTTTGATAAAGCTTGCGACGGTTTGAGCCTTCATGCATGTCAATAAAATCAACTACAATAATTCCTCCCATATCACGAAGTCGTAACTGACGGGCAATTTCAGCAGCAGCCTCCAGATTAACAGCAAGAGCATTCATCTCCTGCGATACTTCTGAATTAACACGATGACCACTATTTACATCAATAACATGAAGTGCTTCGGTATGCTCTATTATCAGATATACACCACTTTTGATTGTTATAATTTTACCAAAGGAGTTTTTTATCTGCTTATCTATACCGAAGTTTTCAAATATTGGTACCTTGCCCTTATACAGTTTCAGGATTTCTATCTTATCGGGAGCAATGGTTTTAATGTAAGCCTTTATCTCTTCGTAAATTGTATGGTCATCAACATGAATGTTGTTGAACGATTCATTTAGAAGATCCCTTAGGATTGCGGTTGTACGATCTATTTCACTAAGAATTCTCTGAGGTGCTTTTGCTGCTGCATTAAGCTTTGAAACACAAGTTTCCCATTTCACAACCAAACTACGTAAATCAGCATCGAGATCGGCTACCTTTTTATTCTCGGCTACCGTGCGAATAATGACCCCGAAATTCTTAGGTTTTATACTCGTGATTAACCTTTTAAGTCTGTTTCTCTCATCAAGACTTTTAATCTTTTGCGATACTGATACTCTTTCGGAGAAAGGCACTAACACAAGATATCTTCCGGCAAATGATATTTCGGAAGAAACCCTTGGACCTTTTGTAGAGATTGGCTCTTTAGCAATTTGTATCAGCACTTGCTGATTAGGTGTAAGTACCTGAGTAATCTTACCTGTTTTCTCGATATCAGGTTCAGGCTGAAAGTCCTGCAAAGAAGGAATATCATTCCTGCCTGATAAATAGATTTTTAATAATTTATTAAGAGAGCTAACCTGGGGACCCAGATCGAGGTAGTGTAAAAAGGCATCTTTTTCATAACCAACATCAACAAAAGCAGCATTTAATCCTGGCATTATCTTCTTGACCCTGCCAAGGTATATATCTCCAACTGCAAAGTTGTTATTGGTTTTTTCTTTATTTAGTTCAACCAGAACCTTATCTTCAAGTAATGCAATATTAACTTCAGATTGTTCTGCATTGATAATCAGTTCTTTATTCAATCCCCTGATATTTAAAAATTAAAACAACGGCAAACATCGAGATAAAATCTGATGATACCGCACAAAGGAATCAATCCACCACGCACCACAATTAGATATTTTGGCGCGTGATGGGTTCTCCCGTAAATGATAGTAAAAATTTATTTCTTCTTATGTCTATTCTTGCGTAAGCGTTTTTTGCGCTTATGAGTAGCCATTTTATGTCTTTTTCTTTTTTTTCCGCTTGGCATGATGTATGCTTTTTTAAATGAACAACTTTTATTGAACCTTGTTTTTTACGTCAAAAACAAATGTTTTGGCAGGCTTAAAAGCTGGAATAAAGTGTGCCGGGATAATGATAGTAGTGTTTTTAGAGATATTACGGCCAGTTTTTTCAGCTCTTTTCTTGGTAGTGAAACTTCCAAAACCTCTTAAATAAACACTTTCTCCTTTAGCTAATGAGTTTTTTACTGATTCCATAAAAGCCTCAATAGTTTGCTGTACGGCAACCTTCTCTAGATTGGTCTTACTAGCAATTTCAGCTACGATTTCTGCTTTTGTCATGTTGGTTAGATTTTTTTAATGATTTGATAATAAATTTTTTAAACGGGTTGCAAATATAAAAGATTTTGGAACAATTATAAAATTTAAGCGCTTTTTTAATGGCAAATGCCTCAATTTTAATTAATTCACTATAAAAATACTGATTTTAAAGGATTTTTACTGCCCTAAATCTTTTTTTCGATTAACAGAAGGGGCTCGTTTTTACCTTTCATTAAGCAATTATATAATTAAGTTTGAAAACTTTCAACAATTATTAAACTTTTTTTGGATGAGTCAAATAAATGACATTAAATTTGTATTGCACTAATCAACCATTTTAAAAACGTAAGTCATGGCAAGAGGAGTAAATAAAGTTATTCTAATTGGGAATCTGGGTAAGGATCCTGAGGTATTTAGTTTTGAGACAGGAGTAAAAAAAGTAACTTTCTCACTAGCAACTACCGAAATTTACAGGAACAAAGAAGGCCAGGATGTTGAACAAACTGAGTGGCATAATATTGTTGTATGGCGTAGTTTGGCCGATATAGCTGAAAAGTTCCTTAAAAAAGGTTCTCAGGTCTATATTGAAGGACGCATAAGGTACAGAACCTATGAGAAAGATGGACAGAAAAAATATATAACCGATATTGAAGCTGACAATATCAATATGCTGGGATCAAGGCAGAATAATGAATCAGGTCAGGGCTTTGATAATCACTCACATGTTACTACAACCGCTCCGGTTGTTCCTACTGAGGTTGATGACCTTCCATTTTAATGCAAACTGAAAGGACTATGATTTATCTGATCATAGTCCTTTCAATATTATTATTATTCGATTACCGAACCAGTGAGCTCTTTCGGTATCCTGCCTGTTCGTATTGATTCCGATCTGAGTCTTCTACCAACTATACGTTCAACCATCTTACCCACTTCAAGTAACTGATCAATATTGATATTGGTTTCTATACCCATTTCATCAAGCATCACCAATAAATCTTCTGTTGGTATTAGTCCGGTTATGCCGGGATCCTTATAATAATAAGACCCTGTACCCGCAACAGGTACACCGTCGACAAAATTAGCAGGCTGACCACCAATACCTCCAATAGAGGCTTCATAATTGGTCATTCCGGCCTGTAATGCAGCAAGAACATTGGCCAATCCCCAACCTCTGGTTGTGTGGAAGTGTACAATATGTTTTTCAGGCCTTGGAATACTATCAAGCAACATCGAGAAATACCGGTACACTCGATCGGGCGATGCACTACCATCATGGTCGGCATGCTCCACATCATTAGCGCCGATATCAAGCCATCTTTTTGTAAAGTCGATAGCATCCGACATCTTTGTGGGTCCTTCAATAGGACAGCCCCAGATAGTGCTTACGGTGCCATTAACTTTTATTCCGGCATCCCTTGCCAGTGGTATGTACTTCTCAGCCATTTTCCAATATTCAGATAGCGATAAGCCTGAATTCTTTTTATGGTGCGACTCGCTGGTTGAAACCATTAGTAATATTCTGTCGGGACCCCAACCTTCCAGTTTTGCCCTAATTGCCCTCTCTATAGCCTTTTCCCGAATGGTAATTGCTGTTAAACTTACTCCTGAAATCAAATGACTTATTGACTTAAGATTACGTAGACGCTTGAAGAGTTCATCGGCATCCTTAAACTGCGGCATTCCTACCGGGTTGCCGAAATTTGTAACCTCTATGTGCTTAAATCCGCACAAAATAAGTTGCTCAGCTACCCATAGTTTAGCATCGGTTGGTATAAATTTCTCCTCATGCTGAAAACCATCGCGAACAGTAATATCGCCAATTGTAACCTTTTTTGGATAATTCATCAATTTAGTTTTTAGTTAATCTTGTCACCGAAGGAAACATATATGCTGTTAAGAAAGTTTAGAATTGCATCTCGGGAATATCACCCTTGATAACAAGCCGGCCTTCGGTTGCCTTTTTAATATCTTCGACCGATACTCCTGGTGCTCTTTCAAGAAGAACAAATCCTTCGTCTGTAACTTCTAATACTGCAAGATCACTAACAATCTTCTTAACACATGCTACACCAGTAAGCGGTAATGTGCATTCTTTGAGTAGTTTCGACTGCCCATCCTTACTTGTATGCTGCATAGCAACAACAATATTTTTTGCTGAAGCAACAAGGTCCATGGCACCACCCATACCCTTCACCATCTTTCCGGGAATCTTCCAGCTTGCTATGTCTCCTTTATCGGTAACCTCAAAAGCTCCCAATACTGTAAGATCAACATGACCTCCGCGAATCATTGCAAAACTGGTGGATGAATCAAAAAATGATCCCCCTGGTAATACTGTAACTGTTTGTTTACCTGCATTAATTAGATCAGGGTCAGCTTGTCCTTTTAATGGAAAAGGACCAATACCCAACATGCCGTTTTCTGATTGCAGGATTACCTCTACCCCCTCAGGGATATAATTAGCTACCAAAGTTGGAATACCAATTCCCAGATTTACATAGTATCCATCTTTTAACTCTCTGGCAATACGTTGTGCTATTTGTTCTTTTGTTAAAGCCATTTTATGCTGTATATTTTATTGTTTTAAAAAATATCGTCTTTACTGAGGTTAGCGTTCAGTTACGCGTTCAATCCTCTTTTCATAATTCTTACCTTCAAATATTCTCTGAACGTAAATGCCGGGAGTGTGTATCTGGTTTGGATCAAGTGTTCCTGCAGGTACTAACTCTTCAACTTCTGCAATGGTAATTTTACCTGCAGTAGCCATAGCCTGATTAAAATTATTAGCAGTATTGCGGTAGATCAAATTTCCATGAGTGTCGCCTTTCCATGCTTTAACAATAGCAAAATCTGCTACCATGGCATGTTCAAGTAGATGTGGTTTGCCATTAAAATCTCTTATCTCTTTACCTTCTGCTACTTCGGTACCATATCCAGCAGGAACATAAAAAGCAGGAATACCTGCTCCACCGGCCCTGCAACGTTCGGCAAGTGTTCCCTGTGGAATAAGTTCAACCTCAAGTTCGCCGGCTAATAGTTGGCGTTCAAACTCGGCATTTTCACCTACATAAGATGAAATCATCTTCTTAATTTTCCTTTTCTGAAGAAGTAAACCTAATCCGAAATCATCAACACCTGCATTATTCGATATACATGTTAATTCACTTATATCACTATTTACAAGAGCTGTGATACAATTTTCGGGGATACCGCTTAATCCAAATCCTCCAACCATTAAGGTCATACCATTAGTAATACCGGCAATAGCTTCCTGCGCGTCTTTTACTACTTTATTCATGCTTTTGATTATTAAGTTAGTTTTCTGTTACAAACGACTCCCAAAATTATAACTAATTTACCTTAGTGTATAACTATAATCTCGATATTTGTTAAATTGTATAGTCTATTGCTTTCAATTTACCTGTGTCTTGAATTTACAACACTAATATACGGGTCAAATCGTTGAATTGATATCGAATACATTAACTAAAGATATTCTGTTATATGGATGAAGCTAAAAAAGAAGGAAGATATAAAAGACTTGTAGTTCAGATAGAAGAACTTTTAAAAAAAAGCCCTGATGATATATCAGCAATGGCAACCATTTCATCGGTATTGTTTAACAAGATGGATTACTTTTTCTGGGTAGGATTTTACAGATATACTGGTATTAAACTAATTGTAGGTCCATACCAGGGACCACCTGCCTGCCAGGTGCTTGAAGGTAAAGGGGTGTGTTTAGCATCTGCCGAAAAGAAAAAAACAGTAATAGTGCCAAATGTACATGAATTCCCGGGTCATATTGCATGCGATTCGAGGTCGAATAGTGAAATTGTTGTACCTGTTAAAAACAGAGCAGGCGAAGTTGTTGCAGTTTTGGATGTTGATAGTAAAGACTTTGGATCATTCACAAATATTGACGCTCAGTATCTTGAGCAGATTGTTAAATTTCTTGAAAAATGGAGCTAAACAAAGTTACATCACTCTTGTTTATTGAGCAAATTAGACACGAGTAGCAATATCTGCAATATATAATCGTAATCTAATTTCGTGTTACAAAACTTTAGCAACCATGAAACTTGGAATCATTCTGGTTATCAACCCCAAAAACACCTCATCAAAAATAGCAGTCTACAAAGATTCAAAGCTCTGCTTTCTGAAAACCATCAGATATACCGATGAACAAATTGCTGCCTGTGGTACAATACCCGGCCAGATAGAGATGAGAAAAAGTGCTATTATCAAGGAATTGCTTGATAATGACATCAATGTAAACAAATTGGAAATCGTTATTGCGAGAGGTGGTTTAATTAAACCGGTTAAATCAGGGGTATACAGGGTTAACGAGCTCCTTAAAAAGGATCTGCTTAAAGGTGTAATGGGAATGCATGCTACGAATTTGGGAGGTATAATTGCATCTGAAATAGCATCAATGAATAATGCCATCCCTTTAATTGCTGACCCGGTTGTTGTTGATGAATTAACTGAAGTTGCAAGAATCTCGGGACATCCGATGATTGAAAGGAAATCGATCTTCCATGCCCTTAACCAGAAGGTTGTAGCCCGAAAATATGCAAAAACTCTTAGCAAGAGATATGAAGATCTGCAGCTTTTAGTTGTGCATGCCGGTGGTGGTGGTATTTCAGTTGCCGCTCATAAAAATGGATTTGTGGTTGACACAAACCAGGCATTTGATGGCGACGGACCATTTTCACTTGAGCGCTCCGGTTCATTACCTGTAGGTGATTTGATAAGAATTTGCTACAGCGGAAAGTACACTGAAAAAGAGATGATTGATTTGGTTACCCTTCGCGGCGGACTTAGCGGTTATTTGGGAACAACCAACATGTCGAATATCGAGAAGCGTATCAGCGATGGCGATGAAGAGGCTGCTTTTATAATTTACGCTATGGCTTATCAGGTCGCGAAAGAAATTGGAGCTATGTGGACAGTTCTCGATGGGAAATGCGATGCTATAATCCTCTCCGGCGATCTGTTCCATTACTCATCTTTCACAAATCACCTCATTCCTAAAATCGAAAAGATTGCAAATGTTACAGTTTACCCTAATGAGGATGAAATTGATGCACTTGCACAAGATGCAATCGGTGTGATGAAAGGAGAAATTGAAATTCTCGAATATGAATAATCTTTGATTGTTGTTTGATAAATTGAGTGAGTGAAGGCCGTCAGATATTGAGGGCCTTTTTTTTGCTCAGTCAATTATTTTTATCCTGATGTGGATGTTTACAAGTTAGTTTTCATTTTACGTTTAAGCGTCCTTTAAGCGTCCTTTAAGCGTCTTTTAAGCGTCTTTTTATCGCTTATAGAACGTTTATAGAACGCTAAAAAAACGCTTAATGATAAACTCAAGTATTAGCCTTTTACTATTTGGATTTAATAGATGGGTGTCTTTTTAAAACATCTTTTAACTCTTGTTAATTTTGCATGTTGTATATAAACTAACCTTCAAAAAGATGGCTATTCAACTTAATCTGTTTTTTTACTACATTTGCACTGAACTCAATAAAAACTTGATATTCATAAATCTAAATAATTTTGGAAGAAGTCGGTTCTGAGATTTGCCATTTATTTGTGATTCTTTTAAGCTCCTCGGTGATCAGCATTATAAACTTTGAATTATTAGCAGGGGTAGTCACTTTGGTTTTGCTTACACTTTTCTCGGGAGCTATCAGCGCCACTGAAATAGCCTTTTTTTCACTCTCTGATTTTCAGATAGATTCTTTAAAACGCAATGATACCCAGCAAAGTAAGATTGTACTTATCTTACTTGAGCATCCAAAACGCCTTCTGGCCACAATCATTATTGCCAATATCCTAATAAATGTTGCGGTTATAATACTGGCATCTTTCTTTTTCCTGCAATTTTTTGGCATTACGAATATTGATGCTGTTACGATTATATTCGGGATAGCTATACTTTCAGCCTTTATCTTATTATTTGGGGAGATAATACCGAAGATATATGCTTCGAGCCATAATTTAAAAGTAGCATCAGTAATGTCGCGACCTCTCTTGATCGCACAGCAGTTGCTCTATCCGCTCAGCTCATTACTTGTAAACTACACTGGCATAACAGATAACCGAAGTAACAATAAAGGGCACAATATAACTATCGATGAGCTTTCGGAAGCATTAGAGTTAACCGAACAACAAAGCATCAGTCAGAATGAAGAACGCAAAATCTTAAAAGGAATAATCAAGTTTGGCGACATTGCAGCTCGTGAAATTATGCGGCCCCGGGTTGATGTTACTGCTGCAAATGACACATCCTCTTTTACCGAATTGCTTACCCTGATTAATGAATCAGGATATTCGAGGATCCCTATTTACAACGAGGATTTAGATAATATTACCGGCATTCTTTACATCAAAGATCTGATTCCTCATATACACGAATCGGCCACATACAACTGGCAAAAACTACAACGACAGGCATTCTTTGTTCCTGAAAACAAAAAAATCAATGACCTGCTGCATGATTTTCAGACTAAAAAAATTCATCTTGCGATAGTTGTTGACGAGTATGGTGGTACTTCAGGTATTATTACACTTGAAGATATTCTCGAGGAGATAGTTGGAGAGATTAATGATGAGTTTGATAGTGATGTAGATGAAATTCACTATTCTAAAATCGATAACAATACCTACATCTTTGAAGGAAAGACTTTACTTAATGATTTTTGCAAAGTTATAGGAATTGATGACCGCCTTTTTCAGGAAGTTAAAGGAGAATCAGATACACTTGCCGGTTTGGTTCTTGAATTAGCAGGCACAATTCCGGGGACTAATGAGCACTTCTCTTTTGGAGATTTTACTTTTAAACCTGAAGTTGTTGATAAGAGAAGTATTAAAAGAATCAGGGTAACAATTAAAGAACGAATTGAGGAATAACCGATATAATTTAATTCATAGAATCATGCGCTATAAAAACTTAATGGGACTAATTGGAATAATATTGATAATTAGTGCATGCAATGATAACCCTACACCTAAACCAAGAGGTTATTTCAGGATTGATATGCCTGAAAAAGAGTATCGTCAACTTGATAGTATATTTCCCTATAAATTTGAGTATCCGTTATATGCAAGAATTTCAAACGATCCACATGCGCCAAATGAGCCATTCTGGATTAACATTGATTTTCCAAGGTTTAAAGCAAGCGTACACCTAAGCTACAAGAGAATGAATAATAATCTTGAGGTTTTTTCGGAAGATGCTCATACTTTAGTAATGAAACATATACCTAAAGCAAGTGCTATAAGAGAGATAAGGATTGATAATGAGCAAAATAGAATTCATGGAATTATCTATGATATTAAAGGCATAGGTGCTGCATCACCATATCAGTTTTACATTACCGATAGCACAACACATTTTTTGAGAGGGGCTTTATATTTTAATACGCTACCAAATAATGATTCTTTAGCACCTGTAATTAACTTCATTAAAGAGGATATTTATCACATGTTAGAAACTTCCGAATGGAAGTAATTTAAAAATAGGCTTTACTCATCGTATTCAGGTTTAATTCTTACGCCATCATATTTACGTTCAATGCCATTCTGATAAGCAATTACAAGAAAAACAGCACCTTGGCTATCGAACTGTATCCAATCGCCATTACGTAATCCCATAATAAAATCTCCCTGATCTTTTCTTTTTCCGTCAGGCCAAAACCAGGTATGTCGTCCATTAGGATTATCGTCAATAAATGATCCTACAAAATATAACTGACCATTATCGTAATATGTTTTCCATTCGCCGTTTCGTTTTCCTCCTTTATAAGTACCTTCTTCTCTTATATCTCCATACTCATACTTCCAGAACCCTTCTTCCAGTCCGTCAATAAATTCTCCTTGCACAACTATACGACCGGCTTCATTATATTCGGTATAAAGACCATCCAATGCACCATTTCGGTAATTCTCTTCTCTCAATAAGCTACCGTCATCATAATACCATTTCCAGAGACCCTCGGCATTACCCTGACTATTGTAATTACCCTCCTGTTCAACAGTAGCATTTTCATGATAAAACATCCATTTACCAACTCTTTTGCCTAGATTATATACTCCTTCGGCCCTTAGTTGTCCACCTTCATAAAACTCTTTCCACTCACCATCTCTAATACCTTCATCATCAATAATACCTTCGGTGATTATACGACCTTTGGAAAATGTATAGGAAGCAACAACCCTACCCGCAGTATCATAATCTCTTCTTATACCTTCAGGAAGTCCATCTTTATAACTAACTACTGTTTTGGGTTTACCATTTGGAAAATAGTCGGTTTTAACTTCCAGTTTCACTAATTCAGGTGCCTCTTCCTGACGCTCATCATTAACATATTTGGCTATATCAACAAGCATCCCCTTATCATCATATTCTTTGAAATATCCATTACGTTTATTATCACGGAATGTACCTTCAAGCTTAAGTTTTCCATCGTCAAAGAAAAACTTCCAACGGCCTTGTTTAAGGCCATTTTTATCTACTCTGTTTATATTTTCACGATCAATTACAACACCCCTTCTGTATTCAGTAAGTGAAATGATAGTTCCATCTGAAGCAAATTCTCTTGCTACTCCTTCTTCAAAACCATTGATAAAATTAACAGAGCGCTTTACACTACCATCGGCATAAAAAAGTACTGTTTGGCCATTTTTTACATCGTCGACGAAGTGTTCCTCAAGAACTTCATTATCGCGAAAAGTACGTCGTATGCCATTCTTTTTTCCTTCGAGATAGGATATTTGTAGCACGAGTTTAGCTGAATCATTATAGAAGTTCCAAATACTATCCAGCTCAAAGTTCTTTCTGTTTCCCTCAGCAATTAAAATACCTTTGTCATTAAAAGTTTTCCAGTAACCATCGGGTTTACCTTCTCTCATTAATCCTTCACTGGCTATTTTACCATTAGGATGATAGAATTTATTATAACCATCTTGGATTATAGTGTTGTCTTGGCCTATAACTTTTAAAGTTACGAGTGTAAGCAACAACAGGATAGCACGTTTCATCTTTTGATCAGAATATGTACTTTACAATTAACTACAGTTTGCAATACTTAAACAACACATTAAATCTATTTATCGTTCTAAGATATTGAATTTATTTAATAAGGCCTGATTTTTTTGAAATATCGAGCATCCTGATAATTGGTTTCTTTGCCAGTTCTATTGTTTCACTATCAAGCAAGATTTCAGGCTCTTCATTTTTTAAACTCAAATAAATTTTTTGGAGAGTGTTCATTTTCATGAAGGGGCAATCATTGCAATTACAAGTTTCATCTGAAGGCACTATTATAAACTCCTTGTGTGGGCTGGCCTTTTTCATTTGATGAATAATACCTGTTTCGGTTGCAACTATATATTTTGATGCGTTATCCTTTTGTGTAAAATTAAGCAATGCTGCGGTTGAACCAATAAAATCGGCCAATGCAAGCACAGGACCACGACACTCGGGATGTGCAATTAACTTGGCATCAGGATTTGCAATTTTCAGTTGAACAGTCCTCTCATCAGAGAGCTGATTATGTACATGGCAAGATCCATCCCACAGAACCATATCACGACCTGTTTGGCTATTTATATAAGCTCCTAAGTTTTTATCGGGCGCAAAAATCAAGGGTTGGTCGACTGGGAATGTATTAACAATATCTCTTGCATTGCTGGAAGTACAAATAACGTCAGACATCGTTTTAACGGCCGCAGAACAATTTATATAAGATACCACCTTATGGTTGGGATATGCTCTTATAAAGTCTCTAAATAAGTCTGGAGGGCAACTATCTGCCAGGGAACATCCGGCATTGAGATCAGGGATTAATACTTTTTTTTCCGGGCTAAGAATTTTGGCTGTTTCAGCCATAAAATGAACACCTGCAAAGACTATAATATCTGCATTAGTTTCAGCAGCTTTCTGTGATAATTGCAGGCTATCGCCTACAAAATCGGCAATATCTTGTATTTCAGGTACTTGATAATAGTGAGCCAATATGATAGCATTCTTTTTATGCCTCAGCTCATCAATTAGAAGAATCAATTCGGTATTTGAAATATTAGTCGAAGTAGTAGCAGGTTCCATCTCTTGTTATTATTACTATTCTTTATAAAAATAATATTGTTGATAATAATAGTCTTGTTAATACTGTTCAAAAAAAGTTGAAGAAAAATTTGCAAAATTGATCTTAACTTTTAATTAAAACGCTATTAACAATTGAAGCTAGACATAAAGCTTAAACATCAGTTCTTTGCAAAATTATCAACAATCGGTTAATAAAATTTCAAACAAGCTGTTTGTATTCCAAATTGCTCATTTTTGTCATCGGATAAGTGTTGAAATCTTTCGATAACTTCACATTTATTTACATAATTTCCATGTTCTACCTGTTAAAGACCCTAAAAAGGCGACTTTATCAAAAGATAATAACAGACAAACAACTGAATAAACAATTTAAGGTTGATAACTTTAAATAGTTGGTTTATAGATGAATAACAAAAAGCAAGCCAAATACGCACAACTATTAACTCTTTAAAAATTAAGGTTTTTACCTCGCAATCTATTTTTATAACTAAATTTGTACTTAAAAATTATTAACAATGTTTGACAAAAACAATGAATTGGTTATAGGTAGTGATCATGCCGGATTTAAGTTAAAAGATTTTCTCTTAGCAAAGTTAAAAGAAAAAGGCTACAGGCTGCATGATTTTGGCACTTACTCGGAAGATAGCACTGATTATCCCGATTATGCACATCAGGTTGGAAATGCGGTAAATAAAGGTAACTCATCAATGGGTATAGTGATCTGCGGTAGCGGCAATGGTGTAAATATGGTGGTCAACAAATACCCAAATGTAAGGGGTGCTTTATGCTGGAATAGTGAACAGGCTACTCTTACCCGGCTGCATAATAATGCGAATGTTATTGCTCTCCCTGCTCGATTTATTGATGCTGATGAGGCTTTAGTGGCTGTTGAGAATTTCCTGAATACTGAATTTGAAGGCGGCAGACACCAGAATAGAGTGGAAAAAATATCACAATGTATAATCTGATTTAGTGGAAACTCAAAATACTTTTAAGCTTGATTCGGCTACAGCAATCAAGTCACCCGGGAATGCTATAGCTCTCGAGGATAATATCTCGAGGTATGATACTTCTGTTCGTAGGGCTGAGTTAGATTATAGTGATCTAGAGCTTGCAAAAAAAAGAGCCGGATATATAAGGTATAAGGCGCTAAATGGGTTAGAAAAGTATCTGATTGAGTTTGAAGCAAACTTTGAACATAACGGTGGTAAAGTAATTTGGGCACAAGATATAGAAGAGGCACAAAAAGAGATAGTTAAGATACTTAAGAAGTATGAGATAAGCTCTGTAAGCAAATCGAAAACTTTAGTAGCAGACGAAATAAGATTGTCGGAAGCATTCGAAAGAGAGTCGATTGAATATAATGAAGTGAACCCGGGAGAGTATATACTTAGTTTACTTTCAGAAAAACCAAGACATCAATCATCTTTCCTTATTCACAAGAGTCAGGGTGATTTAACTAAAGCTTTCAGCGAAAAATTGAAGCTTTCGAAGAATAGTCCTGTTGATATGCTTAATTATGTAAAAACAGTTGCCAGGAGAAACTATATTACTGCCGGTGCTTCAATCACAGGAGCCAACTATTTAATTGCCGATACAGGCTCTGTATGTATAACTGACGACTCATGTGATTCAACAATAAATTCAATTGCGCCGGGAATTCAGATAGTGATTGCAGGTATTGATAAAATAATACCATCAATCACAAATTTGGAGAGTTTACTGTCTTTATATGGCACTTATTATAATGGTCAGAAGATAAATAGTTACAATACAATTATCAGCGGACCAAGGCAAGAGAGTGAGGTTGATGGACCAAGTGAAATGTTTGTTGTTTTAATCGATAATGGTCGTAGTAAATTGTTGGAGCAAAAGAGACAACGACGTGCTTTAAGTTGTATAGATTGCGGTGCATGTCATAATGCTTGTCCGGTTTATAGAAAGATTGGAGGTAATGCTTACAATACAACATATACTGGCCCGATTGGATCTGTTATCTCTATGTGGATGAATAACATAGATGAGTTTGCTCATTTGAGTTATGCAAGTACATTATGTGGCAAATGTACTGAGGTTTGTCCGGTTGCTATTAACCTTCATGAGTTGCTTATCAGTAATCGCAATGATATAGTAAAGATGAAGATTCCGGGCAGTTATGAAAACTTAAAAATGCTAGCCTGGCAAAAAGCTTTCAAGAGTCGTAAATGGATGGATTGGAGAAAAACTACATGGAAGAACCTTATTGTTAATCGTTTGTATTTTAACAGCTCCAATGGTTACAAAGCTCCGGAATTTAAGGAAAAGAACTTCAAGCAACTTTGGGAAGAGAGAAGAGAAGGCAAGAGCTCTTAATGGTAACAATAATTAAGAATAGTGCTTAATTATTCTCATAACCTGCTCTTTATAACCTGAACCAAAAAGTATTAAATGTACTAATAGAGGATAGAGTTGATGTATATCGACTCTGTCGTTCCAATGGCTTTCTAAAGGATAATAACTATTGTAAGCATCAAAAAATGTATCCGAAAAGCCACCAAAGAGTTTACACATTGCCAGATCAGTTTCACGGTTTCCAAAATATATTGCAGGATCTATCAAATATGGATTGTTGTTGCTATCGGCAATAATATTACCCGACCATAAATCACCATGCAATAATGAAGGAGCTTCAACCGGAATCAAATTATGCAGATTCACGAAGAAGGTTTCAAACCATCTTAACTCATTGTTTTTAATCAAATGCCTATCGTAGGCTTTAATTACGAGTGGATTAAACCTTTGATTTATCATAAACTCAAAGTAATCATTAGTAGGAGTATTACTTTGTTTTAATGAGCCTATGTAATTATCATATTCAAGACCGTACGTTTCGCTTTTAACTTTATGAAGAAGAGCTAAGTCACTTGCAAGTTTATGCCAATACAACAAATTCTTTTGTCCCTGCTTGATGTACTCCATCAGAATATAAGAGAATTCGCCTGCTATACCGGTTGTTAATACAGATGGTACCTTAATGGTACCTGTTGAATCAAGAAAGGCTAATCCTTTCATCTCAAGTTCAAACATTTCCGGATAGAGGTTTGCATGATTTAACTTAATAAAGTAATCACCGCAAGTAGTTTTAATAAAATAAGCGCTATTTATAGAACCGCCAGATACAGATAATGTATCGGTAATAAGGCAGTTAGACCGGATATTTGCTTGAAGCCAATTTTTTATCTCATTTGCTACAACTACGACCATCTTAGAGAATAAACGAATTGCTTTTTGAAAAACTTCGTCTAAAAAATCTTTCAGCAAGAAATAGGATGAATACAGAGAAAAATATTGTAAGCTGCAGCGATGATTCTCTTAAATAACTTATAAAATTCAGAACCTTATTCATAGCCTTCAACGATGAATTGATTAACAATAAGATAAGTGAAGAGTCGATTTTAACATTAAAATTGAAGAAGGGCCATAAAGCAAATAAGATTAATGCAATAACAATTATTCCGGCACCTATTGACCCGTATGCCCATAGCATTTGCTTTCTATATAATTGAGGTTCTATGGCCGGCTCAACACTGGCATATACCTGATTCATCAGTGAGCTAGTAAAATCGACTGAGGTTCGATCAATCGGTAGTTTCCTTATATTATTTTTAAGGAATAAGTCGTCGAGAGAATCTATATTGTTATCCATAATTATTAAGCTTTTAATCTGTAATTACTCCGGATTTTTTGATCCTTTGGTTAATCATTTCATACAATTTTTTCCTTGTTCTGTAGAGTTTAACTTTCACATTAGATTCAGATAAACCGGTGATTTCACAAATTTCTTCAATGCTTTGCTCATTGTAATAAAAAAGATTGATCAAGAGTTGTTCATCACCATTCAAAGAAAATATTGCATCATTAAGTATTCTTATTCTTTCATTTTCATCTATTTGATCTAGAGTGCTCTGAATATCATCGACACTATAATTTTCAATAACAAAATCATCGATCGAAGAGGTTGTTATGCTTTTCTTTCTGGTCTTTGATATCGCAGAATTATATGCGATTCGAAATAACCAGGTAGAGAATTTGGATTCCATTTTAAAGTTAGGCAGAGCATGATATGCTTTTAAAAAAGTATCCTGGGTTACCTCTTCAGCCTCTTCATGATTCTTAACAATTTTTTTAACCAATGTAAAAACTAAGTCTTTGTAGGCATCAACAAGTATCTTATAAGAACTTGCATTGCCATTAAGCACAAGCTTAATAATATTTGACTCATTTTTTATCATGTGAAACTTTAGACGTTAAATTTTCATCATGGTTACATTAATCACTGATAAAATATTGTGTTTGATGAGAATACTGAGAGCTTAATAACAAAATTAATGAAAATTTTATGTAACCATCTTAAAGAATTTGCGTCAAAACGTCAAACAACATAAAAAACAAGATCATGGGCGATTTTTTAATTCCTATAGCCATTTTTGCCTGTATATATGGCATAGTTTTCCTGTCGATAAGAAAAAAGGAACGAATGGCATTGCTGGATCGGGGATTAGATCCACGCAGTTTTGAGCAGCAGGACAACCGCTTTACAACACTTAAGTATGGTCTTTTACTTACCGGGGTAGGCTTAGGAATACTCACAGCCAATATTATTGTTTCATTACAAATAATGGATAATGAACCGGCATATTTCTCATTTGTAACCCTGTTTGGAGGTATAGCTTTAATTATTGATTACGTAATTGAAAGAAGTATTGTAAAAGATCAAAAGTCAGGAGGAACGCAATAACTGTCAACCACTGCCCTACTCAAAATTGAAGGTCTCAATACATGTGTGTATTGGACCTTCTTTTTTTAACTCACTTGAAAACAGTGAAAAATGGGAAACATCCTGCTTTAATAATACGGCAGTACTGAATCTATCAATGATCTGCTGAAAGAACTGCTTATCTCTTATTTCTTTTATTCGCCCAATAGTGAGGTGTGGTACAAAGTTTTGACGGTCGGGAAAGAAACCTATTTCTGCAAGATTCTCGGTAATATTATTATGCAGTTTAATAAGCTCTTCATTCTCTTTGATGCCGAACCATATAACCCTTGGGTCATATCTGCTGCCGAATATACCTGTATTCTCAAGGGTTAGCTGGAAAGGTTTGATATTGGTTTTAGCCTTATTAAGAGCTTCTGTTATTATTGGCAGGTCATCGGGCTGAGTATCGCCAAAGAAGCGCATAGTTACATGCATGTTGTTCGGCTTTACCCATTTAATTATGTTATAATCCAAAGTTTGACGCAGACCGTCGTAAGTCATTAAAAAATTATCATCGGGAATAATCTCAATAGCTGCAAATAATCTTAAAAGCTCCATTGCTGTATTTAAAAGATTGCAAATATCTTAATAAACGGCGTAAAAATTAAAAGGATTAAAAGTTTTTTATCTATTTTTGCAGCGCTCATCATGGGGCGTTAGCTCAGTTGGCTAGAGCGTTAGACTGGCAGTCTAAAGGTCAGGGGTTCGACTCCCCTACGCTCCACATACTATGACTGGCATTTATTTTGACATAAAGTCTTAACAATGAATGTCATCGGCTTAAACAAAGCTGATACAAATTAAAATACCCGGCTAATTAACCGGGTTTTTTATTGTTTTAGGAGTTGGTGTCTTTTTCTTTGTTTTCACCCTTTTCACTCATTCCGTCTTTAAATTCTTTTATTCCTTGTCCAAGACCTCTCATTAGCTCTGGAATTTTCTTTCCACCAAAGAGTAATAATACTACAGCAATAATTATAACGGCTTGCCATGGACCTATGAAACCTGCTAATATGAATGCTTCCATCTTGTCTGTTTTTTTTGTTTTACAAATGTATACATTTATCTTTATTCAGATAAATATTTGAACCTTAATTATTTGGATTTAAGAATCCAGGTTTCCGGATTTTGAAGAATCTTACCCTTCCATAGCTCGAAATGAAGCTTTGTTCGGCCGGTATCATCTGTTTCAATCAATCCTAACTTCTGTTTTGTAGTTACCTTATCGCCTTTCTTCACTTCCAGACTGCCGAGGTTAGAATATACAGTTAAAAACTCACCATGTCTGATAATTACTACATTGTTATAGTTCGGCAATGCCATAACAGAGGTTACTTCACCATCAAAAATTGCTCTTGCGTAAGAACCGCTTGTGGTAGTTATATCAATTCCATTATTCTTTGTAATAATACCTTTAAGAACAGGATGAGGATGTTCGCCAAAGGTAGCTGAAATAACACCTCTTTCGGTTGGCCATGGCAAGCTACCCTTATTTGCTGCAAAACTTGAAGATAACTTCATCTCAGTTGGAGTGAGTCCGAATACATTTTCCGGGCTGGGTTTTGCACCTGTTTTCTTGGCTGTTTCACGGGCTTTGCGTAATTCTTCAGCAATTATATCTTCAATTGCTTTTTGAAGTTTCTTAGCAGCCTTTTCGTTCTCACGTAGTTTCTTTAAGAGATCACGTTCTTTTTGAGTAAGGTTTTTAACAGTCTTATCCTGTTCGGTTTTTTCTTTAGATAGCTTTTGCTTTTCTTCTTCTTCTAGAGATTTCAGGTTTAATTTCTGCTTTTTCTGTTCTTGCAATAAAGCTACTTTGGTAGCTAGTACAACCTGTGCCTCTTTAATTAATCTTACCTGGTTCTGTCTGTAACTACTGTACTGTTGTAGGTATTTTAATCTCTGATAAGCCTGATTGAAGTTATTAGCCGAAAAAACAAACATCAGCTTAGAGTATGAATTCCTGTTCTTTTGAGCATAGAAGATCATCTTAGCATACTCCTCTTTCAGCTTCTTAATATTTTCTGTTAATTCAGCTATTGTATCGTTTGTATGGTCAATTTTCTTATCAATTTGATCTATTTCATTAGTAATAGCATTTATAAGCTCCTGACGCTTAGAAATTTTTTTATTCAATAATACCAGTTGGTTTAGCGATGCCTGCTTACTTTGTTTTGTTTCGGAAAGAAGTTTATTGGTATAATTTATTTCTTCTTCGATCTTTGACTTTTTTGCCTGTAACTCACTCTTCTTATCCTGTGCAGATGAGTAATAACTATTAAACAGGAGAATGCTTAATAGCAATGTTATTATACAATTTCTGATGATAGAGGAATTTGACATGATTACTGGTTAAAAAGTTCCACTCGTGAGTATTTATCTGAAATCTTGAAAGGGAATTGTAATTTATCGTCGATCGAGAACTTAGAATATAGAATCTTGATTGATGTCTTTTTAGCACTTGTTTCGACATTAAACGAGATATTATTTGGAACAGCTTGACCGGCATAATCCTGATGACTATATCGCGCCTCAATCTTCCTACCATTAGCTTCAGCCTCTTTAACAAGGATACGTGTAATTTTAAAATTCTCAGGGTTCAACCAAATGTATTGAATGGGTATATTATTGATATTGTTATCCTTAACGAATTTCTTAAGTTTTCTTCTATTTGATGTAACCAATGTGTATTCAGAATTATCAATACCCTCTCTGAAAGTAGCATTCTCATATCGTGAGAAATCGTTTCCTGTAAGAAATGACTGTAACATATCAAAATCGAAGGTGCTGTTAATAAAGCGGTTAAGATTATCGAACTTACCTGAATAGTAAGTATTTTCTATTCGATTCATATACCAGATGGAATCATTAGTAATCATTAAACGCATTAATTCAATGCCCATTGTAGGGGAAATAGAAATCCAGATAACACTGTCGCGTTTAATACGAAGCTGGCCGCTTAGCTTAGTTTCATTCTTATCTTGCTCATACGTTGCATTAAACTTAACAGATAGATAGTTATAATTTAACTCACTCTCTTTTAATTTATTAAAAAGGTATTCAGCACCGTGCTCTTTGAGCGGCTCCCTTTGAATTCGTTTAGTTTGGCTGCATGAAACAAGTAATTGAACCGATATTAAAAATATCACGGACAAGAACAGATTCTTCATTCTACTCATATAACTTTTTATCCTTTATTTTCATTTGCAGGTTGTCGGAACCCCCACCTTTTGCATTGGCTTTCTCCCACCATTTAATGGCTTCAGAGTGATTGTTTAATTTGAAAAGAATATCACCATAATGCTCTAATACAACACCTGAAGAATCAGGCTCGAGGTTTAGTACTTTTTCCATCTGTACTTTTGCTTCCTGATAATTACCTTTTTTGTATAGGACCCAAGCGTATGTGTCGAGAAAAGTAGCATTATCGGGCGAGAGCCTGTTGGCTTTAACTGCCATCTGTTCTGCTTTATTCAAATCTTTATTTTCAAGTGAAAGGTAATATGCATAATTATTCAGAACTGAAGGGTTATCAGGATTGTATTTGAGCGAGGTTTCGTAAGCACTATATGCATCTTCATTCTTCTTAGCTTTATAATAAGTATCGCCTTTGAGACTATAAAACTCCGACATTAGTTGTGAATTATTAAATATAAGCTTTATGCCGGAATTGATTGCCTTAAGTGATTCATCGAAATTCTCGAGCATGAAATGGCTTGCAGCAAGAAAATAGTATGGCATTGGCTGAACAGGAAATAAATCGACAGCCTTTTTACTATAGATAACAAGACTGTCATATTCATTTAAGGCAGCGGTTAATCTAAGTATGTTCTCCCAGACTTCGTATTTTCCGGGATCAAGATCACTAACCTTTTTGAATAGCACTAATGCTTCGGGATATTGTTCCTTTATAGCAAGCATTTGCGCTCTGAAAGCTAATACCTGAGGATCAAAAGGGTGTTGGTCGACCAAAATAGTGGAAAGGTCTATAATGTCTTCTTCAATACCCGGATAGTTACCAACCTGAGAATAATAAGTACTCAGAATCTGCATTTTAGTTGGAGCATCAAGATATTGGTTTGAAAAGCCTCTTTTTAAAACCTGAATCGACTTCTTCATATCGCCTTGCTTTCTATAAAAGTCAGCTAGTGAGATGTTGATGTATGGGTTCTCAGGGTCGATTGCCAGTATCTTCTCGTACGTTTTTAAAGCTTCATCCTGAAAACCATTAGACATGTAATACTCAGCTAGAAGTGATTGTATACGGGTATCATATTCGTTATGGGAAGCTAATTTTTCCAATTCCTCAATGGCTTTTTTCTTTTTACCCTGACTTAAATATATGTGATGTTTCCTTAATGAAATCTCTTCATTAACTCCCTCAATTGACTGAATTTCATCATAAATCTTAAGAGCTTCTGTTGGTTTGTCGGTTTTAAGATATAGGTTTGCAAGCTCCATTGATATTGATCTGTCATTCATCTTCCTTTTATGCAGAGCCTCATAGATCTTTAGAGCTTCATTAAATTGAGAGTTTTGTGAATATAGACTTGCAAGAGTAGTTCCATACCACATATTGTCGGGCTTCAATTGATATGCCTTTGAGATAAACTTAATAGCGTTTGCTACATCTCTTTTCTTATAATGTAGCAAACCAAGTTCATACCATGAAGCATCATGTGATGGATCAAGTTCGGTAACTTCTTTAAAAAGACGTGCAGCCTCTTCAGGATTATCAGTAATCTTGGCCTTATTAGCATCGAAGAAAATTGATTCTATCTTTTGCTTGTTTCTGAATTGCCTAGCCTGTTCTTTAGATATTAGTTCCTCGCCACCTTCTGGTAATTCCTGAGAAAAAACAACTAGCGGGAAAATCAAAAACGCAATTAATTGAATTATTTTATTATAGTTCATTAGTTAACATTATAGCATGATTACTTTAAACCGGTATGACCAAAACCACCTTCTCCCCTTTCAGACTTTGTTAGGTTATCAGTTAGTATCCATTCAGCTTTTTCATGACGTGCAATGATCATTTGAGCTATCCGATCACCTTGATTTATAACAAATGACTCATTAGAAAGATTAACTAAAATAACTTTAATCTCCCCTCTGTAATCTGCATCAATTGTACCGGGCGCATTTAATACTGTTATTCCGGCCTTAGCTGCTAAGCCACTTCGGGGCCTTACTTGTGCTTCAAAGCCTTCGGGCAATTCAATATATAAACCGGTTGGTATTAATGCTCTACCTAATGGCATCAAAGTAACAGGTTCAGTTAGTGATGCCCTTAAATCCATGCCTGCTGATAGAGCAGTTTCGTATGATGGAATATCGTTTTCAGATTGGTTAATGATCTTTATTTTCATTTATAAGCTCAATTTAAAAAAATGTAAAGAGTATTTATCAGCTCAGCAAAAATAAGCATTTAAGCAACCACAAATCAGCTTATTGTAATCTCAATGTCAGTTTACCTTTTTCCTTAAAATATATAATACCAGCAAAAAGTACTATCAGCATTGTATTTACTGTAAATTGGGCAAATTCTGTTAAACGGGTTGTATACATAGAGATGATGTATATAACCATTGTAACTGCAGAGTATATCAACGCTCCCTTAATATTATAATTGATGGGATAATGCTTCCCACCAAGATACCACGATAAGACCATCATAAATCCATAACAAATGAAAGTTGCCCACGCTGCACCAAGATATCCCATCATAGGAATTAAGATGAAGTTGAACACTAGAGTAATTATCGCACCACATATAGATATTAATGCACCAAGCCGAGTTTTATCTGTTAACTTAAACCAGATGCTAAGATTATAAAAAACTCCAAGAAATAAATTTGCCCAAAGTAAAATAGGTATTACAGTTACTCCTTCGCGGTATTCTTCACCCACAAACAACATAACTGTATCTATATTTAGCATTATGATTAAAAAAATAAAGAGGCAAACTATTATAAAATAATGCATTAGCCGTGAATAGGTATGCTTGGCCTGAGTATTTTCAGCATGTGAGAAGAAGAATGGTTCTGCAGCATACCTATACGTTTGAATAAATAGTGTCATCAGGATGGATACCTTATAGCATGCTCCATAAATACCAAGTTGAGCCATTGCATCAATTCCATCGGGCAAAAGATGTTTGAGGATTATCCTATCGAAAGTTTCATTTATAACTCCAGCAAAGCCGAATACTAATAAGGGCCAGCTGTATGAGAGCATTCTCCTAAGTAAAGTTAAGTCAACTTGCCACTTTAACTTTACAATTGTTGGGAGCAAAAGCAATAGTGTTAAAATGCTTGCTATAAGGTTAGAAATAAAGACATAACCAACTCCAATATCTTCATTATATATGTTTGATACTAGCCATGATAGGCTTGTAACGCTATGATTTTTTAGCAAAAATGGTATGAAGATGAGGAAGAAAATGTTAAAGAAGATGTTGGTAGAGATATTGATAATCTTGATCAGAGCAAACCGTAATGGCTTATTATCTAAACGAAGCTTTGCATAAGGAATGCTTGAAAGTGCATCAGCAGCTAAAATAACTACAAACCATCTTATGTATTGAGGATTGCTGGCATAACCAAGAATTGAAGAGATTCTATCGGACAATATAAAGGAAATAATGACAAAGAATGATGAGGTAATAAGTAGAGAGAATAGAGTGGTACTATATACCTTGCCTTTATCCGATTCGGATGTGGAGAATCGAAAATATGCAGTTTCCATTCCATAAGTGAGAAATACAAACAGGAAGGCTACATAAGCATATAATTCTGTAACTACACCATATTCTGAGGGTACAAATATCCTTGTATAAAGGGGTACAAGCAGGTAATTTAGTAAGCGGCCAATAATGGTTGGTAAACCATAAATTGCTGTTTGACCGGCTAATTTTTTAAAGGGATTCAAGGCTTAAACTTTTATAAATAAACAGGTAATTGAATTTCAAACGTTGTACCGCCAGGACTTGAACTGAATGTTATTCGTCCATTTGCTGAATCAATTATATTTTTTACCATAGCTAATCCTAATCCTGCACCACCTGATTTAGTAGTGAAATTGGGTGAAAAGATCTTGGACCATTGCTCAGGAGGAATACCTATACCATTGTCTTTTACATAAATTACATGATGTGTCAATTCACTTTGTATAATAATTTCAATTTTGCCTTGTCTTTCAACCGGTATTGATTGTATTGCATTGTTAAGCAAATTAACCAAAACACGTGTTAATTGCTTCTTATCAGCGAATATGTAACAAGGAGTTTGAGGATGGGTAAATGATATTGTAAAGTTGTTTTGAGTTAGAAACAACTCAATTGTATCCTTGATCAAGGTGGTTATCTCAATCTTCTCATTAGTTGGTGCTGGGAATTTAGCAAAATCGGAAAAAGCAGTGGCAATTGCTGCTAATGAGTCAATTTGTTGTATTACAGATGTAGTTGTCTTTTCAAGCCGGGTTTCCCAATCAGGGGCTTTGTCTTTCCATGATCTATAGAGATGTTGGATGCTTAACTTCATTGGGGTTAACGGATTCTTTATTTCATGAGCAATTTGTCGTGCCATCTCTTTCCATGCATTTTCTCTTTCTGACTGAGCAAGTTTGTCAACACTATCTGATAACTTGTCAAGCATTATATTATACTCATTAATTAGATTTCCTAACTCATCCTGCCTATTATATGTTATCTTCTCATTTCGTTTATCAAGTTTAACATTACTGAATTTATCCCTGATTAATTGTAATGGCCGTGTCAGATAATTACCAACCAACAAGGAGATGAATACTGCTATTGCTGTAAGAATTATGTAAATATTGACAAAGGTTACAAGAAACGATGATATCTCTTGTCGTAATTCGTGTTCACGAGCAAAGAATGGCAAATTGACGTACGCTATCAACTCATTTTGCCTGTTTCGAAAGGGAATATAAGCCGAAATGTACTGATAACTTCCTATTTGCTCATTAGTTACGAAAAATGTGCGTTGATTAACAGAGATTTGATTATATGCCTCAGGACTCATAAACTCTGACCTCAAGCCTTCCTCAAAAATCTCAGGTCTTGATGTTGCAAGAATCTTACCGTCGATAGTATACAGATTAATGTCACTAAAGAACACTAATGAAAATTTGGTAAGCAGTTCTTGTAAGTAATATTGTTGAGAACTATCGAGATAGTTAAAATTATCAAGTTTATGTTCAATTTCAATCAATACAGAATGGGCTTTTTCGCTAAGCATATCCTGATTCTTCTTATTATTTAAGCTCTTAATATTATGCAATGTAATAGCACCAATAAGAATTGAAGCAAAAAGCACAAGTGCAACGAGCATAATCTGTAACTGTGACTTTAGATCGGGGTACCTCTTGTTGCCTGTTCTGAAATTATATACTGTTGTAATGATGAAGATCAGGATGATATGGAATATCAACTGATAAGTGAAAGGGGCAAGCTTATCAAGCAGATTTAGATTCTTCTTGCTTATAATCAGTGCAGTATCTTTATTAATTATGTGATAAAGATGATTGTAGTTATTTTTATCGAAGAAGTTAAACTCTGATTTATAAGCTGCAAAAGGCTTTTCGGAAATACTATATGAATAATCGCCAACATTCTTAATTAACTCTCCTCTTGAATAAATTGCATAAGAGTAAATGCTCATGTCATAGAATGTAACAAACGATTTATCCAGGAGTAATTCGGGATAACCCAATCCTTTAGGTACATATTTCTGAGTGAATTCAATTACTATGTTTGGTGAATTTTTAGTGAATAGCTTATGCTTTATTGGGATTCTAGAGATATAACTGTTTCCACCAAATGACTCCTTTATATAGTACAATGTACTACTGGCAGTCTTTTCAGTAAGATTTTTAATAATCCTGTCAAAATAAGTATTGCAATCAATTATCACATCTGAGGGTTTTAATGATAACTGCTTGTCAGGATAGCAAACAGTGATCTGAGCATTGTACTTCGACCAATATCCTGAAAAATATGTAGAATGTATATAATCTGCAATTTCACTTTCAATTTTAGGGTTGTACCAAGCTTTGACCACTTTATTTATTAATGCAGTATCGACCAGAATTTCCTTCTCAAGATCTTGGTACAGGTATTCAGCAACCTTGTCCTGATCTGTTGATAGCCTTAGGGCCATTAGTTTTCTTTCTTCCTTTTCCTTCCCCTCCTTGTTGTGATACAAACAAAATGTTGAAATAACACTTAGAATAAGAATAACCAACGATGTGGTTGCAACATGAGGGAATGGTAGTATATTCTTGATAATTAGAGAAGCTACAAAAATGAATAGATAAAATATAGCTAATTCCTGCCATAAAGGTGTATAGTAGCTGTTCTTTTGTAAAATGAACCAAGTTAATGAGCTTAAAATAATGAATAGAGCAAAGAATTTTAATCCCCCTGTAGATGCGATGCCTATCTTAATACCTATAAAACTTAGATAGAAGAGAGTTAACAGGATCATTGCAATCACTAGATATGCTACAAGGCTGTACACCGAGAAATCAAGAATTTTGGTGAGATTCAACTCGAATGAAGAGTTCATAATTAAAGTATCAATTATGAACAGGCACAAGTAAAACAGCAAGTTTATAGCAGCTATTGCCAATATGGAAAGCGAGATTTTTAGCGTTAATTTAGTGATCTGTAGATTTATATTCCTTAATACTTTATAGGTTAGGAAGCTTAGAATGGTGATCAATACCACATTTATGAGCAGATCACCTAAAGAAGGCAACCAAAACGAGGAAGCATAATTAACAGGACTAAAGAAATCAAAATCCTGAAAGAACTTAGGTACATGACCTAAGAAAAATAGTAGCCGTAACATTATGGTTGAAAGCACTATAATAAGCAATGCCTTGTATTTATCAATCTTAAGTGATTTAAGAAAATTGTAAAAGGCAAATAGAGCAAGGACAATAACTAACAAGTATAAAGAAAAGAGAACAAACTCTTGCTCACCTGAAAGTTGCGGCTTGTCTTTAGCTGATATGTGAAAAAGTATATTCCCATCTGTACTTCTAACAGCAAAATTACCCATGTTGGGACTGATCTTATAATCATCAGGGAGATCATAAGTTGGATTATAGGAAGACGATAAGTAGTCGTTATTATAAGGATAATTGTGTTTGATTAAGTCGAACAATACAATAGTATAACTAGTATCGTCCGTAATTCTTGATTGCTGAAAGATGCCGTTAGCCGTATAAACAATTCGATCATTATCTTTAAGTAATGGGTGTGGCGTAGTATTATCTGACCAATAGATTAATGCACTATCATGGAAAGCGAACAGGGTTAAGCCTGGCGGAAGTTTCTTAGAATATGTATGTAAACTTTGAAAATCGAGCGAATCAAATCTCTGTGCGATATTATCTAAAAGTACTTTATTATGAACATAACGTTCATTTAGTGCCTCACTAAAATACTCAATGCGCTCCTGTGGCGAATTGTGCTTTCTTATAAAGATATATATTACCGCTATAGTAATAGATACCAAAAATGCCAAACCCAATAGTTGAACAGGAAGCTTTTGATCCCTTTTTAACTTCTTCATATATGACTCCAGAATCCTTAAAATTAATCAAATATCAAGCCATATTACCGTAACGAGCGGTTAAGACTATAAAGATAATCGTATTTTATAATCTATCTAGTTAATTTCACTTTTTTAATATGTATATAATGCTTGAGTAATCCTTGGTTTTCAAAGCCTTAAAATTTGATATCATACCTATAGAAAAGGCTGATAAATAAGAGAACTTTCCTTTCTTATATTTTTCACTCAAGAGTGAAACATAAAAAGAATCAAAAAGCATAGGGATTTTTGCAACTATCTTAAAATTATGCATAATGCACAGTTGTTTAAATGCCTCACAGTCGAAATGATAAAGATGGCGAGGCACATCATATGCAGCCCAATATTGCTTATAATAGGAGGCATCGTACGATGCATGATTAGGTAATGCAATAAATGCAGTCCCATTATCTTTTAGTATATTATAGATGTTGTTCAGTCGTCCGTTAAGATCATGCACATGTTCCAATACATGCCACATCGTTATAATATCGAACGATTGATTTTGGACCTTATCAAGGTAATCAAGGTTGTGTACATTTAGTTTAAGCTTTTCAACAGCAAAGGCTCTCGCAGTTTCATTAGGCTCGACACCTGTAACTTGAAACCCTTTTTTAGAGCAGTAGTTTATAAAAATGCCTGTCGCACATCCTATATCCAATAAATTGGATCCTTGCGAATACTTATTTATCAGTTTTACTTTAGAAGATAAAGTCTGGTTGCGTATTGTATTATAAAGATAATCAAGTAAGCCTTTTTTCTCTACGGAATGTGATATGTATTTATCTGAAGAGTAATATCTACTTATTTCTTCAGGTTTAGGTTGAGGATGAGTGCTGATTAATCCACAAGAAACACATTTTTTCAAGCTGAATTTTTCTTGAGATAGAAAGTAATCGCTTAATAATAAGTGCGTTACAAAATGTGAGCTGCCACATGAAGGGCAAATATCGATTGTTTTTTCTGTTTGTTCCACGTGAAACATTAGTTACTTAAGTGAACAATTAATACGGCAATATCTGCAGGTGAAACCCCATTTATTCGACTTGCTTGTCCTATAGTTGAGGGCTTCTGTTTAGTTAACTTCTCTCGAGCTTCAAAAGATAGCGATACAAGTGAGTTATAATTGAAATCGGCTTTAAGGGGCATACTATCATACTCAGACAATGAATCTGCAAGTGATTTTTCTTTATCGATGTATCCCCCATACTTAATAAGAATCTCTACTTCCTCAAGCACTTGGTCAGCAATATGCCCCATAGCATTAATCTTCTCTTTTAGAACTTCGCTATGCTTTACCAACCCTATTATGTCAATTTGTGGCCTAAGTAGTATGCTAGATAACTTAGTTTTTTGAGATATTTCACTTGTTCCGGAGTTAATCAAAAACGCGTTTATGTCCTGAGGACTTATTGATACCGACTTGAAGAGTTCAAGAGTTTCAGCAATAAGCTGTGTCTTTAATGCCACTCTATTCATCCTCGACTCGTCAGCTAAACCTAATTTATATGATAAGGGGGTAAGACGCAAGTCGGCAGAATTGTGACGTAAAAGTATTCTATACTCTGCTCTTGAGGTGAACATGCGATAAGGCTCATCAATATTCTTGGTTATTAGATCATCAACCAAAACACCAATATAAGCTTCTGATCTCTTTAATATGAAAGGTTCGCTGCCAATTACATTTTGGTGGGCATTTATTCCGGCAATTAATCCTTGTGCTGCAGCTTCCTCATATCCCGTAGTTCCATTGATTTGACCAGCAAAAAACAGATTAGAAACAAGGTGCGTTTCTAATGTAGGCTTAAGCTGATACGGGGGGAAATAGTCATATTCAATAGCGTATCCTGGTCTAAAGATCCGTACATTTTCAAAGCCCGGAACTAATTTTAAGGCTTTAACCTGTATATTTTCAGGCAGAGAAGAAGAAAACCCATTTACATAATATTCTATAGTCTCCCAACCTTCAGGTTCTACAAATAATTGATGCCGTAATTTATCACTAAATCTGTCAATTTTATCTTCAATTGATGGACAATATCTAGGTCCCCTACCCTCGATACGACCAGCATACATAGGTGATTCTTCAAAACCTTCTCTAAGTGTGTCATGCACCTGCTGGTTTGTATATGTAATATAGCAACTCCTCTGTTTGGTTAATATTGGAGTATCGGTAAATGAAAATCTGCCAGGATTCTCATCACCGGTTTGCTCCTCCATTTTGGTGAAGTCAAGGGATCTTCCATCAACTCTTACAGGTGTGCCTGTCTTTAAACGCTTCGACTCGAATCCAAGTTCATTTAAGTTAGCGGTCAATCCTAATGAAGCTCGATCGCCCATACGACCACCGCCAAATTGTTTTGTGCCAATATGAATGATTCCGTTTAGAAATGTGCCATTGGTTAAGACAACGCTTTTTGAATAGATTGTCTGACCCATTGCAGTCTTTATCCCTTCAACACGTCCATTTTTAACTAGTACTTCTGTAGCTGTATCTTGCCAGAAATCGAGGTTAGGTATTTGTTCAAGAATACTTCTCCACTTTTCTGAAAATCTCATACGATCGCTTTGTGCTCTCGGACTCCACATAGCAGGACCTTTCGATTTATTGAGCATCCTGAATTGTATCATTGTATGGTCAGACACTATCCCTGAATATCCTCCAAGCGCATCAATTTCCCGTACAATTTGTCCTTTTGCAATTCCTCCCATTGCCGGATTGCAAGACATCTGAGCCATAGAGGCCATGTTCATTGTAACCAGAAGAACACTACTTCCTAAATTAGCTGCTGCTGCAGCTGCCTCACAACCAGCATGACCTGCCCCTACCACTATAATATCATATTCTTTAAACATCAGTTCTGTTTCACGTGGAACATTAGTAATTTGTAGTCCTATTAAGGTGCAAAATTACAAAATAATAAGATAGCTAATTTACCTATATGCTAATGATATAGCGTTATAGTCATGTATAAGTACCATTAAATAGATTAATAAATTGAGTTGAGAAGCTTTTACACCATGCAATTGAAAGAAAGATCGGAAGAGAAGATTAATCCCTATGTTCTAATAGTTATCATTAATTGATTGTGTACTTAGAATAAGATCCTTAAGAGATTATTATCTTTATGCTAATAGTAGCAGTAATGGCAATTGGTTTGCCTAAATTGTTTATGTGCTAATTCCCACAACTAACCCAATATGTGAATTAAGCTGGAAGAATCAATGTAACTGAAATTATTTCGGGGGTTAAAGCAGTCAGTTAATATTTACCATCGCGGTGTTGCGAACTAGCAAAATGATATAAGATTGAAGTTATAAAGAGTGAAGTTGTTGACTAATTTACTTTTCAGGGCTGAGAATTATCCTCATTTTGCTATTAATAAGAGCGCTTCCTCCTCCTTTTTTCGCATGGCATTCTTCTCTTCAGTTGTGTGGTCTTTAAATCCGCACATGTGAAGTACTCCATGTATAATCACCCTATTTAATTCTTCATCGAAAGAAACATTAAGTTCCTTGGCATTTTCTCTGACTCGTTCAATGCTAATGAAGATATCACCACTAAGTATTTTATTATTGCTGTAGTCAAAAGTAATGATGTCAGTTAAGGTGTCATGCTTCAGATATGATAGATTTATATTGTGTAGATATTCATCGTCACAGAAGATGTAATTTAGCGTGCCTGGAATATATCCATGCTTTAAAACCACCTTATTAATCCACTTTCTGATTGTAATAATATTGTCAATTTGAAATTCAATACCTTCGTTGAAGAAATTTATAGTCATTTTTAATTTGTCTGGATGTTATTAAATTCCCTATTTATTTCCAGGAATTTGGATGAAGTAACTGTTAACTTTATTGCGATAGTAGTTTCTGAATGATGGAGGGATTGTATTTATTAACTCTGTTTCCTTGGAAGGTAAACCCAATTTATCAAAGTATTTTGCTGGGTCAGGTTTAGGAAGATCTTTACCTTCGTTAGACTCCCTTTTTTCTTCCTGTTCGCGCTTTAACTCTGCTTTCTCAGATTCTAATAACCGTGTCAATATCTCTTGCTGACGTTCCATTGTTTGCTTATTAAGAACTTTATTTACTAATTCAGTCTCCGTTTTTTCCATTTCTTGAATCATTTTTTGCAAACCCTGTTGATTAACATCTCCATCTTTTTTTAATTCATCACTATATTGTTGCAGCATTTTTCTGAGTGCCTCCTGTTGTGCTGCCATTCTTGCAAGTTGTTCACTCATTTGAGAAGATGTTTGTTTTCCCTGTTCCCCTTTTTCTCCTTGCTTCGGTTGCATACCCTTTTGCATCTCTTCAAGCTGCTGATTAAGCTTTTCTTGCATCTGTCGCATTGATTTCATCGATTGACCCTTACCTGGCTTTGGCTTGCTTTTCCCTGACTTGCCTGAGGTTTGCATGCTTAAATTTTGTTCCATGTTTTTAAGTGCTTCAGACAATAGGAGTGCAAGGTTGTTTACTGAAGTCATTACATACTGCTGCTTGCTACCTGCCATAGCTGTTGCCCTATTCTGAAGAGCTTCCATTGCCTGTTCGGAGTTTGCATTAATATCTCTGATTTCTTTGTTGACAAATCCCTCAATCATAGGCTGGCGTTTACTTAATGCAAGTATAGAATCTTGTATCATTGAGATGTTGTCCCTTAACTTTTTTTGTTCTTCTACCATGGATGGATACTTCGGATCAGAGCGATTTACAACCTTCACCCTGCCCATAAGATCTTCCTGATCGAATGAAACTCTTACAAGGTTTTCTAAGATAGCCCTTAATGCATCAACATCCTCACCTAATTGCTCATTCTCCATCTCTTGTTGCATCTCAAAAAGAGTTTGGCTAATTTTCTGCATCTTTTCTGAGGCCTTCTGTTGATGATCAGAAGCCTTTTTCATCTGAGATTCCTTTAAACTTTTAGTACTTTCATTTAATTCCTGTTCAGTTTCTTTCTTCTGATCCTGTGGAATATCAAAGTTGTTAGGATTCTCAAGTTCTGAATTTAATTTTTTTAGTTCTTCGAGGTCCTTTGTTATCTCATCAAACTTTTTATTTATTTCATCCTGTTTCTTTGAAAGGTTATCACTATCTCCCTTATTACTTTTAGAAGTCTCTTCAGCAAGTTTCTTTTCTTCGTCTGCTAATTTCTTAAGGTCTTCGATAGCCTCAGTTAGTTTCTTGTCGAATTCCAGTTGTTTAAATAGCTCTAAATTGCGGTCAAGGTCTTTTTCTATATCCTGCGACTGTAATTTTAGCTTATCAAGCATATCCTTAACTTTATCCTTATTCATTTCATCCATCATCTTCTGAAGTTCTTCGAACATTTTCTTCATTTCAGGGGTCATGATTTCATGAAACAACTTTTCGAGTTGCTGTTGTTTCTGGAGAATAGTTTCATCTACTTTTTTTATCTGAGATTCTTTAGTGTTTATTTGCTTGTTCTCAAGCTTCATTTTCTCTATTTTATTCTGTAATTCAGTATGTCGTTGGAGGATGTTTTCAATCTGCTTTTTATCCTGAAAGTTCAGATCTTTCTTATCAATTAACGATTTATTTAGTTTGTCAATCTCTTTCTGAATTGCTTTAGCTTCTTTTATTGTGTTGCTGAAATCATCCTTTAACTCTGTCTGATGGTCATCTACCATTTTATTTATTTCATCAAGCGTAGGGATTTTAAATGTCATCTCCTCAGAGCGGGCAGACTTACTGCCATTTACACCATCATTATCCCATATCTCGAAATAGTAAAGAATATTCTCACCAGGATTGAGTCCAAGTGACATAAGATCATAGAAGAAGTAAAAATCCTGTTCAGCTACATTCTTCTGAATAGGGATATTGATGGACATTTCTGCACCTTTTTCACCGTGATTTACTTTATAAAGTTTGAACTTAAGGTCTCTGAAACCATAATCATCACGCACTAAACCCCTGAAATACAACCTATTATCGTACACACTATCACTATATTGATCAACTCCAATGGTTGGATGAAGATCGGGGATAGCATTAGCATAGAACATTAATGAATCGGTGGTAGTAATAAACTTATTCTGACTACTTATTACAATGCCTGTAGCCTGCATTAGTTTATGGCTTGTGGTGAAGGTGTTTGATCTTTCGGAAGTTAGGTCTCTTATCTCCTCCCCTAGTCTAAAACTTATTCTTTCAGCATCACGAGTATAGAATTTCCAAATTAATTCGGTGCCTTGTGGAACATTTATATCTCCTACATTTGATATGATTTTCGATTCCTTACCTATATATTGGGGAAATCTAAGTTCAATATCGTAATTTAATATAATTGGTTTAGGTAATACTGTTATCTTATATTCATTTGAATAATAGCCTGATGCAAACAGCTTAAACTCCTGATCCTTTTGTATTTTTTTGAAATTATAATTAAAGTTGAGTCTATTCTTTTGATTCATTTTGAACTCCTTACCATCAATAACAAGATATATCTCATTAGGTAACTCTTCACCACTCAGAGAAACATCAAGTATGAAATCCTCTTGTTGAACAGCTTCTAACTTCTCATTATTAATTGATATCCTGAATGGCAAGGGTTTTTCAAATGCTATGGAATGTTTAATGATACGAGTCCCTGGCTCAGTTAAAAGACGCGGTGAAGTCATTAAAAGTGTGGTAATTATTACAAGCGGTGGAAGCGCAAGGAATAGATACTTCTTATTGGCAGAATAGTCAATAGCTGTCTTAAATGGAACATTCATTAATTTCTGTGACTTCTTGTTGATGCCTGCAAGAATAAGTTCATAATTATCAGGTGTTGTATCTGCCAAACGTTTAAGTTGCAGTGTGTTAAGTAATGTGTCTTTTACATCCGAAAAGTGGCGCCCTATAACCTGGGCTGCCATGTCATGTGATAACCGACGACCGATTTTTGATAATTTCAATACAGGATCAATGATGAATAGGGCAATTATTATTGTGCTTATCGTTACATAACTATAAAATAATATTGTCCTTATAGTGGTTGAAAACCATAAGATTGATTCAAATAGTGTTATGATTATAAGAAAAGTTCCTAATAGCGCAATGCTATATATTACACCTTTTATCAGAAGATTTGTGTAATACTTTTTTATAAAAGCATCTAGACGGTCAATTAGTATATTATAGTTATCTTGCATTTTAAGTTGCCTAATTCCAAATGTTTATAACGGTTGTAGTTAAACGATATTTTGTATTGTTCTGTTGGATATGTTAAAAAGAAATTGAGTCATAATGACATTTTTAAATGATAACCATTATTTGGCATCAAAAATTTCAATACCGCTCCAATCGTCAGGTAATTGCTTTCCAGTAATGTTACGACAGCGGTTTATATAAAATACAGCAGCAGCATCATCGGGGTTTATTTTCACTACTTCGGTGAATAGCTCGATAGCTTCGTTAAAGTGTCGCTCTCTATAAGCCTCTATTCCCTTGCCAAAGAGGCTCTTGGTTTCTGTCTTTAGTTCTCTTATGTTATCGGGTTCTCCATCGAGAATCTCAAAAATATAGACTGCTTCTTTTTTCCCTTTTACTCTTGCAACATCCAAAAACCTGAAATTGTATTTACCCGGATTATTAATCTTGATCAAACTATCCTCACTAATAATAATGGAAGTTTTGTAAATTTTAGTTAAACCCTCTAAACGAGACGCCAGGTTAACAGCATCAGATATAACTGTTCCATCAATTCTTCCTTCCCCTCCTACTACTCCTAACATAAGATTTCCTGTATGAATACCAATTCCTGAATCAATTGGTGCTTTATTTGAATCAGTCCTATCAGCATTAAACTGCTGCAGTGTTTTACGCATTTCTATTGCAGCATCTATCGCATCATCAACCGATTCATGGAATAATGCCATTATAGAATCACCCATGTACTTGTCTATGAATCCGTTATTTTTTCTGATAACCGGCTCCATGTAACCAAGATAATGGTTTATAAAGTCAAAATTCTCTTTGGGAGATAGCCCTTCTGACAGTTCAGTGAAGCCTCTTATATCACTGAAAAGTACTGTCATCTCTTTCTGAACCTGATCGCCAAGCTGGATATCGACGAAATTATCTTTGCCCAAAAATTCAAGAAATTGATTAGGAACAAAACGTGAATAGGCTTCATTCATTTGAGAAATTCTGAAAATATATTCCCTTAAACGGGTTGTCATCATGTTATAACCTTCCGACATTATGCCTATTTCATCATTTGTCCTGACAATAGTATAGTTGTCGAGATTCCCTTCGGCAGTTAATCTCATGTTTCTCACCAGTTCTTTAACAGGTCTGACTATATCAGCTGTTGACCAACTTACAAAGAATAAAATGTAAATGAAGGCTACTATTATACCACTAATAATTCCGCCAAACATCAAAACATTATCTATTGCACTGATATAATACAAATTAGAATTACCAAACTCTTCCTTAAGATTGACATCTGGACCCATAATATCGGTAAGCCGTCCCATCATTATTCTCAGTTCATTATCACTTACTTGTCCCATATCTTTAATCGGGGTCAGGCTAAGTATCAGATACAGTATCACAATAGTTAGTGGTAGCAAAGTTGTCATAGCGCTTGCTATATATAGCCGATCTCTGATCTTACCTGTTGATTTACCAAAGATTCTGGTTTGTAATTCTTCGAGAGAGTAAATGTGTTCTATATATTTTATGTGTACTAAATGCTTCTGCCAGAAGTAAATGAACAATATGCTTAATAGTGAGGCAACTAGTGATATAAAAAAGTAGTTGGTATAGAGTCTTCTTGCTAATTCATCTTCGAATGATGATGAAAATCTGATATTGTATATCATAATTCCATGCATAATGGTAAAGGCTAAAAGCACAATACCTGCATTGATCAGAGGTGACTTCAACAGGAAACGCCGGCAATATTTGTACAAAATAGGTGATACAGTTTTGCCCTTTCGCTTCCGTCTGAAATATCTCTTGAAAGGTAAATTGAATGAGATACCCAATACCACACTCAGGAAAAAAGCTATACGAAACATCATGGACATTGAGTTGGAAAAAGCCCCTGAAGCTTTATCACTTCTTGCAGTCTGAGAAACTACTTTCAAAGTGTCACTAGCCTGACTTTCAATACTTATACCAGTGGAAGATTGTTGTTCAAGCTTGAAAACTATGGAGCTCTTTTTTTCAGTTCCTTCGGCTTCAGATATACTCTTATTAATTTCAAGCTTGCCTGTTTCCTTTAATTGCGGGAAGGTTTTAAGCAGCATAAATCCTAAAACCGGAAAGACCAGCAACAAATAAAGTAACAGAGGGAAAACGAAAATGCGTATTGCCCTATACGACGGAATTTGCTTCGATTTTCTATATTGTCCCATTACTATGTTCTTTGCGATAAAGCATATAATTGGTAACCCACAAAGTTAGTTAATTTTCAACCTGTGATATTAGAGTAACCATTAAGTTTAACATCTGTTAATAAATATGATTTCAATGACTTTTTAGTTTTCTATCTTTGCACCAACAAATCATTTTATGAAAGAAGTTAGAGTTCGTTTTGCTCCTAGTCCTACCGGACCTTTACATATTGGCGGTGTTCGCACAGCTTTGTATAATTATCTCTTTGCCCGAAAGCATAACGGTAAGTTCCTGCTCAGGATTGAAGATACTGATCAAAACAGATACGTTGAGGGAGCTGAAGAGTATATAATTGAGTCACTTAAGTGGTGCGGTATAGCATATGATGAAGGCGTTGGTATTGGTGGCCCTCATGCTCCTTACCGCCAAAGCGAACGGAAAGAGATGTATAAGGAGTTTGCTTATCAACTAGTCGATGAAGGTAAAGCTTATTTTGCTTTCGATACCCCTGAAGAGCTTGATCAGATGCGTGAGCGGCTTACTAATAAAGGAGTTGCAACACCACAATATGATTATCTATCACGCAATGAGATGAAAAACTCACTTACTCTTTCTCCTGATGAAGTTCAGCAGAGACTGAGTGCTGGCGAACAGTTTGTTATAAGAATTAAGATACCTGAAGATCGCGAAGTACATGTAAATGATCTGATCAGAGGCGAAGTTGTTGTGCATTCCTCAAGACTTGATGATAAGGTATTGTTTAAATCTGATGGAATGCCAACCTATCATCTTGCGAATATAGTTGACGATCATTTGATGGAGATTACTCATGTAATTAGGGGTGAAGAATGGCTCCCATCAGCTCCATTGCATGTACTTTTATATGAATTTTTTGGGTGGCAGGCACCGCAGTTTGCACATCTTCCGCTTTTACTAAAGCCTGATGGCAATGGGAAACTAAGCAAACGTGATGGCGACAGACTAGGATTTCCGGTTTTCCCATTGCGATGGATAGATCCCAAGTCGAAAGAGGTATCATCAGGTTATCGCGAATCGGGATATCTGCCTCAGGCATTCATCAACATGCTTGCTTTCTTAGGTTGGAACCCCGGTACTGAACAAGAACTATTTACTATGGATGAGTTGATCGATACTTTTTCATTGGAAAGAGTCGGTAAGCACGGTTCAAAGTTCGATCCTGAAAAGGCTAAGTGGTTTAATCATCATTATATGTCGAACTTAACTGACATTGAAGTAGCTCACTTGCTTGAAGATCAGTTAAAAGGAAAAGCTTTGGATGCTGATTTTAATGATTTGATTAAAGTCGCCGGGCTGATAAAAGACAGGGTAAATTTAATTCCCGAACTTTGGGATCAAGCCTACTTCTTTTTTGTTGATCCTGTTGATTTTGATGAAAAACTGAAACAAAAGATCTGGAAGCAGGACACTCCTGAAATTCTGAATTCTATAGCTAATTTAATAAACGAGCAGGCAGAAATGTCAGTTGAAGGATTGGAATCAGCTCTGAAGAAATTCATTACCGACAATAGTTACAATATGGGTCAGATAATGAACACTTTGCGTTTAGCTCTTGTTGGCTCAGCTTTTGGTCCGGGAGTGGCAGCAATCATTTCAGTATTAGGAAAAAGTAAAACCATAAGTCGTATTAATACCTTGGCGAAAAGCTAAATAAAGTGATTGGCGATAGCAGACTATATGATGTATTAAATGATCTGGGAATAAAGTTCGAGTACTTTGAACATCCTCCTGCTCCTACTATTGAAATTGCTATTAATTATTGGAAGGATATTACAGGCACTTCTCATTGCAAGAATCTATTTTTCCGTAACCATAAAGGTAACAGACATTACCTTGTCATTCTTGATCATCGTAAGAATTTGAGTATTAGCCAACTTGAGAATTATCTCAAACAAGGCAAGTTGACTTTCGCATCCGGAGATAGGATGGATAAGTATCTTAAACTAAAACCGGGATCAGTTTCTCCGTTTGGACTTATTCATGATTCCAATAACCATGTATATCTTTTCATAGATAGTGAGTTGTCAAAGCAACCCAAAATCAGCTTCCATCCAAATGATAACCGTGCCTCATTAGTAATTACTTACGACGATTTTCTTAAGTTTCTTGCGTTTCTTGGGAATCAGTATGAGCTTATGACCTTTTAAGCACAGCTCTTACTTTAATCAAAATTCTGTAGTATTAATTAACTGCATTGACCTAATAATACCCAAAGAAGTATGAATACAAGAATGGTGGATATACAACCACCTCCTAATTTTTTAGCACCATAGCCGGCAATAAGAGCGCGAAGAAATTTATTCATTGTATAACGATTTATTATTTTTATAATGTGTGTGACTTTGATTTACAACATCATTTTCTGAATTTTGGTTTTTAGATTTATGATAAAGATCTGATTTTTTTGTAAGTCTTGCTTTCCAATTCAGACAATATTTGTTCCATGAGCTTTCTTTTTATTAAAGTATATAGATCTCAAGTTTCAATGCTGATCTGACGCACCATATTATCTTTAATCTAGAAGACCCTTAATTTGAGTTTATGAAACCTGAATTAACATTTTACTAACTGATATAGTGATAAAAAAAGAATTTAATAAACCCCCTACACCTTGCAGTTTAACATCTATACATATGCATGTAATATTATGAAAATCAGATGATGTATGATGCTTGTGACTGAGATAACAACATAAAACCCTTTTGTTCAATGATTTAATAATTTAGAATCGTTATAAATTTCAAATAAATCGTCGGTTTCCTGTAATTTGTTTTTATTTATTTCGGAATTTCGTAGTCTGAAGTTATAATATAGATTATGAACCTTAATAGCCAGATCAAATTAAAAGTCAATAAAGGATTTCTTATCCTTTGGGCTGCAGCTATATTCTGGTTTTACTTAGGAAATCTTATAAACTTTCATCAGAATCGAATCTGGGGTAAAATACTTATCCCTTCTTGTTTCACACATTCATCAATAAACAAGAATAGTGTAAGTGATACTTATCATGTTGATTACGACAAATCAGGCGATCATGTACCCTCCACACATCTTGTTGCCGATGAAATTGAATTGTCTTCACTTATTTCGATAGAAGTACTATCAGTAAAAGAGGTTCTAGATGTATCTTCTGAAAGTGTTACATATTCCCCTCTTCTGCTTTCTATTCTTTTAAGGGGTCCCCCAACTGTATAATCTTTTCAATTTTCTAACAAACATCAAGTTAACCGGCATAGCCCTTATTAGTGGCAATGCGATTAATTATCTGCATTAACCTGCAGCAAAAGAAAGATTATAAAAATTAAAATACAGCTACAAAATGAATAGAATTTTAGCATCTATAATATTAGGCCTATTGGGTCTCGCAATGCAGTTATCGGCTCAGAACCCGTTACCATATTACGATACTGTTGAAGTAAAAGTAATTGAACTAAATGAAGTAGTAGTAAAATCAGCACGCGAAAGTAGTGTTATGATCAAAAATTTACCTGCTTCTATCTCTTTGATGAAATCAAAGACAATTGAAAATCAAGGGATGTCATCGCTTAAAGATCTTGTTGGGTTTGTTCCAAACTTTTTCATGCCTGATTATGGTTCACGTTTAACATCTCCGGTTTATATAAGAGGAATTGGTTCAAGAATCAACTCTCCTTCGGTTGGTCTGTATGTTGACAATGTACCATATTTTGAAAAGGCTGCCTTCGATTTTGAATTCAACGACATTGAAAGAATTGAAGTACTTAGAGGCCCTCAAGGAACATCGTACGGTCGAAATACAATGGGTGGTTTAATTAAGGTTTATACAAAAGAACCAACTGATATCAAAGAAACTAAGATATCGCTATCAGGTGGCAATTATGGTTACTTCCGTTCCGAAGCATCTCATTCACAATATATTTCAAAGAAAACTAGTGTTGCATTATCAGGTTTTTATGGTAGGAATGATGGCTATTTTAAAAATGAATTTCTTAATAGCAAAGTTGATAAAGATGATTACTTTGGCGGACATATAAAAGTGATAAATAACATCAGTGACCGAACTAAACTTCAGGTCTCTTCAGGTTACGAGAGTAGCAAGCAAGGTGGTTATCCTTATGCAAACATCGACCTTAAAACAAATGATATTGCACCAATTAGCTATAATTTCTATAGCTCTTATGACCGTGATATACTATCGAGTGCGGTTGTGCTTGACCATTCAACTCAAAACTTAGTATTCCAATCAGTTACTAGTCATCAGTTCCTGAAAGATGATCAAAATATTGATCAGGACTTTACAAGTAAAGATCTTGTGTTTGTAAATCAGAATACAAATCAGAACAGTCTTTCACAGGAATTTACTGTCAAGAATAAACCAGGTAAGAAATTCACATGGATTGCCGGAGCATTTGGTTTTATACAGATGCTTGATGATCAGGTAACTGTTACTTATGGTGATGATGCAGCAACTTTAAGAAAGAAGCCAGGCGATATGTCAGTTAAAGAATATGACAACAATATAAAAGGCGCTGCTATTTTTGGGGAAACCAGTCTGAATAATCTGTTTACCAAAGGTTTGACATTAACTACCGGTATTCGTTTCGATTACGAAGAGGCAATCCAGGACTTCCTTTTTAACACCTATAATGCTGAAGGTGCTCAAAAACTCATGGATGATTCAAAAGGTATAGTAAATTATACCGAAATATTACCTAAGGCTTCATTAGGTTATAACATGAATCAGAATGCTTCAGTTTATACTACAGTTGCTAAAGGATACAAGACTGGTGGATTTAATACAACATTCGAGCGTCCTGAGGACAGAAATTTTAAGCCTGAATATAGTTGGAATTATGAAGCCGGTATTAAGACTATATACCTAAATAAAAGACTTCTGACCAATTTCAGTGTATTTTATATAGACTGGAAAGATCAGCAAATTTATCAAGCGGTACCTAGTGGCAATGGTTCTATGTTGAAGAATGCCGGCCACTCAGTGAGCAAAGGTTATGAGATCGAAATGATGGTTCGTCCAACCAATAACCTGTCAGTTAATTTAAGTTATGGTTATACCGACGCAAAATTCCTTGATTACCAGCGCCGCGACACTGTTAATTACAAAGGTAATTACATCCCTTATGCACCTGAAAATACCTTCATGATGGGAGCTGATTACAGCATACCAGTAAAAAGTGGTATGATTGATCGCATAGTAATATTTGCTAATTATCAGGGTCAGGGAAAGATATACTGGAACGAGGAGAATTCAGCATCACAAAACTTCTATGGTTTGCTAAATGGAAAGATTTCTATTATGTCCAAGTATGCCAGACTTGATTTATGGGCAAAGAACATTCTAAATGAAGACTATCATTCATTCTATTTCAGCTCTTTAGGTAAATCATTCGTTCAGGTAGGCAAACCGTTTCAATTCGGTGCAAACCTTATAATCACTTTCTAAGAGAATTATCTAATGAAAAAATATTCAACCTTATTATCTCTTTATCTAGCTCAATCCATTCCAATGAGCTTCTTCTCTACCATAATTCCAGTAATTATGCGTCAGGAGAACTACTCATTGGCAACTATTGGCCTATTGCAACTCATAAAGCTACCCTGGATTTTCAAATTCCTTTGGGCACCGCTTGTCGATAGGTATGGCAATTCAATAAAGAATTATAAGAGGTGGATATTGACTTCGGAGATTTTGTATGCAATTGTCATACTATCTGTAGGCTTTTTCAGTCTACAATTTGATTTTCAGTTGATTATTGCCCTTATGCTAATTGCATTTACTGCTTCAGCAACTCAGGACATTGCTACAGATGCCTTTGCCATAAAGATCTTAAAGAAAGACGAACGTAGCCTGGGAAACAGCATGCAATCAGCAGGCTCTTTCCTGGGTACTATGGCAGGAAGTGGTGTTCTGCTGATAATCTACCATTACTATGGATGGCATGGTTTAATATTTTGCCTTGCTGCTTTTGTTCTTTTAGCACTTATACCACTGTATTTCTATAAACATAAGTACACTACACAGGAAGATAATACTCCAGTGCTGCGAATGCATAAGTTCATGAAAAAGCAGAACAAGGTCAGTCATTCTCATTGTGTGCCTGTTGCAGCAGATGCAGAACCCCTAAAACCTGCTAACCTTAAGGATATAGGGTTGTTCTTTAAACAAAAAGGTATCTTCAAGCGACTAATACTGCTTTTCTTTTTCTACTCAGGTATTATAGGAATTCTTTCAATGCTAAAGCCTTTCCTTGTAGATCAAGGTTTTACAATTAAACAGATCGGTGTAATATCGGGACTTTGTGGAACTGCAAGCGGTGCGATAAGTGCTGTATGTGCAGGCTTCATTATAAGGAAGATAGGCCGAAAGCTAAGTTTGTATGCCTTTGCTTCATTAGGTTTGTTTACAACTCTTTTCTTTGTGTGGCTTCTAAGTGGAAACCTAGGTACTTGGCCGCTTCACACTGCTGTGGTTCTTTTATGGATCACCTATGGAATGTCGTCGGTAGCAATCTACACTATCTCGATGGATGTTGTTAGGAAAGGAAGAGAAGGAACCGATTTTACTATACAGATAGTTTTCACACACTTAAGTGGTATCCTTATGGCCATTATAAGTGGTAAGATAGCCGATGTATTGAATTACAAAGGTTTATTTATAATTGAAGCGATACTTGCAGCTTGTGTTCTTGCAAGCATTCCATACCTTTATAGGGAAAATCTCACTGATATTGTGATTGCCGAACCTATTGAGGAAAAAGAATTAGAATTAGTTGCTGATGTGCATAAAACAGGAAGCTAAACACGCTTTTCGAAAAAAGTAAATACATAATGATACCACGCGAACTTCTGAATAAATATAATCAGGCAATTCCTCGTTACACTAGCTATCCGCCTGCTAACTACTTCACTACAGTAATTAGTAGCGATGATTGTGTTTCAATGATTGTTGACTCAAACAAGCACATTCCCGAAAATATATCACTATATATACATATCCCTTTTTGCCATAAAATCTGTTTTTATTGTGGATGTAACTCTGTCAGATATCCAAAAAATGATATAGTTGATAACTACATCGAGGCACTGGTAAAGGAGATTAAGTTAGTAAGAGGGTTACTTGATCAATCACGCAAAGTTTCTCAGCTTCATTATGGCGGAGGCACCCCTAATGCCATTCCAGTTGAATATATTGAGAGAATAAACAATGTGATTTTTGAAGAGTTTACCTTCATCAATAATCCGGAGATTGCTATCGAATGTCATCCGGCTCATTTGACCGAGGAATATATTACAAGGTTGGTCAAGGCCGGGTTTAACCGATTTAGTCTTGGAATTCAGGATTTTAATAATGAAGTACTCGAGACTGTCAATAGAGAGCCTTCTAAATTACCGATTGATTATATTACTGGTTTATTGAGGGAGTTATCACCTGAAATTAAAGTGAATTTCGATTTTATCTATGGTCTCCCCCACCAAACACCCGATTCATTTGTAAGTACTTTGAATGAGGCCCTTAGGCATAACCCCGATAGGATAGTAACTTTTTCATACGCTCATGTTCCCTGGTTCAAGAAGTACCAGGTAGCCCTTGAAAAAGCCGGATTGCCTGATGCCGAAAGCAAAATTAGGATCTTCGAAAAGTCGTTTGAGATTCTGAAAGAGAATGGATACAGTGATATAGGAATGGATCATTATGCTAAAGGTGATGATGAACTGATACTAGCATTGAAAAACAATGAACTTCACCGAAACTTCCAGGGTTATTGTACCAAAAGAACAACCGGTCAGGTTTATGCATTTGGTGTTTCATCTATTAGTCAGCTATTCAATTCCTATTATCAGAATACTAAGGGCATTAATGAATACATTGAAAAGCTAAGCAATGGAGTTTTACCGGTTGAAAAGGGGTATTACTTAAATGAAAAGGAAATTATTGTAAGAGAGGTGATTAACCACCTTATGTGCAACAGGTTTATGTCATGGTCAGATATTGCTTCACGCTTCTCTCTTAGCATCAGCGAGTTGCAAGAGATAGTTAGTTATAACAAAGCTAAGTTCGATAATTTCATAATCGATGACCTCATTAATTTAACTGATGAAGAGATAACAATCACAGCAAAGGGCCGTTTTTTTATTCGGAATATTGCAGCAGCTTTAGACCCTGCTATGGCAATCCCAACAGACAAGAAGTTTTCGAAATCAATTTGATTATGGAAAAGAGAGAAACCCGAGTTGTTATTATAGGAGCAGGTATTACAGGCTTAAGTATAGCCTATTACCTTAATAAGAAAAACATTGATTTTACTATTATTGACAGACTCCCGAAAGCCGGTGGTGTTATTTCAACACATAAAGAAAATGGTTTTGTTTATGAAACAGGCCCTAATACAGGAGTTCTCTCTCAACCTCAAACGGCTGAGTTAATTAAAGAGTTAGGTGGTCATTGCGAATTGGAAATTGCTAATGCTGAGGCTAAAAAGCGGCTAATCTGGAAAGGCGATTCATGGCAGCCATTACCAGCCGGACTCAAATCAGCCATAGTTACTCCCCTTTTCACCCTTAAGGATAAATTCAGAATATTAGGAGAACCATTCCGTTCAAAAGGAAAGGATCCTGATGAAACACTCGACAAATTGGTTAAGCGAAGAATGGGTCAAAGTTTTCTTGATTATGCTGTTGATCCCTTCATTCTCGGCATTTACTCGGGCGATCCATCATATCTCGTTACCCGTTATGCTCTTCCTAAACTGTATAACCTTGAACAAAATTATGGTAGTTTTATTGGCGGTGCTATTAAGAAAAGTTTCCAAAAGAAGGATGAACGTTCCAAACTGGCCACAGGCGATGTCTTTTCTATAAAAGGCGGACTATCAAACTTAATTGACGCTTTGGTTGAAAAGATTGGGAAGCAGTCGTTATTACTCGAATTTAAAAATACTACTGTTACACCTGAAAAGAGCGGTTTAAGGAAGTATAATTCAAACGATAAGCATAACTTTACTGTTAAAGGGTCATCAAAAGGTACCGATTATTCTATTGTTACAGAGTATGTTATAAGTACAACTGGTTCACATGAATTACCCGAGATATTACCATTCCTCACGAAACAGGAACTTTCAGATCTCAACAATCTCATATATGCAAAAGTAATCCAGGCAACAATTGGTTATAATAAATGGGAAGGTATTGATATTAATGCTTTTGGAGGTCTTATTCCCTTCAAAGAAGACAGAGATGCATTAGGAATTTTATTCATTTCGTCATTCCTATCTGGCAGAGCTCCTGCAGGAGGTGCATTATTATCGGTATTTATGGGAGGCTTCCGAAAGCCACATCTCGTTGATCTATCGGATGATGAGGTAATAACTATTTTGGCAAAGGAGTTCATGGCCATGACCGGACTCAGTTCATTTAACCCTGATCTGCTAAAATTAACGAGGTATTCACATGCAATTCCTCAGTATGGCTTATCAACCGGAGTAAGATTGGAAGCAATTGAGACAGTGCAAAAGAAATACCCAGGACTTATTATTGCAGGAAATCTTAGAAACGGTATTGGAATGAGCGATCGTATTAAACAAGGTCGTGAAATAGCCGAATCGCTCAACTAACATACAAGTTTGAGCAATTAATATGCCTTAAGTGAATACTTTTTAATGTGATCTGCCATTCCATTTATCCAGTTGGAATTATCGTTTAGACTCTCAACCACCGTGAGCACCTCTCCCCCATTCTCAATGAACTGATGCTTATATTCAATTCCAAGTTCATGGATTGTTTCTAAGCAGTCTGCTACAAAAGCAGGGCTTGAAATAAGCACCTTTTTAGCCCCTCTGAGCGCTTTTTCCTTTAAAACCATATCTGTGTACGGTTTTAGCCAGTTCATGCCTAAGCGCGACTGAAATGAGACCGTATAATGGTCTTCAGGCAAGTTAACATGTTTTGCGAGGAGTTTAGCAGTTTCATGGCATGAGGCATAATAACAAAGCTTGTTGGTTTCATTATAAGTATTCCTGCAATCGGCCTCAGCACAAGTCATCCCGGGATGCATCTTTTCAGTCTGTTTTACAGGCAACCCGTGAAATGAAAATATAACATGATCATACCCGACCCCGGTCTGGTGATGTAAAATGTTTTCACCAAAAGTCTCAATAAATGCTTTATCCTGAAAGAAAGGCTTTATTATTGCTGTTTTCCCTTCGATCTTGAGTTTTCTAATTAACCTCTTAAACTCAGCTATAATTGTTCCGGTTGTTGAATCGGCATATTGCGGATAAAGGGGTAATAGTATTATTTCTGAAATATTTTCTGATTTAATTTTCACAAGTGCCTCTTCAATAGACGGATTCCCATAACGCATTGCAGTGTATACCTTATATTCTTCGCCTAAAGCTGATTGAAGCGCATTGCCGAAATTCAAACTGTTAACCATCAATGGAGAGCCATGGTCAGTCCAAATTTCCTGATATAGTTTAGCAGACTTAGGTCCACGGAATGGAGCAATAATGAAGTTAACTAAAATTTTCCTTGATAGCCATGGTAAGTTGATAACCCGCTTATCTCCAAGAAAATGTCGCAAGTATTTTCTTACATCTTTCACCGCATAACTATCGGGTGTGCCTGTATTAACAGGAATAACGGCAGTAACTCTCTTATTCACTTTTTCTATCCTTTTCCATGAATTGCTTATAGATTCAATTATCCTAAGAGCAAATATAAACAGATTTAGTGGGAATGAGCTATGGTTGTTTCATTTGTATTGCTATCCACTCGCAGCTTCCTTTAATAAAAGTGAGGCACCTTTGGTTATTTCGATTACTATATCCGGATCAAGCAGTGTGGTAGTATCACCAAAATCGTCAGTTTTACCTTCGGCAATCTTAAGCAGTATGCGACGCATGATCTTACCCGAACGTGTTTTTGGTAATCCTGTTACAAATTGAATCTTATCGGGGCGTGCAAACGGTCCAATCATTTCAGCAACAGCCATTCGTATTGAGTTCTTAATACCCTCTTCGCCACCTGTACTGAATTGCGGACAAACCACATAAGCATATATACCCTGTCCCTTTATAGGATGAGAGAATCCAACAACAGCCGATTCATCAACCAGAGGATGCTCATTAATAGCATTCTCAATTTCAGCGGTGCCTAATCTATGGCCTGAAACATTAATTACATCATCTACCCTACCGAGTATGCGGTAGTAACCATCTTCATCACGTTTAACTCCATCGCCAGTGAAATAAACATTTGGGAATCGGGTAAAATAATTGTCAATAAATCTCTGATGATCACCCCATATTGTTCTTGCCATACCCGGCCATGGATATTTTATGCATAGATTTCCTTCTACACTGTTGCCATATAGCTCTTTGCCATTCTCATCGGCTATCATCGGCTGAACTCCCATGATAGGCAGCGTTGCATACGATGGTTTTGTAGGAGTGATTCCGGCTATTGGACTTATCATAATTCCACCCGTTTCGGTCTGCCACCATGTATCAACAACAGGACATCTGTTTTTGCCAATATGATCATGATACCAATGCCAGGCAGCCTCATTAATTGGCTCGCCAACAGTTCCAAGAACTTTCAACGAATCGAGCTTTTTACCTTCAAGCCACTCCAACCCATAAGCAATGAGTGAACGTATTGCTGTAGGAGCTGTATAGAACTGGTTAACCTTATGTTTATCAATTACATCCCAATATCTTCCAGGATTAGGCCATGTTGGTATCCCTTCAAACATCAGCGATGTTGCACCACTTAGCAGAGGTCCGTATACTAAATAGCTATGCCCGGTGACCCATCCTATATCGGCCGAACAAAAATAGACATCGCCATCGCCATATTGAAACACATTTTTGAAAGTATATGCTGTAAAGACCATATAACCACCAATGGTATGTACTAAACCTTTTGGTTTGCCTGTCGATCCGCTTGTATAGAGTATATATAAGGGGTCTTCAGCATCTGTTTCAGTAGCTTCACATTCGTCATTGATACCATCAAGAAGATCATGCCACCAATAATCGCGGCCATCAACCATATTTACCTGCAAGCCTGTTCGTTGAAATACAATAGCTTTCGAAACGCAACTGCAAATATTCATTGCGTCATCAGCAATATCCTTTATTGGAATCATCTTCGATCCTCTGTACCCACCATCAGCAGTTATCAGAAGTTTAGCACCTGCATCCTTTATACGTTCGCCTAATGATTGTGCGGAAAAGCCGGCAAAAACAACTGAATGCACTGCACCAATTCTAGCACAGGCAAGCATGGCAATTACAAGTTCCGGAACCATAGGCATATATATGGCCACTCTATCACCTTTATTAATACCCTCTTTCTTAAGCAGATTAGCGAACTGTTTAACTTTCGAGAACAACTCATTATAAGTTAGAACCTTATGAGCTTCATCTGGATCGTTTGGCTCCCATATTATTGCAGGTTGGTTACCTCTGTAAAAAACCTGCCTCTCAAATATATTCTCTGTTATGTTTAGCTTAGCACCATCAAACCATCTAACAAGCCCCTTGTTAAAGTCCCAATCAAGTATTTTATTCCATTTCTTTCTCCAAAAGAAACTTTCAGCAATATTTGACCAAAATGCAGTAGGATTAGTAACACTCTTCTGATATTCAAAGATGTATCCGCTTAAGGTTGAGATTTTGGGTATCATAATCTGCTTTCTTATTTAAGTATGTAGTATCTTATATAAGAAGGTAACAAAGTAGCAAAGCCTGAGTTTTGGCTATATGATAAATAGTGCTTAAGTTCTTTTGTAGAGGGGCAAGCCAAACTCAGCAGCAATAGCCTCGGCTGCCTGATCACCCTCATCAGTAAAAGGCCATACAAAGAATGATTTAATAGGGTGGTCATGTCTAATCTTATTAATTGCATCTTTTGCAAGGCGTCGAATAATCCCTTGCCGACGGTACTCTTCAAGAACAATTGCTGAGCATAAATAAAGAGCCTCATAATCTGTGTTCAGAGGAGTTAAGTCATACAACTCTTTTTCAGAAATTCCACCGTTTATGAAACGGTTCATAAGTAGCTCAGTAGTTGGTATTACAAGAAACCATGAGACAGGACCATCTCCTTCTATATGTTCTGATACAGTATTAGGATGGATCTTATAGAGTTTTTCAATTACTTGTTGATCCACATTTAATTGCGAGGGATCGCTCTTTACACTAAATATTTCATCGGCGAGGCGGACAAGTCTGTTAAAGTTTTCTGACATAAAGACATATTGAAGTTTCACAAGCAATAAAAGAATCCGGTAAATTGGCAAAGTAAGTGAAAACAAAATTGCATAACTGAATTCAAAGATCTGTAATAATAACAATTGAACTGCAAACTAAGTTGTTGGATTGTAAGTTGGAGTCCAATAATATTAGACGTTTGTAAAGTGTAATTCAGATACTTAAACAAAAGGTTTTTTGATTCCGTTTAAACATTACCAATATCTACTTGTTTCATTTACAGTAACTTAAATATTTTAAACAAACTACCGTACTATGGAAACAGTTGAAAGGGAAATAAAATCAAAAATGAATCAGGTTAATCCCGACAAGAGGGAAGGTTATGTTGCCAGTATGATAGAGGAACAGACCGCTAAAATACCGTCAGATGTATTTCTATGGGCAGCTTTAGGCTCTATGGCAGCTTCACTAACGTTAAAGATATTAGGAAGGGATGAAACATCGATATTTGTTGGCCACTGGGCTCCATCCTTCCTAGTTTTAGGTATTTATAATAAGTTGGTTAAGCAGTTAGGTCACGACTCAAAATCTTAATCTTAACAACTTAAGAATTAACCGCTTGTATTAATTAAGCAATGTTTAAACCTTTAAAAAGGTAAAAAGAGGCGTTACATAATGTAGCGCCTTTTTTAATTGAGGTTAAATTTGGAATAGAGATACCATTTGCATATACTTGCCATAGGGCTCGGTTACCCTAAAGGTATGCAAAGGATATGTTAACTATAAGCTAACTGTAAGTAAAGGGTAAGGAAACCACATCTTTAATAGAAAATAGTCCACCTATTCTGCAAGTTCACATTCATCCTGCAGCCCTTATTTTGGCTTATGTTTCCTTAATTAGTGTCTATATCCTGCAAGGTCACATTCATCCTGCAGCTCAGATATAAACTTTGGTTTCTTAAAATGGACGCACCAACCTGGAAGGTTACGCTCATCCTGCAGCACTTATTTTAACTTATGTTTCCTTAAATAGTGTCTATATCCTGCAAGGTCACATTAATCCTGCAGCTCAGATTTAAGCTTTGGTTTCTTAAAATGGACGCACCAACCTGGAAGGTTACGCTCATCCTGCAGCACTTATTTTAACTTATGTTTCCTTAAATAGTGTCTATATCCTGCAAGGTCACATTAATCCTGCAGGTCATTGATGATCTTGTGATTCTTTAAGCAGACTCACTTTCCTACAAGTTCAGTTTCAAGCCGTTTGACCATTGTTTCCTGAGCATCTATAACAGCTATTGTTGCCATATTTACAATCTCTCTTACTGTGCATTCGGTCGGTACTACATGTATTGGCTTGTTCATTCCCATAATTATCGGACCGATAACCTCGGCACTTCCAATTTCATTCATCATCTTATAAGCTATGTTTCCTGAAGTTAGATTTGGGAAAATAATGGCATTTACATCCTTATTGCCTAACTTTGAGAATGGAAACTTACTGTTTCTAAGCTCTCTGTTCAAGGCGAAATCCATCTGGATTTCCCCATCAACAACCAAATGAGGATATTTACTGTGAAGGATAGCAACAGCCTGCCGTACTTTAGCCAATATTTTAGTCTTCTCTGATAATTTTACTGACCCGAAGTTTGAATATGAGACCATTGCTATGACAGGGTCAAGACCAAATTTCTTTACTTCTTCAGCTGTAAGTAGGGTAGTTTCAACAAGAGTTTCAACATCAGGATCAAGATTTACTGATGTATCAGCCAAAAAAATTGGACCACGCTTAGTATTGATGATTGACATACTTGAGATGTGCTTGAGGTGTTTCTTTGGACCAACCAGCTGCAGCGCAGGACTTAACACGGTTCCATAATGGCTCGTTATACCTGATATCATGGCATCGGCCAAACCAGTTTCAACCATAATTATACCAAAGTAGTTACAATCGTAAGTCAAATCGAGGGCTTTCTCGTAAGTAATGCCTTTTCTCTGTCGCTTTTTCCAGATCAGCTCTGCATATGTTCTCCTTATTTCATCTGTTTCAGATGATCGGGGATCGAATATCGTTACATTGTCAAGAATAAGTTGATTTTCGTTTATAAGATATTCCATCTTTGATCTGTTGCCTAAAAGAATTGGGATAGCAATTCCCTCGCGGTACAATTCACTTGCAGCTTTGAGAACTTTTAAGTTAGCGCCTTCAGTAAATACTACTTTGGCAGGATTTTGCTTAGCTTTTGAAATTATACTGTGGAACAACTGATTATCAATTCCTAATCGTTTAGCCAATTCAAATTTATATGCTTCCCAATCAGCAATGGGTTTTTGTGCCACACCACTCTCCATGGCAGCTTTTGCTACCGCTGGAGCAACAGTTGTTATTAATCGCGGATCGAAAGGCTTAGGTATTATGTAATCTCTTCCAAAGATAAGATTGTCGACATTATAAGCTTTGCTTACCGACTCAGGTACAGGTTCTTTTGCAAGATTTGCAAGTGCATACACAGCAGCAATTTTCATCTCTTCATTAATACATTTAGCTCTCACATCAAGTGCTCCTCTGAAAATGTATGGAAAGCCAAGCACATTATTTACTTGATTAGGATAATCGGATCGGCCTGTAGCCATTATAATATCGTCGCAAGAAGCAGTGGCGAGATCATAAGATATTTCGGGATCTGGATTGGCCATTGCAAATACTATAGGCGGATGAGCCATAGAACATACCATTTGCGGAGTTACACAATTTGCTTTAGACAATCCTAGGAATATATCAGCTCCATACATCGCATCTTCAAGTGTTTGAATATCTCGGTCGGTTGCAAAAGCGGCTTTATAGCTGTTGAGATCATTTCTTTTTTTATTTAGCACACCTTTTGAATCCAACATTATGATATTCTCCCTTTTAGCCCCAAGCGAAATAATGAGATTAGCGCATGCTATAGCAGCGGCTCCAGCTCCATTTATTACAAATTGCGCTTGTTCGATCTTCTTGTTTGCGAGTTCAAGAGCATTAATTACTCCCGCCGAGCAAATTATTGCTGTACCATGCTGATCGTCATGCATTATTGGTATTGCAAGGTCGCGCTTTAGCCTTTCTTCAATTTCAAAACATTCAGGGGCTTTAATATCTTCCAGGTTAATTCCGCCAAAAGTTATGTAGATATTTTTAACAGTTTCAATGAAGGAGTCGATATTCTCAGTATCAACTTCAATATCAAAAACATCAATATCTGCAAATATTTTAAATAGCAGGCCTTTGCCTTCCATAACAGGTTTCCCTGCCGCTGCACCAATATTACCTAACCCAAGTACGGCCGTTCCGTTAGAAATTACTGCTACAAGATTGCCTTTGGCGGTATACTTGTAAATATCGTCATACTTTTTTTCAATCTCCAGGCAGGGGTGGGCTACTCCCGGTGAATATGCTAGTGACAGATCGCGTTGTGTGTTGTGGGGCTTGGTAGGAATTACTTCTAATTTACCCGGACGACCTTCATGATGATAGCGAAGAGCATCATCTTTTGTAAGTTTTGTCATATCTTGATATTTGGTTGGTGATGATTCCAATTATGAGAAAAGGCAAACAGTAGTAAAGATATATCATTTAGTATAAATATACAAATGCCTATATTTAGCTAAACGGTTATCAAAAATTCGGCATGGCATCTATCTCGAATAGTGACGCTTTCAGTGTCGGTTATTACACTCTCGTAACTCTTTATGCAAAGTTTTATAATGTTTCATCATAAATTTGCCCTTATCATTAATTAAGACAAAATATTTAAAAACTTTCTTTATGCAGATAAAAAATCTTAAACCTCTAGCTTTAACCTTTATTGCTAGTGGTATATGGGATACCATAGCGGGTTTTATTTACATGTTTGGGATAGGCCATGGACGGGAAATTAACAATCCCGATACGCATCCATTTTATGCGGTTTTTCTTGGTTCATTCTTTTTTTGTTTTGCCTGGATACAGTTTCTTTCATCCACAAATATTAAGCGGTATGCATTTGTGGTTGGATGTTTGATCTTCGGAAGAGTATTCTATATTGTTCAGCTTTATCTGTTTATGCTGTTTTATCCCGGCTTCCCTACAACCTTTGCATTTAGCGGTATTGTAGATTCATTGTTTGTGGTTTCATATCTGATCTTTTGTAAGTATGAAGGTATGAGTTTCAAAGATCTGTTTATACCTGCTCATGCAAAGGAATAGGATGTGGGCTTTTAACGTTTTCTCTCTTTTTTAACCTCTTCGGGTGTAATAGCTCCAGATTTATTATCGAAGTTAGCCCTGATATAAGATAGAAGTGCTGCGATGTCATTATCTGACAGATGAGAGTGCGGAGGCATTGTATTAGCTGATCTATTAATGCCTTTCTTCTTTTTAGGGTCGGTGCCATACAAAACAAATTGTATAAGATCACTCTTGTTTGCCTTAACATAATCTGATTTCCTGATAGATGGGATAAGTTTCGGAACGCCATTACCTGAAGCCTGATGACAAGTGCGACAATGCATATCATATAATTCCTTGCCTCTTTCAATTGCAGCAGTATTGGTGATATTATCAGGTGACATATGATCTGTTGTTTCTTCAGATGGTTCAGCCACCTGTTTATCGGCTCCTGACCTGCAAGAAGTTAGTATTGCTAAAAGAAACAGTATTGGAAGAATTGAAGTAAGAAAATTGATTAAATTGTATTTCATTTTGTACTGGTGTATAAAATTCTTAAGATTGCTCCCCGGCATCATCTGTATCATAAAGTGAACCATTAGAGCCCTGTGCAAGTTCGCGGTCTGTCTTTTGCACAAAAGAAGATTCAACTGTCTCATTTCTAACAAATCCATCAGCAAATATCTCCCATTCGCCCCGAAAGCTTTCCATTTGGAAAGGGAACTAAGGCAGCATGAAAACCTTCCTGTTTTTCAGGAGAATGGCTCCATGAACCGTGAAATTCTACAAATGCTCCGTTTTTATATTGCACTGGAAACATAATTTCTGTGTAAGACAACAACTCATTAGGTAAGAGGATTCTAGGGAGAGCTACTACCGGATATATAATGTTTTCTTTAGATGTGAAGGCCATACCTTAAATTAAGACAAAAATATCAGTACTGAAATAATTAAGTAACGATTAATAGCCTTTATAAGTTAGAATAAATCTAAAAGGTATAGTGTATATAACACTATACCTAACAGAATTTTATACTCGCAGAGAGTATTTAATTACAATTACTTGTATTCTTTGATCTCGATTTCACCGTTAAGTGCCATCAAGCCATTCAATGCAAGAGCTCTCATTTCATCTTCGCCTGGGTATACATGAACAGGAGCAATTTTATAAACTCTCTCAATCACCTGGTTTACAAACCACTTTCCATGTGCAATACCACCTGTAAGGAGGATAGCATCAACATCACCTTTAAGAACAGCGCTCATAGCACCAATTTGTTTTGCAACCTGAAAAGCCATTGCTTCAAAGATGAAAGCTGCTTTCTCGTCACCGGCAGCCATACGTTGTTCTACCTCATAAGCGCTATTAGTCCCTAAATGTGCTGCAAGCCCGCCTTTGCCCTTAATCATGACAAGAATTTCTTTTTGGGTGTATTTCCCACTGAAACAAAGACGTACAAGATCGGCTGCAGGTAATGTTCCGCTTCTTTCGGGTGAAAACGGACCTTCGCCATCAAGAGCCTGATTCACATCAATTACCCTTCCTTTTTGATGCGCACCAACACTAATACCACCACCAAGATGAACAACAATCAAATTAAGATCTTCATACTTGCGCATAATTGATTTAGCATGCTGACGAGCGATAGCTTTTTGATTCAATGCATGAAAGATTGAAACACGTGAAAATTCAGGATGCCCCGATACACGGGCTATTGGCTCCAACTCATCAACCACAACAGGATCGGTTATAAATGCTCTGACATTTTTAAGGCTTTTAGCAATATCATCAGCAATAAGTCCACCTAGATTACTAGCGTGTTCTCCAAGAGGACTATTACGAAGATCGGCCTTCATTATGTCATTTACTTCGTAAACACCTGAAGGAATAGGCTTCACCAGTCCACCACGACCAACAACAGCATTAATTGAATTCATATCAATGCCTGCTTCTTCAACTTGCTTGTATATGATACCTTTACGGAAACTGTACTGGTCAGTAATTTTTTCGTAAGGAGTTAGCTCTTCAGTTGAATGGTAGATAGTTCTAACAAATAGAGGGTTAGCACCGCTGAAGACAGCAATTTTAGTACTTGTAGATCCTGGATTAATAGCCAGTATTCGAATTTCTTCCATGGTTAGAGTATTCTGGATGATGTTATTTTGCAAGCAGAGCAGCAAGAGCAATGCTGTATAATTTAGTTTGTGAGCTGTCGCCCCTTGATGAGAGAACACAAGGTACTCTCGCACCTGCCACAAATGCGCCTAATTCTGCACCTGCTAACTTGGTGTTTGTTTTATAAAAAACGTTACCTGCTTCAATATTAGGAAATAATAAGCAATCTGCATCACCTGCAACGCTGCCTGTTAGCTTCTTAATTTCAGCTGATTCAGGGTCTATTGCTGTATCTAATGCAAGTGGTCCGTCTATCTCTGCATCCTTAATCTGACCTCTGTCGGCCATTTTAGCGAGCATTGCACCTTCAACACTCGAAGGAATACCGGCTAACATTTGTTCAGTGGCTGAGATAACGGCTACTTTTGGCTTCTCAATTCCCAATGCTTTTGCAGTTGAAATAAGATAATTGGTTATTGAAACTTTTTGTTTGAAGTCGGGAAGTGGTATAATAGCAACATCACCAACAACCAGAAGCTTGTGATAATTTGGATTTTCAATTACAGTAACATGACTTAGAACAGCACCCTGGTTCATTAAACCATCTTCTTTGTTGAGAATAGCTCTCATATATTTATCGGTACTGACCAAACCTTTCATGAGAATATCGGCTTCGCCTGCATTAACAATACTAACAGCTTTTGTAGCAGCCTTTGCTTCATTAGGTTCATGAACCATACGAAACTTCGAAGCTTCTACATTAAGTTTCTTACACACTTGTTTCATAGTTGACTCATCCCCAACAAGAATGCCATCAACAATACCTTTATCAACAGCTTCGCTAACTGCTTCAATAGTATGTGAATCATTCGCATAAGCAGCAACTAAGCGTTTTTTTGTCTTCGATTTAAGAACTTCGAACATCTGTTCCAGTTTCGTAATAGCCATAAAATCCTCCAGATTTATTAAATGGTATGTCTAAATATATTGATATTATGATACTTGCGAATACAAATTTCAGGGTGCAAAATTACCACTCAATTAGTACATTACCAAACTTTAAATAATTTCAGGGGAACATTTTATTAAATATCTTTGTAACTTATAATATTCAGAACTTTTCTCAGTTAGATTTTAGCGAAACACTTAATTTGATAATGATTCCAAAAAGAATAATTCCATTATTACCGGTAATAAGTGGATTGTTACTAGCTGCATCATGGCCCGAAAGAGGCATTCCATTATTACTTTTCATTGCTTTTGTGCCTTTACTACTGGTTGAGGAGATTAAAAGAAAAGACCCCAACAGCACAAAGTTGGGACTATACTGGTTGGTTTTTCCGGCTTTTTTCATCTGGAATGCCTTAACAACCTGGTGGATATATAATGCAACATTCTTTGGTGCTGCGGTAGCAACTTTACTGAATGCCTTTTCTCAATCGCTCATGTTCTGGCTGTTCTATTATAGCCGTAAAACTATGAAAAGAGGTGATAAGGGATACATTGCGCTGATCTTCTATTGGATAACTTTTGAATTTATACATCACCATTGGGACCTTAACTGGCCATGGATGACTTTAGGGAATGGGTTTGCAGCTTACCCTCAATTAATTCAATGGTACGAATATACTGGAGCTTTTGGAGGTTCTTTGTGGGTGCTTGTTGTGAATATTCTAATATACAAAGCTATTAAAGGTTATCTTCTTAAAGATACCTCTCTCTTCGATGTTAAAAAATGGATAATACCTGCTGCAATAATAATCGTTCCTATTGCTGTCTCTATTTTCATTTACAGTACTTATGAAGAGAAGCACAATCCAATAAATGTAGTTGTTGTTCAGCCTAACTTCGATCCGTATGAAGAACAATATGAACTTCCGGCCGAAGAAGTTATTAGAAAAGCATCTCAACTTGCGCTTATACAGATAGATAGTACTACCGATTTTGTAGTGTTCCCTGAATCGATGGTACAACCTGACTTTAGTTCAGGTATCTGGATATGGGAAAATAGCCTCGATAATAATCCAACCTTTCCATTATTCAGGACTCTGCTCCTTAGTAATTATCCTAATCTTAAAATAGTCACCGGCTATTCAACTTATAAGGAGTATCACGAAGGCGATAAGCTAACATCTACAGCGAGGAGATTCAGAGAAGGTCCCGGTCACTATGATGCCTTTAACACAGCATTTTTAATAACTCGTGACAACGATTTGCAGCTATACCATAAGTCGAAATTAACTCCTGGTGTTGAACTTATGCCTTTTCAATGGCTTCTATCACCTTTAGGTGATATTGCTATAGATTTGGGCGGTACAGTAGGAGGATTAGGAACAGATAAAGAGAGAAGACCATTTACAATTGGCAATTCACTTAAGATTGCACCCGTAATTTGTTATGAATCAGCTTACGGCGAATTTGTAAATGGCTTCATGAAAAATAATGCCAATGCGATATTTATAATTACCAATGATGGGTGGTGGGGTAACACTCCAGGACACCGACAACACATGCTATTCTCTGTGATCAGATCAATTGAAACCCGTAGAAGCATTGCACGCTCTGCAAATACAGGTATCTCATGCTTTGTTAATCAGCGAGGTGATGTACTTCAGAGAACTAACTACTGGGAACCTGCAGTAATTAAGGGAGTAATAAACGCAAATGATGAAATTACATTTTATGTACGATATGGCGATTTAATAGCAAGAGCCTGTACCATTGGTGCTGTTTTATTATTACTTGTCACAATTTCGAACCGGCTGAAACCTCAAATTAGCAGAGGTAATAACATGTAGCACTTCAGCTGCAAATCACACTAAAGCTTAGATAAATCATCGCGACACTATAACTCTTGTAGTGGTATATCTCTGTACAATCAATACAAGTAATAAAACACTTTTTGATAATAACTGTTATTGTGGGAAATTTGACTAATTAAACCCCCAACCATGAATTTTGAATTTACTGAGGAGCAGCTGATGATTCAACAGGCTGCACGTGATTATGCACAAAGGGAATTAATACAGGATGTTATTGAACGCGATGCTAAAAGTATTTATCCTGCCAGGCATGTAAAAGCATTAGCCGAGCTTGGTTTCATGGGCATGATGGTTAGCCCTGAGTATGACGGATCGGGTATGGATGCTGTTTCATACGTTCTAGCAATGGAGGAGATATCGAAAATTGATGCCTCAACCAGTGTTATTATGTCGGTAAATAATTCGCTTGTTTGCTATGGCCTAGAGAAATATGGCACAGAGGAGCAGAAGCAAAAGTACCTTAGACCATTAGCAAGAGGTGAAAAGATTGGGGCTTTTCTTTTGTCAGAGCCTGAAGCAGGCTCGGATGCAACTTCGCAAAAAACTACCGCCGAAGATAAAGGTAATCATTATCTGCTCAATGGCACAAAGAATTGGATTACTAATGGCAATACCGCAAGTACATACCTCGTAATAGCTCAAACTTATCCCGAAAAAGGTCACCGTGGTATTAATGTTCTTATTGTTGATAGAAATAGTGCAGGCATAACTGTTGGACCACATGAAGATAAGATGGGAATGCGCAGCTCAGACACACATTCTGTCATGTTCACGGATGTTGTTGTGCCTAAGGAGAATAGAATTGGGGAAGATGGATTCGGTTTTAAGTTTGCCATGAAAACCCTTGAAGGTGGTAGAATAGGCATAGCAGCACAGGCTTTAGGACTTGCATCAGGAGCACTTGAAAGGTCTATTAAATATGCTAATGAAAGAAAAGCTTTTGGAAGAGAACTTTCTAAACATCAAGCTATTGCTTTTAAAATTGCCGAAATGGGCATAAAAGTTGAGAATGCAAGGAACCTGTGTTTAAAAGCCGCTTGGTTAAAGGACAATGGGAAGCCTTATGGCTATGCCAGCGCAATGGCAAAATATTATGCTGCTGAAATTGCAATGCAAGTTACCACCGACGCTGTTCAAATACATGGTGGCTATGGCTACGTTAAAGAATATCACGTTGAAAGATTAATGCGTGAAGCTAAACTTACACAGATATACGAGGGAACCTCGGAAATACAACTGATAGTGGTTTCGAGAGAGTTGCTGCATAGTAAATAATTGAATTGAAAATCAAAATTCTACAATTAATACTAAAGATATGAATATTATAGTTTGCATTAGTAACGTACCTGATACAACAACAAGAATAAAATACAAGCCTGGTAATAAAGAGGTTGATTTTACTGGTGTACAATGGATCATAAATCCATGGGATGAGCTGGCACTTACAAGAGCAATAGAGCTTAAGGAAGTTAATCAAGACATTATTAGTAAGATTACAACAATTACTGTTGGCGGATCAGAAGTAGAACCAACAATTAGAAAAGCACTTGCCAGTGGCGCAGATGAAGCAATTAGAGTAGATGCGAAACCTGCTGATGCTTTTACTACTGCACAACTTATTGCTGAGGCACTTAAAAATGAACAATATGACCTTATTTTATGCGGTATTGAATCGAGTGATTACAATAACTTTTCGGTAGGAGGGATGCTTGCTGAATTACTGGGCCTGCCATCAATATCAGGTGTAAGTTCGTTAAATATCGAGAATGGCAAACCTGTAATTACACGAGAGGTTGATGGTGGGAAACAATTAATTAACACTTCCACGCCTGCATTACTAGTGGTTCAGAAAGGAATAGCAATTATTCCGCGAATTCCTTCAATGAGGGGCATAATGACCGCTAGAACTAAACCATTGAAAGTAGTTACAGCTGCAGCATCCGATAAGAGGACTGACGTGCTTGAATATCAGGCACCTCCTACCAAATCGGCTTGTAAAATGATAAATCCTGAAAATATTGAAGAACTTGCTGAGCTTTTACATACTGAAGCAAGAGTTATTTAAACAAAATGAAAAGTTAAGAACATGTCGGTATTAGTATATATAGAACCCAGGGAAGGTAAATTTAAGAAGAACGCATATGAGCTTGTTTCATTCGGAAAGAAATTATCCGATGATTTAAATGTACCACTGAAAGTGCTCGTAATAGCTGAAGTTTCGAAAGAAGAGTTGGAAGCTACAGGCCGCTATGGTGCAAATTATTTGATAAACTTACCTGAAAATTTGCCATTCGATGATCAGGCAATGGCTCAGCTTATAGCTGATGTCTCAGAAAAAGAGGGAGCAACAGTAGTAGTTTTGGCGCATAACCTAAACGGAAGAGCATTAGCGCCACGATTATCTGTAAAACTCAAAGCAGCCTTATCAACGGGAGTAAATGGTTATCCAGTAAGCTATCAGCCATTTGTAATAAGCAAGCGAGCATTCTCAGGAAAGTCAATTATACAACAACAAATGCATACCCCTGTTAAGGTTTTGACTCTTTCACAGAATACCGCAGGTATAATTGAATCAGCAACAACGGTTGAGATTCATGAAATGAAGGTTGAGAAATACTCGCCTGCAACACAGGTAGTTTCAACAGAGGTACAGGCTGGTCAGGTTATTCTTACCGAAGCAGATGTTATTGTCTCAGGTGGAAGAGGCATGAGAGGTCCTGAAAACTGGAAACCCTTGGAAGAATTAGCTCAAGTATTAGGTGGAGCAACAGCTTGTTCGCGTCCAGTCTCTGATGAAGGATGGCGTCCTCACAATGAGCATGTCGGACAAACAGGAAAGGTAGTAGCACCGTCATTGTACTTTGCATTGGGCATTTCGGGCGCAATACAGCACCTTGCAGGGATTAACTCATCTAAAGTGATAGTAGCGGTAAATAAAGACCCTGAAGCGCCTATTTTCACTGCAGCTGACTATGGCATTGTTGGCGACTTGCAAACTGTTCTTCCAAAAATGACTGAAGCTTTCAAGAAGTTTAAAGAGGGTAATTAGAAGAATTTCTTAATATAATCTTCAATAACTGTAGGAAAATATTGGTATTCAAGTAGGTGAATCTTCTGAGCAAGTGACTCGGAGGTTTCACCTTCTTCGATCATACACTTAGCCTGATATAAAACTTTCCCCTTATCATACTCCTCATCAATTAGATGGATTGTAATCCCTGACTCTTTATCCTTGTTCAGAATTACACTTTCATGCACTTTCGACCCGTACATTCCCTTACCGCCATGTAACGGGAGCAGGGCAGGGTGGATGTTGATTATGCGCTTATTATATGCATTAATCAGATGTTGAGGTATTAACCAAAGGAATCCGGCAAGGATTATCAGATCTATATTCCTTGATTTAAGGTCATTAAGTATAACCTCAGAATGAAAATCCTGCTTATTAAATACAATTGAAGGTATGCTCAGCTTTGCAGCTCTCTCTAAAACGTAAGCTTGTGGATTGTTACAATAAATAGCTGTAACAGAAGCTGATGTACTTTCATTAAAATATTCAGCGATACGCTGTGCATTAGTCCCGTTACCCGAGGCAAAGATTGCAATATTTATCATTTTACAATTAACAGGTAATAGTTCTTTTTACCTTTTTGAATAAGCAAATAGCGATTGTTTAAAAGGTTATCAGATGTGATTTTTATGTCATCAGTCATTTTCTCTTTATTTAGCTGTATACCACCATCTTTTAACATTCTGCGGGCTTCTCCTTTGGATGAGAAGATAGCAGTAGCTTCGGCAGTAAGATCAACAAGATTTATACCTTCTTGCAGTTGAGATAAGGAAATTTCGAACTGTGGGACGCCTTCAAACACTGATAAAAGAACATCTTCCGACAAATTTTTTAATGTTTCAGTAGTGCCTTTGCCAAAGAGGATATCTGAAGCATCAATAGCCGACTGATAATCGCCTTCTGAATGTATTCTGATAGTTAAATCACGGGCAAGTGCTTTTTGAAGAATCCGAAGATGAGGTGCTTCCTGATGAGAGCTTATAAGATTTTCAATTTCTTCTTTGCTATAAAGTGTAAAAATCTTAATATATTTTTCTGCATCAGTATCTGAGGTATTTAGCCAGAATTGGTAAAACTTGTATGGTGATGTTTTTTCGGCATCAAGCCATACATTACCTGACTCAGTCTTCCCGAATTTGCTTCCATCGGCTTTTGTGATTAGCGGACAGGTTAGCGCGAATGCCTCCCCACCTGCTTTACGACGAATAAGCTCAGTGCCGGTTGTGATATTACCCCACTGATCAGATCCACCCATCTGTAACTTGCAGTTGTAATTATTATACAAATAGAGAAAGTCATAACCTTGAACCAATTGATATGTAAACTCAGTGAACGACATACCATCACCAGCTTCACCTGTAAGGCGTTTTTTTACAGAGTCCTTAGCCATCATGTAATTGACTGTAATATGCTTGCCAATATCCCTGATGAAAGCAAGGAAACTGTAATCTTTCATCCAATCGTAATTATTAACTGCAATAGCATAATTAGGCATCGATTCATCAAAATCTAGTAGCCTTGATATTTGTCGGGTTAAACCTTCCTGATTTTTACGTAATGTAGGCTCATCAAGTAGGTTTCTTTCTTCTGATTTACCTGAAGGATCACCAATCATACCTGTTGCACCACCAATTAGCACGATTGGTTTGTGCCCACACAACTGCAGATGTTTTAGCATCATAATACCTACAAGATGGCCTATATGAAGTGAATCGGCTGTAGGGTCAATACCAACATAGGCCGAAACCATTTCTCGGTTTAACATTTCTTCAGTACCGGGCATAACATCATGTATCATGCCTCTCCATCTTAACTCTTCTATAAAACTCATAACAAATACCGGATTACTTGCAATTAATAATCAAGCAGCAAATTTAATCATTTCTTGGTGATAAACGTTTTAGACAGTACATCAAGTTCCACTCGATCAACTTTTGTTAATTGCTACTTGGTATTATATGAATGTAATGGTTATATTTGTAGTATGATTTTAGTTACTGGAGCCACCGGACTAGTCGGCTCATACTTAGTGCACGAGTTGCTCAAACTTGACCGGAAAGTACGAGCAATACTACACAATCAGAAGAGTTTGAACCGAACTAAGCAGATATTCAAATCACTTGGCAGCAATCCTGAAGAATTGATAAGTAGAATAGAATGGGTTGAAGGTGATGTGCTGGATGTTATAGCACTTGAGAAAGCAATGATAGGAGTTGAGTATGTGTATCATTGTGCAGCAATAGTATCGTTTGATCCAAGAGAATGGAATCTGATGATGAAGGTAAATGTTGAAGGGACTGCAAATGTGGTTAATTGTTCTATTGAAGCTGGCATAAAGAAGCTTTGTCATGTTAGTTCTATTGCTGCACTTGGAAGAAATGATGAGACAGGTTTAATAGATGAAACTACAGAATGGCGTAATAGTCCGTATAATTCACGCTATGCAAGAAGTAAATATATGGCCGAAAGGGAAGTTTGGCGTGCAAGTGCCGAAGGCGTGCCAGTAATAATTGTAAATCCCTCTATCATACTCGGTTATGGCCATCCTGATAAAGGAAGTACCCGCATGTTTAAGACAATACATAAAAATTCACTTTTTTATGGCAAAGGCACAAATGGTTATGTTGATGTTAAAGATGTGGTTAAATCGATGATTGAATTAATGGATAGCGATATCATTAATGAACGCTTTGTGGTGTCGGGAGGAAATCATACTTATAAAGAGATATTCACTTACATTGCAAATGGATTTAATAAACCTGCACCAAAGATAGCATTGCCAGATTTTGTACTTGATTTGGTATGGCGTTTTGAAAAAGTAAGATCTATTATAACTAAAGATAAACCACTTATTACTAAAGAAACAGCTAAAACCTCGCGTAAAAGCTACTATTTCTCGAGTCGTAAACTTATAGATACATTAAATTTTAAGTTTACACCTATTGGTGAAACAATTAATTCTGTATGCAAAATAATGAGAAAGGAGCTTGACTAAAGATTTCAGGTAATAGGTCTTTTACCGCATAGCAAGTGTTTTATAATGCTCGTATTGATCAAGAACATCCAGAACAAAACGATGGGTTTCTTTACCGCTTATTTTGCCATATTTTACGATTGTGTCATTATAAAATTCGGGCTTTGATTTAGCTAATAAAAACACCTCTACATTGTCGCTCCATATGGAGGGATCTTTACCATATTTTTCTGCAAGATTCATTGCATCAAGAATATGTGCTAATCCGATGTTGTAAGAAGCAAGTACAAATTTCCTGCGTTCAGTTTTATCTGGTACTAATGTGCTTAAACGTTTATCAAGATTATTGAGCAAACGTATTCCGGCAGCTATCTGTTCGTTTACAGTAGATTCACGGTGAACTCCTAAAGTTGAAGCTGTGGCAGGCATAAGTTGCATTAATCCAAAAGCTCCTCTGCGCGAGGTTACTTCAGCATTAAATTTCGATTCATGATAGATTAAAGCAGCAATTAGTCTCCAATCCCATCCAATCTTGCTACTCATCTCTTTAATTATCTGATCATAATCAGAAATTGACCTCTTGTTTACAGGCTTTCCTAAAGCAATATTAACCCATCGTGGATTGTTGAAGTACTTTGCTTTAATTTTATCAATCTGGTTTGTTTCCTTAGAAGTAGATATCCAGGAGTTTACAACTTCAAGCAAATTAACTGCGCCATCCCTGACTACCCATGATATGTATATTTCAGGACTTACACGAGTATGCGCGTCGAGATTTGAATGGGTAAGCATTGCTGCTTTTGCAGTGGATTCATAGGCAATACAATACTCAGTTTCACCTTTAGCTACATTTTCGATTACTTCATTTACTGAAGAATAATTTACTGCTACAATATCGACCTGATTGTTGGTAACATGCTGAATGTCACTTAAGTAATATTGTAATTGCTTATTTGCTGATACAGTTATACTTTTGTGTTTTAACTGCTCGATTTGGGAGATTAGTTTATCTTGAAATGAATTTGTGTTTTTTACCCAATCTTTTGGCTTGGCTTGAACTAAGACCTGATAATCGGTATACAACGGTGTAGTATACTGTAATTTAAAATTATCGTCGTTTATCTTTGGCAATTCCATTGCAATGATATCAACTCTTTGTTGCTGAAGGTATTGCAATGCTTTATACACATTAGGTTCTACAATAATTTCAAGATTCACACCAAGATGGTCTGCAAATTTCTTTAATAAGTCATATTGAAAGCCATATCTTTCACCTTCGTAGGTGAAATAGTTTAAAGAATTGTCGTCAGTGAGCGCTACCAGCGTTCCACGGCTTTTAATATCTTTTAAAAGTCCCCCGGTTTGTCCTTCCTTTAGTAGATGGTTATCGTTTGATACGGTGCAGGATTCTGGAATAAATAATATAAAAAGAACAATAATACCGGAAGATAAATAATTGATCAGCCTATGATACATTCTGTCTGATTTAGTTAATAACCTGATCGTAGGGAATAGTATAAAAGTGTTCTACGATCGTTAATTTCCAATCTCTCGGTTATGTGTGGTCAATACTAACCGGAAGTCTCAAATAGTGAATAACACAAGCTAAACACACTTTTTTTGAATTTGTTTATTTCGGCAAATTCATGCTATGAAAGCAGGGTGCAAATATATGTAAAAATGTATCATTAAGATAAGCTTATAACATTTTTTAACAATCATCATGTTACAACCTTATTAATCAGGAAGTTCATAGATTAGATATAGGACTTAAAGCCGCTTCCATGTAACGGTTTTCCCTAAACCCATCCAGGCAGCTCCAATATAACCCCGAATATGGATTTTATCAGGTCCATCAAGTTTAATAAAGGCATTATATGTTTTGCCACTAGCAGGATTGTATATTGTACCATTCCTCCACTCATTAGATGAAGGATCGAATTGAAAATCATTCAATAAGCGAAGGCCAATTAATTTTCGGCTTCTAAGCTTTTCATCAGGATTTAACCTATCTACCTTCTCTCTTCCATCAGGGTATTTTGGAATTTTAAGCCAGATTATTTCACCGTAATACTTGCCATTGCTAGCTTTTGAAATTTTAATATGTGATACATTGTCAGGCGATTCGTCGCTAACAGCCTCATAAGTCCCAATTAAAAGGTCAGCTGTTTTATTATTCTGGGCATAGCCATTTGAAATAAAAAACAGGGAGATAACTACTGTTAATGCCTTTAGATGGTTTTTCATACGGTTAATAAGAACGCTTTAATTATTTTTCTATAAACTCGAAAGTAAGCAGAATTGCTTGTACCTGCTTTAACAAATCAGACTTATTCTGGTTTGGAGCATATACATAACCATCTAATGCAATAACTCTATTATTTTTCCTGTCGACGAAAGTATAATTGATAAATGGACCACCCATAAAATCTTTTTCAACCTCCCATAAACCTCTTGTTTCGGTGGCTAATTCCTTCTTCAACATCAATGCACGTGTTAATGGTGGCATTTCGGCATCGGCAATTACCATATAAGAACCATCCGACGGGCCAGGCACAAAAAGTTCCGTAAACTGATTCCTTACTGACTTTATTTTTGATATATTATAGGCAATAGTATCTGTATAAGGATATGAATAAATTATAATACCCTGAGCCATTGTATTTGCTTCTCTTCTAAGCCACAAGAAATTGTCCTTATTGACAGCTACAAAATAATCGCCTGGAACTTTAACTCTGAGATTAAACTTTTCAGCGATAAGTTCAATGGCTTTAATATTCTGTGATTTTTCAAAAGAAGCCTGTATTCTCTCGATGTCAGCATTTTCATAAATATTATAGATCTCACGCTTTCTAAGTGAGAACTCTTCGATAAGCGATTGCAGAGATGGTGCTGTTATTTTCACCACCCTTTGTGGTGCTGCCCAAACATTTTTGCCAGTCTCAAACAGCGGTTTTGTGAATGAACTATCTACTACAATTGTTAAAATGTTTCGATGAGTTTCAAACAAGCGATTAAAGTCTGAAAGCTCTATTTGAACCACTTTAAAGAATGGTTCCGGTTGAGGCAATCCGTATCGGGAAGTTGAAAAAAAAGCTTTGATGCTGTCACCAATTGGTGATTTCCACATTGCTTTTGATGTAACTACAATAATTTCTGACGGACTGCCAGTTGATGATGCTTTAGTTGGTCTTTCGTTTCCACAAGATGAACACAGAGCCAAAATTGATAGCACCAAGACAAATGTGATGGAGTACTTTGTTTTTATCATGATATATTCTAAATAGTATTAGAACTCAGAAATGAAAATTTAAGTATTAAATAACACCAACTTTTATTTTTTGCCCAGGTTGAATAGATTTTTCATTTCGGATATCATTTAATCTTTTTATATCCTCTACAGAACACCCTTCATGTTTTTGCGCGATAGTCCATAATGTATCCCCACGTTGTACCGTATAATATTTAAATTGAGAAGTGGTTTTCTTTTTTTGTTCTGCATTCTTCTCGGCAAGTTGTTGTGTTTCAGTTGTTGATATTTCCTTTTTTGCAACTATTAGCTTATCGCCAGGATGAATGATTGTGCCTGATAAGCTGTTCCATGCTTTTATATCATTAACCGTAGTGCCATTTTTAAGAGCAATCTGATTTAATGTTTCACCTGATTTGACAGTGTAGTAAACATTATCAACACTGTTAGTGGTTTTAGTTTTATTAAGCGCAGTATCGATAACTGCCAACTCGGTAGCAGTATCAGACTGGGCAACTGATTTTTCGCTCTTTGGTTGCGATTTAGGCTCTGTCTTTTTGGCTGCAGCGTATTGTGTAACCGGTACCATTGTTTCAGGCCTTACTATCAGTTTCTTGCCTACAGCAATATTGGTTGATTTTAAATGATTCCATTTCTTCAAATCGTTAACAGAACACTTATATTTTCGAGAGATGGTGCCTAGGTTTTCGCCTGCTTTTACTTTATGATATTCAGGCTGCGATGCAATACGCATTGCAGTAACTATTTGCTCTTTCTCATAATTCTTCTCCTCTCTCAATGCATAAAGCTGAGCTTCATTGTTAATGAAATCAGCTATGTGTTTCTTAGGTAATCTTATTGTATATGTTTTACCATCTGTTGATGGTATTACGCCAGCTTTATAAGAGGGATTAAGGAACTGAAGATCTTCAACCGGAACATTTATATATTCAGAGATTTGCTTAAATGTTAAGATGTCCTTAACCATAACTGTGTCAATCTCATAATGGTAGATTCTTGGGGTTACAGGACGCAGATTATGTTCAGATGCATAACTCATTACATAGGTTACTCCTATAAAAGCAGGAACATACCCTCTGGTCTCGAGAGGAAGGAAAGGGCGAATCTGCCAAAAATCCATCTTTCCACCTGAACGTCTAATTGCTTTATTCACATTGCCGGCACCTGAGTTATAAGCTGCAAGAACAAGGAGCCAATCTTTATACATTTTATAAAGATCATTCATGTGCTCGCAAGCAGCTATTGTAGATTTTATTGGATCGCGTCTATCATCTACAAAAGAAGTAACGTTCAGGTCATACATTTTGCCCGTGCCGTACATAAACTGCCATAAACCTGTAGCACCGACTCTCGAACGTGCTTCAGGATTCAGCGCTGATTCAACAATAGCAAGATATTTTAACTCAAGAGGCATATTAAACTTATCGAGATGTTCCTCAAATAATGGAAAGTATATCTTTGCTAACCCCATGACTCGTTCAGTCAGGGCGCGTTTTTTTATTGCATACAGCTCGATGTAATCTCTAACATATTGGTTGTAAGTAAGATTAATTGGAGTTGAAGCATTTAATTTGTTAATTCTAGCGATATAAACTGAATCGGTGAAGGTGGGAATAAATCCTGGTTCAAAACCATATATATTTTTAAGTTCTTTTTCACTGGCACATTCAAAGCCATCGAAGTATTTTAGATTGGCTATACTATCAAGAGAAGCAGCTATAAAGTCATCTTTAATAAAGTCAAATTCTTTAGATGCCGAATCAATAGCTTGTTTAACTTGTGCTTCTGAAGTATTGAATTGAAAGAACAATAAAAACCCTAATAATGGCAAAAAAAGTCTTTTTTTCATCGTTATAATTTCATTCGTTGCTACCCGGTTGCAACTGTGTTATTTGCAAAAATAACTTTTTATGGATGTAAATATAAACTTTTTTAACTTTTATTTAGTAATTTCTTGGTATGGATTTTCTTACCAGTTTGTGTAATTACCTGAAGCATTATTGTAACTAGCAGAATAGCAGGCATATATATATTTTTTTCTAATCGAATATTAAGCTATTAGGGCAATGGTTGGAATTTGAAGATATTTTAAATTAAAATTGCCATTGGAATTTCTAAAGACTTAAGGTGCGACGAGCATGATTAATAATCAAACCATATCAGGCACTTCAATGAATGCGAAGTTCTTGGCAATGATGGGTTTAAAACCAACGAACAGGGGGTACCACAGGGAGGCCCATTAAGTCCTCTACTCGGTAATATCATGCTCAACGAGTTGGATAGGGAATTGGACAAAAGAGGGCATAAGTATGTACGCTATGCTGACGACATATTGATTTTTTGTAAAAGTTTAAGAGCAGCGGAAAGCGTAATGGGAAGCATAATCCCATTTATTAAGAATAAACTTTTTCTCAATGTAAACAGGGAAAAGAGCAAAACTGACAAATTCAGCAATGTAAAATTCCTGGGTTACTCTTTTTACTGAATGAAAGGGAGATATGTCGTTTTCGACTTCATTCCTCAAGTATTACAAAACTCAAAGACAAACTAAGAGTTCTAACGAGAAGGAGTAATGGTTGGAGAAATGAACGAAGGAAGGAGACGCTTAGACAATATATTCTTGGATGGGTTAACTACTTCAAGTTAGCAGACGTGCATATGCTATTTATAAAGATGAATAAATGTTATGTCGGAGAATCAGGATGGTGATATGAAAACAATGGAAACATATAAGCCAAAATGAGGAATCTGCAATCTTTAGGTGTTGAAAAAGGCAAGGCATATGAATGAGCCAATACAAGAAAAGGATACTGGGGTATAGCTGGCAGCTTCATTATCAGTACAATAATACTACTGAAAGACTCATTATAGTTGGCTACATCTTTCTATTGGACTATTATTTAAAGTTTTAAAATTGTTTATTAAGGAACCGATGTATACGAGAACCGTACGTAAGGTGATGTGAGAGGTCGCAAAATAAAATAGGAGGAAAACTATTTAATTTTTCCTCCTACTTGATATTAATTGAACTCTAAACAGAGTTTATTTTAAATTCTTTAACCTGCTAATGTGAATCTGATTGGCATTGTGAAAGCTACACGCACAGGCTTACCTCTTTGTTTTCCGGGACTCCATTTTGGCATGTTCTTAACTACTCTAACGGCTTCTTCATCACATCCACCGCCAATACCTCTCATTATTCTTACATCGGTTACACTACCATTACGCTCTACGACAAACGCAACGTACACAGTTCCCTGAATACCACTTTCCTTTGCTATTTGTGGGTAAACTATGTTTTCTTGTAAGAATTTAAGACGAGCCGCTTCACCACCAGGAAAAGTAGGTTGCTCTTCAACAACTGTAAAGATTTCGTTTTCTTGAATTTCATCTTCCACCTGAGGTGCAGGAGGAGTATAAATTTCAAATGCTGTAAGCTGATTTGCCTCGGCATCAATAATAAGGTCATTTTCTACCTCAATATTATCCTGCACTATATGGATCAGTGTTGTTTGGGCTGGTGGTGGAGGAGGTGTTGGTGGTTTCTCTTGTTTTGTGATCTCAACAATTTCTTCCTCAACAGTTTCTACCTGCCTGTCACTAATATCTATTTGCTTGACATCGTATGTTTTCCATTCGAAAGCAACAAGCATGATTGCTAAGGCAACTACTAATCCGATCTGAACAAAGAAAGTTCTTTTACTCTCTAGGTCAGCCTTCGGTGTTTTTTTTGTTTCCATATCGTTAATTAATAGTAGGTTACGTTATAATAAAACCTTTCAAATCAGTCGGCTAAGTTAAATAATATTCTTTAATAAAAACAACTCCTTACTTTCTGATTATTAAACGCAACAGATTGCTTTTTTATTATATACAAAATAACAAAAAGTGTACCAATTTGAAGTAGTTTTTTATAAATTATGCGCCTAAATGCTCTGCATATGCTTCAGAGTCAAATAGGTTCTTCAATTGGGCAACATCTTGAAGTTTCACCTTAACAATCCAGCCCTCTCCATAAGGGTCTTTATTAATAAGTTCTGGGTTGCTAGTTAATTTTTCATTGAACTCAAGTATTTCAGCACTAACCGGCATAAAGAGGTCACTTACTGTTTTAACAGCTTCAATACTACCGAAAGTTTCACCTTCTTCGAGGGTTTCACCTACAGTTTCTACCTCAATAAATACTATATCTCCTAATTCGCCCTGAGCGTAATCAGTTACTCCAACAAAAGCTTCGTCTCCTTCGAGTCTTATCCACTCGTGGTCTTTTGTGTACTTCAAGTCAGCAGGAATGTTCATGTCTTTGCTAATTTTATGTTGATTTAATTTTTGTCAAAATTATAAAAACCTATCGTACTAAACCAAATTTTTACCTTTTATTATCTAAGATAAGTTTATTGAGCAAGTGTAAATCTTAAACTAACACCTGCATTTGTTGTAGAACTATTGAATTGATTAGATAAATGTGGTCGGGTAATGGTTTTGTCAAAGAACAGTCGAACATTAAATCTTTGATTGATTACATAATCGGCTGATGTGTTTATGGATGCCATCCTGTTACCTGTCGAAATCTGATTCATGTCTTCATCTAATCTTCTCAAAATTGTTTTGTTATCTCTAACTGAGAAGTCCATCTTTACATTTAAATCGCTCTTTAACTGCTGACGTCGTCCACCACTCGACATGTTAAGGCGTACATCTTTAAATCTATAACCTAAACCTACTATTATCTCATTATTAGAAGCTTCTGTTAATTGATTATTGGCAAAACTTAAAGACAACGTGCGTCCCTTTTTTAATTCAAAGCGGGTCAATAGGCTGTTATTCCAAGTCATATCAATATTAATAAGTGGAGCAAACTGCTCACCTATAGTTACCATATCAATATCATATTGTGAAATAAAGTTACCTGAAGCATCAGGAATAGAAGGATAGTTACTTGATTTATCGAATAACTCATTAGTAACATAAGAGCCAACAGTATAAGTAGATCTGTATGAATGAGTAAGTGTTACCTGTTTGAAATATTGTTTCAGGAAGCTGATTTTCGATAATCCATTATATGTTAATCTCCAGTTAGGAATAGGTATTTTTGGGAAAGTCGACATATTTACGCTAGTTGCAGACTTTCCAGTATATGCGGCAATAAATGCCGGAATTAAGACTTCCTGTGATCCTGGACCATAACCAACTGGAAACCCAGTAGTATCATTTATTTGACCAGAATATGGGTTCTCTGCAGCTAATCTTGCAGCTATTATTCTCCTGTTATTCTTAAATTCTTCAAATGTGGATGATACATTGTTCTTATCGTCTCTTCTAAAGGCAGTTCTTATAGTCATGAACGAAATGCTGAAAGATCCCCGGTCTTGAGGACTGCTAGGAATAAATTGACCATCAGCATTTGCCTTGTAATATTCAGAATGACCTTCCGACTCCTTCTTTTCAATATTAAACTCGACTCTGAAATCTGTGAAAGGCTCATAAGTGGCTCTTGCTGTAAGATCTCTTGTCATTCGGGTTACATATGGGTTGTTAAGCAAGGTATCTCTGGTTATCCAACCATTATTTGAAGCTCTGGTTCTGATATCTTCTTGACTACCAAATACAAACCCAAAACCTGGAGCCATATCAGAAAGTCTATTACCTAAGATTTCGGGTTTTGGCATGAACCCTGGTAGTAATGCACCACGTGATTCAGTATAGTTTACCTGCACATCTTTAAAGCCTGTTACAAGTTTAACTACACCGATGCCTATAGCTTTAAAGATTGCTTCAGTTTGATTAACCTTCAGCGTATCCTGTGGCTGCTGCGCTGCTTGAGGCTTTTCATCGGGTAACTCTGATGATATTCGTCTTACCGCAGCTGGATTTTGCTGGCGATTATTTGCTTGTGAGCGTTGGTTTATCTGCCTTAAGAATCCTGATCTGTTGTATAATGTTGTCAACCGGGCATTGCCATTGATATTAATAGTGTTGGAATTCTCAATCGAATTACCCATTATATCCTGGATAGATCTTGGCGATGCTTCCCATCTAAATGTGCTATTATATCTGGCGTTTAAAGTAACCCAGTTAAAAATTGGTATCTTGTTAATAGGTACTACATAATTTAAACTCATATTTTGAGTGAAACGGTTAATTGTACCGAAGTTCATAATCTCATCCCATATTGAGTCTTTGCGTGCTTCGTACCTATTACTGTTCCTGTCAATTCTACCCGGAGGCTCATTAACATATGCATTAGCATTTGCTTGATACTCAAGCTTGAGCGATTGAGCGAGGTCATACTTTAAATCATATAGTCTGTTCCAGTCCCACATCTTAACATACGTTGGTTCAATAAGAATTAGGGCTTCGCTCTTGTTTCTGAGGAGTTTCTCATTATACTGACGATTCATATCAGTACGGAAAGAGAACATTTTTGGAACGTAGTAGAAGTTAAAGTCCTTAATAATTGCGAATGATTTTCCGGCTAGCAGTTTAGAGTTCTGTAAAGGTCTTACAGGTTTAGGGTTGTTTACAAAGTTATATCCAATTCCTCCGCGATATTGTTTACGACGGTCATATTCTATATCAATGTTCTGATGTTTTATTTCTGAGAATGCATATGTAAAGTCAAAGTTTTCTATGTCATAAATCTTAGGTTTACTCACTTTCCCTACTCTATCTTTACGGACATTTACAAAATTGACATTCTTACGTATTGTTATATCCTGTACCTTATTGCGAACAGAGTCACGAGCTTCTTTTTCAAGCTCTTTAATCTGATCTTTATATAGTATATCAGGATCAAGTGGATTGTATTTGGGAGTCATGCGCAATTCAGAATAATCTATGTGCATAGGAATTTTAATCCCTGTTTTTTCGGGGAAGAACTTGCCCAATTGAAGATTGGTTGCAATATCAAATTGTCCGATTGTTTCTTGTGAACGCTCATTTACCTTCTTTTCAATACTTCCAAATCCTGGAGTTGAATAAGCACCTGATACTATTACATTTCCTAGATCAGCTAAATTAGCAGCAATACGTGCTGTTGCAGCCATACCACTTTTTTCATCAAAATCAGATAGCCTCAGTTCATTAACCCAGATTTCAGCACACTTTGATTCACCATCATCGTTGTCGTTAAAGTTTTGTTTTTTAGGATTACGAACGCCAATCATAAATGCTTTAATGTCACTTAAATTAGGCATACCAACTACTGTTATGCGGTTGTTTCCATCAAAAATCTCATAAGGTGTAAGGATAGTAACCATCGAACCAGGTTGACCCATTGCTTCATTTCTTCTCTTCTTGGCATCAACCATCTTCTGAAATTCGATATTCATCTCATTTGCAAGAGGCCAGATAGCGCGCCGATCATTATAGGACGTTTCCCATGGAGTAAATTCAACTGGTACCTCATACTCATAATAGTTCTCAGTAAAATCAGATCCAAAGCGTACAAATACAGTTAAATCGCCTGTTTGTAATTCTTGCTCTCTTCTTGATTTTTCGGCATGAATGAACATTCTTAATCGTTTGTACTGTCTGAAATCGAAGTCGGTTGTCTTAAATGCCCCTCTAGCATCACCATCAAGAAGATCACATACTTTTAAAACCATTGATTGTTCATTCAATTGAACAAGGTTAGTTGTACCAACATTTATTTCACGATCTATATCAGGGGGAAGCCCGTAACCAACTGGTTCCCTTAATTGATTTTCTTCAACATTAACTGATGATATATCGAAAGTAGTTAGACTTTGATTAGGATCGGGTATATACTCACCCGGATTTAGCAGATTATCATAATACTTACGCCATTCGCCACGAACAAGTTCCAGAGTTGCAAAACGTAATACCACTTCACGGTCCCAATTCTTTAGGAACATTCTCATGAATCGTATGCTCTTGAAGTCTTGAATATTTCCTATTACATTCGATGGGCTATGAATAGGTACTTTGAACTGATACCATTTAGCATTTATCGGTTTGCCATTCTCTAATTTTCCCTCTGGAACCTGAATATCAACAATATAATTTTGACCAATTACCATGTTGGCAGGATCAAGTTTAATTTTATACTGGAAATATCGTTCTTGTTCGTTTAAGGTATTATCACGATTAATGTCTTCGACATTAGGTAACGTGGTCGATAGTGTCTGGAATTGTTCATTTGATTGTTCCGAAGCAGGTGAGTTGCCCTCAGTACCACTAAAACGTTTATACCTCTCGGTTATGCTGCTGTATCTTGGATCAGCATCATAATCTGCTCCTCTGAAAAAGTGGAAATTATCAGCCGATGGGTCATTAACAGCATTTAGATAAGCACCTGAAACAGTGCCAAACCTGTCGGCAATCTTCTGAATATAAGTTGTATCAAAGAAAGACCTTTCATCTACATCTCTTAAACCATCATAACCAACATCCTGGAATGGACGTGAATTTGCATTATTGTCAAAAGCGTTCACCAAAGCCTGAAGTGTAGGAACACGGCCCCAAATAGTAGTATCTACATTGATAACATCTTCACTTGTTGGCAACCCATTTTCGTAACTCTTTCTGCCATCGGGCAATATATCTTCCGATATGTCACCAATATTAAAATATAGATCACCGCCTTTATGGGTAGTATCTTCAGAGAAGGGGTCCATCAACCAGAATTCGATATATTCAACATTAGTTGCTTCGAAATCTGTCGATTCTATTCTTCTCATTATACCTGCCCAACGGGATTCAGGATTGGCAAGTGAACCATCTTCATTCAATCCCGATGATACTCCCGATGGATCAACATCATAGTTATAAGGACCTCTCTCGGCCGGGAAGTAAGCTAAGTTTAATACCTGAAGATTCATTGGAAGTGAATTCTCTGTTGATTTGTTAGGATATACTTCTTTTTCAGAAATATATCTTACCGAGTTCCTCGACAATTCATCTTTAGTAATATTTGGTGGTCTTAGCTTACTGTTTCTTTCATAGAAAAATGGATCGATGGTATACCAACTCAAAAGTGATCTATTAAAACCTGTCGATAGTCCTGAACCAAAAATACCTTCAGGGAACATATCGCGCGTTGTTTGTCCTCTTGGAATAGAAGCAATGAACCAGGTGCCAACATTTTTTAGGTCAATTGTTGACTTACTTCCTTCAAAGTCGTCAATGTATGATGTTCCTGTCTTGCCAACAGCTTTCGAATGGCCAGGTATAAAATGTGCCATTTCTCCACTTATCTGAACACGTGAAGGCACTTTAGTGCTATAAAATGGCAATTTATCTACTAAACGTGTTAGCCATAATGATTCTGTCTGATAGTCAAAATTAAGACCCCACATTGTATTCGAGATGGGTTCATGACCAAAGTTAGTTTTCTGTGTCAGAGGCTTTTCATGAAGATTCAAAATTGTGGCACCTAACAGTAAGTTGTTGCTAACCTTGTAATCAACATGGGCACCCATCATTCTCTGTTCCTGTAAATTGAAAGTCGCATTGTTTTCAAGCGAAATGTTAACAGGTGTACCTGAATTGAGGATACCGGCATTTATAATTTTAACACGACCAAGTGTATAGTCAACAGTATAATCTACGTTTTCCTGCAATTGAATGCCTCCAGCACTCACTCTAACTGATCCTTGAGGTACATTAAGAGCATTAAGTGATATTTCGGAGCCTGATTGTGATTTATACTGACCTTCGATTAGGTATTTATTTTTATCAGGATATTGTTGTGCCCCGCTTTTAGTCATTGTATACAGCGAGTCGAAAGCATACTTATTCGCTAATTCCTGGTTATTTAGCTTGCTTCGCAAATAACTTCCGAAAGGTTCTCTTATGGTAAAGTATACTCTACCTGATGATGATTGTATCGTACCGCCTTCACGGCCTGCATTATCAATGAAGTCGAACATTCCATCAGGCGGAGGATTTAACTGCGGATCAAGCTTATCAAAATTAAAAATCCTCAACAATGGAACACCCGATATTCCCTCAGGGCCTTCGGTGAAATATCCTGTAGGAACAGTGTTTTCATTTCCCGAATAAAGAATATTTAAAATAAAGTCTTCTCTGTTAACCTGGAAAGCGCCTATATTATAGACGTTTTTCATCATAAGTCGCCAAATAGGCAAACGCGTATTTAAGGCAGTACTTTTTAGTAACTTTAGCATTAGAGCTGATGGGGCAGCTATACCCTGATCGGAGAATTCTCCGACCTGATAAATTTGATCACTGCCAATTACTTGATACTGATAAGCAACGGCCAACACCTGATCAGGATTAAGAGTAGCATTTAAAGAGATAAATCCAAGTTTTGAATTATAAGTATACTCACTTGGATTAAGTCGGCGGGCATTTTCTACTTTATCGAAATCGGTACCAGCAACAAAGCCAAATGGCGCTCCTGTTAAATACTGAGTAACATTGTTAATGTTACGAATAGTAGTGGTATCAAACTTACTCAGCAGATTGTTGGAGCGGTTATCGGGGTATTGTGAAAATCCGGGAGTTGTATTTATTGTTGTATTGTAAGGATTGCGCTCACCAAGATCCATAAATGCAACTATATTCCTGTTATCGGTAACTGCCGGACCAATATTTGTTATCCACACTTCGATCTTTGTAATATTCACATTTGAATTTACAATAGGTAAGGTACTTAAAGCATTGTCATAATTATCTGCAAAATGCTGTGAAAGGAAGAAGTGCTTATTTTCTTCATAATCGAGTGCTGTAAGTCTGAATTTGCTCATCTGTGCACCACCTTGTACAGTAATGTTTGATGTTTCGCTCTTCTGTTGTGAGAAAACTGCAGTTACTGTTGCTTTACCAAACTGCATCTGTGTTTTCAGCCCAAAAAGACTCTGACTTCCTGTTATTAAGGAACTGGTTAATGGAAAGGTCACATCGCCAGCTTCAATTAACTTAATTATCTCGTCTTCTTTTCCTTCATACTTTAGCTTCAATTTATTCTCAAAATCGAATGTTGCTTCAGTATTATAGTTTGTATTAAATTCAATCTTATCACCAATTTTAGCCATTACACTCATTTGAATACGCTGGTTAAAATCGAAGTAGGTATTTCTTCTTTGACGAATGTCTCTGGCTGGGTCGTCGGTACGATCTGACTTAACACTAAATGTTACCTCAGCACTTCCCTGAGGTCTGATATCTATAGTGTTTCCACCAAAAATTCGGTCAAAAACTTCACCTCCTATATGAATTTGAGGAATAATGCCGGTTTTATCATTTGCTGATGCACCTACTGAACGTTCTCTCCAATAGTTTCTGAGCGAACGCTGCATGTTAATTTCCTGATATTCCTCAAGTGTATATTCCCATGGTGATGAAATGTTGATTTCACCAGCTTTTCGGGTGTAGGTATAAGTATTGGTTTCGGGATTATATATTACTTCATCCTTAATATTGGATGGGGGTGCTAAAAACAACTTATTGTCTTCTTCTGAGGTGGTCATCCTTCCCGGTTGATGCTGAGGGATGGGATAAGTTGTTGTGCCTGGTAATGTAGTATCGGGAGGTGAATATTGGTTCAATGCCCTATCGGGCGATGCTGAATTAACAGGTAGTATAAGAACACCCCACAACAGCGTTACAACAAAAAGAAGTACGAATATTCTTAGTAAGAATTTAATTATGCGCTCCAAGGAACTATATTTTTATTATGATTGATAGGTCAAAAATTTCCAGTATTATTCAATTTCAGCTACAAGTAACTGAATAAATATTTTTAAAGACTATAGTACTTCTTAATAACCAGTGTCATCAAAAAGTTATAGAATTCTAAGTGCATTCTTTATAAGTTGCTCCACCGAAACACCAGCTCCCTCATCTAAAATAATCTTATCGATTGTCTTCTCTGCCAATGATTTATTAAACCCGAGTAAAGTTAATGCTGATAACGCCTCTTCCTTACTTGTATTGTGTGTTTGGCCTAAAATTTCTTTTACATTTCCATCTTTCATCAGTTTGTCTTTCAGGTCAATAATAATTCTTTGAGCTGTTTTACCACCAATGCCTTTTACCCTTTGAAGAATGTTGACTTTCCCATTAATAATCGCATCTGATAATTCACCCGGATTTAGTGAGGATAAAATAAGCCGAGCAGTATTAGATCCAACACCCGATACCGATAACAGATGCCTGAATAGTATTCTCTCATCCTCAGTAGCAAAACCGAAAAGAACATGTGCATCTTCTCTTACAATCAAATGTGTTAGAATCCGGCATTGCTGCTTTCCTTTAATATGAGTGTATGTATTAAGCGAAATGGCAATATCATATCCAATTCCATTGCATTTCAACACAACCGAAGCAGGGTTTAATAAGTCAATTTCGCCTTCAATAAATGCGTACATAATACATCCATTCAGTTAACCGACAAAAATAGAGATAATTATTTAATTTTTGGATTACCATTTTTTTGTTTTGGGCACCAAAATATCTAACTTTACAAAATAAATCGGAGGTAAAATTGGTTGGTATTCACAATTCATTCAATTCTCAACCGGCTCAGCTACAATAAAGGGTTTATTTCCCTATTGATCTGTATTTGAGGCTCAACCGTAGATGAAACTAATTAGAACCAATTCAATTATTATCTTTGACAAACCGAATGGCTTATTTATTTGTTGTTGTCCCCTGCTTATTGAATAATGAATTGTAGAAATCAAAAACAAAACCCAAGTATAAAAGCAAATACCATGAAACACTTCTTTACAGTAATATTACTCTGCACAACCATCCTTTCATACTCTCAGCCCTGGTTTGATATCGGTCTAAAGGGAGGTGTTGGTTCATCTTTCTTGTATAATAAGCAGATTTTTGATGACCAAAACTTAACTCACAAGTTCAAACCCGGGTATACGTTTGGTGGAAAGTTCGGATTTAATTTCGTTCAAGAGCATCAGCTAACCTTCGATGCTATGGTTACTACCGTTAACCAGGGTTTTTTATATTACCCTGAAGCCGGAGTTGAAGCAAACAGAGAATTCGGAATCAACACATTAGATCTGCTACTTATGTATCGTGCCAATAAGAACGGTTCGTATTTTGAGATAGGTCCACAATGGAGTAGTGTGAAAAAAGTTACGTATACCGATAATGGTGGTAATTTCCTTGGTGTTAATAGCCCTTCTGATTTAATCAAGGATAAATATTTTTCAATTGCCCTTGGTGTTGGGCAATACATTGCAGGTACTGATAACTTTGGTATAACTGCCGGAATCAGATTAAACTATGTAATTGATGATATGGCATCTGATAAAGGAAAAGAGGCCAATTTCCCGGTACTATTACCAAAAAGTTCCGATCCATCGCATAATATTAGCGCAATGTTTGTGATCGAATTGAACTATGATTTCGGTTATCTTGTTAGTCCAAGTTGTGGAAAACGGGGTAAGTTATTTGTCTTCTAATTTCCAATCATAATTTGTAAAAATGTGTTTTTTCTAAAACTAGTAATACCTCTTTAAGTCAAAATAGGTTAAACAAGTATATATTTGCATATTAGAGATCTTTATAAATGAGTAAATAATAAGACCAATAAATACACTATGAAGAAAATAACTGTTATTGGAGCAGGGAATGTAGGTGCAACATGCGCTAATGTTATTGCACATAAAGACCTTACACGCGAAGTTGTGTTAGTAGATATTAAAGAAGGAGTTGCCGAAGGTAAAGCACTTGATATTTGGCAAACTTCATCCATCAATAACTTCAACACAAGGGTAGTGGGAGTTACTAATGATTATCTTAAAACTAAAGGATCATCTATAGTTGTAATAACATCAGGTCTGCCCCGCAAGCCTGGCATGAGCAGAGATGATCTTATTAAAACAAATGCAAAAATCGTTATAGAGGTTACTCAAAAGGTAATTAAGTATTCGCCCGAAGCAATTATTATTGTTGTTTCTAATCCTCTTGACGTTATGACTTATGCCGCTTATAGAGCTGCAAGAAAGAACTCAAACAGGGTTTTCGGGATGGCTGGTATTCTTGATACCGGACGTTACAAAGCTTTCCTGGCCGAAGCACTTGATGTATCACCAAAAGATATTCACTCATTATTATTAGGCGGACATGGAGATTCAATGGTACCACTACCACGTTTCACTTCTATAGCTGGCATTCCTGTTACTGATTTGCTTAACAAAGAGGAGATAGACAAGATAGTTGAGCGCACTAAGAAAGGTGGTGGTGAATTAGTTAACCTAATGGGTACTTCGGCATGGTATGCACCAGGCGCAGCTGCAGCTCAGATGGTTGAAGCAATTGTCGATGACCAGAAGAGAATTTTCCCGGTGGCTGCATACTTAAATGGAGAGTATGGACTTAATAACGTTTATATGGGAGTTCCGGTTAAGCTTGGCTCAAAAGGTATTGAAGAAATTATTGAGCTGAATCTTACACCCGAAGAACATAAAATGCTTCAGGAATCAGCCGATTCAGTGAAAGCAACAATGAATGTGCTCGACGAAATGAATCTGTTTGAAGATTAAATTACCGCAATATTTTATTTTTTACAGGAGTTTAAAGATCAGGAGGTTGTCAGTACAGGCAACCTCCTGTTTTATAGTTTCAATATTCACCTGATATCTGTAAGTTTGCTAATTAATAATTCATCTTACAATATTGTTAGACTTGAAAAATTAACTTCTTAACTGAATCTGAATTATGAAGAAAATTGTTGTATTAACAGGTGCCGGAATTAGTGCAGAGAGTGGACTAAAAACCTTTCGTGATTCGGGAGGTTTGTGGGAAGAGTATAATATTGAAGAGGTAGCATCATATAATGGTTGGTTGAGAAATCCTGCATTAGTGATGGATTTTTATAATAAACGGCGAAGTCAGCTTAAAAATGTAGTGCCTAATGCTGCCCATTATGCTTTAGTAAAACTTGAAGAAAAGTATGATGTTCAAATTATCACTCAGAATGTTGATGACCTTCATGAACGTGCAGGCTCAAGTAATATACTTCACTTACATGGTGAATTAGTAAAGGTTAGAAGTGTGAAGTATGATGATTTGGTTTATACTATTGGCTATGAAGAGATAAAACTTGGCGACAAATGTGAAAAAGGTGAGCAACTGAGGCCTCATATTGTATGGTTTGGCGAAAGTGTACCATTAATAGAAAAGGCTGCTGAGATTGTACAAAGTGCTGACATTCTTTTAATTGTTGGAACATCAATGCAGGTATATCCTGCAGCCGGATTGTTTCATTATGCTAAAAATGAATGTGATACATACTTAATAGATCCACATGCTGAAGTATCGGCACATTTACGAGGAATAAAGATTTACAAGGATACAGCAGGAAATGCTTTACCAAAAATAGTAGAAAGTTTGTTAAGTGAATAGGGCAATTTAAAATCATAGACGATGAGAACTACTACCTTGTTTTTAATAATTGCTGGATTATTCTTTCTTATGAGTTGTGAAAAAGAGAAGGATCTAAAGCAACAAGATGAAAAGACAATTACCGATTATCTTCAGAGAGAAAGCCTTACAGCTCAACGAACGCCTTCAGGATTATATTATATTATTGAAAATCCGGGAGTTTTTCCAAAACCTACAATCAACTCTAAGGTTACAGTTCATTACAAAGGATATCACACTAATAAAACCGTATTTGAAACAACTCATGGGAAAGAGCCTGTTACTTTTCCACTAAACGATGTAATTGAGGGTTGGAAAGAAGGATTACAACTCTTCGGTACAGGTGGGAAAGGAACTTTATTAATTCCTTCTCATTTAGGATATGGTAGCACGATTATGCCTGGCATACCAGCCAATTCAGTTCTCATATTTGATGTTCATTTGATTAAGGTGGAATGAAAAAAAATTGAAAATATTGTCGTGTATGACAAAATACAAACAAAATGCTTATTTTTACCTCGCAAAAGTGATAGTTGCTCCGGAATTAAATGTATAAATTTAGTAAATATGAATGGAATAAATAAAGAGATAGCCAAGATCAGAAGATGGTGTGCTGCACAGGAACGCTGTCTTGTAGATGCAAAGATTCAGGCACTTGCACTTGGTTTAAGCGAAAAAGATGCTGATAAAGCAATAGAAACCCTGATTGAAGAAGGCTTTCTTGATGAAGAACGATATGCTAAGATCTATGCTGGCAGTAAGTTCAGAAATAAAAACTGGGGTAGAAATAGAATTATTGGAGAGTTAAAAGCCAGGCAAATTCCTGAAGATATTATAAAGATTGGCCTTAAGGAGATTGATGAAGATGAATACAGAGCACGTATAATAGATATGGTGAAGTATAGAATAGCAGTTACCGACAAATCAAACTTAACCTTGTTCAAGCATCGTTTAGCAAAACCCGCAGTATCTAAAGGTTATGAACCTGAATTGGTTGAGGAGATAATCGAAGAATTGATTAAGGAGAAAAAGTAAAATGATTCAGAAAGAGCAAATAAATGATTTACAAAAAAGATTAGAAGCTCTCAGGAGGTTTCTTTGACATTGACAATAAGCTTGCTTTAATTAACCAGGAGCAAGAAGCTACACTGGCACCCGATTTTTGGAATGATCCAAAGAAAGCAGAATTACTTCTCAAATCAATCCAGGAAAAAAAGAAATGGACTAATGATTACCAATTAGCGGCCCAAGCGATTGATGACCTTATTATAATATCAGAGTTTCTGGAAACAGGTGATGCTACTGATAGTGACCTCGATAATCAGTATAATATTGCTTTGAAGAAAATAGAAGATCTCGAACTAAGGAATATGCTTAGTAATGAAGAAGATCATTTAAATGCTATTCTTCAAATAAATGCCGGTGCCGGTGGTACTGAGAGTAATGATTGGGCAGCCATGTTAATGCGTATGTATTTAAGATATGGTGAGCGTAACAAGTATAAGGTAAAAGAGCTTGATATGCATGATGGAGATGTTGCCGGAATTAAATCAGTAACTCTCGAGTTTGAAGGTGATGATGCTTTTGGCTATTTAAAAAGTGAAAACGGTGTGCATCGATTAGTAAGACTTTCACCTTTTGATTCCGCAAATAAACGCCATACTTCATTCGCATCAGTATATGTTTATCCGGTAATTGATGATCGTATTGATATTCAGATAAACCCCTCCGATATTACCTGGGATACATTTAGATCAAGCGGACCAGGCGGACAGAATGTTAATAAGGTGGAAACTGCAGTTAGATTGCGGCATGAACCATCGGGCATTATTATTGAGTGCCAGGAAACAAGATCGCAAGGACAAAACCGAGAAAAAGCCATACAAATGCTTAAGTCGCAGTTATATGAGATTGAGCTTCGCAAGAAAAAAGAGGCCATCGCGGTAATTGAAGGAAAGAAAAAGAAAATTGAATGGGGCTCTCAAATAAGAAGTTATGTGTTACACCCCTATAAGCTTGTTAAAGATCTCAGAACTGACTATGAAACATCTGATACTAATGCTGTGCTTGATGGAGATCTTAATGACTTTATAAAAGCATATCTCATGGAATTTGGCCGAGATGCTATTTAATAAGGCTTTTATTGCTTATTTTATACACTTTATAAAATAAAACCTGGAGTTTTTGGGTTTACAATACATGAATTAGAAAGGAGAATCTTCTTTCTAATTTTTTTATTAAAGGATTGTAAATCATCAGTAAACTGTTGCTAATAAACATACATGTTAAAAGCTATATATAATTAATGTTGTATATAATTAGACCAATTTCTTTAATCATTTAACCGCTTGATTTTATTGGCATAAAAGTACGATTTCATTGGGTGGTTAAGAAATAACTAAGTACTTTTGCAAAAAATTTAAAACATGAAACCTACGCATATTGAACACATCGGAATAGCTGTTAAGAACCTGGAAGAAAGCATAAAGTATTACGAAAATGTTTTGGGTTTAACTTGTTATGCAATAGAGGAAGTGGCCGACCAGAAAGTGAAAACTGCATTTTTCATGATTGGTCAAACTAAGATTGAATTACTTGAATCGACCGACCCTGAAGGACCGATCGGCAAGTTCTTGGAAAAAAAAGGCGAGGGCATTCATCACATAGCCTATGCTGTTGAAAACATTGAAGATGTTTTGGCAGAAACAGCTGAAAAAGGTGTCCAACTAATCGATAAAGCTCCCAGAAAAGGTGCCGAAGGTATGCATATAGCATTCTTGCATCCAAAATCAACCTTTGGAGTCTTAACCGAATTTTGTGAAGATAAGTCAAAAAACAAATTATAAATTTCAGTAAAGGCGGTTTATTAGCTGCGTTTTAAACTACTGATTCAAAAACACGATAAAATGGCTTTTGAGGATAAGATTAAAGAACTTCTCGCTAAAAGAGAGTTGGCAAAACTGGGCGGCGGCCAAAAAAGAATAGACGCTCAGCATGCAAAAGGTAAACTTACTGCAAGAGAACGTATTGAACTGTTACTTGACGAAGGTAGCTTTGCCGAATTTGATATGTTTGTTACTCACCGTTCAACCAATTTTGGCATTGAAAAGCAAGAGTTCCTGTCCGACGGTGTAGTTACAGGCCATGGTACTATTGATGGTAGAGTAGTATATGTCTTTTCACAGGACTTTACTGTTTTTGGTGGATCATTATCTGAAACTTTCGCTAATAAAATTTGTAAGGTAATGGATCAGGCAATGAAGGTTGGCGCTCCAGTTATCGGTATAAATGACTCAGGTGGTGCCCGTATACAGGAAGGCGTTAATAGTTTAGCAGGTTATGCTGAAATATTTGAACGTAACATTCTTGCATCAGGTGTTGTACCTCAGATATCTGCAATATTCGGTCCTTGTGCCGGTGGCGCTGTTTATTCACCTGCCCTTACCGACTTTATAGTAATGAGCAAGGGTACCAGCAATATGTTTGTTACCGGACCTAAGGTGGTTAAAACTGTTACAGGCGAAGTAGTTACTGAAGAAGAGCTTGGCGGTGCAATGGTACATGGTAGCAAATCAGGTATCTCGCATTTCGTGGCTGAAGATGAAAGAGAAGGAATCTCTTTAATCCGTAAGCTTGTCAGCTATTTACCACAAAATAATCTCGAGGATCCTCCACTTGCTCCTTGCTCCGATCCAATTGATCGCTTGGAAGATTCTCTAAACTTCATCATTCCTGATAATCCTAATAAGCCTTACGATGTTAAGGATGTAATACATGCAATTGTTGATTATGGCGAGTTCCTTGAAATTCAGCGTCATTATGCACCTAATATTGTTATCGGATATGCAAGGTTCAATGGCATGTCTGTTGGTATAGTTGCAAATCAGCCAAATTATCTTGCAGGTGTATTGGATATTAATGCATCAAGAAAGGCAGCGCGTTTCGTTCGTTTCTGCGATGCTTTCAATATTCCTATCTTAACATTAGTTGATGTACCCGGGTTCTTACCGGGTACTGCTCAGGAATATGGCGGAATCATTATTCACGGAGCTAAATTGCTATATGCATACGGTGAAGCTACAGTTCCTAAAGTAACAATAGTACTCCGAAAAGCTTATGGCGGTGCATATTGCGTGATGAGTTCTAAGCATTTACGTGGTGATATGAATTTCGCTTGGCCTGCTGCAGAAATTGCAGTTATGGGCCCGAAAGGTGCAATCGAAGTACTCCAAAGCAAGAAACTCAGTGAAATAACTGATCCTAAGGAACGCGAAGAGTTTATTTTAAAGAATGAAGAGGAGTACAAAGAAAAATTTGCTAATCCTTACAATGCTGCAAAATATGGATATATTGATGATGTTATTGAACCACGTAATACTCGTTTCAGAATCATCAGAGCATTGCAGGCTCTAGCTACTAAAAAGGATGTAAATCCTCCTAAAAAACATTCTAATCTACCATTGTAAATTTTCAATCATGGCAGTCAAATATAGATTAACCGTCTTTCCCGGGATTCTGATAGCTGCATTTATGCTGCTCTCAGTCTCTTCTAAAGCACAAAGCGGTATGGACTTAAAGATCAATGAGATCTTGGTTCATAATGACTCAAATTACGTCGACGATTATGGTATGAGAAGTAGTTGGATTGAAATATTCAATTCAGCCTATAATACCGTTAACATGGCCGGTATGTATCTTACTAACGACCCAAACAATCCTAAGAAGTATAAGATACCAACCGGCGATCCAACAACAATAATACCTGCCAGGAATTATGTTGTTTTCTTCGGCGATAATCATCCAACAAAAGGTATTTTTCACTTGAATTTTTCACTCGAAGATACTAATTACCTTGCTTTATACGACGTTAATGGTCGTACTCTAATCGATAAGATAACATACCCTCCTCAAAAAAGAGATGTTTCTTATGGACGAACTACAGATGGCTCTGATGAATGGAAAGAACTTGATAAGACTACTCCTAAAGCTAATAATTTTACAGGTGATGTTGTAAGTTCAGGCGAAAAGTTCGTACTGTTAGATCCTTATGGTATTGGTATGGCCTTGATTGCTATGTCGGTAGTTTTCAGTGCTCTTGTTCTGCTTTATACTGTATTTAAGAACACCAGGAAAATATACTCTATCAACTTGAAGAAGGTGTTTTCCAAAACTGAAAAAGTTATACCGGATACTCCCGAAAGCGATGACATCGCTGGTGAGGTTGCTGCTGCTATTGCTATGGCACTTAGACTTCATGTTTCGGAATATCACGATCACGAAGAAACAGTCTTAACTATTAAGAAGGTAGCTAAAACATACTCACCATGGAGTTCAAAGATTTATACTCTTCGTAAATCACCCAGGTAATTCATAGTTTATTAATCATGCTTATCAGGCTTTAAAGATATATATAGAATGAAAAAATTTAAATTAACCATCAATGGTAATATTTACGAAGTAGAGATTCAACATCTTGAAGATAATATTGCCGAAGTGGATGTAAACGGAACATTGTATAAGGTTGAAGTTGACAGAGCAATGCAGGCTGTTAAAACTCCAAAGTTGGTACGTTCAGTGAGTGTGCCATCAACCGATTCAACTCCAAGTTTAGCAAAAACTTCTTCTCCTTCTGGCCCTAAAGGAACAGGCACTGTGAAATCACCATTGCCAGGAGTTATTCTCGACATTCATGTTCGTGAAGGAGATACTGTAAAAATTGGACAGAAACTTATTACTCTCGAAGCTATGAAAATGGAGAACAATATAAATGCCGACAAAGATGGCCGAGTAATATCTCTGAAAGTTTCGAAAGGTGATTCAGTTATGGAAGGTGACTTGCTTATTGTTATAGGAGAGTAGTAAAATGAATTTAACAGAAACCTTTACGTTTATAAGTGAACATCTGGCTCAGTTTTTCACTTATACAGCTTTCGCCAATTTTACAGCAGGTCATTTGATTATGATCGCCATTGGGTTAATATTCATCTATCTCGCCATAGCAAAAGAATATGAACCGCTTTTACTGGTCCCTATAGGCTTTGGAATACTGGTTGGAAATATTGCATTTACACCAGGACTGCAAATAGGTATTTACGAGTCGGGAAGTGTGCTTAACTACTTATATTTCGGGGTATTAAAAGGTATATATCCTCCATTGATATTCCTGGGCATAGGTGCAATGACCGACTTCTCAGCACTTATTTCTAACCCTAAGCTAATGCTTATTGGTGCTGCTGCTCAATTTGGTATCTTTGGTGCTTATGCGATAGCTCTACTTCTTGGCTTCTCCCCATCAGAAGCAGGTGCTATTGGTATCATTGGCGGTGCCGATGGTCCAACAGCAATCTTCCTTTCATCTAAACTTGCACCCGATTTATTAGGAGCTATAGCAATTTCGGCATACTCGTACATGGCACTTGTTCCTGTTATCCAGCCACCTATCATGAGGCTGTTAACTAACTCAAAAGAAAGAGTTATCCGCATGAAGCCTCCACGTAGTGTTTCTAAGACCGAGAAAGTACTATTCCCTATTATTGGTATGTTGTTAACAACATTTATAGTACCTTCAGGTTTGCCTCTACTCGGTATGCTTTTCTTTGGTAACTTATTGAAAGAAAGTGGTGTTACTAAACGCTTGGCTGATACAGCTAAAGGACCTTTAATTGACATAGTTACTATTCTAATAGGTCTAACTGTAGGAGCATCAACTCAGGCAACTACTTTCCTTACAGCAAAATCAGTTGGTATTTTTACTCTTGGTGCTGCATCATTTATAATTGCAACAACCGCTGGAGTTTTGTTTGTTAAATTCTTAAACCTGTTCCTCAAAGAGGGCAGCAAACTAAATCCATTGATAGGAAATTCTGGTGTATCAGCTGTTCCGGATAGCGCCAGAGTATCACAGGTTGTGGGTCAGGAATATGACAAAACTAACCATCTGCTAATGCACGCTATGGGTCCTAATGTAGCAGGTGTTATTGGTAGCGCTGTTGCTGCAGGTATTCTTCTTGGATTCCTTTCATAAAGAGATTATTACTACTTTTATACCGGAGATTTAAACAGTCTCCGGTATATTTTTTATTCTGTTTTTATGCTAATAATAGGAATTGCAGGCGGGTCAGGAAGTGGTAAATCGACTGTTGTAAAGCAAATAATCAAGAAGCTTCCAAAGGATTCAGTAACGGTTATACCACAGGACTCTTACTATAAAGATAATGGTCACCTTTCGGCCGAAGAGAGAGCGCGTATTAATTTCGACCATCCTTCATCAATTGAATTTAACTTATTGCTAAAGCATCTTGATGAATTACGTGAAGGTAATCAAATTGGCATGCCTATCTACAGCTATTTAACGTGCGCCAGGGCATCCGAAACAATTCCGGTGCACCCTCGTGAAGTAATTATTGTTGAAGGCATTCTTATACTCTCTAATCCTCGTTTGAGGCAGAAGTTGGATATTAAGATATTCGTTGATGCTGATGCAGACGATAGGTTGATGCGTATAATAAGAAGGGACATAGAAGAGCGTGGACGATCATTCGGACAGGTTCTGGATCATTACGAAACTTATGTAAAGCCTATGCACCTTCAGTTTATAGAGCCAAGTAAGCGCTACGCCGATATTATCGTACCTCAGGGCGGTGCCAATCATGTTGCAATTGATATTCTAACCTCAAGGATTAAAATGAACTTGCAAATATTAAAGAACTAATATCTTTTTTATTCAGATCTTCCAGAAGCCAGGCTATCGGTCCTGGCTTTTTTTATGCCTCTTCCTTATAATAATGACATCTTGCGTCTAATATATTCGTATTAATACTATGGCAACAGTATGACAACACTATATCAACTCTATGTAAAACATAGACATGAGATAGAGTTGAGATAGAGTTGACATAGAGTTGACATAGAGTTGATACCTCTTTAACTAATATAAAGGTGTTCGAATCAACTCACTTAAAGATCTTAAAGAAATTTTAGATCATAACATTGATCAGCAACAATAAGGATGGAACGTTAAAAATATCAACCTTGATAAAGAACTATGTAGGCTACATGTAACGATTGGCACTGAAAAAATGACATACTAACTAGTAATAACCTGCTGATATCAAGACAAATTGACAGTTTTTGCACCATCTTTCAGCTGTTTTTTCAATTGGCACAGAAATTGAAATCTATCTATTGTAAATCAAAAACATGTCGAACAAATTAAACAGGAGGTAGTTATGTTTCCGGTAATTAAAAAAGATCGTAAATTCTTCCCAAGTATTGTTGATGAGTTTTTTGGAAGAGATTTTATGCCTGATCTATTCGAGTATCAAACAGGTGTAAATTTGCCTTCGGTTAATATAATTGAAGGTAAAGAAGATTACAAGATTGAAGTTGCAGCTCCTGGTCTTGAAAAGAAAGACTTTGCAATTAATCTTGAGAACAATGTTCTAACTATCACTTCAGAAAGAGAAGAGCAGAATGAACAAAAAGATGAACGTTTTATGCGCAGAGAATTCAGTTATTCATCATTTAAGCGTTCATTCAGCTTGCCACAATCTGTTGATTCAAACAATATTACTGCAAGTCATAGCAACGGTATTCTAACAATTGTAATACCCAAAAAAGAAGAAGCTAAAGAAAAGCCAGCTAAGCAAATAGAAATTCATTAAGAGTTAATTTGCATAGTTTCTGATCAAAAAATAAAAAAGCCTGAAGAATGATTCTCAGGCTTTTTTATTTAGAAAATATTGTACTTTCACATGTTCAAAGAACACTCTTTTTAGCGGCTTGAAAATCAAGGAATATCTATGTCTTTATATGCGGTTGTTGATGTAGAAACAACAGGTGGAAGTTTTCTTAATGCTCGTCTTACTGAAATTGCAATTTTTCTTTTCGATGGAAATGAAATTATTAAGCAGTTCTCATCCCTTATTAACCCCGAACGTCCTATTCCTTACATGATCACCAAACTTACCGGCATTACAGATGATATGGTCGCCGATGCCCCTAAGTTCTATGAGATAGCTAAGCAGATAATTGAGATAACTGAAGGAGCAACTTTCATAGGGCATAATGTTGCTTTCGATTATAACTTTGTAAGGCAAGAGTTTAAGAGTCTGGGTTACAACTATAAGCGTTCCACGCTCTGTACTGTAAAGTTAAGCCGTAAAATCTTACCCGGTTATCCCTCATATAGCCTAGGTAATTTGTGTAAGTCGCTTAATATTCAGGTTAATAATCGACATAGGGCTGCTGGCGATGCTTTGGCAACCACACTATTGTTTAAACTCCTGCTTGATACGAATAGCGAATCAGTGACTGAGCATATTCAATCAATTCCCGATATCGTTAAAGATCTCCCGGAAGAAACAGGAGTGTATTATCTTCATGATGACTGCGGAAATATCTTATATGTAGGGAAAAGCACGAATATGTATGAACGTATACTTCAGCATTTTCGCAATTCCGATACATCGAAAGCCATCGAAATGAAGAATAAGATTGCCTCGGTATCATACGAAGTAACAGGAAGCGAATTAATTGCATTGTTGCTCGAATCGGATGAGATAAAGAAACACCGGCCTCCATATAATAGGGCTCAACGAAGAACAAGGTATAGCTATAGTGTTTTTTCTTATATTAATGATGACGGTTATTTGTGCTTTACCGCAAGCCATCATGTTAATGATCATCATCCGGTTGCTACATTCTCCTCACTTACTAATGCACAGAATTTTCTGTATAATCTGATTGATAAATATAAACTTTGTCAAAAACTTTGTGGGTTGTATGATTCAGCATCATCGTGCTTCCATTTTACTATTAAGCAGTGTAAAGGGGCTTGTATTGGACTTGAAGAGCCTGTTTTATACAATAAAAGAGCCCAAAAAGCTTTGAATGAAACCGGTTTCAAAGACTCTGATTTCTTTATTCTCGGTAAAGGTAGAACTGATGATGAGATTTCAGTAGTTAAAGTGGCCGGCGGAAGATATATTGGCTTTGGGTTCTTAGATAATTACATGGTTGAATATTCATGCTTGAGCGACTGTATTAAGGAGTTTGAAGATAACCGCGATACCCGACATATTATTAAGTCTTATCTAAAAAAACATCCCGGTACAAGGATTGTAAAGCCTAAAATAGTGCCAACTGTAGAGTTTTTATAAGCGCTATAGCTAGTTGTTTCATAAATAATTCTCTATTTAACTTGTGTACACTCGAGGGTTATCCTTTAAGAATTGTACTCTCTTTTAGGTTAGTCTTTATGTAAGGTTCTAACAAGCACATATCCAATAAAAAGAAAAATAAAAAGGAAAGGGAGCCTATGCTCCCTTATATATAGTATATTGAGTAAGAGTAGTCTGTGTTTTAATGAACTGAATAAACACCGCCTGAACCCGAAATTCTTGTAACAAGCGATGGCCGACCTTTGTAATATACATTACCGCTTCCGCTTATGCGAACGCTGAGGTAATTTGAAACTGATACTTCTGTTTTTCCTGAACCACTGATATCTATGTTGGTCGATTCGCTCAACAAACCAAACGCATGAATACTACCTGAACCTGATATTTGTGCATATTGATCAGCACAGAACCCACTCAGATAAATTTGTCCACTGCCCGAGATGTTTGATTCTACTATAGGTGAATCAATATCTTGGAGATCTACATTGCCTGAGCCTGATACTGTTATATATAGTTCGTCGGTAAATATAGGACTGTTATTGTAGATGTTTCCAGAGCCCGAGACTCTCAATTCTTTTATATTCCTTGTAGTGATGAATATTTTAATCGGCTCAAACCTCTTAACAACTACTCCATTTGCAAACCTGATGTTTACTTCTCCACCTCTAACATCAGTATTTATAACATCCATTACATTTTCTTGAGCTTCGATAACGATTCTTTCTGAATTTCCTTGAGTAACGAATACATCAGCCGGAATGCTAAGATTAATCATGTTAAAAGAAGCAGTTTTTCGTGTCTCTGCAATAACAGGCCCTGAGCCTTTAACCACATCTATATAGTCCTTCTCACATGAACTGAGAATAATTAGGCTTAAGAGTGCTAGAAAGTAACTTGTGTATCTCATAGTTTATCTGATTTTCATGTTTGATTTTGCAAAATGAAAATATCGTGCCAAAGTACATTTGATATCTAAACACATGTATATGAATTTTATAGCAAAAAGGTGTAACTGGCTATAATACTGAATAGTATAAGCGAAAATATTTTTTTGCCGGTCTAATAAATATTCACCTCACGTGCATTTGAGTCTTAATAATCGGCTATTAAAAATAAGTGCATGTATAATAGCGGACACTAATCTATTGTAAGTTAGCAGCATATAAAAATGAAGGCTGTCAGCAGTAGTGACAGCCTTTTATAAGTTATTGGTACTTAATGCTATTAAAGATCTACTTTAAGAACTGTTCGGCATAATACTGGGCAGTAAGTTTTTGACCGGTTGCTCTTTCAATCATCACATTCCAATGATATTTGCTTCCTGGTTCAAAAACTTTTTGCGTTAAATACCTACCTACTTCTTTCTGATTATAGAAGCTTTGATTCATATAATCAGTTGAATTTAATACACGCGTAGTGATATAGTGGTTAAGTTGCGATGCAAGTAACTCACCTAACAAGTAATTGTGATAGTAAGCAGGGAAGGTAGCTATATGAACTTTACTAGCCCAATCAGGCTGATTACGTCCTTCGGGTTTCTTTATCATCTGATATTTCTCTACAAGATTCCACCAGAGCTGGTTTAAATCCTGATCGGGGTTAGCATACATCTCTTTTTCAAACCTATACATTACTTGGGCCCACCTACTGAATGTTAATTGTTCCAAACGCAAAACTTTATAGGCCGCATCAGCTATACTATCCTTCTGCTCGTTTGTAATGAGTTTCATATCGCTCATCCACTGCGGATTAGAAGCCAAACGGCCAAAAATCATTGCAATAGCTTCGGTTGTAAAAGTATGTGCGGGGTTACGTAAAGAATAAGGCAAATCTCTGTCTATATACTTATCGTACACAGCATGTCCGAATTCGTGCAACATTGTTCCCATCCAGCTGTAGTTAGGTTTAATGTTTGCCAAAACTCGCACATCTCCCTTATTATCAATATCAATACAGTAAGCATGTTGGTTTTTGCCTGTTTTTTCATACAGATCACTTCTGCCAATCATATCGCTTATATCCATGCCAATAGAGGTGAAATAATCGCCTGTAAGCTTTTCTATGTTTTGGTCGGCATAGTATTTATCAAGATCTATGCTATAAATTGCAGGAGCTTCCTGGAAAAATCTATTCTGGTAATGCCATGGCATTAATTGGTCTTTGGGTATTTTGAGTCTGACTGATAGATAGTTATCAATCTCATCCTTTAGCGAAATAAATGAATTGCGTGTTAATTCATCAAGCTCATCGAATAGAGCGCTTATCTCTTTTGGATCCTGTTCATTAAGCTGCAAACTCATGGTATGATAGTTCTCAAACCCAAGTTGTTTAGCGATTGAATTCCTTAATTTAACTAACTCAATAACATCGGCAGCAACTACATTACCTATGTCTTTATGTGCTTCCCAGGCAGCTTTTAGCTCATTGCTGTTAGTTGAAGTTTTCAAAATATCCTCAATGTCATTATCAGATAAGATCACGCCATTAACCTGAGCCCGGAAGTTAGAATATTTCTTTTCTACTTCCATTTCCATCGCAATACGCCTATTTAAAAGCACAGAATCAATCTGATTAGCCAGGTAAGCATTGTATAAAACATCAAGCTGACGCACTAACAGAGAATCATTAATTTTACCCGATTCCTTGAATTTTTTCAATAATTCGAAGTCTTCTTTTTTAGTGAAGTACTGACTGAGTTTAACCTGATTAGCTTCTGCAATTGCATAATCCTGATCATTTCCTGTTATTGATGCATTCCAATAAGCAGTGTTTGCATCAATTTGAAGTTTTGATACATCCTGTTCGTACCTTGCAATAAAATCCCTGAACTCGTTTTCCATTTTGTTCGATTTTGAATTACAACCTGTTAATGAGGTTACAGCCATAAAAAGCAGTACTATTCTAACTAATCTTTTCATAAATAGTTGTATTGGGTTATAATGTTGTTAATTATCTGTAATCTTCAAATTATCAATTCCAATGTTAATCCTGCATATCCCAGGTTGTTCCTTCTCTGGTATCCTTAAGTGTAATTCCTATAGCACCCAGTTCATCCCTGATCTTGTCTGAAGTAGCAAAATCCTTATTGCTTCTTGCATTCTTACGAAGATCAATTATGAGTTCCATAAGACTCGACATTTTATTGTTTGAGGCATTAGCCTTCTCTTCCTGTTTTATTCCGAGTATATCGAGTAGAAACAGCTCGAAAGTTGATTTTAATAAGGTTATATCTTCTTCGATCAAGGTTTCATGGTTGTTGAAAACCGAGTTAATTATTCTAACTCCTTCAAAAAGATTGGCTATCACTATTGGACTGTTAAAATCATCATTCATTGCGTCAAAGCAATTTTGCCTTATTGCCTTAACATCTGAATCGGATTTATTGCCAGCTTTGAGTTTGTCGATAATGCTATATGCTTTCAGCATCTTATCTAGGCCTTTTTCAGCAGCCTGAAGGGCTTCGTTCGAAAAATCGAGTGTACTTCTGTAGTGAGCTTGAAGTATAAAGAACCGAATAGTCATCGGCGAATACGCCTTTTCAAGTGCGCTATGATTACCGGTAAATAATTGTTCGAGGGTAATAAAATTTCCAAGTGACTTACCCATCTTCTGCCCATTGATAGTAATCATGTTGTTATGCATCCAGTAGTTTGCCGGATCATGTTTATGTGCAGCAACGCTTTGTGCTATTTCCGATTCGTGATGAGGAAACATTAAATCCATACCTCCTCCGTGTATGTCAAATCTGTTGCCTAAATATTTGGCACTCATTGCGGAACACTCAAGATGCCATCCCGGGAACCCATCACTCCAAGGAGAAGGCCATCGCATTATATGTTCGGGTTGTGCTTTCTTCCATAAGGCAAAGTCGAAAGAATTTGTTTTTTCTTCCTGTCCTTCAAGTGTTCTTGTGTTAGCAAGCAGATCTTCAATATTGCGTCCAGATAATTTGCCGTAGTTGTTTTGTTTATTGTATTCAACAACATTAAAATAAACCGATCCATTACTTATATAGGCATAACCTGCATCGAGAATATCTTTAATAAACTCTATTTGCTCAATAACATGTGCTGATGCATGAGGCTCAATGTTTGGACTTTTAACATTAAGTGCTGCCATGTTTTCATGGTACCTGTTGGTGAAGTATTGCACAACTTCCATTGGTTCTAATTGATCGAGCTTTGCCTTTTTTGCTATTTTATCTTCACCTTCATCAGCATCATTCTCCAGATGGCCTACATCGGTTATATTTCTTACATACCGTACTTTATACCCTAAGTGCTGAAGATATCTGTACACGAGATCAAATGTAATGGCCGGCCGTGCATGCCCGAGGTGTGCATCACCATATACCGTTGGACCACAAACATATAATCCAACAAAAGGTGCATTGATAGGTGTAAATATCTCCTTTTTTCTGCTTAATGTATTGTATAAGACAAGAGAGTTTTCCATAGTATAATTCTTGTAACAAATTTATAATTTTTTTACGCCAGCTGCTATTACATATTATAGTGCTATAAAAAGGTATGCTTAGTTATCACCTGTGCCTTCATCCAACATGTTATAATTTTGTTCCTGTTCATGTACCCGATATCTCATAAAAGCGATTGATAATATGGTGGTTGTAGCTATTGATAAAATTACCGCTATTATGAATGTAGGGGAGCTTAATTCCGTATCTGCAAATTGGTTCATTCCCGACTTACTCAAATACATAACAGTCAATACAGTTATGTTGTTGATAAAGTGCGCTATAATAGGCAACCACAATGAACCGCTCCAAACATAGATATAGCCGAATAACAGCCCAAGCAACATGCGAGGAAAGAATCCAAAAAACTGCAGATGAAAAGCACTAAAAATCAAAGCTGATACCCATACTGCCACATGGATGTTTTTAAACATTCCTTTGAAAATATTAATCAATACTGCTCTAAATAAGAGCTCTTCGCCAATGGCGGGTAAGATACCTATCATTAAAATGTTAATCAGTATTGATTGAGTATCAGAATACGAGACAATTTTTTCAATAAGCTTTTCAGTATTATCTTCAGTGGTGCGCATCCACTCTTCAATTCTTTCTAAACCCGCTGGCAATTGAATTTTCTCATTCCATTCTATAAGTAGAGTATTAAAAGGGCTTATTGATATTATCAATGAAATGGTAATAATTAATAAAATTGGTTTAAAGGGTTTAAAACCAAGATACGTAAGCGGTTTCTTTTCTGTTAAAGCGGCAAAGAAGAGAGTTGGTATAACAAATACACCTATTTGGTTGAGTATTTGCATTATTCGCAATGAGGTTATGTTATTGGTTATGTCTTCCAATAACGGCTTGCCTGTTCCCGAAACGAGACTAATAATTAAAGTTGCCAAAATAGTTGATATAATGATGCTAAAAGTTAGCAGCAATATCAGTAACACTATGCGAGCACCGTACGATAGATTTTTGAATAGGGGAAATAAATGCATAAGTGTATATTATAGTGCAAAATTAGATTATTAAATGAAAATCCTGCCATGCACTATCAATTATTAATCAGCCTTTTTAATAGGTAAAGGAATTAAAACTTAAAGTCTTGAATTTGCTTATAACTTTTTACAGTAAAGTGTTGTTTCCTTGTTATAAGAAGTTTATAAAAAGTAGCACAACCTTTTTATGATAATTAACCTCACACAACATGTTAACTCTATCAAAACTTAAGAGCTCCTTTTCATCAAAAGTTATATCCAAAGAGCAGAGTAAGGACACAGGATTAGCACTGGCTTTAATACTATTGCTAATAGGTTATTTTACAGGAAATACTTTATACTACCGCTTGGTAATTCCTGTATTGCTAATTGTGATGACAGTACCTCAAGTTTTTTACTATCCGGCAATTGGATGGTTTGGGATTGCAATGATAGTGGGCAACTTTATGTCAGGCATCCTGTTAACTATTGTCTTTTTTGTTGTTGTTTTCCCGGTTGCCCTTATAAGGAAACTTGTGGGAAAGGATTCATTACGACTAAAACAATTTCATAAAAGCAAAGAGAGTGTGATGAATGTGAGGAATCATGTTTACAACAGATCAGATATTGAAAAACCTTATTAACACTTATAAATTGAAGTCCTATGGAATTCCTTTATGATTTATGGTCTTTCTTGAGAGTACGTAAGAAATTCTGGTTAGCCCCAATAATACTTGTCCTTTTGTTGTTCGGAGTATTGATAGTACTTACAAGCGGAACGGCTATTGCTCCGTTTATATATACACTCTTTTAACTCTCAATTGTGATGTCAGAAGCAATACTCGGAATATCAGCATACTATCATGATAGCGCTGCTGCTATCATAGTTGATGGTGAAATATTAGCCGCTGCTCATGAGGAGCGGTTTACCCGCATAAAGCATGATCCTGCATTTCCGGTTAATGCTGCAAAGTATGTATTGAGCGAGGCAGGCATCAGTTTTAATGATTTAAGGGCTATTGTTTTTTATGACAAGCCATTTATAAAGTTTGAAAGGCTACTTGAAACCTATCATGCTTTTGCACCAGCAGGTTTAACAAGTTTCAAGTCGGCTATACCAGTCTGGATTAAGGAGAAGCTGTTCATGAAGAATACGCTTGAGTCTGAATTAATTAAACTAGGCAAAAGCAAGAATTCGAAAGTTCCAATTCTTTTCCCCGAGCACCATTTGTCGCATGCAGCAAGTGCATTTTATCCTTCGCCTTTTGATGAAGCGGCAATATTAACACTCGATGGTGTAGGTGAGTGGGCTACGGCAATCATTGCTCATGGCACCGGAAAAAATATAAAAATACTTCGTGAATTAAGGTTTCCTCACTCTATTGGTTTGCTGTATTCGGCTTTCACCTATTACTGCGGATTTAAAGTTAATAGTGGTGAGTATAAGTTAATGGGTCTTGCTCCTTATGGTAATCCAAATTCAGCCCAAACTAAGGGATTTAAGAGAATCATAATGGAAAAACTGGTTGACATAAGAGAAGATGGTTCCATTCTTCAGAATATGGAGTACTTTGATTATGCTACCGGACTTACTATGACCAATAATGCTAAATGGATTGAATTGTTTGGAATACCGCCAAGGCCTGAAGAATCATTAGTTACACAGCCATACATGGATATGGCACTTGCTATTCAACAGGTTACCGAAGAGGTAGTGCTTAAGATGGCAAAGACCGCAAAAGAGCTAACGGGGAGCAAGTATCTTGTAATGGCTGGAGGTGTTGCTTTAAACAGTGTTGCAAATGGAAAACTATTAGCAAGTGGATTGTTTGAAGACATTTGGGTTCAGCCGGCTTCAGGTGATGCAGGTGGTGCACTTGGTGCTGCTTATGCAGGATGGCATATTTGGCTCGAAAAAGATAGAAAAGTTAGGAAGGGTTACGATGAAATGAAAGGTGCTTACTTGGGTCCTGAATTTTCGGCAGCTGAAATAGAAAGAGCCATAAGAAAATTCGGTGCCACATATATCTACTTCGACAACTTTGATCAACTTTCACAGAAAACAGCTGAGTTTATTGCTGATGGTAAGATAATTGGTTGGTTTCAAGGCAGGATGGAGTATGGGCCAAGAGCATTAGGCAATAGATCTATCTTAGGCGATGCACGAAATCCCGAAATGCAAAAGAAGATGAATCTGAAAATTAAGTATCGAGAGGGATTCAGACCATTTGCTCCTTCAGTTTTGGAAGAGGATATCGGTGAGTTCTTTGAACTTGACCGCCCATCACCTTATATGCTTCTTGTTGTTCCGGTTAATAAGAATCGGAGAAACCCTCTGCCTCCTGATTATCATAAAGGCAACCTGTCTGAGCGGCTGTACTTTATAAGATCGGATGTTCCTGCAATAACTCATGTGGATTACTCCGCACGATTACAAAGCGTGAACAGAAAAACGAACCCAAAATATTGGCAGTTGATTAATGATTTTAAGAAACTAACAGGATATGGAATAATTGTTAATACTAGTTTTAATGTAAGAGGTGAACCAATTGTTTGTACTCCTGAAGATGCCTATAAATGTTTCATGCGCACCGAAATTGATTATTTGGTTATGGGCAACTTCTTGTTTAATAAAAGTGAACAGCAACCTCTGGAAACTGACATAAACTGGAAGGAAAAATTTCGTCTTGACTAACATAGAAATGAAATCTGATCTTCGTAAGTATCTTTTTGCGGGACTGCCGCTAATTGGTATAGGATTACTCGTAAATCCATGGTTATTAAGTTGGTATTTGAATGCTGACTTCTCTCTTACTGTCTTTTCAGGCATCTTGCTTATTTCTATATTGCTAATTGTAACCGGATGGGGAATAATCTATAAAAAGAGTAAGTTTATATACTGGTTTGGGAATAAGTATAAAGATTTAGCAGTTATTTTGCTAAACCTATTGGTTCTCTTTGGTTTGATCAATTTTGTAGCTGCAATCATGCAACATAAGAAGCCTGATACCGAAGCTAGTGTTCGTCATTTTTATTCTCCTGTAGATCTATTCAAAGATTCAATCTCATTTATGAGGGATATTTATCCTGGTAAATCTGATCGCGAAATCAATGAGCTTGTTATGCTCACCGCTCCTTATGCTAACCACCCGGTACTCGAATTTCAGGAGAAGATACAAACTTCCGACTCATACAATGTTGGGCATGAAGGAGTAAGATATGATCAAAGGATAAGACCCGACAACATAAAGCAGAAGATAAATAATTCAATATGGGTATTTGGAGGATCAACAACTTTTGGTCAGGGGGTTAAAGATGATGAAACAATCCCTGCAAACCTTAACAAGCATGATACGGTCAATACCTACATTAACTTTGGTGTACACGCTTATCATCAGTCTAATGAAATCGATAAGCTTTTACTGCTTCTCAAAAAGGGTTACAGACCTTCGAAAGTTATCTTTATTGATGGACTTAATGATATCATCAGAATGATTGAAACTAACTTTCATCCTCTCGAAACACCAGCTCTTGCTAAAAGTGCATATCTAAGCGATTTTAACATTGCTACCAAAGAAACCGGTAACTCTGTTTTTAAGGAACTACCGGTTACACGTCTACTTAGAAAATATATTGGGCAGGACAAGGGGCCTGATTATAAATTAGAATTGCCATGGAACCAGTATGATGATGTTTACGATCAGTCAAATTTGTATCATAAAAATCCGCGTCAACATTTTCAATCAACCATACTGCGAAGTCCATACACTACATTAGATACAACAGGTCTTGATTATGTTCTATGGAAATTAAAGGAGATGTATGCTGCTAACTATAAGTTTATCAGTCATCTATCGGAGGCTTTTGGGTTTGAGTTTTACATTTTCTACCAACCCTTGGGAGTTCTATCAGCAGATAACCCTTTCTGGAAAGACAAGTCGAAAGTCCAAAAAGCGCCACTATATAAGAACTTTTCATACATAGTACCACGATTGCGTTTGCATCTTGCACAGGAACGATACTCTAACTTTTACGACATCTCCGATAGCCATCAGTCTTGTGCCCATTGCTATGTTGATTTAACCCATTACAACAAAGACCTGAATAGTATAATTGCTTCAAGAATTTTATCCATAATTAACCCGGTTAGTAAGGTAAGTGCATCTGTTTCGGAAAGATTGGCTCGAAGATGAGCAAAAAATACCTAAGTGTGGCGACATTCTTGTGCTTTTCTTGATCCACGATTGTTATTTATGAGACTAGCCAATTTATTTTAATCAAATTAAAACATATTTGTATGGAGACAATGAGGAGAGAAATAGTAACCGTAGAAACTGAAATACAAACATCAGTTAAAAAAGTTTGGGCAATTCTTACTAATCCCGAACACATTGTGATGTGGAATCAGGCAAGCGATGACTGGCATACTACTAAAGCAGACAATGATTTAGTGGTTGGAGGGACGTTTAATTACCGAATGGAAGCAAAGGACGGTAGTTCGGGTTTTGATTTTAAAGGTAAATATACCGGCATTAATCCGTACAAAGAGCTTGAATTTGTATTGGATGATGGTAGAAAAGTAATGATTAACCTTCAGGAAGTTGATACAAATAAAACACGATTAACCGAGTCATTTGAGGCTGAAGATACTTTCCCGGTTGAACAGCAAAAGTTTGGTTGGCAGGCAATATTAAATAACTTAAAGAAGTACACTGAACAAAAAACTATGACTGAGCGACTTCGTTTTGAAACGGAGATTAAAGCAAACGTAGAGAAAGTGTATACAACTATGATCGATGAGGTTGGTTACCGTGAATGGACTTCGGTTTTTAATCCACATTCACGCTTTGAAGGTAGCTGGGAAAAAGGGGCTGATATTAAATTCATCGGTATGGACGAGGATGGGAAAGAAGCCGGCATGTTTAGTAGAATTAAAGACAATATCAGAAATGAATTCATTAGCATCCAGCACTTAGGCATTTTGGAACAAGGCGATACTGAGTTGACTTCTAAGGAGAATGTTCTCTGGGAGGATGGATTAGAAAATTATACTTTTATAGCGAATGGCGATTCTACCATCCTTATTGTTGATCTTGATTCACCAACTGAATACAAGGAATATTTTGAAAATACATGGCCTTTGGCATTAAATAAGCTGAAGGAGATTTGCGAGCAGGGAGTATAATCTCCTATCGTTCATAGTAACATTTAACTAATTAAAGAAAAAGTACCAACTCGGATAGAGTTGGTACTTTTTTATAATGGGAAGCGGCTGAGGATTTATTTTACTATCGGGTTATCGGAAATTGAAGCCCATTCAGCGTAAGCACCCGAATAGATTTTCACATTTTCAAAACCTGCTATCTCCTTAAACGCAATGTATAATACAGCAGCTTTAATACCTGTTTGGCAATATACTACTATATCTTTATCGGGAGTAACGCCAAATTTAGAAGCAACCGAAATTATCTCTTCCTTACTCTTGTATGCGTTTGAGGGTGTTAGTACTTCCTTGAAATTCATAAATATTGCACCAGGCAAATGTCCTTTGCTTCGGTTAGCTTTGTCAGCGCCATCATACTCATCTCTCTCTCTTGAATCAAGCAGAATGAAGCCAGGATTGCCCGATTTCTTCTTAAGATCAGCCATGAATATATTCATCTCAGGCTTGAGGTTAACTTCGAAAGGAACAGCTTTAAGTGTAGTTGCTGTAGCAGTCATTGGTATTCTTGCTGCTTCCATAGCGGCGGCATCTTTATGAAATATAACCACGTTTTCGGCACCTAAGTATTTTAAAACCCACCAAACTCTTGAGTTATATTTTTGGGTTCCATCATCATAAACCACTATCATTGAAGTATTGCTTACCCCTTTTTTGGCAAATATATCGGCCAATACTTCAGGTTCTTTAAACTGGCCTTCAATAGGACCATCTTTATAGAGTGATTTGTGGGGTATATTAATTGCACCCTGAATATGCTGTTTTGAATATACATCAGCACCCATCACGTCAATTAATACCATATTTTTATTTGTTTTCAGTTCATTTGCAAGGGTTTTAGCATCTATAATAAGATTGCTAGCAGAAGCCCAGACTGAAAGACCTATTAGTGCTAATAATAATGCACCGGTTAGAAGTTTCTTTTTCATTGTATGTATTCTTTAGTTTAGTTTTACCTGTAACTGCAACTGAATCATATCATTAGGATATTCGTTGAAGTTTATCAATTCTGAAGATGAACTGGTTTCAGAACGGTAAAGATAATTTACCTGTAATCTTGTCCAATCATTTGGATAGTAGTTAAGTCCAAATGTTGTTGTTGAAACACTATATGCAGTATGATCATAATTTTCAAGTTTCATATCAGGATCATAGTATTCATATTTTAACACAGGCATAACCTTATACTTAGTGTTGTACATGATCTGTGCAAAATATCCATTACTCTCAAAGTTTCCCATCACTAATTCAGGCGTTGCACCGCAACCACCACCAACAAGTTTTGATCCTTTATCGCTTCCGTAAACATATTCGGCCTGTAGTATGAAGTTGTATTTTTTGATTTGTATATCAGCACCATATCTCATTTTTTCGTCCTTTTCTTTAACAGTAACGTCAGCATTCTTTTTCTTTCCTGTCATATAGCTTGCACCAACACTAAGGAAATCAAATGGAGAAAGAACAACTCTTCCAACAACATCCTTACTCAAATCACCATCAAAAACGTTCTTGCCTGTACCGTTTGTTACTGATAATGACCAGGAAATAAGATTTTCGTTAGTTAATCCAAAGAAAGATTTTGTTCCCGAGGTGCCACTTAACATAATTCCGAGATCTCTATCGGGTGCTGTAAGCTCTTCAACCACTCTAGAGCGGTTAATTGTGTAAAGATCCTGGCATCCTGTTGATAATTCAAGACCAAAAGGTTTTTTAAATTGACCCATCGATACTTTAAACCAAGGTTTAAATCTATTGTAGGTTATAAAGGCGTCAAGAATGTATGGTCCATTTTGAAATGAACTGAACTCGCCTATCACATAATAGGAGAAATCATAAGGTATGGTTCCGGTTAACCCGATTCTTGCGCGGCGGAAACACCATGATGCTGCATCTTTTGATGTGCCATCAGCATTGTCGCCATTTAATTCATAACGAAATTCGGGTTGTAGGTATCCAATGATCTTTGGGCCTGAATCAGAAGATGTCGACTCCATACAGCCTTGAGCGAATGAATTAAAGGCTGCAAAAAGTAATGTAGAAATAATTATCAGCGACTTTTTCATGTTGTTATTTCTTTAAAACGGACGCAGTTTTACCTGCGTCCGCATAGTTAATTGATAAATTTAGTCAGTAACTACTGCCCAGTTTTTAGCACCTTTATATACAGGTTTTCCGGCAGCTTTAAGTTGGTCGTAAACAAGACGGTTTGCACCAAAAGCAATACCTTTGGTTTTGTATCCTAATACATTCATCCAGAATGAAGCAATACTTGATGTTTGTCCGGTATAGCAATAAATGAGGGCATCTTTCGAAGGATCGAAGTGCTTAACAAGATCACCGGCTAATGAGATAACAGGGGTATTGTAAGCACCACTATAATGACCGAAAGTTGTATAATCTTCAATTGGCCAGTAGTTGTGTATCTGGTAGTTAGCCGGATTAGCTAAAACCTCATCAGCAGAAGCAGGTACAAACCCTGCATCAAGAACTGCCTGTACTCTTTCTTTTAGTATAGCAGCACCATCTGTGGCTGTTGAAGTCCATACAGGCTCAACAAAATTACCATTGGCCGCAGGAGCAGTAGTAACCCAATTGGTATTGCCTACCGCAATATTCCCATTAGTAGCGCCCGATTTTGAAGTCCATGGTGTATTAAATGATGCATTCCATCCGGCCATGCCCCATTTTAAAACAACAGCATTTGCATATCCTGATAAACGAAGAGCCATAACAGCCTGTCCTGCAGTTTGTCCAGTGAAACAAACCACGCATATAGGTTTATCGGTGTAGTTAGCTGCAACAGTAACAACATCTTTCAACGGCACGTTTATGGAGTTCTTTATATGTCCGGTAGCATAATCAGTAGCAGGGCGTATGTCGAATACATGGTAGCCTGGCATTGTGCTTGTAACTGAATCAATAGGACCACCCATGGCTGTTGACTTTGGATCTATAATCCAGTTCTTTGCCAAATCAGGTAGGTCCATGTTATTGGTTACCATGTAAGCTTTTAAAGTCGTGTAAGCATTCACTGCTTCAGGCTCATCTTTTTTACAAGACGTGAGTGTAAATAATGGCACCATTGCCAATACGATAATTAAATTCCAAATTCTTTTCATAGTGGTGTTTTTAAATTTTAAATTAATAAATGGTTTTGGTTGCATAATTCGTTGAACTGTTGGAAACAAAGCTATGTTAATCCATTCACAATACTCACACTCAAAACATGGCAGTTAATTGGAAATTATCCGTTTCACATCAAAAAAAAGTTGACGTAAATCATAAAATTTAATGTTTATTACTATCTTTATCGTGCAATTAACTATCTATATATGTCTCCTTTTAGCACCAATACTTGTGTATCTTTTGTCTATGACTTGCCATGTTTCGAACTATTGACAGCGCAGGAAAAAGAGTTGGTTGACAGTGCCGCAGCGACTATTACTTACAAAAAAGGTGAAACCATCTGCAAACAAGGCTCATTCGCATCTCACATAATTTTTATTGAAAAGGGTTTAGTGAAAGTTTATCTTGAAGGCGCTCTCAAAGATCTGATTCTTACAATTACTCCTCCTAATAATCTGATTGGATTGCAGTCACTTTATGAAGGCAACAATAAGTTTCTCTACAGCGTGAGTACCTACATCGAAACAGTTGTACGATTAATTGATGTGCAATTGTTCAAGCAGCTTTTACGACAAAACAGTGCCTTCAGTTACAGGATTTTAAATATACTCAATGAGAGTACCGCTCAATCGTACGGACGGTTCTATACTTTAACTCAGAAACAGTTGCATGGACGGTTGGCCGATATCCTGTTATGTTTGTCGCACCGCATCTTTAAATCTGCCTCTTTCGAGCTTCCACTCTCAAGAAGTGATTTGAGTGATCTAACCAGTATGTCAACAGAAAGTGTAATAAGAGTAATGAAGGATTTTAAGGACGATAAGATAATTGAAATAGATAATAAGAGAATAACTTTGCTCGATCAGGCTCGCCTCGAAAAGATAAGTCAGAAGGGTTAAAGCACTAAACTTATTAATTGCAATCAAAAAATTTAACAATATTGTTGCATTTTCTGTACTCTTTTGTACCTTTGCAAACTCAATTGAATAACTCTTAGTAAATAAGAGATATTCGGGCCTATAGCTCAGTCGGTTAGAGCACCTGACTCATAATCAGGTGGTCCCTGGTTCAAGTCCAGGTGGGCCCACAGAAATAAAGAAGCCATCTTGCAAAGGATGGCTTTTTCCTTATAGGCTAGTGTCTAATGTATACAGGTCAAAATTGGAATATACTATAGCTTAGTAGTTAGAGCATCCCGATTTAAATACGCGTCAACTTCTTGTTACTCGTTTTCTGCTAACTCTTCGAAGGAAGAGTATTATGTACGTGGTTTTTTAATCAGTCTCTTCAAGAATAAAGATATCTTCAACTTTCCTGTCGAGGATCCTCGAAATCTTTAAGCCTAACAAAGTTGATGGTATGTACTTGCCGGTTTCAATTGAGAAAACTGTTTGTCGTGTAACCCCAAGCTTATCGGCCAGCTCTTGCTGAGTTAATTTACATCTTGTGCGCTCTTCTTTTACCTTATTCTTCATTGGAAGTTTGTTTGCTAAGAATGAGTCTGATGTTAAAATGCAAAACGGTTGATAACCACTGAATAACCAGTGCTGTGATAAATATCAAAATAAAAGCTTCGGCATTCCCCGGCTCTGCACCGGGTATTATAGCAATAAACAGGAATGTTGCCACAAGAAATAACACCTGCAGCAATACCCCAAATTGAAATGAGTTAAGGCGAAGTGATTGAATGTACTCATCTTCAATTTTCTCCCTCGAAAACATGCTTGTATAATAACCAAAGAGGAAGCCTATAAAAGATAGTGTTAAAGTTATTACCTTGATAAAATGCGGATTAGAGAAATTACTGAAGAGCGGATCAAGAAGATCTCTCTGAACCATGATCCATAATGTAAGTCCAGATACAAACGCTATAAAACCTATACTTTTAAATCTTCGTGGAAATAAATATCCTGTTTTCATGGAGTAATGTTTTTAGAATTACATTACAAATGTAAAGTATACTTTACATTAATACAAGGAAATGGAACTATTTTTTTATGCTGACAGTTTGGATTACAAAAATCAGGAAGAAAGATCCAATTAATCCAGATAGTATTATTATAAGGCGTATTGTATTATTTTGCACACCCCAAATGCATGACACAGTAATCATAATCCATTGAAGAACTAACGCCTGAATTTTTCCGGCGAGCGGTATACCTCGGTACTTCTTGTAGTTCAATATGTATGGCCCAAGGTATTTATTTTCAATAAGAAGTTTATATACTCGTTTCGATCCTCGCATATACAATGCAGCAGTAAGCAGCAAAAATGGAGTTGTTGGTAAACCGGGTACCACTATGCCTACTATACCGAGCATAAGTGAGATTGTTCCAAGAAAAAGGAATACAAGTTTTAATAATGTCATGAATGAGAAATGTTGATTTATTCATTAAAAGCAGTGGCTATATATAAGTAAGCGAGTTTGTGCCGCTTTTGTTCTCAAGCCTGTGATGGTTTAGGTGAATAAAAATAATTTGCCAATATAAGTTACTTTGCAAGATACCCGACATTAATGTATATATTAATTTAACCAATATTCTTCAAATTGCCATTATTAAATCAAGTATATGATGAAGAACTTTACCTTATTTTTAACATTAATTTCATTCAACCTGTTCGCTCAAAGCCAGGGTGGCAATGAATTGTTGACAATCAATCCGACTGCCTTACCCGAAGCAGTTTGCAAAGGAGAGGCGGTGCAGTTATTCAGCTATATAAGTGCCATGAACAGCACTTATACTATTATGTGGAGTTCCGATCCTCCGGGATTTACTTCCGACCAACCAAACCCGGTAGTAACACCCGACAAAACAACCACTTATAAACTGACTGTTAATGATGGTATCAATTCCTTTTATGGGAATGTGACAGTGTTAGTTAAGAGAACACCTGAAATAAAGATGATTCAGGAAAGTGATCCATCCATTAGAGTGATAAACCATAACACGATTGGAACATGTGTCTTTAACTCTGTAACTCTTGATGCCGGTAACCCGGGATCAATATATTTATGGACTAATGGCTCTACAACACAGAAAGTAGTGGCACAAACATCGGGTATTGGGTATGATGAACAGTATTTTGGTGTATTAGTGACAGATCCACTTACAGGATGTTCTAAAAGCGACGAAATGACCATACAGTTTAATTTCACAGATTGCACGTATGGAATAAGTGAGAATGACCTTGATAGTCAAATTAAAATATACCCGAATCCTTCGGAAGGTGGAATTTTTAATATTGTGACTAAAAACTTAAATGGAGATGTAGATCTGCAGGTGGTTAATTCAAGTGGCTTAATTGTATATAAGAGTATACAGTATAAAGCATTAACAGAGAATTTGAAAAGTACACTCGATCTAAGTAACTTATCAGCCGGAATCTATATTCTTCAAATTAAAGACAATAATACTTTATACTCACGAAAACTTGTAATCCGCTGATTATATTCGGGTTTGTGTATTAGAGGTTGCAATTGTAATGCCTGCTTTGGCATTATTATTCTAACCGTTTCTTTTTTAGTGAAACCAACTACAATTTAATATCCGAGGGTATTTACCCAAAAAAATTTATAACATCGATAATCACTATTCGCAAAGTGCTTAAAAGCAGCAACATTCAGATTTGCAGATATGGATTAGGATATTGATTTAATATCTGTGCAGATGTTATTAAGGTATAAGTGAGAGGGTAGATAATTACTCTTCATTCGTGATTCATTTGGCTTAACATCAGTCTAGGCTCGGTCTACCTTCTGTTCAGGCTCGGTTTAGCAACAGATATATACAGTAGGTGAACCGAAGCAAAACAGAACCTGAACAGAACCTAAACCGAAGGAAAGCCGAATGAATCACGAATGAATGTCAGATTAAGCACTATTGATGTTGAATTAGTCTATGCATGAAGTAGGACGGAGTGTTTTAAATACATGATGTGGTAACAAAATAGACGCGATATTTTTTTATTATCTTTGCCGGCCTAAATATTAAAAGAATCAAGATGTGAATAACTTTAATTCGCAACTTTCGAATAGTAGTAATGTTAATATATCAATACATGTACTTAACTATAAAACCATTTGCTAAATGAAAACAAAATACTTATTCCTTATAGCTTTAATATTTTTAACTACGGTAGCTTTTTCGCAATCTACCAAACCTGCGCAGGTTAATATGATGCTCGAAAACCAGAGTAAATATGGATTTGATGAAACCATCGATCTTTTGTCAAAAACAATAACTGAGAACAATTGGAGAATCACCAATGTACTTGATATGCAGGAGACAATGAAAAAGAATGGTAAAGAAGTAAGGCCTGTTAAAGTTATTGAGATGTGCAATCCGAATTACGCTTTCAAGCTATTATCAAATGATTCATTACTCAATATTTCTAATATGCTGCCTTGTAGGATTTCGGTGTATGAGAAACTTGATGGCTTCACGTATATATCCCGAATGAATGCCGGTGTTTTAGTAGGAATGATTAATAGTAGCGCTTCGGAAACATTGCTACAGGCTTTCAATGATTCGGAAGAGATAGTGAAGGTTGTTCTCCCATAGTATCTACAATCTTTGTAGGAGAAAAATATTGTTACTGATGCGGCTTTCACAAAGTCGCCAAAATAGAAAAGGAGAGCTACTATTGTTAGCTCTCCTTTAAATTTAATGCTAATCAAGATATTACTTCTTAATTGTAATTTTGCGAGTAATAGATTGGTTATCAAATATAATCTTCACAAGATACATACCCTGAGGTAGTTCGGAGCAGTTTATTGCAATATTATTTCCTCCTGCCGGATAATTACGCGGAGAAACTGAATAAACCTTGTTACCAAGAACGTCATACACCTCGGCAGCAACCCTAACCTGACTATCAACCATGAACGAAACATTTGTTATGCCGTTTGAAGGATTGGGATATACTGAAACCGATTTTTCGAAAGCAATATTATTGGCCTTAACGTAGCTGCTTATAACATTTGTTGCATTAAGAATTTCCTTAGTCGAAGCATCTGTAATGAAACCTATAAAGTTGAGCTTACTATAATTCCAAGATGCCGGAATAGTATATTCATAATGATAGGTATGGGTTTCACCGGTTACGATATTTTCAGGTAAACTGCCAGAGGTGCCAAACGGAGTATCGAGTATAGCACGTGCAACATGATCATAAACCATTTGTGCTGCAGGAACTGGATTTGGCAATGACTCAAAACCACACATAGCACCATAAGTTCCTCCAGCGTAACTGTTTGCTTGATTATAACCTGTTCCTGTTCCTGTTACACTATCTTCAGTAATGATTGCACCGAATCTTAACTCTGTGAATATGTCAGCTACAAATTCTGATTCAAGATCAAATGATACTCTTCTGGTTGTAGGATTCCATGAATAGTTTACAATTTTAATGGTTGCCGGGCTTATAGCCTGAATTCTACGCAGATAAGCAGCTTCCAGTTCCGAAGGGTCTGAATCACCGGCAGTTCTGTCGGTAGTAACACTTGGATACCCTGCAAATCCTGGAATAATACTCGGAATTGCACCATCATAAATGCTGTTTGCCATTGGATCATTGTTATGTACAGCAACGCCAATCCATGTATCGGGGTATTTTTCGGCCATGTAGTGCATAAAACAAGTTCCCCTGGGGCACCAAATACACCATGTTCCTGTAGCCTCTTCAGTCAATAACTTCCTTTCGGGTATAAACGACACTATTCCAACCATATTAGTTAAAGTGTTGTTAGAAACAACGGGATCGGGAACACCATTAATAGTTTCGAGGGTTGTTATGATTTCATGACTACCCAATTCTGTTAGCACAATAGGAATGTTATGTGTGAAGTTGTATTCACCTCCTAATTGGATATTTACACCGGTTACACTATAATTAATAGGTGCGCCTCCATCAACTGTATAACTCACATTGAAAGAGGTGATTGGAGTAGATCCCTCATTTTGAACTATGCCTTTAAGGAACATTTGAGTTCCGCTTTGTGCATATTTTGGAAATTCAACTTTGGCTAAAGCTCCATCTAATGGCTGAGGTGAAAAAAGTTTAATATTGTCGATGAACCAATAATCGACATTGTAAAGATTTCCGGTAATAAAAAGGCAAAATTGAAAATCACTTACACCTATGTTTGTTAATTCAACTACCTGAGTTTTAGGGCCCTGATTGCTATTAGGAGTAACCTGCCATGCAACAGTCCATGCGCCTGAACCTGAACGGGTAGCAACACCAATTGTTGGACCGTTGGCATAATAATCGTAGTAATACTTGAATGTAAGAGTCGCATTTGGCGAATTAATCATATCAATAACAGGTGACACCAAACGTGAAGTATTAACCTGCTGGATGTAAGTGAATTTAGCTTCGGGAGCAGTACCTCCGGCATTATCTGATGCACTACTAGACCATTGATTTGGAAGGCCTTCGAAACTCCATCCGCTAGGTGGCATTGTGCCACTACTGAAATCTTCATATAGATACACCTGGGCATAAGATCCGATAGTCATGAACACGACTATCATCAAAGAGTAGATTTTTTTCATAAATTCCTGGTTTAAGTGAAGGTTTAAATTATTATTGAAAAAGCATTAATTGAGATATTACTGAACCATACAAATTCTAAGTTTTATACTACATAGACATTGCCAATAACTTAACTGACTATAAAACACACCTGTTTACTGATCATTGATATTTGAACCAAAAGAGAAACTGATGCATATGCATGTCATTACCCGACAACTAACACATATATAGATATGTATTGCTTCGTAAAAATAGTAAATCAAAGCAATCTAATGCAACACCAGTTGAGTTTTTTTTTAAGTTTTATTACCAGATATTCTATCCTATCTTTTTCTCATTATCTTTATTGAGAAAAAGTTGTAACCCAATCATGATGAACAGAAATACATTAGCTATTATTATATTGCTGTTGTTCAGTAGTATACTATCATCCTATGGTCAAGATCGTGCCGATACTTTACAAGTTTTTAGTATAGAAACTAAGGATGGGAATCGTTATTATGGGAAGATAGTATCTCAGAGTTCTGACATAATAGTTCTAAATACAGACTCGTACGGTGAAATATTCATTAAGAGGTCAGATATCACAAAGATCAGCTTAGTGCCATCAGATCAAAAACATATAGGTAAGTTTTGGCCTATAAATACTCGTGCCGATCAGTACTTTCTTATGTCAAGCGCCTATAATCTTAAAAAAGGTGAAGGTTACTATCAAAATAACTGGGTTCTTTTAAATAAGGTAAACTACGGACTTACAAATAATTTCTCCATAGGGGTTGGAATTATACCTCTATTCTTATTCACGACCGAAGCTGCTGAGTATTCACCTTTATGGATTTCGCCAAAGCTAACCTTACCTATAAAGAAAGAACAGTTTAATATTGGCGTTGGTGGGCTGTTTGGAAATGTAGGGCTCCAGTCAGATGCATCTTTTGGGTACACTTATGGTATGGCAACCATTGGCAATAGAGATGAAAATCTTACTATTGGTTTGGGGTATGGTTTTGCTGATGGCGAATGGGCCGAACTTCCCTTAATTTCACTTAGTTTTATGTCGAGGATGGGTAAGAAGGGTTATATTGTCTCAGAAATCTTCTTGATTCCAACAGATGGGGAATTGCCTATACTACTATCGCTTGGAGGAAGAACTTTAACAAGGACTATCGGTATTGATTACGGTTTATACTTGCTTGGCACGCCCGATGATATAGTTACAGCAACGTTTCCGTGGCTAGGTATAACTGTACCATTTAAATAGATAAACAAAAAATTAAATTATAGAGTTTCTGTTGCCATTATGACGAATTCACCTGATCTGAAAAACATAAAGAATATAATATTCGATTTTGGTCGAGTCCTGTTAAATATTGATCCTTTGCTAACTCAGAAAGCTTTCATGAACTTTGGTTTTAAAAGTGATGAAGGAAGGAGTGGCAGAAAAGATGATGAGGTGGTAATTCTCTTTGAGAGTGGTAAAATCACCTCCGAAGAATTTATCGCTACAGTTAAGGATCATACCGATGATAATGTTACTGATCAGATGATAATTGATGCATGGAACGCTATGTTATTGGACTTCCCGGCTCATCATGTTGAAACCCTGAAATCATTAAAAGGTAAGTATAACCTGTATCTGCTTTCAAATAGTACTCAAATTCATTTCGACCGATACATAAGTGACTTTAAAGATGTATATGGATTTGAGTTATCATCATTGTTTAATAAAATGTGGTTTTCGTTTAACATTGGCTTAGTTAAACCTGATGTTGAAATTTTCAAGTTCGTTTTGAACGATGAGAGCTTAAAACCTGAAGAAACCTTGTTTATTGACGATACACTGGTACATGTCAAGGCAGCTCAAAGCCTTAACATAAATGTGTATCATCTGAAAGATAATGAAGATGTTAGCGATTTATTTGATTAAAAATAATTATTGAAGCAGAAATAAACATTTGATTCGAAGTAGTGTTTAATGTTTAGTAATAACTATTAAACAAATAAACATTATGAGAACGCTTAGAACAATTACCCTAATATTACTATTGCCAGTTTTGGCCATAGGCCAGGCTAGAGTGCAGGTAATACATAACTCTGCCGATCAGGCAGCCGCGAGTGTTGATATATGGTTGAACGATCAATTATTGCTCGATAACTTTCAGTTTCGCACTGCTTCTCCTTTCATTGATGCACCGTCAGGTGTTGATATTCACATCTCTATACAACCGCCCAACTCAACCGACACTGTTAATTCAATAGCAAGGTTTATCTACAACCTTCAGGAAGGAGGTTCTTATGTGCTTATAGCTAATGGAATTGTATCGCCTGAAGGTTATAATCCATCAATTCCTTTCAATATTCATGTGTACAACATGGGTCAGGAAGCAGCGCTTATAGGAACAAATACTGATCTGCTTGTATTTCATGGATCGACCGATGCCCCTACAGTTGATGTAGTTGAAGTTGGTGTAGGTGCGGGTACCATTATAAATGACCTTGAATATGCTGAATACAGTGGTTACTTACAATTGCCAACTGCCGATTATAGTTTGCAGATTAGAGATGAAACAGGCACCTCAGTTGTGGCCCAATATGCTGCACCGCTTGGTACACTTATGCTTGATGGGGCAGCTGCAGTTGTTGTTGCTTCAGGGTTCTTAAATCCTGCTGTCAATAACAATGGAGCTGCGTTTGGACTTTATGTTGCTCTACCTCAAGGTGGTGACTTGCTGCCTTTGCCTTCAATTCCAATTTCAACTGCTCGTCTCCAGGTTATACATAACTCGGCTGATGCTGCAGCATCACAGGTTGATGTATGGCTAAATGATCAGCTACTGCTCGATAATTTTGCTTTCAGAACAGCCACACCGTTCATTGATGCTCCTGCTAATGTTGATTTCGACATTGTGATCCAACCCTCTAACTCAAGTGATACCACAAATGCTCTGGCAAGATTTACTTACAATCTTACTGGTGGCAACAAATATATTCTGGTTGCTAATGGGCTTGTAGTTCCTACAGGATATAATCCATTTATTCCTTTCAATATTTATGTATATGATATGGGAAGAGAATTTGCAACTGGTGCTCAGAACACAGATGTACTTATTTTCCACGGATCGACTGATGCTCCCATAGTAGACGTTGTTGAAACAGGTGTTGGTGCAGGTACTATTGTGAATGATCTAGGATACAGTAATTTTGCAGGTTATCTGGAACTGCCAACTAATGATTATATACTTGAAATCAGAGATGAAACAGGTACAACCACAGTGGCATCGTACGATGCTCCACTACAGACACTACAATTGCAAGGACAAGCAATTGTAGTTTTAGCTTCGGGTTTCCTTAACCCTGCAGAAAATAATTCAGGTGCCTCCTTTGGACTATATACAGCTCTCAAAAACGGTGGTGCATTAATACCGCTACCTGTTTCTACTCCAACAGGAATCAGTGATCTGGGGAGAATCACAAATTCATTAATATATCCTTCACCGGCAACTGATTATATCAATGTATCGGCCGATAAGCAAATAAGGATGATAAGAGTAAATAATTTGCTTGGTGCAGAGGTGTTTTCACTCACTGCAAACAACAACAATATGAAGATTCCGGTAAGTAACTTAAAGAAAGGAATTTACTTCATTACGCTCGAAACAGATGGAGGAAAGAAGGTTCATAAATTTACTAAACAATAGTATTGAAATTGCATTATTCGTTCATTGCAATAAATTGATAATAAGGGTGCTGATCGTTGGTTAGCACCTTTATTATTATATTTTACTTACTTTTGCCACCTAAAATGCTTATCTGATGAATATTGCTGCACTTGTATCGGGAGGAGTCGACAGCTCGGTTATGCTCCATCTGCTTAAGGAACAAGGCCATACCCCGGTAATTTTTTACATCTTAATTGGAATGAAGGATAAAGAAGGATTTCTTGATTGTCCTTCGGAAGAAGATATTGAAATAACCAAATGGCTGGCACATCATTATGGGCTTAAGTTAGAGATAGTTACATTACAAGAAGAGTATTGGGATTCGGTAGTAGCTTATACAGTTGATGCTGTGAAGCAGGGCTTAACGCCTAATCCTGATGTTATGTGCAACCGACTTATTAAGTTTGGCAGTTTCAATGACAAATATGGCAAGGACTTTGATTTTCTGGCAAGTGGACATTACGCATCAAGTAAGTTCATTGATGGTAAAAAGTTTCTTGCCACAGCAAAAGACAAGTTCAAAGATCAGACCGATTTTCTAGCGCAGATAACTTACCAGCAACTGGAGAAAATTCTTTTCCCTATTGGAGAATTGCATAAATCGGAAGTAAGGCAAATTGCAGAAAGGGCGAAATTACCTAGTGCCGCCCGCAAAGACAGTCAGGGTATATGTTTTCTGGGTAAAGTCAACTATAATGATTTCATCCGAAGGTATGTCGGCGAGAAAGAAGGTAAAATAATAGAGATGGAAACAGGCAAAGTACTTGGTACCCATAAAGGATACTGGTTTCATACAATTGGTCAGCGTAAAGGATTGGGATTATCACAAGGCCCATGGTTTGTGGTAAAGAAGGACACAGATGAGAACATAGTTTATGTTTCAAATGGATACGACCCTGTGTCGCAGTACAATACTACAATTCGGTTAAGAGGGTTCCATTTTATATCGGGCAATCCATTTAATGATTTAAGCACGCCACAGGATGTAACGTTTAAGATAAGACACACTCCAGACTTCACCAAAGGAACTATAACAAAAGCAGGTGACGATATATTACTGAAATCGGAAGTTCCAATATCCGGAATTGCGGCAGGCCAGTTTGGAGTAATTTATGATCAGAATAGCGATGTATGCTATGGGAGCGGAGAAATTGACTGGCTATAACACACGATAGCTAATTTGTGAAACAACTTTTTAAGGAAATTTTAATACGGCAACTCATTTAAGCATAAATCACTATCAGCCAAACACTTATAAACATTAATTAGTGATGAATCCAAACTCTATCTAACGCTTATAGTTCTAAATATTAGGTAGTTAGATAAAGAAATATAGCTTTGAAAAAGACAATCTATTGTTTGGTATTTGATAAATTTGTTTCTTTGCACTTCAAAACCAAAAAAAGCAAAGAACATGTCAGACATTGCAACAAGAGTTAAAGCTATCATCGTTGATAAGCTAGGCGTTGAAGAGAAAGAGGTTACTCCAGAAGCAAGTTTCACAAATGATTTAGGAGCCGATTCTCTCGATACTGTAGAACTGATCATGGAATTCGAAAAGGAATTTAACATCGCTATTCCTGATGATCAAGCTGAAAAGATCGGTACCGTAGGTGATGCCGTTGCTTACATCGAAAACAATACTAAATAAGGGACTCCCTGAATGAAGTTAAGAAGAGTTGTAGTAACAGGATTAGGCGCGCTTACTCCGTTGGGTAATACAGTTCCGGAATATTGGGACGCATTACAAAACGGGGTAAGTGGTGCTGCTCCGATCACACGATTTGATGCAAGTAAGTTTAAGACTCAATTTGCATGCGAAGTAAAGGGTTTCGACCCTTTAAAGTTTTTTGATAGAAAAGAAGTTCGTAAGTACGATCCATATGCTCAATATGGTATGGTTAGTGCTGACGAAGCAATAATAGACTCCGGACTTAACCTTGAGAAACTTGACCTTGAAAGGGTTGGAGTTATCTGGGCTTCGGGTATTGGCGGATTACTTACATTTCAGGATGAGGTAACAGATTTTGCAAGGGGTGATGGTACTCCAAGGTTTAATCCATTCTTTATTCCTAAAATGATAGCCGATATTACAGCCGGTCATATATCTATCAAATATGGGTTCCGTGGCCCAAATTTTGCAACTGTATCAGCCTGTGCATCTTCAGCTAATGCCATTATTGATGCTTTTAATTACATCAAGCTTGGAAAAGCAGAATTATTTGTTGCAGGTGGTTCAGAAGCTGCTGTTAATGCTCCCGGTGTAGGAGGTTTTAATGCAATGCATGCTATCTCTACCCGTAATGATGATCCAAAAACTGCTTCTCGTCCATTCGATAAAGACCGTGATGGTTTTGTTTTGGGTGAAGGTGCTGGTGCTTTAATCATCGAAGATCTTGAACATGCACTCGCAAGAGGTGCTAAAATATATTGCGAATTAGTAGGAACCGGCTTAACTGCTGATGCTTATCACATGACTGGTCCACACCCTGATGGTGATGGTGCCCGCAGAGCTATGAAGATTGCTATCGAAGAAGCAGGCATGAGTTTAAGTGAAATTGATCACATAAACACTCATGGTACATCGACACCACTTGGTGATATTGCCGAAATTAAAGCAATATCTACCTTATTCGGTGAATTTGCTCCTAAGATTAATATTAACAGTACAAAATCAATGACAGGCCACTTATTGGGCGCTGCCGGTGCTGTTGAAGCAATTGCTTCAATATTAGCTGTTAAGAATGATATTATTCCTCCTACGATTAATCATTTTACTGATGACCCTGATATTGACAATTCGTTGAACTTTACTTTCAATTCTGCTGTTAAACGTACAGTCAATACTGCCTTAAGCAATACTTTTGGTTTTGGTGGTCATAACGCATCTATCGTCTTTAAAAAATATTAATTGTAAAAGTGCTTAAACCGAATCTAAAACCACTGCGGTTTTATTTCTCTAAAGAAAAGCAGTTGTACAGTGCAATAAAAAATATTTTCGGGTTCTACCCCGAAAATATTTTTTTATACAAACTTGCCTTTACTCATAAGTCGCAGGCAGATACTTATAATGGGGTGAAAGTCAGTAACGAACGACTCGAATTCCTCGGTGATACTGTTATAAGTACAGTAGTTGCTGATTATTTATTCAGAATCTTCCCGCTTAAAGATGAAGGGTTCCTTACCGAAATGCGTTCTAGAATTGTGAGCCGGGCACAGTTAAATAAACTTTCTCTGAAATTAGGCCTCGACAAACTTATTGTTCATACCCAGTCGACTAATTCAGTTTACAGATCTATCAAAGGCGACACATTCGAAGCAATTATAGGTGCTATATACCTTGATAAAGGCTTTGAATTTGCACGGTATGTGCTTGTTAACCGTATCATAAAAAATCATTTCGATATGGTTGAACTTGCAAATACCGACCTAAACTATAAGAGCAAGCTCATAGCATGGACTCAAAAAGAAAAGAAATCAATTGAGTTTGTGGTTGTTAATGAAACAGGTAATGGATATTCCAAACAATACATAGTTGAAGTTCGTATTGATAATGAACCTATGGGCAAAGGTCAGGACTACTCAATAAAAGGTGCAGAACAAAATGCATCAATGAAAGTAGTTGAAAAACTAAAGATAAACGGCTCTCCTACAGTACTTCCAGGTAATTAAAACAGTTGATTAACCGGTTGTTGATAAGTTATTGTAAGTTTAGATCAAAATGTTTGCTTTTACTTGATTGGCGGCTTTATCTTTGTGATAGATGATGATAGTCATGGCAGTAAAGAAAATTAAGTTCCCTCCTGAGAATTCCGATAATGTTAATCTTATCGGTATTAAAGGCGATCTAAATGATTACAGACTTGCCTATTTCCTTAATAAAATTCTCTTCGTTGACCTTCAACGGCTTGATAACCTCCCGATTTATAATGACAAATCCAAATCGATGAGGTACCTTAGCTTCTATTCATACTACGATTCAGATCAAAGAGTCTTTTTCTATCTAATCTCAAATGACTCTAATAACGAGAAGATAGTTCCAGAGTATCCTCAGGCTGACTTCTTTCTAATTTTGGTCGGAAAAATCAAACAAGAGAATTTCAAAAACATCCAATCGCAAATAAGGACCATTCCAACAGTAACTTTTGTATTCGTGCCTGATACCTCAAGGATAAAAGATCTTAACGGTATAATGCAAGATATTGAACTTCATGAACTTGAACAGGTTTCTCAAAACAAACAGGCATAGTTAATTAATGCCACCTCTCATTAAATTGAGAGCTTATAATTGACAAGTTTGGAGTTTGTGATTTACGATTATACCGTAGCCGTATATTTAAATTGTAGTGGCTCAAAAAGTAGGTTGATATTTTTAGGTCTTATATAAAGAATCACTTATCAACAGATTAAAGCAAATCACGCTGTTAAACCGGCACTGATTTACTGATTTAAGGTAATTATGTTTAAAACAAAGACCGACTTTATTAGCCGGTCTTAGTATTAAAGGTCTAATCAGTATGATTTATAATCTATTGATATATAAGCTATAACAACTCTATTTGATCATTATTTTTTTGGTAATAACAGGGTACAAATCAGTTATCACGTTGCAAAAATAGATTCCTGCATTTAGATCATCGAGGTTAATTCTAAAGGTACTATTCGTTGGGTTTACTTTTAAGCTCTTAACTACTCTGCCCTGAATATCAGTTATTGACACTTTTACAGAAGATATTATATGAAGTGAGCTTCTGAACTCCACTATTCCATTTGAAGGATTAGGATAAGCATCAGAAATTAGTGTACTTACCTTATTAGTGTAATCAGTGGTATTAACAGTACGGTCGATCATTGAAATTTTTACATCATCAAAATAGTACCCATCGGCTGTTACTCCACCATCACTTACTAAAGCAAACCTTAGTTTGATGGTTTCATTGGCAAAGTTGCTTATATTTATCTCTTCTTTAACCCATGTTGAGGAACCATCATATAATGGTTGTCCGATTGCCTGATAAGCACTTCCCGGTTTAGTATATTTAGTTTGCAGAGGTAGCCATGTTGAGCCATTATTTTTTGAAATAAGTACCTGAGCATAGTCATAAGAAGGTTCAAGATCCCAACGAGCCCAATAAGATAATACTGCAACCGAAGCATTTGTTAAGGATATGCCTTCACTTAGAGTAGTAACTTTATTAGCATTATTCCCATAATTGCCTACGGGAGAATCAGTCATACTTCCAGGTGCTGAAACAAAACTGCTGTTAGTAATTGCCCACTGACCTGTCCATTTGCTGTTATTGGTAAGATCATCTTCAAACAGCACTACAGGTTCACCGAAATATCTCTCTACAGTATCAATCGTTGTGGAATAACCATTATAAATTCTTGTTATATACCGAATTGTATCGCCACTCTTAACTGATTCAGATAGGGTTACCGGAATGTCAATATTCTCGCTTTCCAATACACCTAGCCCTGAAATATTAACAGGATCGCCAACCGCGACAATCTTATCATCAAGAGGAGATACTGAAACTGTAAAGGTTCCTTGAGTTTGCCCAAGTCGCTTAACCTGCAGACTTATATTTGTATGGTAATCAGGCACAATAAGAGGGGTTAAGTCTGATAACTCACCATAAACTCCAGAATATTTGGCAGCCAATATACTTTGAATCATGTTCTCCTGACAAAGAGGAATAATCCTTGATACCTGAGGCCAGAAACCATCGGCATCACTACCTACTTCAGGTGTATATGACAGAATTTTTTCTTTTGTGGTCTGCTCACCATACATCCAATCATCACTACCGCCATTACTTGGATATATTGTGGTACTACCCGGTCCATAGGTATAATTGTTATCACGGGTCATATTCTTAGAATATTCGGCAAAAACTGCTTCATCAGGAGTAAGGACAGCAGCATATCCCCAAGGATACAGAAGTAAATTGCTATAAGAGTGGTAGTTTAAGGCAATTTTAAAATTGTGTGTTTCACAAAAACTCTTTAACATTTTAGTCTCCTGTTCAGAGAAAGGCGCTGTACCTCTGTATGTTTCGCTACTTCCTGAAGGTGAAGAGCCCTGATTGTCATATCCCCAGTTATAACCATAATTTCTGTTCAAGTCAACTCCCGTTGAACCGTCACCATTGTTTATCACATTCTTGCGCCACATACCTCCACCATTCGGACTGTTAGTAATATTGCGGTTGTACCCATCAACATTCACAATTGGAATAAAGTATAATTCAGTATTATCCACCAGATCTCTAACTTCCTGGTTAGTATCATAATTCTCAAGCAGGTAATACATGAAATATATCAGATGCTGCATGCCAATTGGTTCTCTGGCATGGTGCATTCCGGTATATAATACTTGTGGTTTTCCTTGACTAGTATTAGGATTTTTAGAGATCTTAACATAAAAGACGTCCCTGTTCTCGTAAGTTTTTAAATCAGAAATAGGAGCTCTTGCAGTAATAAGATTCGGGAATAAGGTTGCCATATTATCCAAATGTGAATAACACTGATCAATAGTTAAAAATCCACCGCAAGAACCTAAAGTAAAATTAGCAGGCACAGGATAATCTGAAGGAGCCATGCTTTGTTTAAGGAGTATGTCATGAGGATTTTCAATTGCGTTTCTTTCGATATACCACTGAGATACGTCATCAACCAATATCTCATACGTTATATTAATATCAGCTAGTCTTCTTATCTCATCCTGAGATAACTCGGCTGTATAAGTGTTGTTTTTTTTGTCGTAAAAACCTGCATCAGCAGGAATACCGGCATTAAGGAGAGATGAAATATTTGTTTGTGATGCTTCGATCTTTACACGGCTGTACCTATAGTCTTGAGCATAAGATAGCAATGAAAAAGAGAGCAAAATAATTAGGGTAAAAAGTCTCTTCATAATGAAATTTTGTTTCTTTCATGGTATTTGACACAAACTTATACTATTTTGTTGGATGATGTAAAGTATTCTTAAAATATTTATAGGTGAGTAATAATGGAATGGGCTTAAATGACGTGAACTAATCAACAACTTTAATTGTTTGGCAAAGAATATTTTAAACATCATAATATACCAACATGCAGGAATCAGAACTCTATATTCCAAAGAATAAGGTACGCATTGTTACGGCGGCTTCTCTATTTGACGGGCATGATGCTGCAATAAATGTTATGCGCAGAATTTTGCAGTCATCAGGCGCTGAAGTGATCCATTTGGGTCACGACCGATCAGTAAATGAAATAGTAACTACTGCAATTCAGGAAGATGTGCAAGCCATTGCAATAACCTCTTATCAGGGAGGTCATATGGAGTATTTCAAATATATGCATGATCTTCTTAATGAAGCGGGGTGTGGTCATATAAAGATCTTTGGCGGAGGAGGTGGTGTTATACTGCCCGAAGAAATTGAGGAGTTGCATGCTTATGGAATAGAGCGCATTTACTCGCCCGATGATGGCAGAAGAATGGGCTTACAGGGAATGATTAATGATGTTCTGGAAAAAAGCGATTTCCCAAGTGGTAATATATCGGGCATTAAGCCCGAGGATATTATGAATGGTAATACCAAAGCATTAGCAGCTACAATTAGCGCAATTGAAAATGACAATTCTGATGTGACGCTAATACTTGAAAGCCTTAAAGGAAAATGTGATGTAAATGTGCCTGTTATTGGCCTTACTGGTACCGGAGGAGCAGGTAAATCATCACTTATTGATGAGATTATCAGACTCTTAAAAGCCAACAACCCTGAGTTAAAGATTGCAATTATTTCAGTTGATCCAACAAAGAGAAAGACAGGTGGTGCCTTATTAGGTGATAGGATCAGGATGAATTCAATAAATCAACCTGGTATATATATGCGCAGTATGGCTACAAGGCAAGCTAATCTTGCACTTTCCAAATATATCAATGATTCAGTGTGCCTGGTAAAGAGTGCAGGTTTTAACCTTATAATCCTAGAAAGCAGCGGAATAGGACAGAGTGATACCGAAATTGTGGATTACTCTGATATTTCAATGTATGTTATGACTCCTGAGTTTGGTGCTGCAACTCAATTGGAGAAGATTGGCATGCTCGACTATGCAGATATAATTGCTGTTAATAAATTCGACAAGCGGGGAGCACAGGATGCACAGCGAGATGTAAGAAAGCAGTTTGCCAGAAACCATAAGCTTTGGGATTCAGTTATTGAAGAGCTTCCTGTATTCGGAACTATGGCTTCACAGTTTAATGACATTGGGGTAAATGAATTATACTCTCACCTTGTTGAGAAAATCAATAATAGCTTTGGAACAACTCTGAAACCACTGCCTGATCTTACTAAGGGAATTGAAAGACAGTATATTATTCCACCTCAAAGAGTTAGGTATCTTGCCGAGATAGCTGAGACAGTTAGAAATTATAACCGCTATTGCGACAACATGGCGGAGCTGGCACTTCAGCTACAGTCATATATTCAAACAAGTGAAAGTCTGCAGAGTAATGGTATTACTAAACCTTCAGAACTATCAGATCTTATTGAGAAAACAAAGCATAGTCTGGGTGAAGAAAATTTGAAGAGACTTAACTCTTGGAACGAACTTAAAGAGCGATACAAAGATGATGAGTATATCTTCAAAGTCCGTAATAAAGAGATAAGGGTTAAAACCCATACAACATCATTGTCACACACTAAAATCCCGAGAGTTTGCCTACCCGAATATTCAGGTTGGGGTGATAGATTAAAGTGGTTATTGAGGGAGAATGTTCCTGGCGAATTCCCATTTGCCGCAGGTGTTTTCCCATTTAAGAGAGAAAATGAAGATCCTACAAGAATGTTCGCCGGTGAAGGTGGACCTGAACGAACCAATAAGAGATTCCATTACTTATCAGCAGGTATGCCTGCCCGAAGACTATCAACTGCCTTTGATTCAGTGACTTTGTACGGTGCAAACCCAGACAGAAGGCCTGATATTTATGGTAAAATTGGCAATGCCGGTGTATCTGTTTCATGTCTTGACGATGCTAAAAAGTTATATTCTGGCTTTAATCTTATAGATCCTGCTACTTCTGTTTCAATGACTATCAATGGTCCTGCGCCTTCATTGGTTGGTTACTTCATGAATGCTGCCATCGATCAGCAATGTGAAATATACATTAAGCAAAACGGATTGACCGATGAGGTTAATAAGAAAATTGAAGATATATACGCTTCAAAAAACCTTAAACGACCAGTTTATCAGGGTAGACTACCTGAAGGAAATGACGGGCTGGGCTTAATGCTTTTAGGTATTACCGGTGATAAGGTTTTGGATAAGGAAATTTACGACAGAATTAAATCTGATACAATTTCGAAAGTGCGTGGAACTGTGCAGGCTGATATCCTTAAGGAAGACCAGGCACAGAATACTTGCATCTTCTCAACCGACTTCTCATTGCGCGTCATGGGCGATATGCAGGAGTATTTTATAAAGAACAATGTCAGAAATTTCTATTCTGTTTCAATCTCAGGCTACCATATAGCCGAAGCAGGGGCTAATCCTATTACTCAATTAGCATTTACTCTAGCTAACGGATTCACTTACGTTGAATATTATCTTAGCAGAGGTTTAAAGATTGATGACTTCGCACCTAATTTCTCATTCTTCTTCTCTAATGGTATTGATCCTGAATACGCGGTAATGGGGCGTGTAGCACGTTTAATTTGGTCAAAAGCTATCAAGTATAAGTATGGTGGCAATGAACGCTCACAGGTGCTTAAATACCATATTCAAACGTCAGGGCGTTCATTACATGCTCAGGAAATTGCGTTCAATGATATCAGAACAACTCTCCAGGCACTTTATGCCATTTATGATAATTGTAATTCGCTGCATACCAATGCTTACGATGAAGCAATTACTACGCCTACCGAAGAGTCAGTACGAAGAGCAATGGCTATTCAGTTGATCATAAACCATGAGCTTGGTCTTACGAAAAACCAAAATCCTCTGCAGGGTTCATTTATAATCGAAGAATTGACTGATCTGGTTAAAGAAGCAGTATTGCTTGAATTTGAAAGAATTTCGGAAAGGGGTGGTGTATTGGGTGCAATGGAAACTATGTACCAAAGAAGTAAAATACAGGAAGAGTCACTTTATTATGAAAGATTGAAGCATGAGGGGAAGCTGCCAATAATGGGTGTAAATACATTCCTTTCGTCCGAAGGGTCGCCTACCATAATTCCTGATCATGTTATACGCTCAACAGAACAGGAAAAAGAGTATCAGGTTGAAATAGTAAAAACTATTAATGAAGCATGGCAAAGCGAAGCTGAAGTTGCTCTTAATGATCTGGCGATTGCTGCTTCTACCGGAAAAAATGTATTCGAGTCATTGATGGAAGCTACCAAGTACTGCACTCTTGGAGCTATTACCAATAAACTTTTTGGTGTTGGTGGGCAATATAGAAGAAACATGTAGTCAGTAGAGTAGTAACATGTAACTACTTGTATTTTGGCATAATGCACTTTGCCGACATCCTTTTAATTGTGGCTTCGAAGTCATTAAGTGTCTCTTTCATAACTTTTGAACCCTCGTCGTGGCATGTTAAGCAAGCACCTACTCGCAAAATTTTCTTTTGCTCATTAATGTTAAAAGGACGCATGTATAATCTTGTTACTGAATTCTCACTTCCTTGTGATAAGAAGCCTATCCATACATCTTCAGGTAGGTTATCATGTTTATTTAACTCGTAATGAGGTTCAAAAATCCATTTTCCTTCTTTTGATAATCTTAAATTTCCTCTACCGTAACCCACTGCAAGCGAATTCAAGTGGCATGAGCTGCAACTGCGGCTCTTTCGCTGTGTGGTATGACCCGAAACAGGTGCATATAATCGGTGAAAACTGACGGAGTTGCTTATATCTTCCTTCTTTGATTGATGGTTAATTTGCTTTTCAATAGTCATTATCATGCCTGGTGAAAAGATTGTAATTCTCTGATCTTTATCTGATTTATCAGTATACTTCAGTCCTAAGGTGGGTGGTTCGGCAAGAGATTCACCAATGTGTTCAACCCATGTGCCTGTTACTTGTTTCTTTGTCAGCATGTCATAGCCTTTGGTCTTGCTCTCATAGCTGTTATGACATCCTAAACATTGTGGAACCCAGGCTGTATGGCATGTTTCACACTCTAACCGTTCATGTGCCTTATCGCGAAAGCATTCGGGTAGGGCAGGCTTCATCTTTAACTGGATGTTGTCAGCCTTTTTAGCAAGAAACAGGTTCTTGTTCTTATCGATTGATGTGTTAACTAACGGCGATTTGTCTTTAGATGTGATTATAACATGTGGATCATTTTCACTCCATCCTCTAAGCCATGAGATTAATTGTGTTTCACGATCGGTCTCCGATAATCGGGAAGTGTTGATCTTTTCAATATCTGTTGGATGGCAATCGATACACTTTACTTTCAGAGCATCTTCTTTATGTTCATAATGACTGCCATCACCCATGAGTTCGTATGAATTATGGCAATCAATACATAGCATTCCTGCATCATGATGTACATCCGATGTCATTCGTATAGTAACCCTGCCATCAGGTAAAAGTCTATAGCTGTTCTCATCCTTTTCGGTCGGTATTTGCTTGAGGCGGGTTTCGTGCCAACCTGAGTAGGAGAGCGAGATTCGCCCTGATCTGCTATGACAACTTTCGCATTTGTCATTAGTAACATTCACGCTTATTTCAGGATGGAATAATGGTTTCTTTTTATTGCTTCTTGTGTTCATGATAATTTGCCACCATTTAACTGACGGGTCTTTCTTAGCTGACTCTAATTCGCTGAGTGTTTTTTCGGAATTCTGATCATAAGTCAGATGGCAAGCATTACAGCCTCCACCACGATCAATCCATTTGCTTGTTCCAGGTATTGTTTTCTCCATACTCAAATGGCATCCTGCGCATAGATTCCTGAGGTGCTGATCGCTATTCTTGTTCTTTAAATCTGCTACATGGTATAAACCAACAGGTTGCTCGATTTCTCCAAAAACCCATTTGTCAACAGATATTATCCCGCTCATAGTTGCCATTATAGATTTCGGAACGCGATCAATAATGTTGTCATGACAACCACTACCTCCGCATGTTTCTGGAGCGTTCGATAAATTACCCGGTACTTTATGCATCGACCGGTGTGCCTGATTGGCATCTAATGTTAATGGATCTCCTCCATGGCATCTGTAACAGCCAATAACTGCCGGATTATGGGCGTCTGATAATCCCTTCATCCCTGAATGACAACTTATGCAACCCTCAATTCCACCAGAAATTTCGGTTAATTTGATACTACTATCAGATGCGAAGTTTAATATGTTATAAGTCAGTGTGCTAGGCGACTGGTATGCTTTCGTAAACGGTATCTGTATATTATATAATGGTCCGCGGAAGAAATAGCCTGTTAATGTTAAGAAAAGATACATCACTGAAATAATCAGCACTCCCCATTTCAAAGCAGGTATAAATCGTCGGCCGATGAATGGAACTAAATAAACGAGAATCAGTACAATGAAAAGAAGGGAAATTACAATAAGTGGATGTGATGTTAGGTGTAGCATCTCCTGAACCCCTATAAAATACCATGGGCCTTTCATGAATGAATCGTCAATCTGTGTGAGTGGTGCACGAAAGAAAAAACTGATTATGAGTACTATAAGAGATGTGTAAACAAAGGTTGGCCGCTTAACTTTTATGCTTCTTACATGCTCAACGATTATGATGATTATTATAATTGTTGCTGTGGCTGCATGATGTAGATATAAGATATTTAGGGATGCGGTTGAGCCTACTAATGAAGCATTTAAATATTCGCCAATATACGGTATGGATTGTAAAAGTGTCGATAGCAGCTGATGCGCCTGCCTACTATCGGCATCATCTTTCAGGATAAAGCCTGAAAGCATAACATAAAATATAACCAGAAGTGAAAGTACAAGTCGCAGCCAGGTGCCATGACTAACATTCAATCCAGATGATTTCAGCTTCCTTTTCTTCGTATCCTGTCGTGGGGACATTACACTATCTTCAGGTGTTTCAGCTTTTATCTTGCTAAAGTGCTCATAAAAGTGAAGAATTGTAAAGACGAGAAAAATCTGTGCACTCCAGTAATGTATATTCCTGCTGAATGATGTAGCAGTATTAGTTATTATGAACGTAGTTATTGAAAGATAGGCATTTGAAGGATCATAGGGAATAATGAGCATTACTCCACTTATGCCACAAATTATTAATGAAGCAATGGCTATCCAACCATAGGTATCGTATAACTTTAAGAGCTTCATCTACCGAAAGTAGCATTTAAAGAATGAACAATTATTTCGCCTGTTTCAGGAATAGCTGAATACTTAAGTTCTTCAAGAGGTTTAAGTGCAGGTCCTTTAATTACTTTGCCCGAAGCATCAAATGAAGAGCCATGACATGCGCAAATAAGCTTACCATTGTGCTCTTTATTGATCTTGCAACCCGCATGAGTGCACTTGTTACTTAAAGCTTTCACAGCATCTCCTTGTTTTACGAGAAGAAAGTTATCGTAAAAGTAGATACCATCAGCTTTGCCGGCAATTTTTATTTTTTGATTTGCACCAGTTCCCTTTGTGTTAAAGAACTGAATTAAGATGCGTTGCCAAAGTAGAAAGAAAAAACTTAAAATAGCATATCCTGCTATTCTAAAAAAGGCGCGACGCGTGATGGTTTTTTCTTTAAACAGAGCCACATTTCATAGTAATGATGGTGATGGTATATTGCTAGCAACCCCCACCTGATTGATAATCAGGTTCAACTTTAACAGGACTAACCTTTTTCTTTACTGGTGTGCTTGGTGAGCTTTTAATAGCAGCAGGTGTAGTCTTATTCTCTTTTTTCTTCAGTAGGGTTGTATCAATTACAGGCAATTCATTGTGTAAAGATGTTATTGGTTCTCTGTTAGTTGTTAGTTCCTCAAATGTACCTGTAAACATTCGGGCATTATTAATACCAACTTGTTTCAGCAACAAAAATGGTCCAGCTGTTTTTTGTGGTACTGAACTGTAAAGCACAATAATCTTATTGTCTTTCTGATATCCTCTAATCATATCGAGATACTCTTCATTCATTATCTTCTCGCCCGGTATGTTTATTGCCTCAGTATAATGATTGAAATTGAAATCCAGTTGATTCCGAAGATCAATAAAGACCACATTGGACGACTCTTTCAGGTTTTCTATGTCTGCTTTGGTTAATTGATTCTCAGCTTTCTGTATCTCTGTAAGAGTTTCAGATATTGATAGTTCATAAGGGATTTCAGGCTTACTTAAGGTTATTGCTATTATGATGAGAATAACTACTAATACTGCGCCTGCTATAGCTATATATAAACCTTTTTGTTCTTTTTTCATTATCACTTTTCGCGTTATAATACAATGATTGTGAATATTTCTGAGCTATAATTACTTATAATTAACATCCACCGCCTGTTTCTTCGGCTGGAGCGCTTCTTATTACCGGCACTTTTTTAACCACTTTTGGGGCTTGTTTTGCAGGTGCTTGTTCCTCACTTTTTATTCCATAAAAGTATTGATTAGCAGCCTGGCGGAATGAGTAAAGATCAAATTCTGAGCTTGATGCACTAACCAATGGTTCTGAGGTTTTAACTATATTATTAAACCATAAATTTACCCCGCCTCTCATTACAAACACATTCGGCAAATCTAAGCGCTTGTATATTAACCATGCCTGATCGGACAAAACATCTGAATTGGAGTATAGTACCTTATCATGGAATTTCGACTTAAAAAGAGCAAGTGTGGAAGGTTCTAGTAATGAATCTATAGGAATATTTACAGCACCCGGTATTGAAAAATGCTTGAACTGTGCATTTGGGCGTACATCAATCAGTAAGAGCGTAGGGTCATTCTCAATCAGCCTCTCGGTTACATGATCTGTTGTAACAAAACGCGATTGATCATTGTATGCAACAGCCAGGTTTGAAAGCTCAATTTCCTTGGTATTTTCTCTCTTATCAATCAACAGGATACCAATGGCTAATCCAGTGGCTAAAATAATTAATGCTATGTATGTTTTGCTCATAACCCGGCTTAATAGTTAACTTTTTTAACTTTTTTTTCTACAAACGAAGCAGCTATAAACATGAAGATAGCAGCAAATATCAGAAGAGCTGCAAATATAGATTCCTTCATTCCTATAAGGTCGTATATCATTGATCCGCCCCTGAATTCACTATTATAAACTCCTTCAAATAATGTATACATTTCGGAGAATGCAAAGATGCCTATAAACAGACCAATTGAGAAGAATAGGGCATCAATTTTACCAATAGCAATACCGGTAAAGCTTGTACCCGGACAATAGCCACCTAACGAGAAGCCTATTCCCATGACCAAGCCGCCAATGATTGCAGCATTCACATAGTAAGGGTTTACGTATAGTAGGGATGAATCCATGATTCCCATATAGTCGAGGTAAATTATACCACTCATTGCAGTAATTGCAGCGGTAAAAAAGACTTTCAGAACAACAAAATCATATCCGAAGAATGTTCCCATTATTTTTCTTGAAGATGAGAAACCCGACGACTCAAGTGTAAAGCCAAATACCATGCCTATTATTAAGGCAATTACATTATTCCAGGCTTCAGGTATTACGTTTAAGGGTATTAGTGGTGCTATCATAACTGCAGAGTACTAAAATTATATCCAAAGTCTTTTAAATATCCATGAAAACAAGTATGCCGAACCAAATATGGCCAACATGGTAATTATTCCCGATGATGATAAGATTGCCATACCACTTAATGCTGCGCCTGATGTACAACCCCTTGCTAATTGGGAACCAAAACCAAAGAGTATTCCTCCAATTACTGCAGCAATTATTCTAGTTTTGCTGCTAATCTTTGGCGAATGCTCAGTTTTAACCTTTAATCTTCCCCATAAGGCTCCTGAGAAAAAGGCTCCGGCTAAAACTCCAAGTACTTCAAATACAAGCCAATTGTTCATAGGACTATTATCGCCACTAAGGAATTGGCTATAATAGCCTGATTCTTTAGCATGGTCAGGGGCGATTGCATGAACTGCTGTAACAACTGAACTTTTTACTGCACCCGATGCTCCAAGTCCACGACCTGTTATAAAGTAAGTGGCCAAAAGTATCAAGCCTAGCAATATGCCTCCCAGATAAGGATTTATATAGAATGAACCGTCTTTTTTCATCATTGCTCTTGATTAAATCTTTTATAAGTTATTGCTATTATGTGTGTTTAATATAAGTAACGGGTTATTTGTCCTGCCTCGACCATGATAAACCTAAATACTAAGCCACCAATAAGGATTAAGACCGCCGGAATAATCACCGGAAGGTGTACTCCTCTACGCTCCATAATTTCGAGTATTACCGGGAATATGAGTCCTAAAATTACCACAAACACCCAGAAGGAGACAGTAAATGGACCGCCTAAGAATAAGTGTGCAGCAGCAATTTGAGTTTGAGAGCCTGCCAAAAAGCCCATGATCAGGTGGGTTATAAAGAAAAGCTCAATTACTATCAAGAGTATATCAAGTCCGCCTATAATCTTTCTCTCATCTGCCGATTTACTCATTAGCAATATAGCAGCAGCACCTGTCGACATGCCTGAAACAAGGAATAAAGGCCCTAATATACTTGTATTCCATAATGGTCGGGCATTAAATGCTGATAACAATATTCCGGTATAAATTCCAAGTATTACAGACAATACAATTATTATCCATGCTAAAATTATCCTGTTCTTAATCACAAATGCCTCAAAGTCTTTCAATGGCTGAAATTTCCAGTCCCAACGAGGCCAGAATTCGCGAATATAAGAGCCTACCCATATTAAAGATAGGGGAGTTATTGCCATTAAAACCCATGCACCCCATGACATAGGCGATTCAATCCTGAAGGTTGTGTATAATCGCCAAAAGTACAATTGATGTTTTAGATCGAGAAACAGAGCAATTAATCCTAATATCAAGGCTATAGGAGCAAGAATAGGTGCCCTCTTTACTGTTGCCGGCATTTGGTCTTCCTTGCCAAGAATAGTGAATAGTGCTGCAAAAAATAAAATACCTGCAGCTAAACCCCCTAAAAACAGATATATAGGAATCTGCCAATGCCATATATTAAGGTAGGGATCAATATTTGGGATATTTCGACCACTTACAAAAAGTTCTTCTTTCATGTCAGGAAACTTTTATTATATCGGATATTACTGTTATTAGCTTTATTTTTAACCTTTAGTATTTGGGATACATCTCGAGTTCGGGAGCTCTAAACCAGATAATATATCTGAGGATTAGTTCCTGCTTCAGGTGCCAATACTTTGAATTTTCGAGTAGCAAGCATCCTTGATATATCAGAGTTTGCATCATCAAGATCACCGAAATACATGCACTTGGTCGGACAAACCGATACGCATGCAGGATTTAATCCTTCAACCACTCTATGATTGCAGAAAGTACATTTGTCAACGTATCCTTCCGGATGAGAGTATCGCGCATCGTATGGACATGATTGTATGCATGCTCCACAGCCTATGCACTTATTGGGTGTAACCAGTACAACTCCTCCATCAACAATATGACTTGCGCCTGTTGGACAACATCTTACGCATGGAGCATTCTCACAGTGATTACATCTTTCCGACCTCAATTCAAAACCAACATCGGGATATGTACCATGAACAGCCTCAACTACCCAATCTCTGCAAAAGCCTATAGGAACATTATTTTCCATCTGGCAGGCAATCACACAATCGGAACAACCAACGCATTTTAGCGTATCAATAGCCATTGCATACCTCATATTGCTGCCTCGCTTTCTTTGTTAGCGCCGTTTATTGTAAATGTTACGAAATTATTCCTCATACCGGTTCCTCCCATCAAAGGATCGATCATTACATTAGTTATTAATTGAGTATCGTTTATGCCTTTCCCAAAAGCACGAGAGAGTTCTTTTCTATTATGACCAAAGCCATGAACCATATACACTGAGTCCCAACGGATTCGTTCAGTTACCCGTATCTTTATCGGGAAGTCTGATACAATTCCATCCTGGTTTTTCAGGTATATATACTTGCCCTCTTCAAGATTCCATAGCGAAGCAACTTTCGGATGAACCCATACAGTGTTTTCATCCATCAAATCAGTGAGATTTGGGTTATTTGCTGTTCTTGAGAATGTATGCATAGGAGCCCTGCCATATATTAATCTGTAAAAACCTTCCTGCGGTTCAGCATGTGGAGTATATACAGGCATTGGATCAAATCCTGCAGCAGCAAGGCTTTCGGAATAGAATTCAATTTTACCTGATGTAGTTTTAAAGCTATATTCATCACGGGGATTGATGTATGGATTTTCGGTTTTGCGAGGAAGAGTTACAACGCCCTTGCTTAACAGCTCTTCAAGTGAAAGTCCTTTCTGTTCAAGCTGCCATTTAAGCACCTCTTCATAATTATCATAGGCGAAGAAATCGTGTAAACCAAGTCGTTCGCCTATTTGCTTGGTTATCCACCATGCAGGTTTGCTATCATACATAGGCTCAATGGCAGGTACCCTCACGGCAATAGTAGGCACTCTATGAGGCGCATCGCGAAGGTCATCATGCCTTTCGAGATAAGTGCATTCAGGCAGCACAACATCGGCAAATCCGGTTACCTCAGTTGGCATTGTATCTACTACAACCACAAGCTCAAGGTCTTCAAGTGCTTTTAACATCCTATCTTTCAATGGTATTGCCAAGGGAAGATTAGTTCCTGCAACAAACCAGGCTTTTATTTGATGCTTATTGTTTTCAGAAGCTATGCTTGCCTCGATAAAAGTGTTTGACACCGACATTGTTGCAAATGGAAACTTCTCATTTAAAAGCTCTTTCCATGACCATGAAGGCTTTGGATATGGAGGATGTGGAAAATCGGGAATTGAAGCTCCTTCTTTCATGAAGAACCCACCTCTTGCTCCCCAACTACCTAATAATGCATTGATTAGTGCAATTGCTCTCGATCTCTGTGCATCATCGCCATACCATGTTACATGGCGGCCTGGATGTATTATAACCGAAGGAGCATTTTGAGCCATCTCTCTTGCTGTTTCCCTTATTACTGAAGGTTTTATGGTGGTAATTCCATAAGCCCATTCGGGTGTAAAGGTTCTAACATGCTCTTTTAATTGCTCAAATCCATGCCCGTGTTTAGCAACATACTCTTTATTATATAACTCATCATAAATAAGAACATGCATCCATGCAAGAAGCAGGGCAATATCTGTAGCTGGTTTTATTGGTAACCAATATTTTGATTTATTTGCTGCAACCGAAAGTCGTGGATCAACAGTAATTATAGTTGCACCTTTGTCAATTGCATCAGAGAATTCCTGAACCTGAGTATTATGCATATTCTCTCCAATATGAGAGCCTATGAGTACTAAACATCTTGTATCTCTTATGTCAGTGGGTTCCGGAGTACCTACCTGTGATCCGAAAGTTGTTTCAAAACCAACCTCTCTTGGTCCGCGGCATTGTGCATAAGAAGGAGCAGTAATTGTTGCGGAACCAAACGATTTCAATAAGTGAGAGAAATGATTTCCTGCCGATCCATGATTAAACAATGCTATACTTTCAGGGCCATAGGAATCAGCTATAGCTTTCATCTTTTGTGCTATAAAGTCAAGTGCCTCATCCCATGATGCTTCGCGGTAAGTTTGCCGTCCATTCTCTTCTACTCTTATAAGTGGAGTTTTTAAACGATCCTCGTCGTATGTCATACCTATACCACCGGTTCCTCGCGGACATAAACGACCGTTACATTGAGGATCAGCCTGATTGCCTATCAGCTTCTGAATTTTACCATTATCATCTACATGTGCCCACCCGGCACACTTCCAAAAGCATACTTCGCAATACGTGGGGATAATCTTAGCGGCTTTATTTTCAGCGGTTTTGGTATTATCAGCAAACAGAGGCAGACCAAATCCAAACCGCTGTCCTTGTGAAACTATAGCCGCTGCCCCAATACCTAAGGCCGAGATCTTTATAAACTCTCTTCTTGTCTTCATTTACGTGGTAATGAATATGAGTTGTTAGTTGAAAAACAATGACAAAAGTAAATAATTAAATACATGAAGCTATGACCTAAGTAGTCAATACTTTATGATTTAAATCAGTTTATTTACTGATACGCCCTGCTCTCATTTTTCGGATGATGAATTAATGTATAAATGTATAGAAAATTATGACGAGATATATTGATTAAAAGAAGAGTTTATCTATCCATTTTAACCGCATTGTCTGGAGTTTAATGATTAATAGAAATGACTTTCAGAGGATAAAACGACAATAGTATCTACACATTGTTTTAAGCTGAATTATGCTTTTAATAGTCTTTTTGGAGTCTTGTAAAAACAAAGCATGAGGTATGAAAAAATCATGTTCAACTCATGTAGATACCAATTATTGAAAGCGAATTTTTCGCAAGCATAGTGTGGATATACTTTTTAGAAGCGACTCATTTGCAGTAAGCAATTTATGGGTGTGTTTTGTGGAATTAATGAAAAGGCTATTTAGAAGTAATGAAAGTATTTTGTGAAAGTAATGAATAGGTTGTTCAGAAGTCATTGGTGTGCCAAGTGCAAAAGGTAGTTAATTCATCTGTATAGGATGCACTTACAATGTACAATTCATGAATGTATTTTGTGGAATGGGTGGATAAGCCGGCGATGAAGAGATGGTATTTCGCAAGCATAGTGTGGGTATACCATTTAGAAGCGACTCATTTGCAGTAAGCAATTTATGGGTGTGTTTTGTGGAATTAATGAAAAGGCTATTTAGAAGTAATGAAAGTATTTTGTGAAAGTAATGAATAGGTTGTTCAGAAGTCATTGGTGTGAGAAGTGCAAAGTGTATATAAACCATCTGTATAGGATGCACTTACAATGTACAATTCATGAATGTGTTTTGTGGAATGGGTGGATAGGCCGGCGATGAAGAGATGGTATTTCGCAAGCATAGTGTGGATATACTTTTTAGAAGCGACTCATTTGCAGTAAGCAATTTATGGGTGTGTTTTGTGGAATTAATGAAAAGGCTATTTAGAAGTAATGAAAGTATTTTGTGAAAGTAATGAATAGGTTGTTCAGAAGTCATTGGTGTGCCAAGTGCAAAAGGTAGTTAATTCATCTGTATAGGATGCACTTACAATGTACAATTCATGAATGTGTTTTGTGGAATGGGTGGATAGGCCGGCGATGAAGAGATGGTATTTCGCAAGCAAAGTGTGGGTATACCTTTTAGAAGCGACTCATTTGCAGTAAGCAATTTATGGGTGTGTTTTGTGGAATGGGTGGATAAGCCGGCGATGAGGAGATGGTATTTCGCAAGCAAAGTGTGGGTATACCTTTTAGAAGCGACTCATTTGCAGTAAGCAATTTATGGGTGTGTTTTGTGGAATTAATGAAAAGGCTATTTAGAAGTAATGAAAGTATTTTGTGAAAGTAATGAATAGGTTGTTCAGAAGTCATTGGTGTGAGAAGTGCAAAGTGTATATAAACCATCTGTATAGGATGCACTTACAATGTACAATTCATGAATGTGTTTTGTGGAAGTGGTGTATAGGCCGGCGATGAGGAGATGGTATTTCGCAAGCAAAGTGTGGGTATGCCATTTAGAAGCGACTCATTTGCAGTAAGCAATTTATGGGTGTGTTTTGTGGAATGGGTGGATAGGCTATTTAGAAGTAATGAAAGTATTTTGTGAAAGTAATGAATAGGTTGTTCATAAGTCATTGGTGTGCCAAGTGCAAAAGGTAGTTAATTCATCTGTATAGGATGCAC
>OBJA01000023.1_pt1 | contig 160821 bp, 166 predicted proteins | sample 1519751 | NCBI WGS metagenome assembly OBJA01 (sample SAMEA3881238, study PRJEB22517) | soil metagenome | biome: lake sediment; feature: soda lake sediment; material: sediment, water from around vicinity | place: India | collected 2013-12-23 | depth 3 m
ACCATCGATCAATTCTTCTTCTTTGATGCCCATCACGTCCATCGACATCGTGCACGCCACCAGCGTCACACCGTTCTTTTGAGCCTGCGCAATCAAATCGTCCAGCGAATCCACATTCTTTTTCTTCATAATGCCGCGCATCATCTTCGAGCCCATACCCAGCATATGCATCTTGGATAGCTTAAGCCTGCGCGTTCCCCGCGGCATCATCGCGCCGAACATTTTCTCGATCAGCGTCTTTTTTGTCTTCGTTTTGTCGTGACGCCGCAGAATATTCAAGCCCCAGAACGTGAAGAACATCGTCACCTTGCGCCCCATCGCCGCCGCGCCGTTCGCAATGATAAAGCTGGCGAGCGCCCTGTCAAGATCTCCGCTGAACACGATGATCGATTTATCGTTATTTTGTGCGGATACGCACGCGCCTGTGCCTGCCGGTTCGCCGCCCTTTTGAATCCACACAGAAAAGCCGTTTTCGTGCTTTTCTCCTTTGATATACGTATTTTTTGTACGCGCGCACCATGCCGCCGCGTCCGCAAAAAAGCCGGGATCAGTGGATGTGATATGAATGATGTCACCATCTTTGGCTGACTGCATCGCTTCATACAGCTTGATGACAGGACCGGGACACTGCAGCCCGCATGCATCCACTGCGATGGTACTGCCGCTTTGCTTGGCTGCCATCGGCACTGTCGTATCGCGCTTCATTGGCTTATCACCTTGCGGATTGAGTGTATAATCACCGCTTGCCACACGGTAGGTCGTGTAGCCGCCAGCCAAGTTGCGCACATTTTCAAAACCGTTCTGCTTGAGTATACGCGCAGCGATGTACGAACGCACACCCACAGCGCAGTAGGACACATATGTTTTGGTTTTATCAAGCTCATGCAGGCGTTCGCGCAAGCTGTCCACCGGCATATGCACGCTGCCCGGTACAGACCCAAGCTGGTATTCGGCTTCGGTGCGCACATCCAGTATCACGATATCGTCCGGCATCGCTTTAAGCTCTGTAAAGGTGATGTTCTCGACCAATCCGCCAAGAAGATTGTCGGCCGAATAGCCCGCTAGATTCACCGGATCCTTCGCTGTCGAATAGGGCGGCGCATAGCAAAGCTCCAGCTCCTCCAAATCGTAAACCGTCGCGCCGAACCGCATCGCGGCCGCTATCACATCGATGCGCTTATCCACGCCCTTGCGCCCCACCGCCTGTGCGCCCAGCACGCGCCCGTCCTTAGCCGCAAACACCAGCTTGAGCGAGAGCGGCATGCTGCCCGGATAATAGCCTGCGCTCGATGCCGGATGTATGATTGTCACTTTGTAATCTGTGCCGATGGTTTTGCCCTGCGAAATAAGCTGCGCTTCGCTTAGGCCCGTTGCTGCTGCCGTCAGATCAAAAACCTTCGCAATAATGGAGCCTTGTGTGCCGTTGTATTGTCTGCCAAGCCCGCAGATATTGTCTGCCGCCATGCGTCCCATTTTGTTGGCAGGCCCCGCCAGCGGTTTTAGCTCCCTTGCTTTGGTGATAAAGTTTTCGACCTCAACGGCATCGCCCACCGCATAAATGCTCTCATCAGATGTTTGAAGAGACTGATCAACCCAAATGCCGCCGCTTTCGCCGATACGCAAGCCGCAGCCTGCTGCCAACTCTGTGTTCGGCTTAACACCGATCGATAAAATCACCAAGTCAGCGGACAGCGCGCGCCTGCCGGTGATGATGCCGATGCCATCCGGCTGCGGCTCAAATCTCTCCACGCGCTCCGACAGCACCAATTTCACACCGTTTTCGGCCATATGCTGGTGCAGCATCTGCGCCATTTCAAAATCGACAGCAGGCATCACCTGATCGCGCATCTCGACGAGCGTGACATCAAGGCCTGCATGCACCAGGTTTTCGGCCGTTTCAATGCCAATAAAGCCGCCGCCCACCACAACAGCGGTTTTCGCACCTTCTTGCTGCACATGATGGATGATGCGATCCATGTCCGGCAAGGTCCAAAGCGGCAGTATTCTGTCATTCTCTATGCCGGGTATTGGCGGCGCAAGCGGTGATGAACCGGGAGAGAGCACCAGCACATCATAATCTTCCGCGTATGTCTGCGCACCGCTCTTTACCGTCACCTTTTTTTGCTGTCTGTCGATGGCCAACACTTCGCTGTTAATCCGAACGTCCACATTAAACCGTGCGCGAAAAGACGCCGGCGTCTGTAAAAGCAGTTTGTCTCGCTTCTTGATTATGCCGCCGATATGATACGGCAGACCGCAGTTTGCAAACGAAATATAGGACCCACGCTCTATCATCACGATCTGCGCCGTCTCATCAAGCCTTCTCAAGCGTGCCGCACAGCTTGCACCGCCTGCAACGCCACCGATGATCACAACTTTCTTCATACCCGTCTCTCCTCGATATATTTTTCACAATTATCATATCTTATTTGCCGCAAAGCAAACCGTGACTATGTCACTTTCGAGTCAATTTGATTGGTGCACGGGTCATGGGATGCGCTTGCCTGTGTCCTAAGGGCACAAGGCTTTAACAGAACCTCAATAATTAGCAAAATTTTTTTTGCTGACAGCGTGATACATATACCGATAACAAATTATTAACAGACTAAACAAATGCAACTGTGCAAAAAATAAAAATGCAGCAACATATATAGAACGGAAAGGAGGCATACAAAAATGTCATCAAAAAATCGAAAATACGGTCCCGATCATCCGTGGACTGCATTTAAATTTGAATGCGCCAGCGAGCTTGGGCTCACACAATACTGCAAAGAGAACAACGATGAATACAAAGGCGATCTGCCAAGCCGAGTCAATGGACAGCAGGGCGGCCCGATAGGCGGCGAAATGGTCAAAAGAATGATCGCCATGGCCAAGCAGCAAAAGGGCATCACATAATGACTAACCACGCACCCTTAGCAGGGTGCATTTTTTTGCGTTACTGTTCCTTTTGCTGATCGGAGGTGATTTCTGTGATTCGGACGCCGTAATTGTCGTCAATCACGACAACTTCCCCTCTTGCAAAAAGCTTACCGTTAACAAGTACATCCACCATCTCTCCGGCCAGCCTGTCAAGAACGATGACTGAGCCGCGATTGATCTCAAGTATTTCTTTGATGCTCTTTTTTGTTTTACCGAGAACCACTGTTACATGCAATGGCACATCGATAATCAGATCGATGTTGGACATATCCGATGGAAACACAAAATCGCCGGGTTTTTCGTTGAATGACTGAAATTTGACCTCTTTCAATTCAATTTTTTCATCGTTTTTTCCATTGTCCATTCTCTGCACATCCTTGTTCTGTATATACGGCGGTGCCGCTTCCATAGCCTGCATGGGCGCAGCCGCTTGCGTGTGAATTGGCGCGGCAGCTTGCGGCTGTGGCGCGGCAGCTTGCGGCTGTGGCATAGCAGCCTGCGTGTGAACTGGCGCGGCAGCTTGCGGCTGTGGCGCAGCAGCCTGCGGCTGTGGATTTGGCTCCGGCTCTTCACCAACAAGTGTACCCGCTAGTTTTTTACCAAAATCATAAGGCATAATCTGCAATATATTGCTCGTGAGCAGATCCTCTATCTCAAGCAAAAAGCTGGTTCTGATCAGCATATCGCCATCCGGACTCTCCACATCACCGTCACGCGTGAGCTCTTTGACAACGGGTGGCGAGATATTCACGCTGATGTGTAAAAGATCCGCAAGCGCCGTTGATGAAGATCCAACCATCTGATTCATCACTTCGCTGATGGCGCTCAGATACATCTCGTCCGCGCCTGCGGGGCTGCCCATCAGCACCTCAGTGATCGCGAGTGCATCATCTTTCTTTATCAAGAATAGGTTGATGCCGTTTAAGCCTTTTGTATAGGAGACCTCAGTCGCAACGACAGGCTTTTCATAATCGTTCAGATATTCTTCGCCCTTAACGAGGCTGACTTTTGGCGCAGTGATGGTGACACGTTTGCCCAGAAGCTGCGAAAGCGTCGTTGCGGATGTTCCCATGCAGATATTGCCGATCTCACCAAGCGCATCTTTCTCGTTATCGGTCAGTATGAACGCACCAACATTCGCAGCGTTGCTGCCTTCAAAATCATTGTTCGCTGACATCTGGCTCATCTTGTGTCTCCTCCTTTAGAATATCGGCAACCTTCACGGCATAATTTGAGCCCTGCATCCCAATAAACGCTTTGAATTTTGGAATGTGTTCAATTTTTACTGTGACAGGCATACTGATGTTATGCGCAATCTTGATCACATCACCCACCTGCGTGGTCAGAATATCCCTTACTGTCGCCTCTATCTCATTAAAAACTGTATACAGATTCAGTGTAACTCCGGAAAGGCCTTGCTTTAACTCCTTGACGTTCATGGTCTTCTTGTGAAAATTGTGTTCGGAATACCATGTTTTCATCACCAGTTTCTTAGAGATCGGCTGTACCGCAACGTTGGGGATACAGATGTTGATGATGTCGGACACCGAGCCAATTTTGACATTCATCGTGATAATCGCAATGGGCTCGTTGGAGGAAACGATCTGCACATACTGTGAGCTCGTCTCAATCCTGTCAAGCTGAACGCTGATTTTGTTGATCCGCTCCCATGCCTCGCTCATAAGCGCCAGTACCTTTTTGATGACGCGCTCCATAATCGAAAGCTCGATCTCGGTAAAGGGCTTGTCAAGCGCCTGCATCTCGCCCGTACCGCCAAGAAGACGGCTGACTATCTCGTACGAAATAGCGGAGGATATCACAAACAGCGACGAGCCTTGAAGCGGCGGCATGTTGATGATTGAAACCACCACCGGAGACGGCATCGAGTTGCTCAGCTCTGAGAACGTCTGCTCTTCAATCGATATCACCTCAACCTCACAAAGCGTGCGCAGTGTACCCGAGAGGTATGTGGATAATCTGCTGGCGTAATTATCGTAAATAAAATGCAGCGTGCGTATCTGCTCTTTCGAAAACTTATTCGCGGTACGAAAATCATAGGGCTTTGCCGCTTTGGGGTCATCCTGCTGCAAATCGTCAACAAGCGTATCTTTGCCGGAAGAAAGTACGCTTAATAGCTCATCTATTTCATTTTGCGAAAGAATATTGGCCAATAGCGCTTCTCTCCCTGCTCGTATGTGTCTTTATTGTATCACATAATCATTAAAATAGATTGTTTGAATATAGTCAAGCTCGTTTTGTTCCAGCTGCCTTGTGGTTTTCAGATTGTTTACGATCTCAACACGCAGCATATCCTGAATACCATCATTGCGAAGCTCTTCTTCATTTTTGCCACGAAGCGTAAACAAAATGACATCACGCAATATATGATTATGCTCTGTAAAGTATTTCGTGGTCTCTTCCGGGTACGGCGTGCTCAATTCCAGCACAATGGTGACTTTAAGCAGCCGCGCGCTGTCCTTTATATTTGTGACAAAATGATCGCCCGGCACATAATAGCTGATTTCCGGATCCGGTGGCGGCTTCGTCACAAAATACACGATCGCTCCCGCTGTTGCCAATACCAATACGATAATAATAATGACTTTTTTCATGATTGACTCCCTATTCCATCAGAATACTTTCGAGTACAAAATCCACACGCCTGTTATTGGCCCTGCCTGCCGCTGTTTCATTGGTATCCACAGGATGATATTCCCCATATCCGGTGGGTATCATTTTAAACGGCTCTATGTCCATAATGCCAAGCATAAACCACACAACTTCCAAAGACCTTGACGTGGACAACTCCCAGTTATCCCTGAAATTCGCCGTGTGGATCGGTACATTGTCGGTATGCCCTTCCACACGAATCGCGCGGATCAGATCATCATATTCTTCAATGATCGCGCATATTGATCCCAGAATCATTCTTGCGTCCGTTTTGAGTTCCACTTTTCCTGAGTCAAACAAAGCCGAATCCGACATCCGTATCAATATCGCGTTTTCCTGCTGCTCTACATTCAGCAGATTACCCAGATTGTTCTCCCTGATATGTGTCTTGATCTTCTCAAATAACTCATTGAATCTTTCTTTGATCTCTAGCACATTCGCGTCCATCGGATCAGGCGTTGGCTGGGGAGTCGGCGTCGGTTCAGAATTCAACTCAGTCAAAATTTCGCCTTTGACATCGCCGGGATCGATCGCACGAATCGCCACAAACGGCGTTCCAGAAAGCGAGCTGACAATTTCCTCCCACTTTTGCGCATCAATTGTTGAAAAAGAAAACAGCAGAACGAAAAAGGTCAGCAGCAATGTGACCATATCGCCATACGTATTCATCCACGCCGGGGCGCCCTCCTCTTGCGGCTCCCCTTGCTTCTTTTTACGTCTCACAATGCGTCTCCCTATTCAATCTCCTGTACCTCGTTGCTTGCCTCGTCTTCTTTCTTGATGTCACGACGGGCAATAAACGATGAAAGCTTATCCTTGATAATACGCGGGTTTTCTCCGTCCTGAATAGACAGCAGCCCTTCCATATACAATTCTTTCTGCAGATTTTCTCCGTCGCTTTGTGCCTTGAGTTTTTTCGCAATCGGCGTGAACACCAGATTGGCAAATACAATGCCGTAGAACGTCGTAATCAGCGCAATCGCCATATTGGGGCCCAAAGAGCCGTAATCCGTCAGGTTTTTTAGCATGTTGATCAAGCCGATCAAGGTACCGATCATGCCAAACGCCGGTGCGTAGCTCGCCATGCTCAGAATAATTGCCTGACCTTGCGCATGGCGCTCCTGAACAAACGCAATTTCCGTCTGCAATATGTTTTTAACCAACTCTGTATCGGCACCGTCAACAATCAGCATAATGCCTTTTTTAAGAAAAGGATTGTCGATCTGTTCCATCGCATCCTCAAGAGCCAGAAGCCCTTCGCGGCGTGCGATATTCGCTATCTGTATCACAAGCTCAATATCTTCGTTCAAATCGATATTCTTTTTCTTAAAAGCATTGGTATAAACGGTTTTGAGCGATTTGAGCATCTTGCCCGGGTAAGACACGATGGTTGCCGCTACGGTGCCGCCAAGCACAATCATGAGCGATTCCACACTCATAAAAGCGCTCAAATCACCTGAAAGCGTGATTGCGATGCCTATAAACGCAAACCCAAGGGCAATGCCCAGTATCGTTGTCTTTTCCACTATGAAAACTCCCCCAGCTATTTATTGAGCGCTGTCGGCGAAAAAAATCTTGCGCTTATACTCGATAATCAAACGCTGAACTTCATCTGTCGTTTCGGATATCACAAGCTTTCTGCCAGAAACCATCGAAACCACTGTGTTTGGCGTCTCTTCCACAAATTCAATCAGCTCGCAATTGACCAAAAACTCCTGATTGTTCAAGCGGTGTACACGAATCACTTCTCTCATTCCTTCCTGTATTGATGCGGCGTGGCGGCTAGCGCCACGCCGCATCATACGGCCGATTGGTTACTATCTGACCATATTGACCAGCTCTTCGAGCATCTGGTCCGTGGTGGTGATGATTCTCGAATTGGCCTGAAAACCTCTTTGTGTGACAATCATATCGGCAAATTCGCTGGTTAAATCCACATTGGACATCTCCAGCGTACCCGGATTGAGCAGGCCGCCTGTGCCCACACCCGGCGTACTGCGCACCTCGGCGCCAGAGTTGACCGTAACTCTGTACGTGTTCTGGCCTACCTTTTCGAGACCATTCGGGTTCGCGAATGTCGCCAGTGTGATTTGGCCGATAATCTGACTCTGGTTTGTAGCCTGATTAATACCCACAACTTGTCCGCTGCTGTTGATGGAAATGTCATAATAGTTGGGATTAAGGAATATATTCGTTGCTCTTGGTGCCCATGAATCAGGAGTTGCGCTCCCCGTATAAGGAGTGGTGCCATCTTCAAGCACGCGGTTTCCACCCGAATCGAGATAGACGATTTCATCGTTGCTGTCATATAAAATCACATTACCGTTTGTATTCACTTCATATCCCTGCACATACGCGCCGTTCGAGTCTACAAGATAGTGATTCACATCCTGATAGAAGTTGCCTGCGCGCGTGTAAGAGAGCTGTCCGTCGCTCGACATGATGAAATAGCCGTCGCCCTCAATTGAGAGATCCAGCGAGTTGCCCGTATACTGCGGCGTGGACTTTGTATGCAGCACATCGATTGTGGCCACCTGCACGCCAAGGCCGATCTGCTGCGGGTTTGTGCCGCCCGAGCCTGTGCCCGTCGTTGAGGCCGGTTTAATCGTCTGGCTGTATATGTCCTGAAATATCACGCGGCTCGATTTGTAGCCGATTGTGTTGACGTTGGCAATATTATTGCCGATCACATCCATCTTTGTTTGATGGTTTCTCAATCCGGTCACGCCGGAGTACAATGAACGCATCATGATTTATGTTCCTCCTGTTTATTCAACTTGTGTAATGCTTGATACTGGTATGCTGTGCTCGCCGACAACAGCGAAAATTCTGCCGTCCTTGACTTCAAGCTTTTCAATCGGGCCTGTAACAGTAACATCTTTTCCATCTTCATCTTTGATCTGTGCCGTCACCGTTTTGCCGATCAGGTTGGCGCCCTGCAGTATTTTAGCTTCGATATCGCTCTCTATACTGGATGGATCCATCACACCGGCCACCTTTAGAGAGCTGTACAATTCGCCGCCGACCAGCACATAATTGACACCCTTTTCATTGACAACGCCATCCACTTTACCGAAAATCGGTTTTGGGCTTTTTGAATCTTCGATGTATACATATTTCCCGATCATGCTGTAAGCTTGGCTCGTCGCAAAGCTTGCACTCAGCGTACGAAAACCCTCGAGCAGCGAAAACTGCGCCATTTGCGCCAAAAATTCTCCGTGACCCGCAGGCTCCATGGGATCCTGATGCATCATTTGCGCCACGAAAATTTTCAGAAAGTCTTCCTGCCCCAGATTGTTGCTGTTTGCTTTTTTATTCAGCTCATCAAGCGTCCGAAGTGAAGACGCAGCAGCCGTTTGATCTATTGACATTTTTCTATCTCCTTTACGCCAGATACTCGACGGAGCTGCCGCCCAAATAGTAGTCAGCTGTTGCCGCCATCGCATCGTAGAGGCTCGTTCCCGGCAGCCAGTCCGGCATTTGCCTTGCCTGCTGCTGCTTCGAACCATTCTGCCCGTCGTTGTGCCGATAAGCTTCGTATCCGCTGTCGCTTGGTGTGTCACTCTGGTAGGTCACATCAATTTGCGTGACACTGATGCCCTTGTCCTTAAGCTGATTTTGCAGTGCCGATACCTGCTCGCACATCACGCCCTTCACCGCCGCATCATGTGCTCTGATCTGCACACGCATACTCCCGTTTTCCAGTGTCAGCCTGATGTGTAGCTTGCCTAAAAACTCCGGCTTTAGCGCCACATCGAACTCGCAACGCCCTTTTTCAGTGTGTGAGCTGATTTTATCCACAATGCGGATCACGTTGTCCTGAACAAAATCAGTCTGCGGCGGCGCTTCTTGTGCGTTGACCGCTGCTGCGCCGTCCGTCATTGGCGCCGTGGCAGCCGGGCCATTCACCTGCACATTGACAACCTCTACTGGCGCATCCATCCCGTTTGGCTGTTTGGAAGCTTCAGGCGTTTGCCGTATGGCCGGTGTTGCTATGCCGCTATCCACACGGTGCAGCAAAGCGCTTTTGTCAGCCGTGTTTTGCTCAGCATCATTCATCGTCTGAAATGACGTGCTGTTTTTCGAATCCGCTGTCGGCAGCTTATCTGTCTGCACATTTTGATCTGCTGCGGCTGTATAATCCTGCACCGTCTTCAGGCGAAGCAGCAGATTCATAAGCCCGCTGTTCTCAATCCCATCTGTCGGCAATCCTTGGTCAATCGGTATACCGTCAGCACTCTTGGCATTGTTGGTACTCTCGAGGGAGCCCAGATACTCCTTTGCCAGGCCTATGATTTGCTGCTGCACATCCTGCGGCAGCTTGCCCAGCCCTTCTTTTGATAGCATCCATGCAAATTGCTCGGAACTTCCCATTTGCTTTAGCTCAGCGAAAAACTTTGCTGTTTGCTCTGGTAGACTAACGCTTGTCGTTAGCTCTTCCATGCCCTGTATGAACCAGTCCAAAGGCATTTCCTGCACGTTTTCCGTTGAGCCTGAGAGGGAGCCCTTTAGATAATCCAGCAATCCGAATCCTTCGAGAATGCCAACAACTTCTCCATGTTGTGTCATGGTATCGTTGACACTGCTGTTATCGTTGTTGTTGCTGCTGATGATGGCAGCCTGTGCTATGTTTGCCGTTTCATCATGCAAGACACAGTCTTTGAACTGCTGCTTAAACGCCGTGATGTCAGGCTTAGCTCTTGCCGACTTGACGCCGTTTCCCACAGCAGTTGCTGGTGCAGCCGCAACATTTGGTGTTTCTGTCAACACCGGTGTCACATTCAATGTCCATCCCTCCTTATTTTGTTTTTTCGTTGATTTGAAGCTCCACCTCCTTATCTTTGTTGCTCATTCAACATTTCTGTTAAAACTTTATTTGTGAGAGTCGCATCCATATTATCCAATATCAATGCGGCTTTTTGTTCGCTCATGGCTTTGAGCAGATCAGCGATGTATGTGATGTTTTTCTGCTTGCTTAATGCCTCCGCCGCCTTCGCCGCGTCCATCTGCTCAAATATCTGCGCGGCTGCCTTTATGCTCGCCTGCTCTTCCGCCAATGCATACACTTCTGCGGATTCATCCTTAAATGCAGTCATTTGTTCTGCAAGCGTTTGCTCACGGTCGCTTAAATCTTTCTCCTGCGCAATAAGCTCATCTTCTTTTTTATCGAGTCTTTGCTTCCTTTTCTCCAGTGTTTCCTCAAATTTTTTCAAATCATTTTCTGTTTTTAATAATTCCTCCGCGGTTGGGCCTTCGTCCACCGTTTCGTTTTGCGGTAAATTGGTGCTTATAACGGCAACCACAGATTCACCAATACCGCCCACATTGAAATAGACAAGCGCCGCGCCGGCCAGCACCAGCATAATCAAAAAAACGCATGCAATGATGCCGCCCGATGATTTGCTGCTTTTTGACGCAGTCGGCTTTTTTTCCGGCTTGCTTTTCGGTGTTTTGATCGTTTTTTCGGGTTTCGGCTTTGGCGCCTTTGGTTCTTTAGGCGGCTTTTTTGCGTTCTTTGAGACTTGCTCTTCGTTTTCTCTGATATCTTCCTGCATAATACTTCCTCTATGAAACAGTGACTTTAAATGAAACCATATCGTCGATCTGCTTTCCGTTCTCTTTCTTCACTTCATCCAAATACGCTTTGTATTGCTTTTCACGCAGCTTATCGAGCAGCTTGATTTCCCTTCGTACGCGCACCAGCTTTTGCAGCCACTGCTCTTTTTCATGCTCAAGCCTCTCTATCTGAGCCTGCACAGCGGCCATCTGCTGCTTTGTGGATTCAAAATAGCGGCCATAATCACCTGCCCGCAGAGCCAACATGCCCACCGAAACGGCACCGCAGTATTCGACCTTGGTCTTGTCAAAACACCGCAGCAGACCGTGCAGCTCCTCCCTGCATTCCAAAATCCGCGTCTCAATGGCGCTGATTTGCAGCTTGTGCTGTTTCTCAAGGCCGATCTGCATGTCGTACCACTGCTGCAACGTGAATACAAATTGTTTCATGACTCTACCGCTCTCATGTCATATATTTTGTCAACCAACTGCATTGTCTGCTCAAACGTAAATCGTTCCCCCACCCGCTGCTGCAGCAAATCGTTGATCGCATCGATCATCGCAATCGCTTCGTCGATCCGAGCGCTCGAGCCCGCTTTATACGCGCCGATCGATATCAGATCCTGCGCGTCTCTGTACGTGGCCAGCACGCCTTTCAAATACGATGTTTTTTTCAGTGCGTCCTCGTCCATCACATCCGGCATCAGACGGCTGACGCTTTGCAGCACATCGATCGCCGGATAATGGTTGTTGTTGGCCATCTTTCTTGAAAGCACGATGTGCCCGTCGAGTATGCCTCTGACCGTATCGGATATCGGCTCATCAAGATCATCACCCTCCACAAGCACGGTATACAAGCCTGTGATTGAGCCCTTGCTGCACATGCCCGCACGCTCTAATAGCTTGGGCATAATCGCATAAACGGATGGTGTAAAGCCCCTTGAAACCGGCGGCTCGCCAATTGCCATACCGATTTCCCTTTGTGCCATGGCAAAGCGCGTCAGCGAATCCATCATCAGCATCACATTCATGCCCTGGTCTCTGAAGAATTCGGCAATCGCCGTGCCCACCATGGCTGACTTTAAACGCACCAGTGCCGGCTGGTCCGATGTGGCCACAATCAGCACCGAGCGCGATAAACCTTCCTCTTGCAGGTCTTTTTCGATAAAGTCTCGTACCTCGCGCCCTCTCTCGCCAATCAGCACGATGACGTTGATGTCCGCCGATGTGTTGCGTGCAATCATGCCAAGAAGTGTGCTTTTACCGACACCGCTGCCGGCAAATATGCCGATTCTCTGTCCTTTACCGAGCGTGAGCAAGGAATCGATCGCTTTGATGCCAAGCGGCAGCCGCTGCGTGATGCGGTTTCTGTCCAGCGGACTTGGCGGCGCGTTCATGATGGGATAAAAGCCTTCAGCCTGCACAGGGCCGCGCCCGTCCATCGGGTTACCCAGTCCATCGAGCACACGTCCGCAAAAACCTCTGCCAACGCGAACACCCAAGGCGCGCTCATCGGACACCACATAGCTGTTTGGCCCAACGCCTGAAAGATCGCCAAAAGGCATCAGCAGCACCTTTTTTTCCTTAAAGCCGACAACCTCCGCAAGCACAAACTGCTCTTTATTATCCGTGTATATGCGGCACACATCACCAAGCTTAGCGGAAATACCCACAGCCTCAACCGTTAAACCGTAAACCTGATTGACCCTGCCTCCAAATTCAAAAAAATCCTTATCTTTTATTGCGTCTTTGTAAGCTTGCGTTTTTGGGAACATCATGCGTCCACCCGTTCGTTCAGATGTGTTTTGATCTTACCGAGCTGTGTGGAAACACCCGCATCGATAAGCTCTCTGTCCGATTCGATTAAACAATCGCCCGGTTTGAGCCCATGACCGATGACCACTTCATACTCTCCGCAATCCGTCTGCGCCTTCAGCCACGGCGCTGCATCCTTGAAATGCCGCTCATATTCCCCGCGGCTGACGTGCAGCGTAAACTGATCTGATCTTTTCAAGCTTTCTACGGCTTTAATCACAAGCTCTCTATATGCTGTATCGTTTTTTTCGAGCTCAATGTTTATGATTTTCTCGGCAATTTCCAACGACAGATCAAGCACTTCATCCTGCAAAGCAGCAAAAAGGCTTTCTCTGTACGTATCCAGTAGCGCAATCGCGCTTTTGAGTTCAACGGCTTGTTTTTCGTGCTCACCCACCGCCTGCGCCAGGCCTTCATTCAAGCCCTGCTGGCGTGCCGCTTCTTTGATCTGATCTGCCTCATCCATCGCCTGAGCGATGATCTGCTGCGCCTTGGTATTGGCGCTTTGCACAAAGCTTTGCGCCTTTTCCTTTATGGCTGGGGGCAGCTCGCCATCGTCATCCAATGATATCTTTTCATGAACAGGCGGCCTTTTTTTAGCCGTCTCTTTATGCGTGATGACAATACACGACTTGTTCATATTCATATTGTCGACAAGCGTCTTGTCTATCTTAAACAATTAACTCATCCCCCGAGTTGCGTGAAATGATGATCTCGCCCGCATCATCAAGCTGCCTGATGACATTGACGATCTTCTGCTGCGCTTCTTCCACATCCCGCACACGCACAGGGCCCATGTATTCCATGTCCTCCTTGATCATCTCCTGAAGACGCTTGGATATGTTGTCAAATATAACTTTGGTGACCTCTGTCGTCGCGCCTTTAAGTGCAACAGCCAAGTCGCGGTTGTCGATCTCCTTGAGCACGCGCTGAACCGCTTGATTCCCAAGCTTAACGATATCTTCAAATATGAACATGCGTTTTCTGATTTCTTCAACAAGCTCGGCGTCCGTTTCCTCAAGCGCTTCAAGCAGATGGCGTTCTGTGCCCCTGTCAACGCTGTTTAATATGCTTACAAGGCTGTCTATGCCGCCCGTAATCGTCTGGTCCGCAAAGCTGAGCGTCGAGAGCTTTTTCTCAAGCACGCGTTCGGTTTCCTTTATGTATTCAGGTGAAGTGATTCCCATATTGGCGATGCGCGCAATCACGCTGGTCTGCTTTTCAAGCGGCAGCGCCGCCAGTATCTGCGCCGAATGCTTGGGCTCCACATACGAGAGTATCAGCGCGATGGTCTGCGGATGCTCGTTCTGAATAAAGTTTAATACCTGTGTACTGTCCGCTTTTCGTATGAAATCAAAAGGTTTGACGCGCAAAGACGACGAAAGCCTGCCAATCAGATCGTTGGTGCGCGCTTCTCCGAACGCTTTGTTCAAAATGTCTCGCGCCAAATCGATGCCGCCCTCTGATATGTATTTTCGGGCAATACACATCTGCATAAATTCATCGATCACCGTTTCCTTAAGCTCTGGATCCACGCGTCTCATGCTTGTGATGCTCAAAGTCATCTGTTCGATTTCTTCCTCGGACAGAAATTTGTATACTTTGGCCGCCTGCTCCTTACCCATCGTAATCATCAGAACGGCCGCCTTTTCTCTTGGCGATAGTTTTTCCCTTGCCATTAATGCTGCTCCCACGTGATTAGTCTTCGTTCAGCCAGTTGCGCAGAAGATTGGCAACCGATTCAGGATTTTTACCGATATAATCCTCCAGTATCTGAAGCTTGTTGTCAGTCTTGTCAAGATCCTCAATACGAATATCGTCAAATGACGGCATTGGCTGAACCCCGCCGCTCGGCACAGCGTCTTCATCCACCAAATAATCAAAGCTGCCTTGTGCTGCAACAGGCGCATTGGCTTTTACAAACATTTTGATGATTGCAAACAGGAAGAACAGCACAATCAGCGCAGCAACCAAAATGATCACAAGGCGCATGGTTTCTGCGCTTTGTATGCTGCTGAGCATCTCCTGCTGAAGCACCATGGCGTTTTGTATTTCGTCTGCCTCTTCAGCGGGCAAAAACGGCAGCATCGCCACGGTAATCAGCGATCTGTCCACACCGATGGCCGTTGCGATAAGACCGACCACTTCTTCGGTGTAATCGTCCGCTTCCTCGCTGTTGATGATAACAGCAACGGAAAGCTCTTCGATTTGTCCCTTGGCCTGCTCGATCAGCGTTTTCGTTTCGTTTATTTCCATATTGGCTTCACGCGAAATGTTATAGTAAACGGCGTTATTGTCTCCGTCCAGCAAGCCCAGATATTCCGATGCGCTCGCGTTGGCATCAATGCCCGCCACGCCACCATCAACGTCGTTGATAATGGCCTCAACAAGCTCCTTTATGCTGACAACAAGCCCTTCATCGCCATCAGCGGGCGGCTCAAACTCCACCGATTCGACTATCTTAGAATCGAAATTGAGCTTGACATTGATTTCAGCCAGCACGTTTTTTTCACCGAAAACCGGCTTGAGCAAATTGATGACCTGAGTCTGCAGCCGCTGCTGCACGCTGGCCTGCAATCCCATTTGCGTACTTAGGCTCTCGATCTCGTTCTCGGCGCCGGGGCTGTATAAATTCATCTGCGAATCGATGATGCGCACGTTTTCCAGCTCGAGCCCTGCCACCGCCTTGGAAACAAGCTCTGCAATCGCTTCAACCTCATCAGCGTTCAAGCGCTGTCCGCCGCGCAGCTCCAGCAGCACAGAAGCCGTTGCTGCCTGCGTTTTGCTGGAAAACACATAGGAACTCTCCTCACCAAGATCGATATTAACGACAGCGTCTTCAACCTTGCTCATTTTCATGATGGTTCTGCGCAAGTTCTCCTGAACCTGAAACTGATAGTACACCTGCTTTTCCATGTCAGTAACGCCAAGGCCTGCTGCGTTTTGAAAAATATCATAATTCAAGCCGCTGCTGGGGTACCCCTCCGCAGCCAGCTGCATACGCACAGTGTCCACCACGCTCTCTTCAACCAGTATGGTATCGGCGCCTTCTGTCCGCGCATCCACACCCATTTCCGAAAGCATACCCAAAACCTCACCCGCTTCCGATGCAGCAAGACCCCGGTAGAGCACCACATAGTTTTTTTGGTTCAAAACAGCGGAAGCGACCACAAGCACAACGATGATGATTGCAATCAGAACAATAAGGCGTACCTTTTGCCCTTTCTCCATTTTTTTGAACGCCTCGTAGATTTTTGATGGTAATTTTGTCAGCGCATTTGCCATAAGCTTTTTCCCGTTTAATTAAAAATATATAAATATAGGTTGATTCGCAATATTAATAAACTTTTTTTCTTGTCTGAATCAATAAAAAAGTTAAAGTCTTTGTCAAAACTGCCGATATAACAAATGTGAGAATTCATTTGCATTGATGAAGGCGCCAGAAATGCTCATTGTTTTCTCACAAAACGCAGGGATGCGAAAAAATTTTCATGGAGGAAAAACTTATGCGTATCAACAACAACATTATGGCGATGAACACACATCGTCAGTACGCCGTTAACAACAGCAGCGTATCCAAATCGACAGAAAAATTATCTTCGGGCTATCGGATCAACCGCGCCGGCGACGACGCTGCCGGTTTGGCGATATCCGAAAAAATGCGGGCGCAGATTCGCGGCCTGCAGATGGCCTCGAAGAACAGTGAAGACGCCATTTCGCTCGTACAGACGGCGGAAGGCGCACTCACCGAGACGCACGCGATACTGCAGCGTATGCGTGAGCTGGCTGTCCAGTCGGCTTCGGATACCAACGATGAGACCGTTGACCGCGGCGCTCTGGATGCAGAGTTTGCAGAGTTGATTAAGGAAATCGACGACATTGCAGGCAAAACCGCATTTAACGGCAAGAACCTGCTGGATGGCACCTTTGGTTCGACCATCAATGTCACTGCTGCCGCTTTTGCTACCGGCGGTGCTTTGGGTGTATCATCGATCTCTCTTGAGGGCTTCTCCGCGGGCGGCACAATTGCGTTCACACAGCCTGGTGGTGCCGGCACGGCTTACACCGCCTCATACGATGGTGTCGCGATTTCCGGTATTGCCATTCATGGAGCTGGTCCGCAGTCGTTGAGTCTTGACTTTGGCCAAGGCCGCACAGTTGCAATCGAATTCGGGGCTGGACTTGCCGCGAATGGTCTTGCCGCTCAGAATCTGACGTTTACCGTAACCGGTACAGCAGCACAGATTCAGACCGGCGCAAACGAAGGAGACTATCTGGAAATATCCATCAGCAGCATGACGTCCTCAGATCTTTCTGTTTCAGCTAGCTCAATCGCCACACGTGGTGATGCTGAGTCCGCAGTGTCTGAAGTCAACGCTGCCATTAACTCCGTATCCACTCAGCGCGCCAGCCTTGGTGCTCTGCAGAACAGACTCGAGCACAAGATAAGCAACCTCGACACGTCTGCCGAAAACCTGCAGGCCGCCGAAAGCCGTATCAGAGACCTCGATATGGCCAAGGAAATGACCACATTCACCCAGAACAGCATACTGGTACAGGCTGCGACAGCGATGTTGGCTCAGGCCAATGCCGCACCGCAGAACGTGCTCTCGCTGCTCGGGTAAACAGCGCCACACAGGGCCCAAAGGCTCTCAGTCTAAAAAAAGAAACTGCCGGCTCGAATTCGGGTCGGCTGTTTCTTTTTGCTTTTTCTATTTGGCTGTTTCTATCTGTTATTTCAAGCGCATACGAGAAATCCCATGTTATGTGATGATAATATTCCCTTTGGGTGACAGCAGCTCAAATGCACTGATCATTGCCAAAGCAATAGCGCTTGCCTGTGCCCTATGGGCATACCCCGAAGGGTTATCGCTTCGCTCACTACAAGTGGACTGAATGACATATGACGGTGCGTGATGGCAGCCCCTTTTGTCACTCTGGTGAAGAGTCTCAGATATGCTGCCGTGAGCCGTTATCATGGGATTCTTCGCTTCGCTCAGAATGACATCTGCAAATGCGAGCTGGCAGCTTATTCAGTCACTCTGAACGCAGTGAAGAGTCTCAGATATGCTGCCGTCAGCCGTTGTCATGGGATGCTTCGCTAACGCTCAGCATAACATCAGCAAATGCGAGCTGGCAGCTTATTCAGTCACTCTGAACGCAGTGAAGAGTCTCATCTTTGTGCTTGGGTCATGAGATGCGCTTACCTGTTATCGCTGCGCTTAACATGACTTGTGCCAAAGCCGCTTAAATAGAAAAAGCCCTCACGCTTGCGCATCAAGGGCTCTATCGTGGTTATTATATGAAAAAACTACGGGGTAAAAGAAATCGCCGGCGTGTTGGCCGCCGCGCGGTTTAAATTCACCGTTTCATCCAGCAGTTCCTTGCGAAAAATCCGCATCTCCTTGGGAGCCTTGATCCCAATGCGCACCCTGTCTCCCTCAATCGCCAGCACCTCGATCACGACGTCTTGATCAAGGGTGATTCCTTCACCCGTTTTCCTCGACAACACCAGCATCCTGCTCTCCTCCTTTGTCAAGACTCTTCATGATCGCTTCATACACCGGCCAGCGAATCGGCATCGTCTTCGCGTCGATGATAATCTGTTTGCCGTAGCCGCGCACCGCATTGATGATGATGGGTGCCGCGAGATTCACCGTCATCTCTTCGATCTTTTCGGGAATAACGACCACATTCATCACCAGCAAATCATTCTGGCTTTCCACAAGCAGCTCTTCCAGCTCGTTTTCACGAATATCGATATAATAATCGTCCATGATCTCAAAAGAGAGTATCACGGGCAGCGCGATGTATTTGTTTTCGGTAGATTGAAGCCAATAGATGGGCTTGGTCTGCGGCACCTCCAGTATAATGAAGTGATGCAGCTCTTCAAACCCCGGCAGCCCCTGCGGAAAATTGATAAGCTTTGAATCCTTTGTATCAAAAGAACCAAAACGCTCGGTATCGATGAGCATAAACCCGCCCCCTTCTTTCCGGCAGCGCTTACTTCAAAAAGTTGATAAGCGAAGCCTGTACCAGATTCTGTCCTATTTGAAGTGCCGCCATATAAACAAATTCGGCCATTTTGTAGTTCATGATGGCCTCGGCCTGATCGACATCTTCAATGTTGGATTGTATCGCCTTATACATCAGCACATCATCCTCAAACCGGTTCTGTATCAGCTCCAAGCGGTTGGTTCTCCCGCCGACGCTGGCATCCACCGACATCACACGCGTCTGGCAGTCCTGCAGCTTTTCGATATACTGCGATATTTCATCGGCCGACGCATCGTTTTTAAGCGCATTGTAAAAATCATTCAGAACGGAATACACATTGTTGTCACCCATGCCGAAAAGCTGCGTACCCGTGGTGGATATCGCCATCGTCACATCAAAGCCGATTTCATATTCGATCGACGCGGCATCCTCAGCCAACAGCGCAGGGTTTAAAGCATCTGTCAGGTCATATCCATTATACAAAATGCCGCCTGTGCCGTCTACCACAAAAGGCGGCGATGTCACATTATATCCGCCGAAAATGTATTTATCGCCCGACTTTGCGTTGCCGATGGTGATTACATGATCGCGCAGCTGCCCGATCTCTTCGGCCGTTGCCGATTTATCCGAGGTTGACAAAAAATCATTGCTCATGTAAACAGCCTTTTCATAAGCCGTTTTGATGATTTCATTCAATTCCAAAACAGATGATTCCGTTTGCTCAAGCCATGTCAATGCCTTGTCAACATTTGTTTTGTACTGCTCGCTCTTATACAGCTTCACGCGGGTCTGCATGCTCGATATCACGCCGATGGGATCGTCCGACGGCCGCGTAATCCGTTTGCCGCTTGCCATTTGAATTTGCAGCTTATTCATGCTCGACAGATTGGTATTGAGGTTTTTCAGATAACCCTTGAACATCATGCCGCTTGTCACACGCATAATTTGCCTCCTAACTGCTAACGGCCGACAAGGCCAGTCCTGTTGATCAGCACATCGAGCGCCTCGTCAAGCGCTGTTAAAACGCGTGATGCGGCTGCATAAGCGTGCTGGTATGTAATCATCTGTACCATTTCTTCATCCAGCGATACGCCGGATACCGACTGACGGCGCTCTTCCAGATTATCCACAATGGTCCGCTGGCTGAACATCATTTTTTGGCTTGTCGAGCTGTCAATCGCAATCTCCACAATCGTGCTCTTCAAATAGTTCTCAAAATTACCCACACCCGGTATATCCAGCCTGGTTGACAGCGCCGAGAGCGCCAACGCATTGACGTTGTTGCCTTTTTGCGGGTTGTCCGCACCAGGATCAATAAACACGCCTGATGCCGCGATATAATTCACATTTTCGAGAATCTGCGCCGAGAGCGCCAGCGTTCCGGCTGTGATATCGCCATAGCCGCCTGCCGGCACATCAAAAAAGTTGATGCCCGTCTGAGAAGGCTCGGAGCCAAAGGGCATCGAATAACCGCCGCTGTGCACATCATTGAAAGCCTCAGCCATATATCTAGCCAAGGTATTGATATTTTGCAGCACATACGGGATACCGATTTCACCCGGCGCATTGCCGTCTCTTAATACTTTATAGGCATACAGTTGACCATCGCTGTAGCTAAATGGCGTTGTTGTACCCGCATAATAGATTTCATAAAAATCCGGTGTGCCGGAAACCACACCCGTCAGCACCGGCTGTACATCCAGCAGCGTGACGGTGGTATGATTGATCAGCTCCGCGCCTTCGCAGCTGACAACCAAATGACCGCTTGCGTTTTCTTCGTAAGTGATGCCAATCAGCCCAGAGAGCTGATCGAGCAGTACGTTGCGTTTATCGCGCAGATCATTGGCCTTTTGTCCCGACAGCTCGTATGCAAAAATCTGCTTGTTGTAATTCGAAATATTGGTAAGCAGATCGTTGATGTCCTGCACCGTGACCTTCATCGATTCGTTGTATGTGCTTTGAAGATCGGTCAGCGAAGAATAATAATGCCTGAACGTATCGATCATCTTCAGCGCATTTTGCTGCACATTGGTGCGAATCTCCTGATTGACAGGATCCATCGATAACTCGCTGATGCTGTTGAAAAAATCCTTCATGGACGCCGAAATGCTGCTGTTTGAAAGCTCGTCCAATATGGTTTCAATGTAGTACAGCTCTTCCGCGCGCGTGCTCCAGTAGCCGAGCGAAGCATTTTCCTTGCGATACTGGCGGTCGATAAAATCACTGCGTATCTGATCGATCACGCACGTTTCCACACCGCCGCCGATGGTTGCCCGTTTGTCAACAGCGATATGAGATGGTGCCAGACTCGGGTCAACCGCCTGCTGCAGTATGCGCTGACGCGTATAACCCACTGTGTTGGCGTTGGCAATATTGTGCCCGGTTAAAGTGAGCGAGCGCTGACTGATTGCCAGCGCTGATTTTGCGATTTCGAGACCAAAAAACATACTCGCCATTATCTACATCCTTTAGACCATCTGGTCTACCAGCAGGTTTCCGCTTTCCTGCCGCTCGTGCATTGAGCCCGAATGCGAATAAATACCAAGCTTATTGTTCAAATGCCCCGTCAATAGGTTGACACAAAAGGCGGAGTACGCAAGGTGAGTATCAATCAGCCCTCTGTTGACAATATTTCTGCCGGAAAGCTCGGACAACACTTCTTCAAGCTCTTTTTTGATATGAACAAAGTCTTCCTTTATATTGGCATCAAGAAAATTCAGTATATGCTCAAGCCGAAGCGTTTCCTTTGGCATGCGGCACAGCGCCGCAATCTTGCCGATAAGGCTCTCGCGCTCAGCCTCTTGCTGCTTTATTTTTTTGAGCACAATCCACTCTTTGGCGACGATGCGCTCAAGCGCCTCCACATCATTATTGATCAGGCATTCTTTTTTCTCGCCGGCCAGCGCCAGCATGGTGCTGTATTCTTTTGTTTCCTGCTTCAAAACTGTTTGAAGCGCACTTATCAGCCGGTCCACAAATATGCCCCCTTTCTCAAATAACAGGTACTATTGGTCGCCCAATATCTTTTGCGCAACTTTTATCCCCGGTACCGAATAGGTATTGTTTCTGATCTGCTCCACAACGTCATTGATATGTGCGGCTTGCTCGTTTGAGCGCACTTCCATCATATCCATGGCTTCCTTCAGTACTGAGGAAAACATTTTTGCACCGTCTGTCAATTCGGCTTTGTCCGTGCCGGACGCGGCCGCTATTGGCTTGTTTTCCTTGATATGCACGTACTGCTTGAACAAATCCTTCGGGGGTATCGAATCAATCCTCACCGCTCATCACCTCAAATCTATCTGTCGGAAAAATCAATATGCATCTTGCCCATGCCCTTTGATGCTTCTCTTCTTTTCTTTTCTTCGGGCGATACATACGCCCCGCGAAGATCGTGCTCTAACCTTCTCGCACAGTCTTTGCAAAAACGGCCCGTCGATATCGAACGGCTGCACTCTTCGCAGAGCAGCAAACCGTTATTCTCGTCGATTGTCAGGCGCCCTTCTTTTAAGTATGCCAGTATCACTTTCTCTGAAACGCCCGTCTCCTGCGCAATCTCCACCACATTGGCTTGGGGATTCTCATAAATATAGTCGCGAACCTTTTCAAAGTCTTTTTCATTCTTTTCTATACAGTCAGGACAAACAACCGGTCCGAATGAATAAAACAGCTTGTTGCATTGTTTGCACTGTCTGACCTGTGAACCCATACGATGCCTCCCCTTCTCTAGCGCAGATTGTTGGCGTTTGATGCCATATCATCCCAAATACTCGCGGCCCTTCCCGCAAGAGAAAACGCCCTTTGCGCACGTACCAGCCTGGAAAACTCCACTGCGAGATCAACATTCGAGCCCTCCAGAACGCCTTGCTTCACACGAGCCTGAGAAGGTCTGGCTGCACCGGACACCTCTGTTTCAATATAACATCCATCGCCCTGCGACAGCAAGCCGCCTTTGTTGGGAAAATCGACGATGCGCAGGGCAGCGATGACGGTTCCGTCCAAATCAGCGATGACGCCTGCCGCGCTGACGGTGACCTGTGTGGTTTCATCGGGCAGCCTGATGCGGCTGTTGTTCTCATCCATCACATAGTACCCCTCCGCCGTCACCAGATAGCGTCCGTCCGCTTCGTTCGATAGGCCAAAACTGCCGTTGCGTGTATACATGGCTGCGCCGTAGCTGTCTGTGACAGAAAAGTAGCCGCTGCCTTCCAAGTACAAATCAAGCGAGTTGCCTGTATGAACGGGGTTGCCCATCGCGTGATTTCGCGTTGTCGCCGCAATCAGCACGCCTGTCCCCTGCTGCAAATTGGCTGTACTCGACGTATCAGCCGGATTGATCATCTGCGTATACAATGCATCCTTAAAGTCGATACGCTGACCTTTAAATCCCGTCGTATTCACATTGGCCAGATTGTGAGCGATTGTGCTGACACGCTCCTGCTGCATTTTAAGACCAAGACCTGCCGCATATAAAGCTTGCATAATGCTACCCGACTACCCTTCCCACTTCATTCACTGTTTTGCTGAGCGATTCGTCTACCATTCTTAAAACCCGTTGATTGAGCTCGTATGAGCGGTTGATTTCCACCATGCTGATGAGTTCGTCCGCCATGTTGACATTGGAGGTTTCAAGAAAACCTTGTTTGACCGTCACATTCTGCGCCTGCCTTGTCGGCTGGCCGGTGAAGTTAAGATAAAGATTATCGCCTGCTTTGCGCAGACCGGATAAATCATCAAACGTCACAATGTTAAGCCTGCCCCTATACTGATCGCCCACGGTGATGTTGCCTTGTGCATCAACGGCAAAATCGTCTGCGCCTATATAGATGTTCCCGTTCATACCGGAAACGTAATGCCCGTCGCTGGTTACCAGATAACCATCCAGCCCCACTGAAAAGCTGCCATCGCGTGTGTATCTTTGTCCCTGCGGTGTCTGAATCACAAAAAATCCATCGCCCTGCAGCGCCATATCCGATAGCCGCCCCGTCTCCTCAAAGCCGCCTTGAGAAAACGATGTGACGATGTAATCCACATGAATCCCTGTGTTCTGCGGGCCCACAATGTTTGAGGTGCGCAGAATATACGGATCCTTGACATCCTGTATCATTAAATCGGCAAAGGAGCGGGAAACCACCGTATCCTTTTTATAGCCTGTTGTATCAATGTTGGTGATGTTGTTCGTTAAAACATTCATCTTAGCCCGTTGTGCCAGCATGCCTGTGCCGGCGATATAAAAACTTCTGAGCATTTAATCACCTCATATACCTTATCGGCAAAACAGGCTTGTCACTTTAGGCTTTATTTGATTCCAAACGCTTATTTGCGTATGAATTATTCGGCTTTTCTGATCTTCATCGCCAGTGAAACTTCTCTGACGGATATGCCAAGCTGCTGCGCAATTTGACCGGGGTCAAGCCCTCTTGATCTTAGTTCGGCGACCTTATCGGGCAGCCTCATGTGCAGCTTTTGTACAATCGGCTTGATGCTCTGTGGCATATGGCTTATGTCTGTTTGAACGTCCATGTCAGGCACGGCAGAAACCGCCGCCGTTGCCGTGTCTGGCTGCTCTTGATGTGCATCCGGCGTGTCTTGTGGGGTATCCGGCGCTTTGATGGCGGCCGCAGCCATGTATGCCGCTTTAACGACGGTGCTCGCGCGGGGTACTGCCGAAGCCGAAATGACTTGGTCGCTTGGCTTATCATCATTCACAGGCTCTAAAGCCGCATGACTTTGAAGCGTTTTTATCTCCTCGCAGAGCCGCTTCGCCTCCTCCAGCATCGTGGTTGTTTTTAACGTCATCTGCTCGTTTTCAGCACGCGCTTCTTCCACGTATTCCTCAAAACCGGCCAGCAAGTCCTCAATGTTTTGATATAGGTTAAACAGCCTTTGTTCCTTTTCGTAATGGCCGCTTTGCTCTTTTTTCTGCTTGCGCGGACGGATCAGTCTGCTCACCAGCCATATGGCGGTACACAGCAGCAAAAACACATACGTGGCAAATGCATATTCCATAACACCCATATCAAACCTCTTTCTTACCCACGGGCCCGCGCGGCTTCATAAACGCCCGCAAACTGCAGCTTTGTTCTCAGCTTCATCACTGCTTTGGAATGTATCTGCGACACACGTGATTCCGAAACGCCCAAAACAGCGGCAACTTCCTTTAATGTCATTTCCTCATAGTAATAAAGCGTAACAACCAGTCTCTCTTTTTCGGGAAGATTTTCGATGATATCGCCAAGCATTTTGACCATCTCACGGCTTTCCACCTCTTCCTCGATTGACGCGCTCTGGCTCTGTATGCTCAGCTCCCAAACATTATCGCTTTGCACCAGCTCTTCAAAATGAATGATGTTGAACATCTGCGATTTGCCGAGCGTGCTGTGCAGATCGTCTTCTTCCATGTTCAGATAATCCGCCACCTCTTTATCGGTCGGTTCGCGGCTGTATTGATTTTCAAGATCATAATAAGCCTGACTGATCGCTTTGATCTTTCTGCGAAGGCTGGACGGCGCCCAATCCTGCTTGCGGATATTGTCGATGATCTCGCCCCGAATGCGCATGGCGGCATAATACTCAAATTTGACATCACGATTGATATCAAACTTCTCGATCGCATCCATCAAACCCAGTATCCCGCAGCTTAGCATGTCATCATAATTGCTGTATGCTTTGTACGTGGGCATCAAACGCAGCACAATGCTCTTGACCTGGGGCAGGTAATGCAGCACCAGCTCGTTCTTTTGCTCCAGCGTTCTTTCGCTGGCGTATTTTTGCCATAGTTGCTCTATGTGCGCATCTGTGCTCATCGCATCACTTCCCCGACTTGCCTTTTTTACGGGCTGTTATCTGCTGTCGCATGATATAGCGCCCCAGATAATTTCGATCGCTCTCGGAAATGTTCACATAAATCAGCACCATCTTCTGAGGCTCGTTTTTATTAAACGGCTGCTCACAGCGCAGCACTTCCGATTCGAACACCCTTTTTTCGGTATCTGTCATCTTAATCTCGGCACATACCTTTGTCCCTTTGGGAATGCTCTCAAAGCAAGTGAGCAAAATGCCGTGCTCAGATATATCCACCGTTTTCGCTTTGTATTTTTTCTGCTCCTCATCATCAAGTCGCCAAATCAAAACAGGAAGCACGATGGGCAGTCTGTAGCTTTGGCGTCTTTGCGATCTCTTGATATCCGATATGACTTCGAGCATGCAAAGCTTGAGCGTGCCTTTATCAAACCGACTGCGCATTCGCGCATCAAACTCGAAAATGCCCGATTCACGGTAAAACCGAATATTGATTATATCCTCTTGTGTCAAAGGAACCAAGACGCCTTTTTCTGTGGGATACAGCACTGAAAACGCATCATCCTCGTGCATATCCTGCAGCTTTGTCTTGTAGGTTTTGCCGTCAATATTCAGTTCCATTATCTCGCCTATCCTGACGATTTCCTCCAACCGCATGACAATTACCTCACAACAGTCATTTTTCGGCAGCGTCGCTTTTGTTGATGAACCGATCGAGAAACACAGCCAGCCCCAGTCTCTTGCGCTCCACCGGCGGCGCATTTATAAACCTTTGCACGATCTGATTCAAATGCATTGAAGCGGCACATTTGGGATGCCCGACGAGTATCGGAACCTGCTTTTTAACCGCATACAGCATGTTGACATCGCGCGCAATCACGCCGAGCTTGCGCATTTTGATGCTTGTGTTTTTCTCAACAATTTGCACGAGTCCATCCATCACCGACTCTGCCTCGCGCACATCCCCCGCCTTGTTTAAAACCAAGCTCACGTTGGGGCTCTCGCCCTTCTCGTGCACCATTTTAAGCAGTGCATAGGCATCCACCACCGACGTGGGTTCGGGCGTGGTCACCAATATCGTCTCATGGCTTGCACGTATCAGCCGCAGCGCATTGTCCGAAAAGCCCGCACCCGTATCAAATATGATGGTATCACAGGCATTCTCCAGTTCCAGAAGGCTGTCCACCATACGCATCAGCTGATCCGAATTAAGCTGTGTTAATTCATATACACCGGATCCGCCCGATATAAACTGAACACCTTCAAGCCCCACCTCGATAATATCGCGAATTTCCTTACGCTTTTCGATCACATCCATCAGATCGTACTGCGTGCGCACGCCGAGCATCACATCAATATTGGAAAAGCCAAAATCCGTATCGATGATCAGCGCACGGTTGCCGCGCCTTGCGAGCGCAATGCCAAGATTAAGCGCGAGGCTTGATTTGCCCACACCGCCTTTGCCGCTTGTGATCGTGACGATTTTTGTCTTCCTTTTTTGCAGGTTCATCTGCCTGCGCAAACTTTCGGCCTGATCCATCATAGCGCAACCTCGCGGTTTCCGATGATATTGTCGGCCAGCTTCTCCATATCCGCCTGGCTGATATCATCCGGCACATTCTGTCCCATCGTGACATATGACAGCGGTTTTTTGGCACAATCGGCGATATTTAAGATATTGCCCCACGCACCCACCTCGTCCAGCTTTGTGACAATGATTTTGTAGCTCGGTATAAACGCAAAGCTGCGCACGATCTCCTTGCATACGCGGCTGCCCGTCACAACGCTGATGACAAGATACACTTCATCCACATTGGCGGCTTCGATATAGTCTTCAAGCTCTTTTCTGTAAGCCGCATCACCGATGCTTTTGCCGGCTGTGTCGATCATGATCACATCCCTATCCGATAGCGCCTCCACAGCAAGCTTGAGCTCTCTTGCGTTATAGGCCGTTTTAAGCGGTATATCCATGATGTCCGAATAAATACGCATGTGCTCCATCGCGCCCACGCGGTATGTATCCATATTGATCAGCCCCACCTTTTGGTTCTGATCAAGCGCCAGCCTTCCCGCCAGCTTGACAAGCGTGGTCGTCTTGCCCGCACCTGTCGGCCCTGCGAAAAGCAGCACCGTCTGTTCAAACCGTTTGAGCTTGATGGGTACCGGCTCACCCAGCCTGTCCATCACGATCTGCTGTGCCACAGCACCCAGTTCCAAATCCTTTTTGCTGCGAACGCCATGCGTCAGCGATGCAAGCTCGTGCGCCAGCTCTTCGCACACATCCCGGTCAATAAACACATTGTACAGCTCGCGTATCTCAGGAGGCAGCGCCAGCGCGTTATCGCGCGTGGTTACCCGCATCCGGTTGTTGATATCCGATACGATATTTTTGAGCGATTCGATCTGCTCTTTTAGCGGCTCGATCTGATCGCCATTTTGCTCGGCCTGCTTTGTGACCACAGGCTCGGGATCGGGCTTGGGCACAGGCTGCAGCGCCTTTTTTGGCTCATAAGCCGCCACCACCTCCACGCTCTTTTTAAGAAAGCCGACGATACCCTTGCCGCGCACATGCTTACTGTCGAGTATCACGGCGTCCGGCCCGAAATCCTTGCGTATTTTTTTGATTGCTTCTTGCATGTCAGGCGCAACAAACCTCTTGACAAACACCTAGAAACTCACCGTCCAGTCTGAATAGATTTCCACGTTCTGCTCAAGTTCGCTGTACGAGAGTACAACGAGCTCCGGATAAACTTGTGCAGAAAGGTTTTTGATATGCTTGCGTATCTGCGGTGATGTGATCACCATCGGTGCAACACCCAAGCTTAAAAAGTGATCCACCGCATTTTTCAGATTGATCAGCACCTGCTGTATCTGCGAGGGCTCCAGCGCCAGTGCCGCGCCCTTGTCTGTCTGCCGAATGCTGCCCGAAATCGCCTTCTCCACATCAGGATCGAGCGTAATCACGCGCGCTTTGCCATCGGGTATAAAGCTGCGTGTGATGGCGCGCTTGAGCTTTTGGCGCACGTACTCGGTCAAAAGCTCCGTATCACGGGTGATGTTTCCATAATCGCCCAGTATCTCAAGAATCGAGCCGATATCGCGTATCGAGACGCCCTCGCGCAGCAGATTGGCCAGCACCTTTTGCACCTCGCCGATCGTAAACATTTTGGGCACCACTTCGTCCACCAGCGCGGGCTGCTGCTTCTTTAAGTTGTCGATGATCGTCTGCACCTGCTGCCGTCCCAACAGCTCGTCCGCGTGCCGCTTGATCACTTCCATCAAGTGTGTGGATATCACTGAGGGCACATCGATGGTGGTGTAGCCTTTCATCTCTGCCTTTTCCCTGTCCTTTTCCTCTATCCAAAGCGCCGGCAGCCCAAATGTGGGCTCCACCGTTTCGATACCGTCAACGGGCTCGTCCACCTCTTCGGGCTTAAGCGCCAGATACCGCCCCAGCATCACATCGCCCCGTGCAACGTCGAGGCCTCTGATTTTGATGACATATTCCTTTGTGCCAAGCTGTATGTTGTCGCGCAGCCGCACGATTGGCACGATGATGCCCAATTCCAGCGCGCACTGACGGCGTATCATCACCACGCGGTCGAGCAGATCTCCTCCTTGCGAGGCGTCCACAAGCGATATCAGGCCGTAGCCGAATTCCATCTCAATCAAATCCACATGCAGCAGCGATGTCACACTCTCCGGCTTGCGTTTTTCCGCGGCGCTCGATTCGGCCTCGGTTATCTGCTCGGCCTGCTCCAGCTGCGATTCGCGCCTTTTGCGTACATAACCCATGATTGCCAGCGCTGCCGCCACGGGCAGTATCGCGACTGTGGGCAGACCGGGGATAAAGCCGATCAGCGCCAGCATACCGCCGAGAATATAGAATATAAACGGCTGACTGAAAAGCTGCTTGGATACGTCCTGCCCGAAGCTTTTCTTGGTGGCCGATCGCGTCACGATGATACCGGTGGCGGTGGAGACGAGCAGCGCGGGTATCTGGCTGCACAGCCCGTCTCCTACCGTTGCGAGTGTGTAAACCTGCACCACCTGATCAAATTGCATCGTCGCGGGGCCTGTTAGACCGATGATAATGCCGCCAACAATGTTGATGATGGTGATGATGATGCCCACAATGGCATCGCCCTTGACGAATTTGGACGCACCGTCCATCGCGCCGTAAAAATCGCTGTATATCCTGTCTGCGTTCACGCGCCTGCTCCTCATTGATTATTCCGGAGCTTAGATCCGCGTCAATCGCCATCTGTTTGCCCGGCATCGCATCCAGCGTGAATCGGGCCGAAACCTCAGCGACGCGCTCCGCGCCCTTGGTGATAACCACAAACTGCACGACCACGATGATCAGAAATATCACGAAACCCACAACAAGATTGCTGCCCACAACAAAGCTGCCGAAGGTTTTGATGACATTGCCCGCGTTGCCCGCGTTGCTGAGTATCAGCCGCGTCGAAGAAATATTGAGCGCCAGCCGCAGCAGCGTTACAATCAGCAGCATCGTCGGATACGTTGAGAATTCCAACGTGGTTTTTGTATAAAGCGTAATCAGGAGTATCAGCAGCGACATCGTGATATTGGCAATCAAAAAGAAATCCATTAAGCCCTCTGAAAGCGGCAAAATGATGATCATGATGATGACCAGCAGCAGCACAGCCACGAAAATATCCGTGAGTTTCACGTGCGCCCTCCCTTGTGTTTCATGCGGTATACATATGCCAATACTTCGGCCACCGCTTTATACATATCCTCCGGCACCTCATCGCCCACCTCACAGAAGAAGTACAGCGATTGTGCCAGCGGTTTATTCTCAACAATCTCTATCGATTGTGTTTTGGCTTCCTCTTTGATGCGCTGCGCCAGAAAGTCCTTGCCTTTGGCCACCACCAGCGGGGCCGTGTGCTTGGCTTCCTTGTATGCCAGCGCCACCGCGTAATGCGTCGGGTTTGTGATCACGACATCCGCGTCTTTGACCGCCTGCACCATACGCATACGGCTCATCTGACGCTGCTTCTGGGCAATTTTGCTCTTTATCTGCGGGTTGCCCTCGGTCAGCTTATATTCGTCCTTGACCTCCTGCTTGGTCATCATCAGGTCTTTGTTGTGCTTCCAGCGCTGAAACGCATAGTCGAACGGCGCGAATATCGCCAGCGCAATTCCAAGACTGAAGGCCACGGAAATCAGCGTACCGGTGAAGCTGGTCACCGCGTATTCCACGCTTTGCGGCATCAGCATCGCAAATTGGGGCATATACCGCTCGTATTCGCCGTAGGCCACCACCGCCAATATCGTGATCTTGATGATGGATTTGGCGAGATCGAGCAGCGTTCTGATCGAAAAGATCCGCTTGATGCCCGCGATGATGCTGATACGCTCAAGCTTAGGCGCAAGCGTCTTGGTGGTGAACAAAAACCCCACCTGTATCACATTGAACAGCACCCCGCCCACAAACGCCGCCAGCAGCAGCGGCGCGATGATCTGCAAAAACATCCATGTCGCGTCAGTCGCAAACCCCATCGTTGCCGCGATGGTAAAATCATCAGGCGCTCTCACGGTAAAAAAGTGAATCAGCAGCCCTTTGATATTGCCCACCATACCGGCCCCGAATATCGCAAGCACTCCGAACATCAGCATCAGCGACAGCGCGGTGATCACTTCGACGCTTTTGAATACTTGGCCCTTTTCCCTTGCCTCGCGTCGTTTTCGCGGCGTGGCTTTCTCTGTCTTTTCTCCGGACTGCTGCTGCGGGCTCATGGCATCAGCCCCGCCATCATCTTGTCTATCGACACGAACATCTGATTAAACAGCGTATCCGTAAAGAACACAAAAACGGGCAAAATCAGCAGCAGCATCAGAAAGCCAATGGCGATCTTGATCGGTATGCCGACAACAAACACATTCATTTGCGGTATCGCTCTGACCAAAACCCCCATCGCCACTTCTCCGAGCAGCCCCGAGGCAATCAGCGGCATCGCCACATTCACTGCCAGCAGAAACGCAAGCGCGAACACCTCAAGCGCCACCAGTCCGATAACCGGATTGAGCGACACCCCGCCAACGGGTATATGCCCGAAAGTGGAAGTGATGATGTGTATCAGCCGCAAATGGCCGTTGACACCAAAGAACGTAATCAGCATCACCGCGTTTAGCAGATTGCCCGTTACAGGTACGCTGATGTTGCTTTGCACATCGAACACATTCACCATACCAAAGCCCATCTGCATGTCCATCACCTGGCCAGCGGTCTGTACCAGTGAAAAGAACAGCGTTGTGACAAACCCCAGCACCATCCCGAAAAGCAGCTCCATGATGCAAAGCAGTATAAACCCCGCTGCGTTGCCGTACAACACACTGCCGCCGGGATTCGCCGCAAACGTGATGTATGTGATCAGCAGGCACAACGCGATTTTGAGCATATTGGGTATATTCCGCCTGCCGAATATCGGCGACGAAATCAACAGCCCGCTGATTCGCAGAAACATCAGTATAAAATAATCAACGTTCGCGGCAACACTGCCCAGAATCTCATCCATGATCACATACGGTTATCTGAGCATCGTATCCACATACCCAAACATTCGCCCCGCAAATTCTGTGAGATTCGTCAGCATCATGCCTCCAAAAATCAATATCACTATCAGTATCGCGACAATTTTGGGCACAAAGGCCAGCGTCTGCTCATTGATTTGCGTTGTGGCTTGGAAGATGGATATAATCACACCCACCACCATCGCAACAATCAGTATCGGTGCGGCCACTGTGATGATCGTCGTGATGGCATCCTGCATCACTGTAATCACTTCTGTTTGGCTCAATTTTTCATGGCCTCCTCAAATAATCTGTGTGTGCTGTCTTCTATCCAAAGCTGTTGATCAGCGTTCGCACCGCAAGCGACCATCCATCCACCAGCACAAACAGCAGCACCTTAAACGGCAGCGATATCACGATTGGCGGCAGCATCATCATGCCCATCGACATCAAAGCGCTTGCCACGATCATGTCGAGCACGATAAACGGTATATACAGCAAAAAGCCTATCTGAAACCCGCGTTTGATTTCGCTGGTGATGAATGCGGGTATCAGTGCCGTGTTGGATACATCGGCCGGGTTTTGAACTTCACTGTCGCTTGGCGATATCGACACAAAATAATCAAGATCGCTCTTATATGTCTGGCGGAACATAAAGTCGCGTATCGGCTCCATCGCACGCTCAAGCGCCTGGTCCGTGTCAATCTGCTCGGCCACATACGGCTGGTAAGCGTTCACATTGATGTCTTCAATAACCGGCGACATCACAAAAAAGGTGATAAACAGCGACAAACCAATCAGCACCTGATTGGGCGGCATTTGCTGCAGCCCCAGCCCGTTGCGGATCAGCGAAAGCACGATCACGATGCGCGGGAAGCAAGTGAGCATGATCAGTACAGACGGCAGCACCGACAACACTGTCAGCAGCAGCAGAATGTCTATCGTCTCGGCTCTGCTGCCCAGCAGGCCGCCTAGCACACCGTTCTCCGATGCCTCATCGCTCTGCGCCGCGCAGCCGCTCAGCATCAAAATCAGCATCAGCCCTAAGGAAATTACGAGTACAGCCTTTTTGATTGGGCGGTGCGGCTTCTTCTTCACCGGCTGCGGCAGAGTGATACTTCTCATCGCTCGCCCTCTCTTTTGCCTGCCTTGTTTTTGCGCTGCTGTATCGCGCGGCTGATCTGATCGATATAATCATCGTCAACGGTGGTTGTGTTATCCGGCGGTGTGGGCTGCTCGCTCGCGCGCTTGGCCGTCTCACGCGCCTTGCGCAGATTCTCGGGCGCATTCTTGGCGTTTGCCAGAAAGTCCGAAAACTTGCCAAACAGATTCTTAGCGGCAGGCTGATCGGCGTCTTGCTTTTCAAGCGTCAGCTCATCCGGCGCTATTTCACCAAGCGTGTGGATCGATTGATTGGTGACACCAATAAAAAAGCATCTGCCGCCCACTTTTGTGAGAAACAGCGCTTTGTCTTTGGCCAGCCCGACGCGATCGATCACCTGTATATGTCTGCTCTTAAGAGACCGGCCTGCTTTGCCGGACAGAAATTTCGTCGTAAAATAGGCCCCGACCATCACGACAACCATAATGACAATGATGAAAAGTGTGGACCAGCTATTGTTTTCCCCCATCTAAAACCCCTCTCAGTCTACACTTTATATACCCTTTATGGTTTGTGTGAAACAGGATATCTTGATAGCCATATCATGACAATGCTAAGCGGCTGAGGGATCACCGTTGCTTGGTTGTTTTCAAGACGCAAAAAAGAGCTGCGCCTTGGCACAGCCCTCAGGCTGTTAAAAAATTATTGAATAAAAATATGTGGGCAAGTCGGGCTATGCCCGGGCAGCCCACACCTTGCGGTTTTGCGCCGTTTCGAGCGAAGCGAGGAACAAGGCAGAGCGAACAAAACCGGTGAACTGGCGGAAAACCGAAGGTTTTTCGACAAGCAGAGAGCTGCGCCTTGGCACAGCCCTTTTCAATGCATTTGATACTGGCGCAGCACCTACAGCTGCATGCGCATCACTTCGTTATATGCCTCCACCACCTTGTTCCTCACCTGTATGGCTAGGCTCAGCGCAAGCTCAGCTTTCTGCGCTTCAATCATCGGCGTATGTAAATCGTCCGTGTCACCCGTTAATAGCGACACATTCTGCTGCTGTGCACTGCTTTCGGTATCCTTGGCATTGTTGATGGCATCGGTCAATATATTGGTGAAACTGCTCTCACCGCTTGATACACCCGCTGCGGTATTGTTTATCTTGGGTACGATGCTGCTGACATTGCTAATCTGCATGCCTATCCCTCCTCATTCAAGCCGGATTAACGGCCAATCTCCAGCGCTTTCATCGCCATGCTTTTTGTGGCGTTGAGCACTGTCACATTCGCTTCAAATGAGCGTGTCGCCGACATCAGGTCGATGATTTCCTCCACCTCGTCCACATTGGGCATTGCCACGTAGCCCATTTCGTTTGCATCCGGATGGCTTGGATCATACTTGTATTCAAAATCCGATGCATCCTCCACGATCTGCGAAACCACGACGCCGCTGCCTGTCGCATTGCCAAGCACCGAAGCAAACGCCGTGGGTTTTTCGCTCATCACCACCACGCGCCTGCGATACGGCGTGCCGTTCTCCGTCCTTGTGGTTGTCGCATTCGCGATATTCTGGCTGATTACATCCATGCGCATGCGCTGTGCCGTCAGTGCGGATGCGCTGATATCAAGCGACTTTAAAAACGCCATAAACCTTAGCCTCCCTCTTTGATAGCTGCGTTGAGCTTTCGAAACTCGCTGGAAAGCTGCTGCACCAGCGCGTTGTAGTATATCGTGTTTTTGGCAAGCTCGGCATTCTGCGCATCAATGTTCACATTGTTGCCGTCCATGCGGTATGTGGTGCCCCTATCCTGCTGCACCAGCGCGCGCATATCGCTGCCCGAAAAATCCATGTGCTTGACGCGCGTTTTTTTTGCAGAAAACCCGCTGCCCAGAGCGGCTTTGAAAGCCGATTCAAATGAGACTGTTGAGGCCTTGAAGCCGGGTGTATCCACATTCGCAATGTTATTGGATATCACTTGATTTTTCAGCCACGATGCGTCAAGCCCTTTATGCAATACATTGATATTGTTAAACAACGCTTGCGCCTCCCTTACATTCCAGCGTATTGCTCATAATAACGCAAAACCTTGCTGACATAGCCGCGCACACCCGCAGAAATTCTCTCATACTGATCAGCGTCGTTCGCATCGGTAATGCCGTATTTTGCAACCCTGCTCGGCCCTGTGTTGTAGGCCGCAAGTGCCAGCCGCAAATCACCAAAACGATTGAGCTGCTTCTTCAGATAAGTTGCGCCGCCCATCACATTCTGGTACACATCAAAAGAATCCGTCACGCCCAGCTCTCTTGCCGTTCCCGGCATCAGCTGCATCAGCCCCTGTGCGCCCGAGCGCGACACCACATTGGGACGAAAAGACGATTCGGTCATAATCACGGCTCTGATCAAAGCGGGAGAAAGCCCTGTTGCTCTCGCCGCATTTTCAACAGCCGCATCGATTTCACTGCTGCCAACCACAGACGAACCCGTATACCCCGTATACAAGCCGGCATTATAAGCATCAGGCGGTGCCTGCACAGCCGTTTGCTCGGTCTGCACTTTTGACAGAATGTCCGCAAACACTGCGCTCTTTGCACTTTTTTGTTCAAGTATGGCCTCAAAGCGTTCAAGCTTTGATTGATAGATCGCTTCAATACTTCTCATCGGTTATTCTATCGGCTTATCGCTCGCGTTTCATTAGTTTTTGTTTCAGTTAACGCGCCATGGCGTTATACCACTGATAAATCTCCCTCGATATGGATGAAAGCGGCAGCTGCTTATCCACTGCGCCAATGCTATGCGCAACGCTCGGCATGCCATAGACAACAGATGTCTTCTGATCCTGTCCGATTGTCGCTGCGCCGTTTTGTTTCATCGCGAGCAGCCCTTTTGCGCCGTCGCCGCCCATTCCGGTCAAAATGATGCCTAAAGCATTGATACCCCTTAATTTGGACACTGAATCAAACAAGTAATCGACTGACGGGCAATGCCCGCTGACCTTTTCACCCTCACGGCAATCCACCATCAGGCCGCCGCCGCGTTTGATCACCGACATTTGCAGGCCGCCGGGTGCAATCAGCACCGTGCCGGGCAGAACCGGATCCCGGTCTTTGGCTTCTTTGATTTCCATCTCGCATAGCGTATTGAGGCGCTCGGCATACAGGCGAGTGAACACCGGCGGCATATGCTGCACAATCACAATGCCCGGCAGATCAGCCCCAAGTCCTTTCAATATGCTCAGTGTGGCCTCTGTCCCTCCTGTGGAAGCGCCGATCGCAATCAGGCTGCTTTGATTTCTCTGAACATTTTGCGACCAATGCTCTGTTCGTTTCTTCGTGACTGCAACAGATTTACCCACCTTGGCAATGGAGGCAATCTTGATTTTGACGCAAATTTCGGAAATGAATTGACGTTTGTCCTGCTCTGTTTTCGGCGCAGGCTTGCTGATAAAATCGACAGCGCCCGCATCCAGCGCATCAAAAACGCTGCTGCTGACAGCGCTGATCACAACTACGGGCAACGGATACTGCGGCATCAGCTTTTTCAAAAATTCGATGCCGTTCATCTTGGGCATGTTGATATCAAGCGTCATCACATCGGGTGCCAGCTCAAGTATCTTGTCCCTCGCTTCATACGGATCGCCGGCCATGCCCACAACTTCTATTCCGGGATCGTGTGACAGCGCGGAAGCAATATACTCCCGCATCAGCATAGAGTCATCTACAATCAAAACCTTAACCGCGCTCGCCGGCACAACAATCACTCACCCTTCTTGTATATAGACGGCATCACGCTCTTGTAGCGAATGCTGTTCTTGTCAAGCGTTTCTGACTGACCGACAAAGAGATACCCGCCCGGCGCCGTTGCGTCATAATATTTGCTGACAAGCTCTGCTTTTGTTTTCTGGTTGAAGTATATCATGACATTACGGCAGAATATCACATGAAAATCTTTCTTGAATGGAAACTGTGATTCTATTAGATTGAACCGCCGAAACACCACCTCATTTTTTATGGCCTTTTTGATCTGCCAGCTGCCATCCTGCAATTTCTCAAAGTATGAATGCTTCCATACCTGCGGCACACTTTTGAGACACTCATCATCATATTGGCCTTTCACAGCGGCATTAAGCGCATTTTGCGAAATGTCCGTTGCCAAAACCTGCGTATTCCATCCCTGTTTCTGCTGCCCAAAATAATCAGCGATCAGCATCGCCAACGTATAGGGTTCTTGTCCCGTTGAGCACCCTGCGCTCCATATGCGCAAATCCCTGTCTTTGATACGCTTTGTGATATCAGGCAGCACCGTTGTCTTGAAATATTCAAAGTGATCCCATTCACGCATAAAGTAAGAGTAATTGGTTGTGAGTCGATTGAGTATCTGATTGAGCTGCTGACCCGTTTTGTCATTGAGCGCAACGTCCAGAAATGCTTCGTAATCACCAAAACCATTGGCAACCAAGTAATTGTTGAGCCTGCTCTCGATCAGTGTTCGCTTTTTTGTTAAATTGATTCCGTACCTTGATTGGAGGAAGTCAACCAGTCGATGAAATTGCTTATCATTAATTGCTATCATATCTCACCAAAATCTCACCAAAAAATATAGTTTTCTTTATATAAACGCAAGGGCAGAAAGCCAAACACTTTCTGCCCTATGCTTATCGAAAAACCTTTGCCAGTTCACCGGTTTTGTAACGCTTCGCCTCATTATCGCTTCGCTCGAAACGGCGCAAAACCGCAATGTGCGGGCTGCTTGGGCAAAGCCCGTATTGCCCACTTATTATTTTTATCATACTGCTAAATAAATCTGAGGGCAGAAAACAAAACGCTTTCTGCCCTAACATGATACAGTTAGTTATCAATGTTTACTCGATTTCGCTGATTTCCTTTTTCTCTTCTTCGTTGAATAGCATATCACAATCGAGCAGCAGCTTGATTTCGCCGCCAACCTTGCCGATGCCCCGTATATATTTGTTCTTAATGCCGGATTTGTGACTAGGCGGCGGAGCGATATCCTCATCGTTGATCGTCATCACATCTGCGACTCTGTCCACGATCAAGCCCAATATCAAATCTTCCGTTTCCACAATAATTACACATGTGCGGTCATCATACTCGGTTGTCGGCTTGCGGAATTTGATCCGCATGTCGATAACGGGTATGATTTTGCCGCGCAGATTGATTACACCTTTGATAAAATCAGCAACTTCAGGTATTGTTGTGATTGGCTGTATGCCGATAATCTCGGTGACATATTTGATTTCAATTCCATAAACCTCATCAGCGAGAAAAAAGGTTAAATAACGTCCGTACTGCGTATCCTCTTGCTGACTGTACATTTCGTTTTCCATGGTCGTCCTCCTTCAATGATCATTATAAAAATAAATCCACAAGCATACCGCGGATATCGTCCACCATCTGCAAAAGCTTTATGTTATCCTCTTGACCCGACAGCACCTCGCGTGCCAGCTCCTCAAGCTTTTCATTCACATTGCGTATAACAAAAAAAATCTTGTGGCGCCCTTTAGCGTCGAATAAACTTGATTTGACGCAAGCATACGCGTTGCTCGCCGCTTCGCCAAGCAATTCGCTGATCAGCTGCCGGTATTCCTGCAATACTTTCAGATCAGCGCTCTCTTTGAGCTTCTCGCCTTTCTTGAATATTTTTTCCTGCAGCTCGTTGAGATAAATCTGGTATTGCTTTTCATTCAGCATCGTCATCTGACGCGAAAAAGCCATGCCCGGGCCTTCCGGCGCATGCTTTCCCACTACCGCGTGCCTCTCGTGTGTATCCGACACAACAGGCTTGATATCGGCAATTTTCATACGCTCTTCTCCAACCTATTTGGGTCGTTGCTATTTCTTTGCGTCCACAAAATAGGCGTCTTCGCTCTGACCTGTCTTGGCATAATTGTCTATGCCCTTTTTGCTCTGGCTCACGTTTTTTATCTGCTCCCTATACCGCATAAGCTTTTCCGAGGCCAGATCGGCATTCTTTTTATCCAAGCTGAGTATATCACGAATCATATCCTGTGTCTGCTGTTTGAGTTTGTTCGTATCGGCGTTGCCAAATGCATCGAGCTGTCTTTCTTGTTTTGTCAGCGCATCAATTTTGCCGATTAACGCTTCACGGCTTTTGAGAGCGCTTGCAAATTCATCGATTTGATCAGCCTCAAGCAGCGCATAAAACTGCTTGGTGAGGCTGAGCATTTGACTCAGCCATTCTTTTTTTTGTATCAGCACTGCCGCCAGGCTGTTTTGCTCCGTATCCATTTACGACTCACTTTCGTACGCTTCAAAAGCTCCCCCACGCGTTTGCTTTTGCACCTTAATCCACGCATCGCGCAGTGAGGAGAGCATGTCAATAAGCGGTTCAATCGCCCCAGCATCCTTGCTCATGTTGGCTCTTATGATCCCATTGAGTATAAAATCGTACAGCGACATCAGCTGATTCGCCAGACTGTACTGAAAATCAAGACCATTGATCAACTCGACGATAATCTCCTGCGCCTTTTGCAAATGTGTATTGGCCATCTCATAGTTCTTTTCCTCTATGGCGATGCGCCCAAGCTTGAGCTGCTTGATGCATCCTTTGTAAAGCATGATGATCAGTTCGAGCGGATTGGCCATCATCACATCATGCTTTCTGTATTGCTGGTACGAATTTGCCATTGCATTCATTTTGTATGCACCCCTTTATGCTTTTCAGTTGCCAAACGTCGAGAACAGCGATGATATCCATCCCGATTGGCTGTTGAGCGACGAAAGCGCCTTTTCCATTGCGGTGTATTTTCTCCACAGCATCGATTCTCTGGCCGCCAGCTTGGTTGTCAGTGTGTCCTCTCTGCTTTTGGAGTCGCTGATCTGCTTATCCAAACTGGCAAGTGTGCCGCTTGTCGCTTGCCTTGTATAAGTCAGCAGCGCATCCGAAATACGGACAATCAGGCCGGAGCTACTGAATTTACCCGATTCGCCAGACGATGATTGTACAAAAGCGTTTCGAACCAAATCCGGATTGTTTTCCAATGCTGTACGCAGCTTTGCGGTATCGACGGTGATTTTTCCGTTTTCAAAATAAGAGCCGGTATTAAGGCCAAGGCTTGAGGGTGTGATGCCAAGCCCCTCTATCGTCGTTGAGAAAGCACTGCGCATCGAGGTGAGCAGCGACGACAGCGCCGCATCGTTGCGCAGCAGACCGCTCATCGCTTTTTCCTCCCATAGCTCGATGTCCTTATCTTTCATATCTGCTTTTTGTGCATCGGTCAGCGGCGGATAGTTGCGGTACGTCTTTTCACTGATCATGCTTTGAATCTTGTCGATCAGATTGTTGTACGCGTCGACAAACGATACGATCTTATCAACCGTCGCATCCAAATTTCTATTAACCGAGAACGACACCGCTTCTGTCATCTCATCTTTGAGTGTATAGGTGATGCCGTCGATGGTGAACGTGTTGGACGAGCGCTCCACCGCTATGCCTTCAATCATCAGCTTGGCGTTTTTACCATTCTCGGTTCCTTCAGAAATGCCGAAAGCGCTGTTCTCACTGGCAAACGCATTGCCGGTTAAGTTAACGATTTCGACCTGACTTGCGCTCCCTGTCGTTTTCGCTGTGATGGCAAATCCTTTTGTGAGATTGCTGTAGCTCATCCTTACGCCCGCATCCGAGGAATTGATCGTATTGAGCACATTGTTGAGTGTGGCGTCCTCCGAGAACGTAAACGTCTCGCCGTTTATTGAGAACGATATCACGCCTTCTTCAAATTCAAATGCATTGTTTAGGCTCAGCTCCTTAAGCGCGGTATTCATGCTTAGCGTTTCGCCCTCAAACACGCGATCGCCTTTCATGCTGGCCTGCGTGGCGAGCTGCGAAATATTGTTGATCGTAAGCCGTCCCACATTTGCATTGGATCCGGCACTGACTGAAACCGCGTTGGTGGATGTCAGCATGGAAACAGAAAACGTGTTGTATGCCGCTGCTGAAAGCATATTGGTGGATGCATTGCGCGCACTCAGATTATTATCACGAAAAGAGCGGATCATCGAGTTGATCTCTCGCAGCGAATCCGCTTTCCACGTCAGTTTTGTGGTCAGCTGATTCTGTTTATCCACTCTTGCTTGATTCAGCTGAAGCATGCTTTGCACAATCATATCGGTTTCAAGCCCCGATTGAAGCCCTGTCAGCCGCAGCATCGATGAGTTTATGGAGTTCATTGACATAGCGATAACCTCCTTCATTTTCCGTTTATCGCATTCATTCTCTCTTACCTGTGCGCAAAGTACTTGACTTGCGAAAGGCTTTGCTTACCGTATATAGACGTGATCGGCGCATAGCTTGTCAGCCTGCTGCCCGCCTGCGCTATCATCACACCGCGCTGCGGATCGAACGAGCCGTCTTTAGACGGACACACCATCTGTATATGCCCGCTTTTCCCGCTTCTTCTCAGTGTCGCCACCACCGGCTGTCCTCTGTTGGCCAGCGCCTGTGCTTCTTCGGCACTCACCTCATACCAGCCATATTCGCTTCCGTGTTTGTGCAGCCAATCATACTTGGCGTTTGCGGACATATGTCTTGCGCCCGATACGTTCGGATAGCTCATCGGCGCACCCGTCTTTTGGTCAATGTAATGCGGTATCTCGGCGCCCATCGCGCTCGTCACGTCCCAAACAAATATGTTGCAGTACGTATCACCCGTGCCCTTTTTGTTTGGCGCATACCGCGGATTGGTCTCCACAGAGAACTGCGCGATCACCGCGTTGTAAAGCCCTGCCGATCTGTTATGCGCATGACTGGTAACTGCAGGCGTCGTGGGCCGAGATGCTCTCTCGGGCGTCACCAACTGACTTAAGTCAAAAGAGAGCGGCCCGTTCGTGCCTATCTGTTGCCGTGAAGCCAGCAGCGCGTTCCCCAAGCTGAGCATCATCATGCTGGACCCGCCGCCCAGCATCGAAGTCAACAGCATTTGCGTCAAACCGTCCTGTGAGAAGCCAAGGCTTCCTGTATCAGCGCCCTGCGCAAGGCTTCCCTGCAATATATCGGCAAACGTACCCGCCTGATCGGTGCTTGCATTGTCTTTATTCAGCAGCACCCTCAGCATCGCAGCTTGTACCGTGTTAATCCCGTTAACAGACATCAGGTCCTCCCTATAATCGTGCACATTATATATCACCGCATTTTTTGGTATCCAAACCGCGAACCGTATTTTTCGTCTATCGAGCTGATAAACACCAGCACCTCAGCCACCACCTGATAGAGCGATTCGGGTATCTCATCACCCACGCTGAGCTGTTGCAGCACTTTTGAAAGCTTCTGATCCTGCACAACCTGCACGCCCGATTCCTGCGCTGTTTCGATCATGCGATCGGCGACATGCCCTTTTCCAAGTGCCACTACATAGGGCGCACTGTCCGATTGAGCGTTGTATTTGAGTGCAGCAGCTTCACGCGCTTTTGTTTCCTTATCCCGTTGACTCATATCCGTATATCCACGTTTCCCGCACCTTTGGCTGCTTTATCATTCAATCTCTCCTCTGCGTTCAGCAGCGTGGTGCGCGATACAAGCTGTCTTAAGTGTACGTCCACATTCTTGAACCCGAGCGCCTGCACAGCTTGCTGCAGCTGCGCCACATCGTCTTTCATCTGATCGGTAAGCCGCATATCTTCCATATGCAAGACAATCGATAATCCGCCGCTGCCTGCTCTCAATATCGTCTCGATCCGGCCCGCATATTGCGTATCCATCCCCAGCAGTATCACAATGCTTTCATCTTGCGCCGCTTTGCTTTTCCTGTGTCGGTAAACGTACAGCTCTGCCGCCGTATGCGTCTGGTCACTGCGCTGCAGCGGTATATGAAAGCAATCGAACTGTTTGATCTGCGAGAGCATCTCAAGCTGTTTCTCAACAGGCTCAAGCTTGCGCGCCAGCATATCCTTATTTATTGTATCGTCACGGGAAAGCAAAAGCTTTAGTTCTTTGATCTGTGCGGGAAGCTCGTCCACTGCTTTTTTTATGTTTGCGGCCAGATTTTTTGAATCGTCAATTCTGACGAAAAGGGCGGACAGCTTCTCTGCCAGCAAATCCACTGCCTGCTGAACCGATTGGCTCTGCGGCACGGACGCCTCACTTTGCATCCCCTTTACCGCTGCGTACGGTGTGCCCTTATCGGTTTCTTGACCATCTAGCACCATCGGGGCTGCCGCAGTGAGCGCTTGTTCGGCTCTAACAGGCTGTCCAGCATTTTTTTCGACAACCGCTGCTTTTGCATCGGCCTGATCAGCATCTGGAACTATCGGCGCTGTCGTATGGGTTGTGACGGGCTTGGCCGTTGGCTGAACTGTTTCTGCAAAAGCCTGGACAGGCTGGGGCTTTTTCGCGCTTGCCTGCACCTCGCCCGGCGCCTTCGGGCTGACCGTTGAAGCCTGTGGCGCGTGCGCATTCGTTTCCTTTATCGCAGTCGCATCGCCGCTATGAATCTGAACCTCTTCAGCACTGCCTTTGATCATATCAACGCCTGTTTTTGTCGCATTTTCTGATGCGGATGCGCTTGCCGCTGTGTGCGGACTCTTCTCTGTTTGCGTTGGCACAGCATCACTCGCCGGTGCATCGGCTGGGTTCACAACTGGCTTCGCTGTTATTTCCGGCTGCGCGAGGTTCATTGGCTGCTGCATTGACAGCGTCTCATTTGATGGTGCTGACGCGTTTGCCTCAAGCGCCGCAGCTTCTGCAAGCAGCGTTGCGATCGTTTCGTTGCCTTTCGTCATCTGAGACAATATTTCAAGATTCTCAGGCGAGCCGCCAAGCCCGTGTCTTGAGAGAAAGGCCGCAGCTTTGGGGTCCGCTCCGGGTATCATTTTCAGCAGCATAAGCGCACTAAGCAGCGTCTTCGTGTTGATACCGCCGCGTACCAATCCGGCATCGGCTAAATTTTGCGCTGATTCGGCCGAAGAATCTCTCGTTATGTTCAATACACGCAGCACATACCGCCCGTGGCCGGATTCGTCCACAACCGTTTCCACAAAATCGCCGACCTTGACTTGCATATCGCTGATCAGTTTTGCCGTGAGCGCAAATCCTTCCTGCGACTTTAATGTAACCGCATCGGCATTAACGGCGGTGACTTCTGCGACCAAAATATCACCCTGTGCGAGCACGGGGCTGTTTGTGTTTTGCGGTATGTTTTTGGTTGTGCTGATTTGCTCAATTCTCATTTTCGCTACGCCTTTTTAATTGATGTCTTTATTTTTTATTGATTGCTCGTTTCTTAATATCTATTTTTGTTTATATTGCTTATGTTGCAGTATATATGCTTCTATTTTTATCTATCGGTTTTTTTTAGAGTTACGACAGCTTCGTTTTTGAATAATCGGAGTTGCAGGCATATACATGACGCAGCAAGCCAGCAGTGAAAGCTTAAAGGGCGGATAATGATGTTTGACATGGAAGGCATACCAAGCAGCCAACTGGATTTTTTGAGAGAACTTGAGAATATCGGCGCGGGCCACGCAGCCACGGCGCTTTCTGTTATGCTGGGAAACGATGTAAACCTATGCGTCCCCAAAGCGCAGTTTTGCGCATACGATCAAATCTGCGATTTGCTCAATGGGCCTGAAAACATTGTCGCCGGTTTGCTTGTCGGCATATCTCAGGATATTAACGGCTATATACTGCTTGTGCTCGATCAGAAAGATGCCGACATGCTCACCAAAGCTCTGATCGGCGATATGGCTGATGAGAGCGATGCTGACATTGCGGACTTTAGCGAATTGCAGGTTTCTGCCTTAAAAGAGATATCCAATATTTTGATCGGATCTTATCTTTCCGCTATATCCACACTGACAGGCTTTGAAATCAACGCATCGGTTCCCGAGCTGGTTATCGACATGGCCGGTGCCATTATGAACCTGCTCGTTTCCGCATACGGTGAATACGGAGACGGCGTGCTGTTTATGGAGACGGAATTTGTCGCCGAGGCTCAAAGCATATTTGGCCGTTTCTTTCTGATACCGGATGTGGATTCCTATAATCGGTTGATGGTGCAAATGGGGCTCATATGAATAATGCATACGCCGTTGAAACCGAAAACACAGCGACCGGCGCACAGTCGTACACAATTGGATTGGCCGAATACAAGATCACCAAAGCGCCCAACAAATTAGTGACCTTAGGGCTTGGTTCGTGCATTGGCCTCGTGCTGTTTGATCCTGTGATCAAAATTGCCGGCATGGTGCATATCATGCTGCCCAGTGCGTCTGATGCAATAACCGTAACCAATCGATTCAAGTTTGCAGACACTGCTGTTGTGGATTTGATCGAGCAGCTCAAAGCTGCGGGTGCTGTTGTGGGCAGACTAAAAGCCAAGATGGCGGGAGGTGCACACATGTTCAAAACCTCGAGCACACTTGATGTTTTGAATGTGGGACGGCGCAACGCAGCAATGTGCAGCAAAGTGTTAAAAAGTCTTGGTATCACGATATCCGGCGAGGATACCGGCGGAAGCAGCGGGAGATCCATCGAGTTTTGCTGCCAAAGCATGATTTTATCCGTTCGGACTGTTTCACCGAAGGGTTTTTTGTCTATTTAATGTCCATGGCGGCATTTTATATTGACGATTGAAAAAGTATACCTTTACACAGGAGGTTGTGCAAAATGAAGAAGGTTCTGATAGTCGACGATGCAGCATTTATGAGAGTCTCAATCAAAAACATGCTCGGTAAAAACGGGTATGAGGTCGTCGGCGAAGCGGAGAACGGAAAGATCGCGATTCAAAAGTATCAAGATCTGTCTCCCGATGTGGTGACAATGGATATCACGATGCCGGAGATGGACGGTCTGACCAGTCTCAAAAAGATTCTCTCGATTGACCCGGGTGCAAATATCATTATGATATCCGCGATGGGGCAGGAGAGTATGGTTCGGGAAGCTGTTCTTTCAGGTGCCAAGGGTTTTATCGTCAAACCGTTTAAAGAAGACGTGATTGTCGCGGCATTTAACAATTTGCCGTAAACCCAAACAGTAAGCAAGAAAGAAGGAAACGCCATGCCAAAAGGTGATTCGATACTGGATGTATATTTGTATGAAAACGGACAGCTGCTCGACAGCCTTGAGTCGTTATTACTCGTCTGTGAAAAAGACGGGGCGTTTTCCGCCGAACACATCGCGGACATTTTTCGCATTTTGCATACCATAAAGGGTTCGTCTGCCATGATGAACTTTGACAACATCACCACACTCTCTCACGCGCTTGAAGACCTCTTTGGTTACCTGCGTGAGCACAGCGCCCGCGCCGCCGATCACCGTAAAATCAGCGATCTTGTTTTTTCTTCTCTGGATGCGATGAAAGCCGAGCTTGAAAAAATTCAATCGACCGGCAATTCGGACGGAGACTTGAGCCAATACACGGCTGACGTAAAAGCGTTCTTTGCGGTTTTGACGCATAGAAAAGACGAGCCGCCGGAAGCCGAAATTGCCTCAAGCAAACTCTTGTATAACCTCAAAGAAACCACAGAAGGCCAGCGGTGTTACAAGGCGCGCGTTTATTTCCAAAAAGAAAGCCGTATGGAGAACATCCGTGCACTGGGTGTTGTCAAATCGATAGAGAAATTTTGCTCCCGTATTGCCACCGTTCCCCGCGACTTGCTCGGGGAGCACAGCGATGATGAAATCATCGAAAACGGATTTACGCTTTATATGCTCTCCGATGAGCCTGAAAGTGTATTGACCGGCAAGATCCGCGAAGCGTTCTTTCTGCGCGAATTGCAGTTTGAACAGCTAGATGAAACAACGCCGGAAGCCAAAGCGTTTCTGTCGGACAGCAAAACCGCTGCCGCAAAATCTGTTGCGGCGGCTGACACTGCATCTGCCAGCAAGCAAAACTACATGAGCGTGAATCTTGGCAAGCTTGACTACCTGATGGATATCGTCGGCGAAATCGTGATCACCGAATCCACTGTGACAAAAAATCCCGAGGTGTTAAAGCTCAATCTTGATAGCTTTGAGAAAGCATCGCGCCAGCTGCGCAAGCTGACAGACGAGCTGCAGGATGTCGTGATGTCGATACGCATGGTGCCGGTATCCACAACATTTCATAAAATGGAGCGCATTGTGCGTGATATGGCTGCCAAAATTGGCAAGCAGGCCAATCTTGTCATCATTGGCGAGGATACCGAGCTTGATAAAAACGTGCTGGATAATCTGGCCGACCCGTTGATGCATACCGTTCGCAACGCGATGGATCATGGTTTGGAAACAGCGGATGAGCGCCAGCAGCTTGGCAAAGATCCCGTCGGCAAAATCACTCTTGAGGCCTACAATTCGGGCAGCGATGTCATCATCAACATAACCGACGACGGCCGCGGTCTTGACAGAAATGTGCTGATTAAAAAGGGCATCAAGAAGGGTCTGATCAAAAAGCCGGCTGACGAAGTGACCGATCAGGAAGCTTATTCTCTGATATTCGCGTCCGGTTTTTCCACCAAGGATAAAGTGACGGAGTTTTCAGGACGCGGCGTGGGTATGGATGTGGCGCTGAAGAATATTGAGCGCATCGGCGGCGCCCTGTCGGTGGACAGCACACTGGGACAAGGCACCAGCGTGCAGATTCGCATACCGTTGACACTGGCCATCATCAGCGGCATGCAGGTTTCCGTTGGGCCGCACATCTTTATCGTTCCGCTGCTTTCAATTAAAGAGGCCTTCAAGCCAAGCAACGCCGATATTGCCAAAGATCCTGACGGCAATGAAATGATACACACGCGCGGCAACTGTTATCCCATAATACGCTTGCACGAAGTGTTTGGCATTGATGCGGCTGTCACAAACTTTGAAGACGGCATGCTGCTTCAGCTGGAAACACAGCATCACACCTATTGCCTGTTTGTGGACAGCCTTGTCGGCGAACAGCAAACGGTGGTCAAGCCGCTGCCCATGTATATCGCCAAAATTTTAGGCCCGACAAAAAGTATCTCAGGCTGTACGATCCTGGGGGACGGGAGTGTTAGTCTGATACTCGATATTAACGGACTAATGAGCTAGTGTATGAGGTATGTTCCTGTAAAACACCTCCGAAGCGGCCATAAGCTCGCTTCGGATCTGGTGCTTTCACGAAACAGAGTGCTTCTTCGCAAGGGACGCATGCTCACAGATTCGCTGATCAAGAAAATCGCGAGTCTTGGGTATCAGGGTCTCTATATTGACGATGATCTTTCCAAGGGGCTGCATGTCAACGACATCATCAGCACCGAGCTTAAGATGACGATGAAAAACGAGCTGCAGGCACTGCTTGACAACACGTCCGTTAATCGTCCAAATTCCCTGCGTCTGCGCATGAAAACGATCGATAAGCTGCTACAGTATACCATCGATGAGATACTGCACTCAAAACAAATCATGGTCAACATGATCGATTTGCGCACATATGACGACTATACATACAGCCACAGCCTCAATGTGGCCATACTATCCGTTGTGGTGGGCGCAACGCTGGGATTCAATAAAAAAGAGCTTCATCCGCTGGCTGTGGGCGCTTTGCTGCACGATACGGGCAAAATGTTCATCGATAAGGATATACTCAACAAGCCGGCACGATTAACGCCTGATGAATTTGATGAGATTAAAAAGCACAGCGAACGCGGATACAGTTACCTGTGCGATTATCTGGATATTCCGGACGAATCCAAAAGAACGGCGCTGCAGCACCACGAACAGTTTAACGGCAAGGGTTATCCTTATGCGCTTTCGGGCGAACAGATTCATACGTTCGGGCGAATTGTCGGTGTGGTGGATGTTTTCGACGCACTCACGGCAGACAGGCCATACCGAAAAGCCATGCTGCCCTCTGATGCGCTTGAATACATCATGGGCGGTTACAACACGATGTTCGACCCAAGCGTTGTCAGCGCGCTCACCAAAAAAATCGCGCCATACCCTGTGGGCACTTGTATCCGCCTGAGCACGGATGAAATCGGTATTGTTGTAAAAAACCACGAAAATGCGAGCCTCCGCCCTGTCATCAAGCTAATTAAGGACGACAAGCCAACGGATAAATACATTGACCTTGCGCACGACCGCGCCGCACTCAATGTCACCATCAAGGAAATCGTCAATTACTGATTGTCTCACAAAAGCGCCGTCCATTGAAGACGGCGTTTTTGCTAGTCAAAAAACCCTTTTGTTGGAGGCTCTGCCTGCTTGTGCCCCACAGGGGTACAAACCTCCGCTCAAGGAGCTCGCCCCATGAGAATCCCATCGTGGCGAGAATGCCTTTACGTTTTTTATTTGAACCGCACTGCCGTTCCGTACGCCGTCACCTCGGCGGCACCCTGCGCAACCGAGCTTGAAGTAAACCGCACACCGATCACCGCATCCGCGCCCAGCACCGATGCCTGCTCGGCCATACGGCGCGACGCCATCTCACGCGCCTCCTCGAGCATCTGCGTATAGCCTTTGAGCTCTCCGCCCACCATCGTTTTAAATCCCGCCATCATATCTTTGCCGATATGCTTGCTCTGTATCATCGAACCACGCACAAGTCCCAGCGGCTCAAACGGCTTACCCGGGTTTTCAATCGTCATCATCAGCATTGCATAATCCCCCTTATTGTCGTCTCGTGATTATACCACACCACAAGCCATCAGCCAAGCCGCACGGCCGCACAGGCCGAGAGATAATACACATGCTTCTCACTGACGGACAGGCCGGTTATGCGCTCCAGTGCCGCACTGTACAGCTTTAATTGCACCGCGTACTTTTGTGCGGCATGGTGCGCCCTCTCAAAAGATACGGCATCGGTCTTGTAATCGACGATCACCCATTTGCCCTCCTCAAGAAAGCAAAGATCGATCACACCCTGCACAACCACCATTTCCTGCGAATCGTCCTTCAATCCGCATTCGGCCGCGGTCATCTGCAAGCAAAACGGCTGCTCAACAAGGCATTTGGCCGACTGCCGTGCGCGTGCTGCCAACTCACCGCACAAAAACGCGCTGATAGACGCTGCGTTCACATGCGCCTGTGCACCTTTTTCTATGATACCGCCACGCTCAAGCTGCACGATAGCGGCGCGCACTTCCTCCGCCGTTTTTTGACCAAGCCCAATGCGCTCCAGCACACGGTGCGTCAGCGTGCCGCGCTGGGCCGCCGTGATGCCTTCCGTCTGCGCCGCCATATCCACAGGCCGCAAAACCGCCGTTTCCTCCATGCGTTTGAGCGCCGATACGCTCACCTTCGATGGAACGCCCAAAGCCTCTTGATGCGCATAGCCGGTAAATATCTCGGCAGGCGGCATCGCTTCTGCCTTTATCAAAAGCGAATTTAAACGCTGCGCTTTATCGATCGGTGTTGCCGTCTCTTCGCCGCTCTGCTGCGCAATCTGCACGGTATCTGCCAAATCACTGCCGTTTTCACGGCAAGCCATAAAGACGGCGGGCATCAGCAAATCGAAATATCTGTAAGCGCCATGCTGCCATCCTTTTGGCTTTGGCTCACACCAGTCCTCCTTGATGCGGCTGCCCGCACCCACCATGATCAGCCGCTCTATCGCACGCGTCATACCCACATACAGCAGCCGCACCGTCTCGCTCGTCTTCTCACGCGCCAAGCCGCGCGCCACAGCCATGCTGTGCAGCGTACGCTGCCGGGTATGCGTTTGCTCATCCATCACATCAAGCGCCAGCCCAAGGCTTCGCCCCACAAGCACCGATCCTTTTGTATCGCGCTGATCGATCACCTTATGCAGCCCTGAGAGTATCACCGCGGGGAATTCAAGCCCTTTGGATTTATGGACCGTGGTCAGGTACACGCCGTCTGCATCCTTGGGGCTTTGCTGCACCTCCCGCGTGGCGCAAAGGCGATCAGAAACAGCCAGCACATCGAAAAGCGTGATGGGGCTTTGCACAGCCACGGTGCTGATAAAGCCGCTGATAGCGGCATCACTGCCCTCTCCCGCAGGCGATGTGAGCGCATAGTCACGCAGCCTGATTTCCTCGCGCAGCCAATACAAGAAGTCCGGTATTTTCATGCACGCGCACAGCCGCTTAAAACGCGCGATCGTGCCAAGAAATGCGCGCACCTTATCGCCCAGCGGCGAAGGGCTCTCGAACATATACACCGCATGGCAAAAGCTTTTATCGGCAGGCGCGCTGCTCTGTGCCAGCCTGATTGCCGAAAGCTCCGGCTCAGTGAAGCCAAAATACGGGTAGCGCATCACACTGGCGAGCGCAATATCATCTTCGTTTTGCGCAATCAGCTTGAGCAGATTCTTAAACACAGCGAGCTCGCCATGATCCGCTTGTGCCGCGCCGAACCCGTTGACAGCGGGTATGCCCGCGTCCGCCAGCGCAGCCGCAATCTGCCTGCCCGATCCGCGCATTTCAGGACGCAGTATCGCAATCTGGTTATAGCTGTACCCTTGCTCTAAAAGCTTTTTGATTTGCTCGATCAGCTCTGCGCACTCCGCCGAAAGGTTATCTTCCTCTTCGCGGCCAGCCAGCACGATGCTGACCCGGCCTGTTGCGCATGCGCCCGCACTCAACACCTGACCGCCCGTGTATTCCACGCCGCCCGCATCGGCGCTCATCATATGGCGCATCACGCCGTTGATAAATTCGACAATTGTCGGTGCGCTGCGGTAGTTGGTGTTCATCTCGATCAAACCGTTGCCCGACAGCTCACGGCAGCGGCGAATCAGCAGCTTGGGATTGGATTCGCGGAACGTATAAATGCATTGCTTGACATCGCCGACAAGAAAATCATTGTCACCGCGCTGAAGGCGCGTAATGATCGCGTGCTGCGCCTCGTTGATATCCTGATACTCGTCAACAAACACATGGGCGTAGCGGCTCTGATACCGGGCAGCCACATCGGCGTGATCGAGCGCCTTGCGCGCAAAATGCATCGTATCGTCGTGATCCAACAGATTTTTAGCGCGCTTGAGCTTTGCGTAGTTCTTCATGAATGCCTTTGTCAGATCGATAAAGAAGCACCCGTCGGGCGCGGTCTGCGCCAGCTGTGACGCGGTGATGGCACAAAAATCGCCCGCGTAGGCGCGCAGCTTATCCATGCATCTGTTGGCTCTGTTGGTCAGCGTGGTGCTTTCCCTGTTTGGTGCGCCTTTGGCCTTGATACCGATCTGCTCAGCCATGGGTATGCATACGTTTTGTCTGTCAATCTGCTGCGAGCACCGCATAAACGCATCGCAATCGTCCGCGCTGTAACGCGCCTGCTCCGCAAAGCCGCGCAGCTGCCAAATGTCTGTGCGTGCCTGCAAATGCGATTGCGCCATCAGTGCCGCTTCGCGCACCATGCCGGTGAAAGCATCAAAAAGCACATCAATAAACGGGCCGCCGTTATAATGGCTGCGGGATTGCAGAAGCCACGCGAATGGGTCTTTGAGGCTGACGGCGCGCGTGTATATCGCAAGCACGATACGTTTGATCGGCTCGGTATCGCCGCGCTGTGCGTATTTTTGAACAAACGGGTAAAGCTTCTCATCGTCCATGGCGCATTCGAGCGTCTGCTCCATCGCGGCCTGTATCAGCCGGCCGGTCTGCGTCTCGTCTGCAATGGCAAAAGCGGGCGATACGCCTGCCTGTGCGAAATGATCGCGTATCAGCCGCCCGCAGAAGGCGTGCAGCGTCGATATATCGGCAAACGCGCATTTCTCGGCCTGAGCCGCCAGCCGCGCTGAACCATGGCTCGCTTCCTGCAGCCGTTTGTAGATGCGTTCGCGCATTTCGCTCGCCGCGAGATTGGTGAATGTCACGATCAGCATGCTTTCAATGTCTTCACCCTCTTCAATCAGCCGCAGCACGCGCTCTGTCAAAACGCTCGTTTTGCCGCTGCCCGCCGCCGCCGATACCACCACGCTGCTGCCGCGCGCATCGATCGCCATTTGCTGCTGCGCATTCCAGCACCTCTGCTCCATCATGCGCCCTCCTCTGCAAGCAGCGCCCTATCAAAAGGCTCCGGCTCGCGTATGGCGTTGCCCTCATAACCCTCATTGAATTGACAGACGGCCGCGTAATCGCAATAACCGCATGCGTTTTTTACCGGACAGATTGTGATATCGCCTCCGTATATACGCTCAATCGCGACGCCGATCAGATCACGCGTGAACGAAAGCAGCCCAGAGAAATCGCTTAACTGCCGCGCCGCACCGCGACCGTTCAGCGTACCCGAAGCGGTCACAGCCTGATCAATCGCGGCAAAGCTGCCGTCAGGCAAAACGTCGCAAAAATCAGCAAGCACCTGTACATCAGCGAGCGATAAGCCCGCCATACGCGCATCCTTTTGTGCCTGCTCGCCGCTCTCGCTGTATTTTTCGCCGATACGCATGTAATAGCCGCCGGCAGGCACAAGGCCGCCCAGCTTTTGATTTGCCGCATCGATATAAACCGGCAATTGAATCGATGTGCCCGCGCAAAGCGCGTTGGCATCAAATTTTGTGGGTGATGATTTATAGTCCACCACGCGAAAATAGCCGTTCGCCGTATCAATGCGGTCGATCTTTCCGGTAATCACCGCATCGCCCATGGGCGTTTTGACTGTATATTCAAATGTGTACTCACTGGCATGTATCGATGCATGGCTGCCCGCAAAATGCAGCCTGATGCGCAAAGCCGTGTCGATCAATTCGCGCTCTAGCTGTGCATACGTCAGCGCGAACCGCGCATCGCTTTGCAGCTTGCCGTTCTCGTGCAAAGCCGCCGCCTGTCGTACCGCCGCCTGCATCCTTATCCGCGTTTGTGATTCGCTCAGCGCTTTGATATCGGCATGATCATCGATCAGCGACCGCGTGAACAGATCCAGCGCCAAATGCATAAAGGTGCCGATATCGATACGGTCGGACACATAATCACGCATTATCTGAAGTCTTAATCCGCAGTCAAGAAAATGCTTGTACGGACACCTGTAATGGTTTTCAATGCGCGTGGCACTGCACCGCATCGGCCCGTATAGCGCATTGGCCGTTTGCTGTGATACGCATACGGCGGCATTGTCCCGCAGCAGTATGGCCTGCGCCGATTTCCGCCATTCCGGCTTTCTCAGATAATAGGCGCAAGTGCGCATAAGTGTTTCGTCAGGCTCGCTGCCGCGCAACGCCTGCGACAGCGCGAAAAGCACATCCGCACGATTGCCCGAATGAAGCGACAGCGCCCTATCCGGCTTTTTGGGCACAAGCGCGGGGAACAGACGCCTGAGCCTGTCAATCAATACCGAAGGCTGCCCGGACTGCGCGTTATAGCTGATGATTAATCTCTCTTTCGGCTTCGCCAAAGCGGTATAGACCTTTAGCTTCTGCTCAGCGATATCAAACACGCCGATATCCAGCCCGTTTTGCTGCAAAATGTCGCGCTCAGCGGCCGATAGTATGCCTGCGCCATCGTCGCGCGCGGGCCAAACACCATCGTGCACGCCTATCGCGAACAGCACATCAATATCCGGCAGCTGCGCCACGGAAATATCAAACACCGCCACCTCGTCCGTCATCGGCGGTATCACGGCAATCTTTGTGGATTCAAAGCCTGTTTTGACAAGGCTGCAAAGCGTATTGGGGCTAAGCGGTCTGTTTGCCGCAATGCGCGCAATGCCGCCAATCACTTCCATGCTTTTTTGATAGACCTGACCAAAATATGCACATTCGCCGGTATCCGCGGCATCAAGGCTTTGCGTGAGCGCCTCTATTTTGGCGGATACACCGCAATCTTCAAGAAACCGTATGATGGCATCGGCCTGCAGCTGCGCATCTGGCTGATCGATGCCCAACTTAAGCTTTTGCAGCGGCTGCATCACGTTGCGGCGCAGCAATTCCATCTGGGCCGCATCATCTGCGTACACGAACGGGCCAAAAAAATGCCAGCCGCGGTAAGCGTACCGCTGGGAATAAAGATACAGCGCCCTGCGCTGCTGTGCGTCTAGCGGGGCATATTCGCTAAAGATATAGCCTTGCACAGCCGCCGTATCACCAGCCGCCGCACACAACGCGCTGTACAAAAACGCAAAGAATGCGTTTTCCGAGAGTGCGCGCCGCTCGTCGATAAAGCAAGGAATGCCATATTGCTGGAAGATTGATTTGACCGCGGGCAGATACGCCTCGATCCCGCCGCCCACAACGGCAATATCAGCAAAGCGCTTACCGCCGCGCACCGCATCGATGATGCCCGCCGCCAGTGCGCTGACTTCGTGCTCCATGCTGTCGGCTTCCACAATGCTGATGCCCGCCGCTTCGCCGTCAAACGGCGTATACGGATAGCGGTACAGGTTTTCTTCAAGAAAACGAAGCGCATCGCTCTTGTACCGGTCTTTTATGCAATGCCGCTGCACATCCTGCACCTGCTTGACCTCAAGACCCGCTTGATAAGCCGCGCTGCAAAGCCGCTCCATATCGCGTTTTTCGGAAGCGAACAGCGCTTCATCAGCGCCGCCTTCTGTGCTGCGAAACGCGGCGAAGACCTGCTGCGAGCACGCCATCACCGGACCCAAAAGCGCCATCACCGCGGGCGCGAAGCTGTCCAGTCCATCGATGAACACATGCGCGCCCTGCAAAAAGGACGCGTGCTTAGCACGCGACGCGGCCAGCGTATACATATCGGCCAAGTCCATACGGCTGCCGCAAATATCGATGTATTTCTGATAAACCGCCGCCGTCTGGTTCAGCTTGTCCAAAAGAGCAGCATCGCTTTGGCGGCTAGCGGCTTCTCTTATGCTTTGCGGTGATTGACCATACGCTTTCAAACGCGAAAAAAGCGCGCCAAGGCACACTTCAAAATCGGGCTGATGGCCTGTGCCGTCAAACGGGCTTTCGAAAGCAGCCAGCGCGAGGTGGCACACCATGGCCTTCTCGGCACTGCTCATAAATTCAGTGCTGCCTGTATCGTCAAGAATTTTAAGCGCGAGACGCTGTATGCTCAGCACCTCAAGCCCGAGTATGCCACAGACGCCGCATGTGCGCAGTATGCGCTTTTCCGTCTCAAACGTCAGCTGCCCGGGAACGATAACGATGATTTTTTCGAACGGATTTTGGAGCAGCTCTTTGATCTTTCCCATCAGATAACGGCTTTTGCCGCTTCCCGCGCGCCCTGTCACAATATGCAGAGCCATGCTGCCACCCCCTTTATCCGTTGATTCTATCAGCAAAGCTGTCCAAATAAATGGACAGATCAGACTGTCTTATAGTCTTTATCAAATAAAAAGTGAACAGATATCAAAAAAGCCGCGTCTTTGCGGCTCTTGCTTTAAAGATTTGGTTATCCTCTAACCAGATAGTTTAGCAGGAGGTTCAAATCTTCAGGCTCGGACACGAGCAGTTCCAGCTCGGCAATCTTGGCTTCCGAAAACATCTGTGTCAACATGATGTACTGGCAAAGCGTCGATTTTAAGTTGAGCCTATCGCCCTCTGAAGTTACCAGCTCAATTTTGCCTTTGCAGCCTTTGAGCACTTCAAAGAACTTCTGTGGTTCGTTGATGTTCTTAATCTTCATAACTATACCTCCTTTTTTGTGTATTGGTGCCACCACTTTTGCACCAAACACAATATAGCACACCTTTTTCTCTTCGTCAATACAGCATATACACGCTTGATAGACATTTAACGTTCTCTTTACAAATTCATTTATAGTATTCCCAATCGCCTTTTATTCCACTTTCAGCAATTGTGCAAGCCGCTTATTCTTCGCGGACAGCGTTTTGGGCAGTGCCACAGGCTTTTGCGCGCTTTGCTTTTGCATATAGGCCAGCAGCACAAAAGACAATCCCGATGCCAGATTGCGCCTGTCCGCTGATGCAGCCTTCAGCGCCTGTGCCGCCTTGGCTTGTGCCTCAGGCTTGCCGCACAGCAGCAGCGCAATGGCGTATGTGTTTTTGATATAGCCCGATTTGGCGCGAGAAAGCAGCGCTGCCGCCTTTTCATATTGCCCTGCATGCATATGCGTCCATGCAAGCTTTTCGCTGATGTGCCACGTATTGCGGCGTCTGTCCACGCTGGCCATCGCTGTTTTGGCAGCCGCATCCAGATAATAAACGGCTTTTTGCACGTGTGTCTTCAAATCCTCTTTTTTCTCACGCACACGCGCCACAAACGCCAGTGCGCTGTGCGCGCAGCCGAGCTGATAAAGCTTTTCGATTGGCGAGCGTGTCCATTCGTTGTGCAGCGCTGCCAGCGCCTTGGTGTCAAGCTTGTCTTTGGTCATGTCCGTTTCTGCGTCTATGCATTTTCCCAGATAATCGACCGCGCATCTGAGCCTTTTTTCGGAATTGGCCGATACGGTGCTTGCTTTTGTACTGCAAATAATGCGGCGCAAATAGTATTCGTGCAATGGCAGGCTGGCTTCATCAATACAGTGCCCGCCCAGCACAAACAGCGCCTTGGTATATTCACGCCGGTTGCGCTGCCGCTCATCCTCGTCAGTCAGCGACTCAAACAAAGCTATGGCCTTTTTCAGATGCTGCTCACCCATGCTTTTCATCTCTCGCAGCGGCTCCCCCTTCAACGCATGCTTGCCAAAAGTCAGATACGGTACCTGCTTTTCGATAATCAGCTTGCCTTTGCGGTAATGGTTGCGTATGCTGTCCGGGTAAATCTGAAGAGCATGTGTCAGCCAATAGAGCGCTTTATCGATCTGCTCTGATAAATCCTGATCTTTTCGCTCACCTTGACGCATCAGCTCATGCACATTCGAATAATAGCGGTAAGCCAATGCCGTCGCACAGCGTGCGCTGTTTGGTTCAAGCTCTGCGCCGCGCTGCAAAAAAGCCACACAGTAGTCCCTGTAGTGCTTGGCGATGCCAAGTTTTTTCTTCTCGTCCGCCTTGATCAGAAGCGTGGTTGAAAGCTTGCTGCAGCAAAGTCCCAGATGATAAAGCAGCTCCGCATTGTTCCAAACCATATGATTGTCACGTATATCTTTGAACGGCGCGAATAGCATGCACACACCCTTGTAGTCCTGCGCCTGCATTAGCGCCTGTGTCTGCTTAAGAAGTGAGGCGTGCATCCTCAGGCTGTCAAAATCATCCCGCGGCAAAAAATAGAGCGGCGGTGCATGCTTGTTTTGATTCAGATGCCCGCTTGCGCGCGCGAGCCTGTATATTTCGCTGCCCAAAACGCCGCTTGAAATGCCAGTCTTCGTGTGCTGATCAAAGTGAAGCACCACCTTTGATTCTTCAATATCAACAGCTTTGATTGCCATTGCGATGACAGACTGCTCAGCGCGTTGCTTGCCCGCATGATACGCGACAGCTCCCTGCACGGCCCGAAGCCTCTCCTCCCAGTCTGAAAACGCGGCCTTTAAGTCACAAAGCGATTTGCCGCTTAATGAAAAGCTTTTGCTTTGCCGATCATTGAAAATGGCCAGTATTGCCAACATATTGCCTGCCTGACCTTTCATGGATATGTATAAACATATATTACCATAGTTTAAGCGCTTTCGCAAGCACGAATATGCCATTATTCTACAATTTTCTGCACAGCATCGCTTGTATTTTCTTTGTAATATTTGCCGCGGTGGTATATAATCTTTTTCGGATACGTGTTTGACATGGAGGATGTATGAAATATTCGATCGTGATACCCGTTTATAACGAGCATAAGGTTTTGCCTCTTGCCTATCAGCGCATCAAGCAGGTGATGGACACGCTGGGTGACTATGAACTGATATTTATCAACGACGGCTCGCGGGACGGTTCGCTTGATTTGCTGCGCGGATACGCCGCCAATGACAAAACCGTACGCGTCATCAGCTTTTCGCGAAACTTTGGGCATCAAGAGGCCGTATCAGCGGGTATGGCGGCATCTTGCGGCAGTGCCGTTGTCATTATCGACTGCGATCTTCAGGACCCGCCGGAAGTGATACCGCAGATGGTCGAAAAATGGCAGGCGGGTGCCGATATCGTCTATGGCCGGCGCATCAAGCGCAAAGGCGAATCGGCCTTTAAAAAACTGACGGCATCATTGTTCTATAAAATGCTGGGCGCACTGGGCGGGCAATATATTCCGGCCAACACCGGCGATTTTCGGCTGATCAGCCGCAAGGTGTGTGACGTATTAAACGCCATGCCAGAGCGAAGCCGGTTTCTGCGCGGTATGGCGGCATGGGCGGGCTTTCATGCCGAGCCGATGGATTTTGTGCGGGACGAGCGGGCTGCGGGCGAAACCAAATACTCCGCAAAAAAGATGCTCAAGCTGGCAAGCGACGGCATCACCGCCTTTTCCAGCAAGCCGCTCAAGTTTCCGCTTGTGCTGGGGTGCGTGCTGAGCGTTCTCTCTTTGGCCTATCTGGTGCTGGGCATTGTATTTTTCTGCGTTGATCTATGGCCGCTGATGCACGTGCTTTTTGCGCTCGTGTTTTTGCTCATTTCGGCGCTTTTTATCATGCTTGGCATTTTCGGGCTTTACTTGGGCAGAATATACGATGAGGCCAAGGCGCGGCCCCTTTACGTTATCGACGAAAAAATCAATTTTGACACGGAGGCGTTATGATCGATTCCAGACTGCAAAAGCTTTGCCGCTCGCTTGTCACCTATTCCATGAACGTTCAGAAGGGTGAGCGGGTGCTGATCGAAAACTTCGACTGCCCTGAGGAGCTGTCCGAGCAGCTGATCAAAGAGGTGTATGCCGTGGGCGGCGTTCCGTTTTGCGTCACGCGCAGCGCCCGTGTTCAGCGCGCACTGCTTTTGGGTGCCACCCGTTCGCAGATAGAAGATTTGACGCGCTATGATGCCGCGATGATGCAGGACATGCAAGCCTATGTGGCTTTTCGCGGTGCGCTCAATACAACCGAAAACGCAGACGTTGCCGACGATAAGCTATCGCTGTACCGATCGATCTATTCCAAGCGCGTTCATCATGAGCTGCGCGTTCAGAAAACCAAATGGGTGGTGCTGCGATACCCCAACGGCTCGATGGCGCAGCTTGCGGGCATGAGCACCGAGCAGTTTGAAGATTTTTATTTCGATGTGTGCAATCTTGATTATTCCAAGATGGATCAGGCGATGGATGTGCTGCAAAAGCGTCTTGAAAGCGTGGATGAGGTGCACATCAAGGGGCCGGATACCGATCTGACATTTTCGATAAAGGGCATAGCATCCAAAAAATGTGCCGGTCACATGAACATACCCGACGGCGAAATTTACACCGCACCTGTTCGCGAAAGCGCCAACGGGCGCATCACGTACAACACGCCTTCGTTCTCTCAAGGGTTCAAGTTCGACAATATCAGTTTCGAGTTTCAAAACGGCAAGATCATCGATGCCAAGGCCAACAACACCGAGCGCTTAAACAAAATACTCGATACCGACGAGGGCGCGCGTTATCTTGGCGAATTTGCGTTCGGCGTGAATCCGCATATCAAGCACCCGATGTGCGACACGCTGTTTGATGAAAAGATCTGCGGCTCGATTCACCTAACGCCCGGCTCTTGCTACGAGGATGCCGACAACGGCAACGACAGCGCCGTGCACTGGGATCTTGTGTTGATACAGCGGCCCGAATACGGCGGCGGCGAGATCTTTTTCGATGGCGAGCTTGTGCGCAAGGACGGCCGTTTTTTGGGCGAGCTTGGTGCTTTAAACGAAGAAAAACTTATTTAAGTTCTCGGGGCGCTGCGCCGAACCCCGCCATAGGGCGCACCCTTTGGAAGCCCACGAATAATAAGCAAAACAAAAAAGCGGCCTTTGCAAGCCGCCCTTGTTTTTATGTGCATCAGTCTTGCGTATATGGCAGCAGCGCCATCACACGCGCATGCTTGATCGCCATCGCAAGCTGCCTCTGGTGCTTCGCGCATACGCCCGAAGTACGCCTTGGCTGTATCTTGCCGCGCTCCGTCAAAAAACGCTTGAGCTTCACGATATCTTTATAGTCAATGCTTTTTGATTTATCTGCACAAAACGCACAAATTTTGCGTCTTGGTTTTCCGCGGCGCGGTCGTCTTTGCATCTTGTCGTCGCTCATTGCTTCTCCTCCTTTTGTTGTCATAATCAGAACGGCATCTGTTCATCATCCAAAGGCTCAAAATCATCCGGCTCGTCACCAAAAAGGCCGGCATCATCCGGCGGCGGCGGTGCATCCTGCATCCGTGCTCCGCCCTCACCTTTCGGTGTCAAAAACTCAACATCATCGGCAATGATTTCGGTCACATAGCGTCTCTCACCGTTGTTTGCCTCGTAATTGCGAACCTGGATACGTCCCGATACGCCGACTTTGCGCCCTTTTGTCAAAAACTTTGAGCAGTTTTCCGCAAGGCCGCGCCATGTCACCACGGGTATGTAATCCACTTCCTTCTTGTCGCCGAAGTTCCTGTTGACCGCCACTGTGAAGCTGCATACGGATACGCCGCTTCCTGTTGTGCGAATTTCAGGGTCTTTCGTCAAGTTTCCGATAATAATGGCTTTGTTCATAATAAAAAACCTGCCTTTACAATCTTATCACATTGTAACGAAGTACATTGTCATTGATATTATAGTTACGTTCAAGCTCTAAAGGAAACTGCGGTGATGCTTCGAATGTCATCAGTACATAGTAGCCTTCTTTGATGTAGTTGATTTCGTAGGCAAGCTTTTTGATGCCCCACTCGTCAACCTTTTCAATTTTGCCGCCGTTATCCGTCACAAGCGCTGAAAACTTCTCGATCAAAGCTTTTCTTATTTCTTCATCGATATCCGGCTTCAAAATATACATACTTTCGTACTTATTCATGTTCCTACCTCCCTTATGGACTCTCCGCCGCACAAGACGACGGATGTGGCCCTGCATCAAAACGTGCAGAGCAAGAAAGACGCTACATCAAATGATTATACCACTGATATGTGGCGCTGACAACCATAATTTCTGCCTGAAAATTGCATTTGGTTGCGAACCATAATATCACAAAAAAACCCCGCCGGCAAACGCAGACGGGGTACTGTTCAGCTTTTTGCTTATTCTTCTGAAGGCGTGTATTCAAAATTCAGCGCCTTGCCGTCGCTTGTCAGCCCTGTCACCGTCATGCCGCTGATTGCATACCACTGGTCGCAGTCTGTCACAAAATCAACCGTCTCACCGCCGGTCAGCGCTGCGGGCTTTGACGCGCCTTCCGAAATACCGATGGCACCGTCCTCGCCGTTAACAACCACTTTGTAAAGCGACTTACCGTCTTCACCGCTTAAGTAGTACTGTCCGACGTATCCAAACGATGTTTTTCTGTATTCGGAATAGAGGATTTCTCTGCCGTCTTCTGTCATTGTCGTTATGAGCGTATCCGTTGCCGCGTCATACGTGCCGGAAAAATCAACACTCTTGCCTTCCGAATCTTTATAGCTGATTGTATAGCTGTTACCGTTCTGAGAATACTGAACATTCTCATAGTTAAAGAACCCCAAACCAAAAACGACGCTCTGCTCATCCAATCCAAAAAGAGTTGCCGGTATCATTGATAAATCAACCATCGTGATACCCAGCAAAGAGAAAGCAACAAAAAGTGTATCCTCATTATTAATAAGCGCATCAGAAAGCTTGGTCACCATGTTGCCCTTGGCTTCTATGTATGCCGTGTATGAATCCGCTACCGGGCTGCCCGTGCTGGGTCTGGTGTTGTTGTCGGGAATAAAGGGCAGATCAATATCGTCATCATCAACATCGCCGTTTTCCGTCGCTTGAGACTGTCCGTCCGGCGTTTGAGAGTCACCTGCTTTGGGAATCGTCGGTCCGCAGCCCGCAAGCACAACCCCAATTAGCAATACCGCCAGAATCAAAGATAGAATCTTTCTCATATCATATCCTCCAAATCAATAATAGAAAATGTTTTTGGGTATATAAACCCTAATACGGCTGATATTCTATCACACGGTGACATAAAAATATAGATACAAGCCGAAAATAACATCTAATTTTTTTCTTATATTGATAACATATCACGTAAATATCTCTTTATTGCAATTGAACACGCATACGCGCGTCTTCATTTTCACTTTTCTTATGATATATCCGATGTTATAATAGTATCCGTTATGACTATCACATAAAAAACAAAGGGAGAAATAACGTGTATAAAATACTCAAAAAAAGGACATTGAGCGAGCAGGTTAAGCTGATGGTGATTGATGCGCCGCTGGTGGCTAAAAAAGCACAGCCGGGTCAGTTTATTATTTTGCGTGTCAACCAGCAAGGCGAGCGCATCCCTTTAACGATCGCGGATTACGATGCCGCGGCCGGTACGGTCACGATTATTTTTCAGGAAGTGGGTAAAACCACAATAAAGCTTGGCACGATGAACGAAGGCGACTCACTGCTCGACTTTGTCGGCCCGCTCGGTAAACCCTCACACTTTGATAAAAGCATTAAAAAAGCTGCTGTCATCGGCGGCGGGCTCGGAACAGCCATTGCCTATCCGCAGGCCAAGTATCTGCATGCACTGGGCGTAGATGTGACAAGCATCATCGGCTTTCGCAACAAGGATTTGATACTGCTTGAAGACGAAGTGGGCGCTGTGTCGGACAAGCTGATCGTGATGACTGACGATGGGAGCAACGGGAACAAGGGCTTTGTGACCGACGCACTCAAGGCCCAGATTGAGTCGGGTGAAAAGTTCGATATCTGCATCGCCATCGGTCCGCTGATCATGATGAAATTTGTCTCAAAGCTGACAAAGGAGCATGGCATCAAAACCATCGTCAGCATGAACCCCGTTATGATAGACGGCACCGGTATGTGCGGCGGCTGCCGCGTCACAGTCGGCGGTAAAATGCTGTTTGCCTGTGTGGACGGGCCGGATTTTGACGGCCATGAGGTGGATTACGACGAGGCCATACGCAGACAAGGCATGTATAAAAAGCAGGAAGAATCATCATGCAATCTATTCACGGGGGTTGACAAATGAGCAAACGCAATATGGAACCGAAAAAAACGGCAATGCCCGAGCAGGACGCGAAAAATCGCGCAGCCAACTTCAGCGAGGTGGCGCTTGGCTACACCGAAGAAATGGCGCAAAACGAAGCACTGCGCTGCCTTCAGTGCAAGCATCAGCCCTGTGTGGCGGGCTGCCCTGTTAATGTGCAGATCCCTGAGTTTATCGGCCTTATCGCCGAGGGCAAACATGTGCAAGCCTACAACAAAATACGCGAAACCAACGGCTTGCCCGCTATTTGCGGACGCGTGTGCCCGCAGGAGAGCCAGTGCGAAAAGGTCTGCGTACGCGGCATCAAGCATGAGCCGGTGGGCATCGGGCGTCTCGAGCGTTTCTGCTCCGACTATGCGTTCGAGCACGGCTCTGAGTCCATTGTCTGTGCGCAGCCGACAGGCAAAAAAGCAGCGGTGATCGGCTCTGGGCCGGCAGGCCTGACATGTGCGGCGGACCTTGCCAAAATGGGCGTGGACGTCACGGTTTTCGAGGCATTTCATACTGCGGGCGGCGTGCTTGTGTACGGCATACCCGAGTTCCGTTTGCCCAAAGCGCTGGTGCAAAAAGAGATCGATGCGCTGGTGGAACTGGGCGTTAAAATCGAAACCAACATGGTGATGGGCCGTGTGCTGACGATAGATGATTTAAAAGCGATGGGTTATGAAGCCATATTCATCGGTACTGGTGCCGGTTTGCCTAAGTTCATGAATCTGCCGGGCGAGAATTTAAACGGCGTTTACTCCGCTAATGAGTTTCTCACGCGTATCAATCTGATGAAGGGCTATCAGTTCCCCGATTACGACACGCCTGTGGTGCGGCACAAAAAGGTCGCCGTCATTGGCGGCGGCAATGTCGCGATGGATGCCGCGCGCTGCGCGAAGCGTCTTGGCGCGGATGATGTGTATATCGTATACCGGCGCGGTGCGGCCGAAATGCCCGCGCGGGCTGAGGAGATTGAGCACGCCAAGGAAGAGGGCATTATATTCCAGTTGCTTGTCAACCCGACAGAGATTCTGGGCACAGAAGACGGCTATGTGCGCGGTATGACACTGCAAAAGATGGCGCTTGGCGAGCCGGACAGCTCGGGTCGGCGGCGTCCGGTGCCTGTTGAAGGCTCGGAATACACGATCGATCTCGATGCAGTCGTCGTCGCCATTGGCCAAAGCCCGAACCCGCTGATGCGCGAGACCACGGCCGGGCTGAAAACACACAGCTGGGGCGGCATCATCATCAACGAGGAAACAGGCGAAACGTCGATCGAAGGCGTGTATGCTGGCGGCGATGCGGTATCCGGTGCGGCCACCGTGATACTCGCGATGGGCGCGGGCAAAATAGCGGCTAGGTCGATGTACGATTATATGATGAAAAAATAGAACGCATATAAAAGCCGACGGCGTGCTTTCTCCGTCGGCTTTTTCAATGCACGGTTTGAGCAATTACTCAAGCCCGCCGCCAAGGTGCTCGGCGAAAAACGCTTCCATCGTGGAATAAAACTGGTACAAATATTCGGCGGTGCTTAGTCCATGGCCGCTGTCTAAAAACATCAGATAGATCGGCGGCTTGCCTGCATCTTCAAGCGCTTGCACCATTTGATCGGATTCAAGCGGCTTCACACGCGGATCGTTCCCGCCCTGCGCGATAAGCAGCGGGATATCCATTTGATCCGCATAGTAAAGCGGCGAACGCGATTTCATAAAGGCCTCATCCGCTTTTGGGTCTCCCACCGCTCTGATAAAGGTATCACGCTCAAGCAGCCATTGATCCGGCAGCTCTTCAACAAGCGTGATCAGGCTTGACGGACCGCACATATCCACAGCACACGCGAATACGTCGGAGGAAAACGCAGCACAGATCAGTGCTTCATAACCGCCGTACGAAGCACCGTATACGCCCACACGGTCTGCATCCGTCCAGCCCTGCGCGATCGCATAGCGCACAGCATCAAGTATATCCTCGTGCATCTTGCCGCCCCATTCGCGATCACCCGCACGTATAAAATCCTTACCGTAGCCTGTGGATCCTCTGAAGTTGACCTGTATCACCGCATAGCCGCGGTTTGCGAGCAGCTGCACCTCAAAGTTAAAGCCCCAATAATCTCTTGACCATGGCCCTCCGTGCACCAGCATCACCGTCGGCAGATTTTCTCTGTCCGCATCCACAGGAAACGTGACATAGCCTTCAATCACAAGGCCGTCTGAAGCGGTGTAGGAAAAAGGCTCCATGGGCGCGAAAGTGTAGTTCTCAAGCTCGGGACGCGCGTTGTACAAAAACGCCGTTTGTTTTGTCTGCATATCGTAGACATAATAATCTGCGCTTTTGACATCCGAGAAATAGCGCACAACCCATATCGCATCATCCTCGCTTGAGCCCACAATATCGAACACAGCACCGACGGCACTGAGCGCTTGGTAATCGTCCTCAAAGCTTGGGTGCAGTATATGCCAGTCGATATACGCGCCCATTGTGGTGACCGCGGTCACCTCATCAAGCGCCAAGTCCGTCCATGTGGCATAAAGGTCGTAATCAGGATCGTTAAATATCAATACCGTCTCTTCTGTCTGCACATTATATGTATACAGCGCTGATGTGTTGCTGCTTTGTGAATCAACATAAACGATGCGCGTGTTGTCCTGCATGAAGCCGAATACGCCGCTGGTATCCGCATCCTCATAATCCCACGCTATCAGCTGCGTCCACTCCTTTTCGATAAAGCGATCGGCATCCCCCTGCTCCCTCAGCCAAACCTGTGTACCGCCTTGTCCGTCGCTGCGCATCACAAGCCTAAGCTTGCCGTCGCGATCAATCCGATAGCCTGTGATGTTGCCGGGATTGCGCATCACGAAACGGCTGTCCTTGGTTTTGTAGTTGAGCAGATACAAATCATATGCAGGCACAGTATAGCCCCGGTTCAATATGCAAATAAAAATTTCATCCTCATTGTCCGGGTTATCCCCGACATAGTAGCAGTTGTACGCACCGCCGGGCAGTATCGTGGCGGTTTTGCCGGTCTGCGTATCCGATGTATAGAGCCCAAAGTTTTCATCGCCCCGATCATCCACAAAGAACAGCACCGTGTGCCCGTCGGGTGCCCACATCGTCATCGGTATGCCGTTCGCTTCCCAAGGTATGTGAATCAACTTCTCTTCACCCGTGCGCCAGTCCATCATGATAAACTCATTGACGGTTCGGTACATGATCTGGCTGCCGTCAGCCGATATCTGCGGTATCGAGTACTGATCGTACCCGACCAGAACGTCCAGCGGTATCAGCGCATCTTCGTATTGCACAATCGGCGTGGGTTTCTCCGTGAGCTCCTCGCGCATTTCCAGCGTCTGCAGCGCCGTCATAAAGGCGTTGCAGCCCGAAAGCAGCAGCACGAGCGTCATCACAGCCGCTATCACGCCCAGCAATCTTTTTGTCATTGTTCGTCTCCTTTTGTCCGTGTCTGGCTTCATCATCCAATAAACGACACCATTATATCAGATGATATGTGAGATAACAAAGCGATAATAGGTAGTGTGTACAAAGCCTCACTCCGCCTGCCGCCCCGCGCAGCATCGGCGTATGCTTTGCAGAAACGCTATCAGCGCGTCCACGGCGTTTGCCTTTGGCGCGTGAAACACAATGAACGGCGGTTCAGATGCTTTGAGCTGCGCGCCCGGATGCTTGGCGAGTTTGCGCAGCAGCGCCTTTGCGTCCACAACGCGCTCCTCACCATATTTGAGCGTAAACTTTCGCCCGCTGCGCGTCACAGCCGCAAAGCCCGCGCGTGAGGCATAGCTTTTGATCAGCGCAATCAGCATCAGATTTTCCACCGGCCGCGGCACGGTGCCATAGCGATCGGTAATCTCGTCCTTGAGCAGCTTGGCGCTGCGCACAGCATCGATCGCAGCGATGCGCTTGTATATTTCAATGCGCTGCATATCGTCGGCTATATAGGATACAGGCACATGCGCGCTTAGGGCTATTTCGACAGAGGTATCCGCAAAACGCTCGATCGGCTCGCCTTTTATCTCCGCCACCGCTTCACGCATCAGCCGGCAATACATATCGTACCCCACAGCCGCCATCTGGCCCGACTGCTCGGGCCCCAAAAGATTGCCCGCACCGCGAATCTCCAAATCGCGCATCGCAATCTTAAAGCCCGCGCCGAGCTCTGTGAATTCAGCGATTGTGGCCAGCCGCTTTTCGGCTTCGGGCGTAAAATGCGCGCCTGGCAGATATGTCAAATACGCGTATGAGCTTTTGGCTCCGCGCCCCACGCGCCCTTTGATCTGATAAAGCTGCGCGAGGCCGAATTTATCCGCCTCATAGATGATCACAGTGTTCACGCTGGGTATATCGATGCCCGATTCAATGATCGTCGTGCACAGCAGCACATCGTATTTGCCGGAGAGAAAATCCACCATCACATCTTCCATCGCCGTCTCGCCCATGCGCCCGTGCGCCATAGCCACACGCGCCTCGGGTACATGGCGCAAAAGCTCGCTTAACAGCCTGTCCATCAGCCCAATCTGGCGGCACACAAAATAGGTCTGCCCGCCGCGCTCCATTTCGCGCATGATGGCCTCGCGCAGCAGCTGCGGCGTGTATTCGAGCACATAGCTTTCAGGCGGTCTGCGCTCCTCAGGCGGCGTATCAAGCATGCTCAAATCGCGTATGCCGGTCAGCGCCATTTGCAGCGTGCGCGGTATCGGCGTGGCCGAAAGAGTCAGCACGTCCACACTGCGCTTGATATCCTTGATGCGTTCCTTGTGAGAAACGCCAAAACGCTGCTCTTCATCGATTACAAGCAGCCCCAAATCCTTAAACTTCACATCCGGCGAGAGCAGCCGATGGGTGCCAATCACGATATCCACAGTACCCGCCGCCGCGCCAGCGAGTATGCGCTGCTGCTCCGCCGCGCTTACATAGCGCGAAACAGCCTTGATGCTTACCGCAAAATCGGCAAAGCGCTCGCAAAACGTGTGATAATGCTGACGCGCCAGCAGCGTTGTGGGCACCAGCACGGCACACTGCCGCCCCTCCATCACCGCCTTGAAGCAGGCACGCATCGCCACCTCTGTTTTGCCATAGCCCACATCGCCCAGCAGCAGCCGATCCATCACCTTCTCGCTCTGCATGTCGTTTTTAATCTCTTCGATGCTTTTCTGCTGCCCGTTTGTCTCTTCGTACAAAAAAGCGTCCTCAAACTGCTTTTGCCACAGCGTATCGGACGAGAAGCGGTGCCCCTTCTTGCCCAGCCGCTCACTGTATATCGAAACAAGATCCTCCGCAAGCTCCTTCACCGCTTTTTTGACGCGCGCCTTTGTCTGGCTCCATTCGCGTCCGCCCAGCTTGCTTAAGCGCTCGCCCTCTCCGCCCATGTATTTTTGTACCCTGTCTATCTGATCGGTGGGTATAAACAGCTTGTCACCGTCGCGGTACTCCAGCTCTAAATAATCGCGCGTGATGCTTTGCACGCTGCGTTGTACAAGTCTCAAAAACCGTCCTTTGCCGTGCACATCATGCACGATCAAATCGCCCGGCTTCAAGTCGGTGAACAGATCGGTCTGCCTGCCTGCCGGTGCGAACCGCTTTTTGCGCGCAAAGCCGTATATCTCGCGTTCGCCCAAAAAATAAGTTTTTGTTTCCGTCAGCTCAAAGCCGGAATACAGGCTGTCAGGATACGTGCCTGCCTCTTTGGCATAAAGCGCGCGTCCATTCTCAATACAAGGCACACTCAAAGCATTGTCGCTCAGCTCGGCCGACAGCCGCCGCGCACGCGCCACACTGCCGCAGCATAGATAAACGCGCCATCCCGCCGCTATACGGCCCGCCACGTCATCACGCAAAAGCTCCAGCTTGCGGTTGTAGGAAAGCGCCGATTTTGCCGGAAATGTGATCTGCACTTGCGGCTTTAGCTCAGCCGATTTGGCTACGCCGCAAAAATCAATCACATCGTTTTGCAAAGCACGCGTTGCCAGCCCATCAAACGGCAGATACAATGCGCGCTGATCCTGCACCGATTCGCCCGCTTCTATCAGCGCGCTGATGCGCTCTTCAAACACCTCGCTGCGTTTTTTATCGGCATCCTTAATGTGCTTGTAATCATCAAAAACGATAAGCGCAGAAGGTGCATAATCAATTACGCTGTGCGTGGCCACCGTATACGCGAAATTCTCCATGTCTTCAAACCAGCGGCTGCCGGTGATTTGCTCTGCATAGTGCTCGAACCGCTGTGCGAGCAGCGCATTTTGTGTCTGCGCATTCGCAAAATACGAGGCCGCTTGCCGCGCCAATGGCTCATCGAGCGTCAGCTCAACAGCGGGCGGCAGCACCACATGCTCGTAAGCCTCGCGGCCCCGGCGCTGCGTTGATGGATCAAAGCTGCGAATTGTTTCCACAGATGTGTCAAAAAAGTCGATGCGATACGGTGCAATCGCACCCGGGCAAAAAACATCGAGTATTTCACCGCGCCGCGCCGCCTGACCGGCCGTTTCCACCGCGGACACACGCTCGTAGCCGCTAAGCACGAGTTTCTCCATCAGCTTCTCCGGCTCGTAGGTGTTGTCCTTGTTGATTTGTATATGCGCGTCCAGATATGTCTTGGGGCTCACCAGTCTGGCCTCCAGCGCTTCCTCGCTTAAAAAAACAACCCTCGCGCCGCCCGAAGCCAAAGCGGAAAGCGCGTTGATACGCAAAAACATCGTCTCACGGCTGCGCGCCACCGAAGCACGAAGCTGCAGCGCCCTTTTCGGCATGAAAAGCGCGTCTGGCTGCGCCTCGGCATAGCCTTGGGCGATCTCGTCCGATGCGCACACCACGATCACGCTCTTGCGCAGCTTTTTTACCAGCGCGAATGCGAAATGCGGCTTTAAGCTTTGGGGCATGCCAAAAAGCGCACAAGGCATCTGCCCCGCGCGCATTGCGTTTTTCAGCTGTGAAAAAGCCGCCGTGGCGGTAATATGATCCGTTATCCGCATGATTTTGTCCTAGTTAAAACGACTCTGCGCCTCAATGATGCCCTGCGATATGATCGCTTCTACCGCATCAGCCGCTTTGCTGATCGTGTCAAAAGCCGCCTGCTTATCGCTGTGCTCGCCCAGCACATGATCGATGATATCGCCCTCCGGCTTGCCGATGCCCACGCGCACACGCATAAACGCATCCGTCTGTAGCTGATAGATTACCGACTTCATGCCATTGTGCGAGCCCGCGCTGCCGCGTGCTTTGATACGCACCTTGCCGGTTGCGAGGTCCACATCATCATACACCACGATCAATTGATCCGCGCCAAAGCCCACAGCGGATACCAGCTCCTTAACGCTTTCGCCCGATCGGTTCATGTATGTCTGCGGCATGCAAAGCAGCACACGGTGTCCGCCAATCTCGCCCTTACCCAGCTTTGCACCATGCTTGTGTATGCGCACCGGAATGCCATGGCGCTTAGACAGCACCGATACCACATCAAATCCTGCGTTATGACGTGTATGCGCATACTGGCCGCCCGGGTTACCAAGCCCGATGATCACAAAGTCGCCGCTTAAATCTGCGGCAGATTTTCGGCGAAGCTTCGCAGCACGGAATAGTCTCCCTGCGCGCATTGCGGCACCTCCTTCGGATCTCCGATTAAATGATTGGTCACCAAAAAACCCTGAAACCCAAGCTCAAGACACACCATGTCCTCACGCACATCGTTGCCAACGAAATAGCACTGATGCGCACCAAGCCCTGTCGCGCTCAGTATCTCTTTAAAGTATGCCAGATTGGGTTTGCAATAATGCGAATTATCATAATAGGAGATGTATTCAAAATCGCTTTTGTTAAGCCCTGCCCATTTGATGCGCGCATCGGTGGCCGCAGACGGAAACAGCGGGTTGGTTGCGAGTATCAGCCGATAGCCCTTTTGAAGCAGCAGCCGAACCGTGTCCACTGCATCCGGCTCGGTATGTGTACAGTGCTTAACAGCGTTGAAACTGTCTGCGTAAAAGGCATCCATATGTGCCTCTATCGTCTGCATATCGGCGTTTGTCATCTCGCGCAGCGCGCCAAAAAACACATCGCGGTTCAGCGCACACCCATCGTTGGCAAGCATGGCATAAATCGCCTTCTCAAAAGCATGATGGCCGTTTTCCCCAAGAAGCTCATAAAAGCCGCTTTTGCTGATCTGCGAATAGTAGGTATGTAAAAAAGCCTCCATATCAAGCGGTAGCAGCGTGCCGTCCAAATCGAAGAAGACCGCTTTTCTCATTCGCCTCTCCTTCTTTTTGCCCAGTCCGATATGATGCGCTGCCTGCTGCGCGCGATGCACAGCGAGTCGGGCTCCACATCGGCCGTCACGGTGGACCCTGCGGCAACATATGAACCATCGCCGATGGTTACCGGCGCAATCAGGTTGGCATTGCAGCCGACAAAAGCGTTTTTGCCAACGATCGTCCGGCTCTTTTTCTGACCGTCGTAATTGACGAACACCACGCCGCAGCCAATGTTGGCTTTCTCGCCGATTTCGCCGTCACCGATGTAAGAGAGATGCGATACCTTCGCGCCGTCCTTGATATGCGCGTTTTTCACCTCAACAAAATCACCCACGCGGCAGCCGTTGCCAACGATGCTCTTGGGCCGCAGATACGCATATGGGCCAATCGTTGAACTGCACCCGATTTGCGAATCGAGTATCACGGCATTCTGCACAACGGTGCCGCTGCCGATGACACTGTTTTGTATACGGCTGCCGGGATAGAGCACAGCACCCGAGCCGATATGCGTATCGCCCTCCAGCGTCACACCCGGATATATGACAACATCCGGCTCAATTTTCACAGTCGCGTCAATGTACACAGCATCGGGGTCGATCAGCGTCACGCCATCCTGCATCAACGCTTTATTGATGCGTGCGCGAAGCCGCTGCGATACCGCAGCCAGCTGCACTCTGTCATTGACGCCCATGCCTTCGCTGTTATCATCCAGCACAATCGTTTCCACACGATGCCCTTGGTTCGAAATATAAGCGATGCAATCCGTCACATAGTATTCGCCCTGCGCATTGTCCGAACCAAGCTGTTCAAGCGCCTCGCGCAGCAGCGGTATGCGAAAACAATACACCGATATATTGACCTCTTTGATTTTTCTTTGTTCGTCCGTCGCGTCACCGTGCTCGATGATGGCCTCAACGCCGTCTTTGCCGCGCAGTATACGACCATAGCCAGCCGCATCGTCCAGCACCGCTGTCAGCAGGCAGGCTCCCAGCTGCTCATCGACAGCCTTTTGTATCAGCGCCTTTAAAGACTGTGCGCGCACAAGCGGCATGTCCCCCGCGATTATCAGCACGTATCCGTCGCCCTGCAGGTAATCACGCGCCGCCATCACAGCGTGGCCCGAGCCCAAAAGCGTTTCCTGAACCGCATAACAAACGCTGTCCGCAAAATACTCCCGCATCTTATCTGCGCCGTTGCCGATCACAAGCACAGGCTTTGATCCTGTCGCGGTTTGCGCCGCGTCAACCACCCATTCGCACAGCGCTTTGCCCGCCGCGTTGTGCAGCGCTTTTGGCAGTGCCGATTTCATTCGCTTGCCTTCACCGGCCGCAAGCACAATGGACATACAGTTTTTATTCATGGGATACTCCAAATATGTATTCTTTGTCAATATTGATATTACTGGATAGTATGCAGTGTGTCAATGTGATGCAACAGACAACAGCCGCGGTCGATTGTACACAACCGCGGCTGTTTGTTGTTTCTTTTTCGCTTTTATGCCTCGCCGTAGCTCAAGCCGATTTCACGCCCAACGCGCAGCAATTCGGCATCCAGCGGTATCGTTTTGGTTTTGCCTGCCACTTCCTTTACCGGATTGGAGGTGATTTTGCCGTCCTTTACCGCAACCGAATACCCGAATTGACGCTTGGAGATCAGCTTGGCCGCATAAACGCCCATTTGCGTGGCCAGCACCCGATCATACGGGCACGGCGCGCCGCCCCGCTGATAATGCCCGGGCACCACAACGCGTGTATCGATATCAATGACTTTGGTCAGCTCATCCGCGAGCTTGTATCCGATCGAATAATGCTGTCCCTTGAGCATCTGCCCTTCCGCATCGGTGACACTGCGCGCACCTTCCGCAACAGCGATAATCGAGAAATGCTTGCCGCTTTCATACCGTTGGTTAATCACGTCCGCCACAGCGCAAATATGATAGGGAATCTCAGGCAGCAGTATCACATCCGCGCCACCTGCTATACCGGCGCTGAGGGTCAGCCAGCCTGCTGTGTTGCCCATCAGCTCCACAATCATCACGCGCGAATGCGAATGCGCCGTGGTGTGTACCTTATCGATCACATCGGTGGCAATATCAACCGCGCTTTGATAGCCGAATGTGATGTCGGTGCCCCAAATGTCATTGTCTATCGTTTTGGGCAGACTGATCACATTAAGCCCATGATCGGCCAAATCGCCAGCCATGGCGTGCGTGCCGTTTCCGCCCAACGCCACCAGACAATCCAGCTCCATCTTCTCATAGTTGCGCGACATTGCTTTGAACGAATCTAAGAACTTGCCGGTAAACTGGCCCGATGATGCGCCGCCCTTTCGCGATGTACGCAATATCGTACCCCCGCGTGTGAGGATACCCGAAAATTCTTCTTTGCTCATGATTCGGTAGTCCGCGTCGATAAGGCCGCCGAACCCGTCCATGATGCCCACAATTTCCGCATCGTCAAACATCTGATAAGATGCCTTGGCAACGCCGCGAATTGCAGCATTGAGGCCGGGGCAGTCTCCGCCGCTGGTCAATATGCCAATACGCTTTGTCATCGTTTTGCCTCCCATACTGAGATTGAAAATTTTACTCCTTAGTATACACCATACGGCTTTGCCTTTCAACAAATCACGAATGCTTATCAAATAAAAAAGCAGAGCAGCGAAACACCGCTCTGCCAATAATCATACGCTTAATCAAAACATAGCTTGCTCAAACAATGAGGTCATATCACCAAGATCTATGATGATGGCTTCATCCGTGTTTATTTGAAAACGCTCATCATCAAGCACAGCCCTGCGTGGCTGCCCGGGCGAGAGTGAAACCACAAGCTTGCTTGTCACCGTTTCATCGTAGTCCGGTATATGCATATCCATCAGCATTGTATAGCCGTACTCGGACATATCAATCGTCCCCGACATTGTCATTGTCGTCTCGTTAAGCGCCAAATCGGCTTTAAATACCGTTTTTGAATCCTTGGTCTGCCAGCTAAAGTCAAAGTTTAAATTGGTGTTTTCATAATAGCCCGGTGCAAAAAGCTCAAAGCGCACGTTTTTATCATCAGCGCGCCGCTGTGTTTCAACGCTCAAGTCAAAAGCGTGCTCTCTGCCCGCACTCGCCGACATCTCAATCCTGTTTGGCTTGCCGTTGTCATATTTGACAGTCCAAACAAGCTCAAAGTCCGCACGCGCAAGCTGGGGCGTGATAAGTGCGAGCGCACTGGACAGATTCATGCGCACACCACTGAATTTCTCAATAATATTGCCAAACGCGTCATCTATGACCCGCTCATCTTTTAGCTTATCTGAGAATGTGCGCAGTGTTTGCGCAAGGTCCTCACCTCTCAGCGTAAGCGTTGTGCGCATGTCGTTTTTGTCAAAGCAATCTTCACTGATGCTGTTAAAAAACATCTCAGCCAGCTTTTTTGTATCAATGTCAATTTCCAATTCGCTCATCAACGCATTGATTCTGTCCTCTAAGGGCATCGGCTTTGACAAATCGGCTTTGGTGTCGAATTTCAAGCCGACCGTGTGCTCATATTCATAACCAAAGTAATCATATACTGTGCCAATGTATAACGTGTCCTCTATCAACAGCAGCTTGGTTGTGGTGTCATTCTGGCTGCTCAGCATTCCAAGCGTCAATTCATCATAAGCAAAAGCAATTTCGCTTTGCATATCGAATCCGCTCATGCCGGTTATGCTCTGTGTTATCATATACTCGAACGGCTGCTTGAGCATCACCTCTGTATCCAATTGCGGTTCATCTTCATATATCAGCGCGAAAACCTCAAAATTCTCGTTGACAAATTTGGTTTGCAGCGTGTCGCCGGAGAGCGGCCAGCCGGCAGCCTGCGCAAACACCACAAAAATCAACACAGCTGCCAGTGCCAAAATCGCAACTGCGCTTGCAGAAGCTATGATCAGTGCTTTCTTTTTGCTCTTCTTCACAGGAGGGGGACCATACGGCTGTCCCTGTGCATATACGGGTGCATAAGGTGGTGCGGGCGGCACATTATCAATGCCCCCAACCGGCGCTGCCATAGGCTGCTCAAATGGTGGCGTCTGCGGATTCTGATTGTAAACAGGTGTCCCGCAGCGATTACAAAACCGTCCGTCCGGCGGTATTTGTGTACCGCACTTGATACAAAACATGAAATGACCTCCTTAGTGGTATCTGTGTTGTCTTTTATGATAATACTGTACCAAATATCTCTTTAAACAGCAACACAGCAGCGTTTCGCGTATCCACCTGGTATTTCTCATCTCTCCTGACCGCTGTGTCCGGCGTACCGATTGTCAAATCGCCCTCATAGTAGATGAACACGGGGTCCCCTTCCGATGCCACCAGCTCGATGTTGCCAGAGAAACGATTGTCACTCCAATCCTCCTGCATATAAAAATCGATCATGTCTTTGTTGAAGCCTATTCGTCCCGCCATATTCAACCCGCTTTTTTTCTCAGAAACGCCTGCTTCAACCCAAAGCACATCATTTTCACCGCCATAGCTCTGTGTTGTCAGCTTCGAATACACATTGTGACTGTACTCTTCTCCCGTTAATTGAAACAAAAAGCCAAAAACAATCGCATTGTTATCAAGCAGCGTGATATCAACGTGATTCGGCTCAGCGTCATTGTATCTGACAATCCAGACAAGAACGATGTCCGAGCCGATAAACTGCGGCGTGATCAGTGATACCAGGTTTGATAAGTCCAGCGGGGAACCCGTTGCTCGCGACATATAATCCCGAAACTGCTTGTTGATGTTCTTCTCATCCCGAAGCTTATCGGAGAACGTTTTGAGCGTCTGCGCGATTTCGTCACCGCTCATGCGCAGTATCGTGCGTTCGGCATCCTTATCAAACAAATCCTCACTGATGCTGTTAAACAGCATCTCCGCCAGCACTTTAAAATCAATATCACTATCCGCAAACAGCGCATGCAGCCGGCTCGTCAATGACATCGGCTGTGATAAATCCGAATCGCTGAAAAACTGCACACCATGTGTCATCGATTCATCGAAATAATCTGACTGATACTCTGTCTGCGCATAGAGTATATCCGAAAGCAGCAGCAACTTTAGCGATGCCTGCAACTGATCGCTCTCTTGGGTAAACACAATGCCCAGTGTCTGCTCATCATACGCGGCATTGATACGCAGGCTGTTTATGTCCGTGCTGTACCCGCTTGTGTAATCATATTTTGCATTGATTACAAACGGCTTTTCATAAATCTGATCGAATTCTCCATAAGACAGCGCATTCAATCCATCGCTGAGCACCTTAACGCTTTCGTTGACAAACCGGGTTTGCAATGTGTTGCCGGAAAGCGGCCACGCGCGCTCTGTCCACACGCCAAAAATCAGTATTGCAGCCAAGCCTAAGGCCACAGTGGATAGGGCCAAAGCCATCAGCAACAATTTTTTGCGCTTTTTTTTCATCGGGGCATAGCCATACGGCATCTGTTGCGCATAGGGGGGCACAGGTGTATGCATGTGATTATGCGGCTCAACTGGCGCCTGCGGCTGTATCTGATTCAAAGCAGGCGCATCCACCTGATTCTCAGCGCTCTCAGCAGGTAAACCGCAGCGTATACAAAAACGTCCGTCCATCGGGATCTGTGTACCACAATTATTACAATACATATGATACCTCCTTGGCACATTGATGCTGATGTCAGCTATAAAAGCGACGCGCTTTTGGCGGTTTCATGCATTAGCCTGCCATTTCGTTCGCGCGTATACAGACACGGATATTAAGTATGCACTCGCAGTATCACTATACTACAGCTGATATTCATTTTCCAGAAAAACATGACGAAAAGTGGTATTATTTCATTTTTTCGAGCTTTATTGTCGTTTCTTATGCGGCTTTGTTGACCGGTAAACCATCTTTATGATATGCTGAGTTGAAACTTAATAACAGAGCGTTTCGGTGCTTTGCCCGTCGTTGTTTTTTAAGCGGCTGGCAAGGATAATAGGGAAAACGGTGAGATGCCGTTGCAGCCCCCGCTACCGTATGGACGACTGTGCAAGCAAAATGCCACTGGGCGGCAAGCCTGGGAAGGCGCATGCGCGGAATGAATCTGAGCCGGTAAACCTGCCGAATGTGTCTCGTTGCTGTTTCTTCGGAGGGAAGATGCGCACGGCTGTTGTGATACGCGCCAAGGCATCAATTGCCCGGGCGTTTTTTGTATGCAAAAAGTGCTTATGCTTTCGCTTCGTCAATAAACGCATTATCGGAGGGATAAAATGAAAGGAAACAAAAGGGTTCTACTGATCGGCTTGACCGTTCTGGTCGCATTGGCTGCCGTTTTTGCAGCAGTCTATTTTCTGGTGATTGAAAAACCGGTCGTCGGGGAAAAGGATATCACGGTCGCTATCATTCATTCGGACGCATCTGAAAAAACCGTGAAGATCAATACGGATGCGGAATTTTTGAGACAGGCGCTGGAAGAAAAGGATTTGATTCAGGGCACGGAATCCGCATACGGACTCTATGTGATCACGGTGGATAATGAATCGGTCGATGAAGCCCAGCAGCAATGGTGGTGCTTTACGCAAGACGGGCAGATGCTGATGACCGGAGTCGATACCACACCGGTAAGCGATGGCGATAAGTTTGAAATCACATTTACAGTCGGCTGGTAAAGCCAGGCTCACCATCAGGGATATACTGATATTTGGGCTGCTTGGTGCCGTATTGCTCGTTGTGCAGGTGGCCCTCGCAGTGCTGCCGAATATCGAGCTTGTGTCTTTGCTGGTCATTGTCTATGTGCTGGTGCTGGGCAAAAGGGCCTTCTTCCCGATATACGTGTTTATACTCGCGGAAGGTCTGATTTATGGCTTTGGCTTATGGTGGATCAGCTATCTTTATATCTGGAGCATACTGGCAATCGTCGTGCTGCTGCTGCGCAAGCATGAACAGCCGCTGTTTTGGGTAATCATATCCGGCCTGTTCGGGCTGCTTTTTGGGGCCTTATGCGCAATACCGTATCTGTTTGCGGGCGGGATAGGCGCGGCCGTATCCTATTGGGTCAGCGGCATATTGTTTGATTTGCTGCATTGCGGTGGAAACATCATCGCGGCGGCGCTGCTGTTCCATCCGTGCCATAAAGCCTTGCGTCGGCTGTATTTTCAGAATAACGCATCCGCCGAATTGGCTTTGCCAAAATGACACCACGGCTATGCGTGCATCAAAGCGACACCGCATAGCCCAAACAGGCTGATAGTCCGCCGCTTGGCAGGTTATTAGCCTGTTTTTTATTGATTATATGCGATTGTTTGTATAATATGTACGTATCAATTAACGTTATGTCAATATAGGGGTATGCGATGAATTGTCCAAAATGCGGCAGTCCAAACGTGATGACTCAATCCGTTTGCGAAACAACCACGCGCGGCAAAACAAAAGGATTCGGTTGTATAAAGGCTTTTTTAGGCTGGATATTCTTTTCTCTTCCCGGATTGCTTTGCGGGCTGTGCGGTATGGGAAAAGGAAAAACCAAAACAACAACCAAAACATTTGTAATGAATCAATGTCGAAATTGCGGGAATCGGTTTTAGCTTTTGCCCAAAGCATTGGAGACAAAAGCGGCTGCCACCAATTATCTGAGCGCAGCTTTCATATAAGGGGTTACACCTTCCCTGTTTGCGCCAGATGCACCGGTGTCTTTGCAGGCCAGATCGCCGCGGTTATTCTGCTGGTGTTCGGCTTGCGGTGTCCCTGGTATATCTCTGTTTCGCTGCTTTCGCTAATGGGGCTTGATTGGCTTATACAGCATCTTGATATAAAGCAGTCCACGAACAGAAGGCGTCTGCTGACCGGAATCGGGGGAGGCTTTGGGCTGTTTTCTATTTATATAGACCTTTTTGAGCTGCTATACCATTTGATCGTCAGCCTTTTTTGACACGGATCTTGTCTTTTGCGGTATTGGCATCTTCATCGCTGTATACTGTTTAATGATCGGGGCCTTTTCTTAATGTTGAATCGCTTATTCAATTATGCTATACTGTGCGGGTATTTTGATGCACCAAAAAGGAGTTTTTGGCCATGAGATTGTCCAAGATGCTGTTTTCCACACAGCGTGAAGTGCCCGCAGAAGCCGAGGCGCAAAGCCACGTTCTGCTGCTAAAGGCGGGCATGATACGCCGTCTGGCCACAGGCGTTTATGCGCTGATGCCGCTTGGCTTCCGCGTATTTAAAAGGATAGAAAAAATTATACGCGAGGAGATGGACGCGGCAGGCGCGCAGGAGCTGATTATGTCGGCACTGCTGCCGGCAGATTATTACCAGCAATCGGGCCGGTGGGATGTGTTTGGCACCGAGATGATCAAGTTTCAGGACCGCAACAACCGCGACTTTTGCCTTGGACCCACACACGAGGAGATATTCGCGCATGTGCTGCGAGCGGAGCTGCAATCGTACAAATCCATGCCCAAAACGCTCTATCAGATACAGAACAAATACCGCGACGAGCGCCGGCCGCGCTTTGGCATGATACGCTGCCGCGAATTTGTGATGAAGGACGCCTATTCATTTGATGTCGATGAGGCGGGTCTTGATGCTTCCTACAACACGATGTACGACGCATACTGCAAGGTTTTCGACCGCTGCGGGCTTGATTATGTGGTGGTTCACGCGGACAGCGGCGCGATGGGCGGCTCGGGCTCGCAGGAATTCATGATCAAATCGGACATCGGTGACGATACCATCCTATCATGCGAAAAATGCGGCTATGCGGCCAACGCGGAGCTGGCTGCCTGCCCCGATCCTCTGCCGGCCGACGAGCCGTTGGAGGCGGTGGAAAAGGTGCATACGCCCAATGTGGGCACAATTGAAGAACTCGTGGGCTTTTTCGGAAAAACGCCCGACCGCTTTGCCAAAACGCTGCTGTATAACGCTGACGGCAAAATCATTGCGGCCATGGTACGCGGCGACCGTGATATCAACGAAACAAAGCTGAAGAATTATTTGGGCTGCGCGAATCTGGATCTCGCCGGTGCGGATGACGTTTTCCAAGCAACCGGTGCGAAGATCGGCTTCGCAGGGCCCATCGGGCTTAATGCCCACAGGCTGATCATTGATAAGGAAGTGCCGTATATGCGCAACTTCCTTGTGGGCGCAAACCAAACCGACTATCACTTCATCGGCATCAATTATGAGCGTGATTTTGTCTCCTCCGAAATTTGTGATATCCGCATGATCGAATCGGGCGATCCGTGCCCGCTATGCGGCGCTGCCGCGCAGCTTGCCAAAAGCATTGAGGTGGGACATATATTTAAGCTGGGCACCAAATACAGCATCGCGATGGACTGTCAGTTTCTTGATCAGCAGGCACAGCAAAAGCCGTGCATCATGGGCAGCTACGGCATCGGGCTTAACCGCACGATGCAGGCCATCATCGAGCAGTCGCACGATGATGACGGCATCATCTGGCCGGACAGCGTCGCACCTTATAACGCCATCGTCGTGCCCGTCAGTGCCGCTAACGAGGCGCAGTTAAAGCTGGCCGAGCAGATTTATGATAAGCTGCGCCGTGCAGGAATCGAAACACTGCTGGACGACCGCGATGAACGCGCGGGTGTCAAGTTCAAGGACGCGGATCTGATCGGCATACCGCACCGCATCAATGTGGGGCGCCGAACTGCCGAGGGTATCGTGGAGTATAAGCCGCGGCGTGCTCAAGAAGCCGAGGAAATAACAGCGGACGAAGCCGCAGAGCGCATCATTGAAATGGTGCGAAAAGCAGGCCTGTAAACGTACACCCCGTTAATCCACGTTGGACTGACGGGGTGTTTTTTGTTGCCATCCGCATATCAAACATCGTATGCTTTTTTTTGCTTAATGCTATACGGCGTTGTGCAGTGCGCCTCATACATCTGCTGTGTAACGCCGCGCTGCGCAATCATCTGCTGGTAAAAGCGTCCGCTTTGCTTGATCGTACGCTGCTGCGTGGCATAATCCACATGGACAAGCCCAAAACGAGCCGAGTTGCCCTCAAGCCACTCAAAGTTGTCGGTAAAGCACCAGTGGTAATAGCGCGCAACAGGCAGCCTGCTATCGCAAAGCGCCTTGATATGCTCATACAGATAACGGCACCGGAACGAGTCCGTATTGTCGCATGTGCCGTTCTCGGTGACGTAGATCGGCAGCGGTGCAAGTGCCAAAAGCTCTTTCGAACACTGCACAATACCTTGCGGGTATATTTCCCATCCCAAGTCATTCACAGGCGCGCCGTCCATCACGCCGTCGCCAAAGCCGTGCACAGCCGTTCGGCTATAATAGTTGATTGCGTGAAAATCGCAGTACAAACCGGCATCAACGCCTTTGACACGTTTGAGCGGGAAGCATGCTTTGCCTGTTAAATAGGCTCTCGATATGCAGGACTGAAAAAGCCGGTGCAGCAAGGGTGTGCATAGCCGGTGCCAGATGTTTTTGGGGTTCTTTGGGGCAAACACGCGCATGTGATGCGCATAGCCAACCTTGGTGTCGGCATACCCCATGTCGCCTCGCAGCTGGTGTATTAGCTTAAATGCCTTGATGTGGCAGGCGCACATGTGATTAAGCACACGAAACGTCAAGCGTATCGACTTTTTACCGGGCGGCCATATGCCGAAAAACAGGCCGCTTGTGGCATACACATTGGGTTCATTGATCGTGATGTATTCGCTGACAAGATCGCCGAGCTCCTTCACAACCTTTCGGACAAAGCCAATAAAAATATCGATGCTCACCGCGTTTTCAAACGCTCCCATTTGCTCGAACCACAGCGGGTTGGTGAAATGGTGCAGCGTCAGCAGCGGTTTGATGCCAAGCTTTTGCAGATGCAGCACTTCGTTACGATAGTGCGAAAAAGCCTCGTCATCATACACCCCGCGCTTGGGCTCAAGCCGCGCCCACTCGATTCCAAGGCGGTAGTGCCCGATGCCCATTTTTTTCATCAGCGCAGCGTCTGTTTCGTATAACGCATAATGGTTTGTGGCCACGGATGGGTCGGAGCCATCCTTGATATGGCCTTTTTGGTACCACTCGTACCAGCTGTTTTGCTGATTGCCGCCTTCAATTTGCGTGGCGGCAGCCGCAACGCCAAGCTGCATATGCTCCGGCAGATCAAAAGGCATAACGATACCTCCTTTGAGGCTTTTTGTATATTGTAACACACGCTGCGCTGCTGTGGTGGATTCTTTGCCAAGCATACGCACCTCACATCTTTGATACTATTTGAATATGCTAATCAAAAAGGGCCTTGAAAGGAAGGATTCAATATGTACGATGACAGGTATACATACCGAGGCTATGCCGATCGGCCGATAGGCAACCCCGGCATGAGAAACCGATACAGCGCATCTATGGACTACGGCCGCGAGCCATATGTCGTTGATATCGATGCGGCCACAATGCAAAACAATAATTACCGCACTGCTTTGTGGACAGGCGAGTTTTTGCAGCTGACGCTGATGAGCTTAGAGCCCGGAGAAGACATCGGGCTTGAAATACACGAAGACCATGATCAGTTTATACGCATCGAGCAGGGCCAGGGGTTAGTGAAGATGGGCGACAGTGCGGATAATCTGGATTTTCGTAAGAAGGTATACGACGACTACGCAGTGTTTATCCCCGCAGGCAAATGGCATAATCTAATCAATACAGGTGACGAGCCGCTTAAGCTTTACTCCATTTACGCACCGCCTGAGCATCCTTTTGGCACGGTTCACGAGACGAAGGAAGATGCCATGGCGTATTGACATATCATCACACATAATGGCGGCTGATAGGCATTAGCCGCCTTTATGCTATCAGCACCATACTATTTTTTATACTTGTTTCCAACGCACGTATTGTTGCTGTGCCGATTTTTTAGTATAATTTTATCGAGTTTGAAATGCAGGTGATGTGATGCTCAAACCCATTCGCGTTTTAATCACAGATAACAACGCTGAATTTGCTCAGCTATTAAAACTGCGGCTTGAATTATACAAACAAATCAAAGTCATCGGCATTGCCACCAGCGGCATGAAAGCGCTCAAGATGCTTGAACAATGCGATGTTGATGTGTTGCTTTTAGACATTGTGATGCCGGGTATGGATGGACTGGTATTGCTTAAAAAAATCAGAAGCATCGGCAAAAGGCCCACAACGATCATCATATCGGCGCTTGGCAGCGATGACATTGTCAAAAAAGCTTTGGCGCTTGGTGCCAACCACTATTTCCATAAACCCGTTGACTGCAGTCAGCTGATTGCCACCATACAAAACACGGGTCAAGATAACCTTTCATTAATCAAAACGGATATCGAAGATTGTTAGGCTTACCGATGGCCTTTTTAGCATAGTCATTTTGGTCATTTTGCTTTGTAACAAGCTCGCACCGTTTCTTCCTAATTCTGAGTTCTGTACGCACTTCGTCAACAGTCATGGTGCTCGGCATAGCTGACACCTCCTCACTTTTGAATTTGGTGTAGCTATACCGTATAAGAAGGAGGAAAACAAATATAAATTCTACCCTACAATAAAGAATTCTCGGCTATTTCAACTAAAATTATTGTTGAAATGGCTGAATACTTGCTAATAAGTTCTTTGCATTTGAATACATTGTCTCGGAGTATTCATGTTTTAATAGTGCTATCAATCCATCTACTTTAATTAATTTTTGTCTATTTTCGTTTATATAGAATGTATACAATGCAGAATAAACCCCTGCGTTATAAACACTAGGAGGGATATCCTGACTATTTTTTATAATATCTTTCTTGTTAATACATCCTTTCGACTCCGGATTATCCTTTTACACCCGTTATATGCATAATTCAGAGTTCGACAAATAATAACAAATCCCTGCCAAAAATAAGCTTTGTGCTTGAATAAAAATACTCTATATTTTTTGAAATTCTTTTTTGCATCTTTCGAAAATACCCCGAATGTTAATTGCGCATCCTTTCAAAAAAGACAAATCAGGAGACTTAATGCCACTCTACAGCTATGCCTTTTCTCTAATAATGGAGCCAAACGCGAAGCGCAGCTTCGTGGGGAAGAGGAGGAGCAATAACAGTAGCCACCAGAACCAACAAACGCGACTCTGAGAAATTATATTTCGTGCGCAAGTCGGGCTTTGCCCGCGCCAGCGCACACCTTGTGGCATTTGATGGCCGTGAGCTTTAGCGAACAAGCAAATGCCGGATAACTCAAAAGAGTGGCAAACGCCACTCTTTTGAAGCGGCCTTACGGCCGCTGGTCTAGCGAGTTCTCCCAAATCCGAACCTTTCACTTCATCAAAAGTAGTTTGCTTTGTGCCGTCTTTGTAGTTAAATGTCAACACCACTTTATCATCATACAGATAGACCGCATTAACAAAGCAGTCAATCAGTTTCTGCCGTTGGTCTTTGTCGGAATCATCAATTCCCCGAAACTTATGCAGCCAAAACAATATCTGCTCCCGTGTCAGTAACGGGGCTTGTATTTCCTCCTGTAGAATTGCAATCTCAAGTTCACTCTTACGTTCTTCAAGCTCATCCATTCTTCCCTTTGTAGAGGGAGTTAATACACCCTGCTGAATCGCATTGAGCAAATTATCGATCCCGCGCTGTATATCCGCAAGCTGCTTCTTCAAAAGGGGTATCTGCATGTTTTCTTGTAACTGTAGCGCTAGGAGCTTATCCGTAAGCTGCTCCAACAGAGCATCGTTCATAAGCAGCCTCATTGTTTCGTCTATAACAAAGTCTTCAATCCACTTCTTTTTGACCGTCTTTTTCTTGCAACTTTTTGGTTTCTTCTTCGCATTGACGCATTTGTAGTAGTGGTAGACGATGCTTGTATGGCTTGTGCCGCTTTCGCCCACCATAAAAGCACCGCACTTGCCGCAATGAAGTTTTGTCGTAAGCAAATAATCATCTTCCGCCTTATGCCTCGCCGGAGCACGACGATTCTTTTCAAGACGTTCCTGTACTTTATCAAATAATTCTTTCGGCACAATGGGGGGGATTCCATCTGGATTAACGACATTGCGATACTTATATTCCCCGATATATTTTCTGTTGTGAAGCATGTGAGAGACGGTGTTGAAAGTGATTTTGCCATTCCGAGCGGAGGATACACCCGTTTCTTCCAAATAGTTTACGATCTTCTGAACGGTATATCCGTCCGCATATTTAATAAATACATCCAGCACTACCGGGGCGGTCAGCGGGTCAATTTGATAGCATTGATCCGTGTCAACGGTATAACCATATGTAATCGTGCCGCCATTATACTTGCATTTCAGTGCGTTCTCAGTCATGCCGCGAATGACTTTCACTGCAAGCTCGGCGGAGTAATACTCCGCAAAACCTTCCAGCATGGATTCAAGGATAATCCCCTCTGGTCCCTCGGATATGTTTTCTTTGGCGGATAGCACCCGTATACCGTTTTTGCGCAGCACGTTTTTGTAATGGGCAGAATCGTATCGGTTGCGTGCAAACCTGTCCAGCTTCCAGACAATGACCACATCAAACAGCATTTTGGCGCTGTCCTTTATCATCCGCTGAAACTCTGGGCGGTTATCTGTTTTGGCCGAGTAGGCTCGGTCGATATATCTGCCTAGGATTGTAATTCCCTGTTTCTCGGCGTATTCGATACACTCGCGTATCTGCCCATCTATAGATTCCTCGCGTTGATTGTCTGAAGAGTATCGCGCATATATCACACCATTCATTTTTCGCCCTCCGCAGCCATCTTAATCAGCATATCTTTGAGCCGCGTGTTTAGAGGTGAGCCTTCTTCAAAGCAAGCCTCTATAAACTCGCTCCATTCCGCTTTGTTCTTCAGCTTTTCCCTCACCATTTCCGGCTGGTACTCATAATACTTTCCGTGCGGGTTGTCGGTACGACAAAAGATGTAATCCAGCGATACATCGAAATGATCTGCATACCATAATAAAATCCTATAAGGCGTTTCGGATTGATCAAGCTCATAGCGATTGATACTGGATTGGTTTGAATCTGCGATCTTTGCAAGCGCTGTTTGTGACAAACCCGTGGTATGTCTTAGCGCTTTTAACCTTTTCCCGACCGTTTCCATACATTCCACCTCCATTTCATCAAATCCATCTTACCCTAATTATGCATAAAATACAACCCCAAACAAATTGACGAGCGCGCAAATATATGTGCTTAATCAGGAACAATTTGAATATTCTGTTGACGTTTTATATTGTAATGGTTAAAATGCGATTGGAGAGGCATATGAGAATACAATTCTATCATCCCCATCAAAACCAAGCAACTATTATAGAGTTTAAGAATTTTGAATTCCTGCCGCTCTTTTATCTGTTCCCAATCGATCTGCTACGCAAGGAATGTCCCAGCTTTGTGGACATGCCCAGAAGCGTACACGGCATATTCACTCAGACGGAGTGGATAGAAAAGGTATCCAGCGACTACTTCTTACAAGCGGTCTGCGATCTGGCCGCCTACTATGTGTGGCCTGCTTTTGGCATTCCGACTCATATGGAATGTTTTTCGGGATATGATCCTATCTGGCAGTTGGCTCACGCTACAGGATTATGGGCGCAAGCCTTCGAGCAGATGAGCGGCATGACGCCACAGAATCTTGTCAAAAAGATAAAACACGAATGGGAACCAGCAGAGCTGCATGAGTTTCAAGAACTCATGGTTACAATCGGAAAGCGCGGTCTTGAAGAAGAAAACCTTATACCCATCATCAAAGCTGTGCGGGAAATGCGGTGCATTGAGGATTATGACGCCCGCGGCAGCCACGCCAAGATTGACTTCTACCGCAAATGGTATCACACACGCACGCGGTTCAAGACTGTATCTCTCGACCAACTAATAGAGGGTCAAGGAGACGGCTCACGCAGCGACGCAGTGGACGCAGTGCTGAGCGACTTTGTTGGCGATCCGGCCGCTAACTTTGAGGACGCGGTTTGCTCCAAGATAGACACTGAGAAATTCTATAAGACGCTAGCGCCCCGTGATAGCGAGATACTTCAAATGCGGGTTGAGGGAGCCACCTATCAGGAGATTGCGGATGAGCTTGAATATAAAACACACAGCGCGGTATTGAAGCGCATCAACAGAATCGCAGGACAGTATCTTGACTATGCGGATGAGCAAGAAGAGCTTAGAGAATTCCTGTACGGTTAATAATAATAGTTTGACGGCAGCGTCTTCCCTCTGTGGGGAGGCGTTTTTTAATATGCCCAAAACCAAATATGAAAGTGAGGTTACAACATGACAGAACTCAAAATCGGAGTTGACAATGGGAACTACAACACAAAATCCTCGGAGCGGATGCTCTACGCCTCGGGGTATACCATGAGCGACAAGGAGTTCATCACCAGCGATATGCAGCTATTCTATAATGATGCATATTACGCTATCGGCGGTAAGCGCATGAGCTTCCAGCAGGATAAAACGAAAGAGGATGACGCCTTCATCCTCACGCTGCCTGCCATCGCCAACGCTATGAGGCTGGCAGGCACATCTGCTGCCGATATCTTGCTCGGCGTGGGGTTGCCTATCGACATCTATGGCGCACAGAAGGAAGCGTTCCGACAATACTTCCTTCGGGATGAAATCCGCTTCCACTTCGAGGACGCGGATTACCATTGCAGGATAGCAGAATGCAAGGTGTTCGCGCAGGGCCACGCCGCGCTCTGCAAGTATTATCAGCAGCTTAGAGAGTACAACAACATCACACTGGTGGATATAGGCGGTTACACCGTTGATGTTCTGACACTGCACGATTTCAAGGTGGACAGAGGAAGCTGCGCAAGCCTGCGTATGGGTACGATCACGCTATTCAACGCTATTCGCGGTGAGCTGCAACAGGAGAACATTATCCTGTCTGACGCGCTGATTACCGATGCGATGCAAGGGCGTATCCAACACGCTGAAAAAGAGAAAATCCGCATCATTACAGAGCGCCGTATGCAGCGTTACATCAAAGAACTGCTCAACGCGCTGCGTGAGCGTGGACTGGATTTGAAGCTGCCCGTGGTGTTTGCGGGCGGCGGCGCAGAGCTCCTAGGGCAACGGCTTTATACCCAAGAAGTCAACACCATCGTCATCCTTGATCGTTTTGCCAACGCAGAGGGCTATAAGCTCTTGCTGGGTTAAGGGTATGCGGGAAAGACGGTATCTGACGTTCGATATGGAGAACCCACGACATTGTGAAGCGTTTGCCCTTTTCTCGGCACAGTCCGGCAAGCGGCGCAGCGAATACGTGGTTGATTGTATCCTACAAGCACAGCTGGATAACCGATTGGAGGAAACGATACGGAAGGTGGTTACGGAGGCGTTGAAAGATGTTTGTTTAGCTATTCCTAACATGGCGAGTGTTACCGCAGAATTGAAGGCAACGGAACGCCTATCCGATCTGCCGGATGCGCTGCTATCATCGCTGGACGAGATATGAACCATGATGGTGCATATGAGGACAATACGCACTGAGCATTTGCACCACGATGGTGCATTTTTTGTTCTCAGCATGTTGGTTTTGAGCGAGGATTTAGCAGAAATCCAACCTTTTTAAGCCTCGCAGAGCCCCGCGGGAGCGCCCACTGGGCATCTTTCAGCTCGTCTGAAAGTGTCATAGTGGGTAATACACTTCCTTCGGAAGTGTCCGTCTCCCCAGCGTCGATTTTGAAGGAGATGATGTTGTATTTCCAAGGTTGATCGCACGGTTGTACGCAACAAAGCGTATCCTCGCAGTAATTTCTCTATTCGGGAGCGCCATAACGAGCGCAAGAACGAGATTTACTCCAATCCCGACATTATACAGGAAAGAAGTGATCTCAATATCCACTTTAAAAGCTGCGACGGCACATATACACAGGCGTTTGATCGACTGCTTGAAGAAGGGACGATAAGCACACGTGGGTTAAAGCCCGATGCGGATGTTTTTGCAGAAATGGTGTTTGACGTCAACACATCGTATTTTGAACACCATGGCGGCTATGAGTATGCAAAGGATTTCTTTGCCGAGGCATACAGAATGGCTGTTGAGGAAGTCGGCGGTGAGCAATACATCTTATCAGCGGTCATGCATGCTGATGAGCGCAACAAGAGCCAGTCTGAGGAGCTTGGACGGGATGTTTACCATTATCATCTGCACGTCGTGTATATCCCTGTTGTCGAGAAGGAAATCCGCTGGACGAAGCGCTGTAAGGACAAGGCACTTGTCGGCATAGTCAAGGAGGTGATCCATCAAGTCAGCCACTCCAAGAAGTGGGCATCTGTGAAGGCCTTGGACGAGAATGGTGAACCAATACGGACAGAGGAAGGAAAGGCGGTGTTGATTCCGTCCTATTCGCTCTTGCAGGATAGGTTCTTTGAGCACATGAAAAACGCCGGATTCAAGAACTTTGAGCGCGGCGTTCGCGGCAGCACGACGCAGCACCTATCGGTATTGGATTACAAGATTCAGCAGGACAACGCGAAGCTGACGCGTATCGAGCAGGAGGTGGAAGCTCAGCAAAAAGAACTGGACACTGTTTCCAAGCAGCTCACCGTAAAGTGGCAGATTGGCAAAACGTTTCATGAGCTTGACGAACTGGGCCGGAAAAAGATGTTCGGCAAGGTTACGCTGGCTGAGCAGGATTTAAAGGAGGTGATATCGCTCGCAAAGGAAGGCGTTTTATCGCGAGGCAAAATTGATTCTCTCAAGCGACAGCTACAGAGTGTAACCTCCCGGTTATGGGATATAGAAGAGAAACTCACTAGGTTAGTAATGAGCACGAGGAATTTCAAGGAAGCCGTGCGGTTAGAGCCGGAAAGAGTTGAGGCGGTCTTTGCGGACATATTCGCGCGAGACCGAGAGGAACGCGAAGCGCGTCGTCTGATGAGCCGCAGCACGAAGTTTCGTGATGAATGCGAAAGATGATCTTTGACAATTTCATATGGAGGTACACTTATATGCAGCACAGAAGGAGCGGGCGTTATGTCCGCTGACAAGCCCATCCCCGATATCCCTGATGAGGTGATAGAGTCTTTGGCAAGGACGATACTCCCGTCCATACGAAAATACTTTGAAAGCGTTGAAGGGCAGAGAGAGTTCGCGGAGTGGAAGGAGTGTGGAAGGAAAACGAAGGTGAAGTCAAACCCCGTGAAGTCTCAATGATAAAGAAGGAGAACTGATAATATACTGTCGGTTCTCCTTTGGTTTGTTTATTGATTTTTACTTCTCATTGCACAAGTGCTATAATAAAAAATAATGGCATTATGAGGCAGAATTAATGACACAGGATAACAGCGGAAAATGTATTTCTGAAAATAATATAGATTTTCATCACTATTATAAGAGAAGGCCCATAAGTGTCTTCTTATCTATTCTGAAAAACATCGGTATCATCATTGGCATTATTGCGGTCGCCACCTTTATTTCTTTTGGTCTACGCGCGCTTAACATCAGCGTGTCCAACTATATCATGACGTATATTTTGGCCGTGCTGCTGGTCGCGAACCTGACGGACAGGCATATTTACGGTGTGATTGCCTCGGTGCTGGGCGTCATGGTGTTCAACTTTTTCTTCACTGTGCCGTATTATACCTTTGTAGCCTACAGCCCGGAATATCCCATCACATTTATCATCATGCTCATCGTTGCGCTGATCACCAGCACGCTGACTGCCCGTGTGAAAAGTGAAACGAGGCTCGCTGAGATGAGAGAAAACAGGATACGCATACTCTATCAGCTTGAAAGGAATCTGTTGGCCGTAAAAAATACGGAACAGGTTGCAAAGGTCGCTTCCAAAGATATCGCGCAACTGTTCGGAATGCCGGTGCTCGTTGCCATTGCCGACATTCATGGAGAGCTTTCCATCCAAAGCATACAGGGAAAAAACGTGTATGACAGAGAGAACGAAAAAATAGCGTCCGCCGAGGCTTTCCAATCCGGAAATGCCTGCGGTGCAGGCACGCCGCTTTTTTCGGATTGCCGGGCATATTACCAGCCAATCAATGGACAAACCGGTGTCCTTGGCATCATCGGCATAGCGTTTGATGATAATTATCATCTGACAGACAGCCAAAGGGTTTTCCTTGATACCATTGGCGCTCAGATCGCGTTGGTACTGGAGCGAGAGAGGCTGTATGAGAAACAGCAGGAGGTAAAAATGGAAAGTGCGCGTGAGCACTTGCGCGGTGATCTGCTGCGCGCCGTTTCTCATGATTTGAGAACGCCTTTGGCTGGCATTCTAGGCTCCGCCAGCGCTATACTTGAAAACTACGACGCGCTGCCCGATAATGTAAGGAAAGACTTCCTGCAGAGTATTTATAACGATACCGAGTGGCTTAATAATCTTGTGGAAAATATACTGAGCATGACCCGGTTTGATGAAGGCCGCGTAAACTTGAAGAAAGAAACGGAAGTTGTCGAGGAAATCGTTGCCGAAGCGGTATCCCGGATAAAGAAGCGGTCAAAACGGCACGAGATCTGCGTAACCATTCCCAATGAAATGATCATGATCCCTGCTGACGGCACATTGATTGAGCAGGTACTGGTCAATCTTCTGGACAACGCCATAAAACACACTCCTGAAGGCTCAAGGGTCTGTGTTTCGGTGGTTAAAGAGGAAAACAGCGTAGCCTTTGAGGTCAGCGACAACGGGTCGGGCATTCCGGAGAACGATCTGCCTTTTATATTCAACCGGTTTTACACGCGCGAACATGCCGGGAGCAGACGAGGAATCGGTCTTGGGCTTGCAATCTGCAAATCAATCATTGAAGCACACGGCGGCGAGATAACCGCTATGAACGCCCCGGCGGGAGGCTCGGTGTTCCGCTTTACAATACCAGCAAAGGAGTAGGCATGAATCCTCTCATACTGATTGTTGACGACGAAAAACCCATACGCCACTTCATCAAAGTTTCTCTGGAAACGCAAAAATACGCCTGCCTTGAGGCGCAGGACGGCTCGGAGGCGCTGGCACTTGCCGCGTCGCACCATCCGGATATCATGATACTGGATTTAGGGCTGCCTGATATGGATGGCCTTGATGTAATAAGGAAGCTGCGCGAATGGTCAGGTATGAGCGTAATCGTGGTTTCGGCACGAGGTCACGAACGGGAAAAGGTAGAAGCGCTGGACGTGGGTGCGGACGATTATTTGACAAAGCCGTTTGGGGTTGCTGAGCTTCTTGCACGCATACGCGTCGCGCTCCGTCGCATACAGTCTGCCGACATGCAGCAAGGCGCGCAGCACAAAGTCATAGAGATCGGCGATCTTAGGATCGATAACGAGAAACGCCGGGTAACGATCCGCGATGAGGTTATCCATCTCACACCCACTGAATACAAACTGCTTGCTTTGCTTGCCAGGCACCAGGGCAAGGTCTTGACACACAGATTTATTATCAACGATATATGGGGTGCGTCCGCCATTGACGACACGCAGTCTCTGAGGGTCTGCATGGGCAATATACGCCGCAAACTTGAGGAAGATACCGCCCAGCCCCGCTACATCATCACAGAGGTCGGCGTGGGATACCGCCTTGTCGATGAATAACAACTGATGTATGATTTTGAGCCGCTCATGGCGGCTTTTTTCATTTGGCAAAACCCTGCATCCTTCATCAATCATATTTACAGAATCTTTATGCCTGTCACACACATCATCACACCCCCTTCACAGCAAATGCGGTATGGTTAAAACGTGGAGGTGGCAATTATGAACAAACAGAATAGTTGCCCGGATATTTTTCTTAAAACAATACGGCAAGCCGTAGATTTGCTCAAAGATTGCGATACGGACAAGAGCTATGAGCTTATATCAAAGGCGCATCTACTTAACCCGGACGCAGCCGAACCGCACAACCTTATGGGCATCTTATCGGAATTAAGAGGTGATGATATCACGGCACGCAAGCATTACCGGGCAGCCTATGCATTAAACCCCACATACAAGCCTTCATGCAGGAATCTGGAGCGGCTTTGTATGTTTACATGGGGGCCTCAGAGCCGTGACTTTGACTTTGGCGATGATCTTTCGGAACCGTTGATGGGGGGCAAATAAAATGATTGGGATAAGAAAGAAAACTGAAAAGGGACTTATCATCATAGCGGGCTGTGGAAGATTGGGTGCTAATATTGCCACGATGTTTTCCTCGCGTGGTAAAGATGTTGTCATTATCGACAAGGACAGTGATTCGTTTCGCAAGCTCTCGCCCGAATACAGCGGTTTTAGCATCGAGGCGGACGCGACTGATATTGATAAACTAAGGAAAGCAGATATCGAAAAAGCTGAAATTGTTGTGGCCGTGACCGATAACGACAACGTCAATATCATGGTTTCCCAGATGGCAAAGGAAATCTTCAAGGTGCCAAAAGTAGTAGCTCGGCTTTATGACGCAGATAAGGAAATGATCAATTCCGAATATTCGATTCATACGATTTATCCAACGAAGCTCTCCATGGCGGCGTTTGAACAGCTTCTTGAGAATGAAAAGGGGATAGAAAAATGAAGATCGTCATCGTAGGCGGCGGCAAAAAGGTTGACTTTCTCGCCAACTCGTTGCTTAGTAAAGGCCACGAAATCACAATCATAAATAACACCGCCGGTGATTGCCGTGATCTTTCACGTTCTCACAAAGCCAATGTGGTCTGTGGTGACGGCAGCAAGCCTTATATACTCGAGGACGCAGAGGTGGCAGGATATGATCTTATGCTGGCGCTGACGCCTTCTGACGCGGACAATCTTGTGATTTGTCAGCTCGCGAAAAAGGTTTTCAAGATAAAGCGTGCTTTTGCCACGGTCAATAACCCCGAGAACGTGGAGGTCTTTAAGAAACTGGGGATCAACACGGTGGTCAGTGCCACTTATATACTGTCTGAGATTATAGAACAGATGGCATCCGTCCATCAGCTTGCCAATTATCTGCCGTTGGAGAACGGGAAGGTTCAGCTTTTTGAGGTATCCATCAATAAGGAGTATGGGATCAGTGGCAAACAGATTGCGGACATAGGCTTCCCTGAGGGTGCGATCGTGGGATGTATCATCCGCGGAGGCAATGTCATCATCCCCAAAGGCCGTACCGAGATACGCACGGACGACAAGCTGATCATACTGGCGAATTCCGATTCACAGTCAAAGGTGCTTGAATGCTTATTTAAGGGTGAAAATCTATGATCAACATCAAAAGCAGTGTCAGATATCTCCTTGGCATTTTCGGTATATTGCTAATGTTTGTCGGCGGACTCATGCTGCTGCCGCTTTTGGCATTGCCGTTTTACCCTGATGAGCTGAAATTTACGCTATGTTTTGTGGTGCCGGCTGTTGCTGCTATGCTTATCGGTTTCCTGTTAAAGTTGCTGCGCCCGAAATACGATGCAAAACTGATACCCCGTCAGGGGGCGGTTATCGTTGTCGGAATATGGATCAGTGCCGCCCTGTTTTCTTCCTTGCCGTTTCTGCTTTCCGGCATGCTGAATTTCCCTCAGGCTTTTTTTGAAGCAATGAGCGGCTGGACGACAACAGGCCTTTCGGTGGTTGACGTGACCACCGCACCGCATATCTTTCTGCTGTTCCGAACGACGATGCAGTTTTTTGGTGGTCTTGGATTTATACTCATAGTGGTATCCGTTCTGTCTGAAACCTTTGGCATGAGGCTTTACAGCGCCGAGGGCCATTCGGACAAGCTGCTACCAAACCTTGCAAAATCCGCCCGCATGATACTCATGATCTATATGGGCTATTTTGTCGCAGGCACAATGCTCTACATCATATTTGGTATGCCGGTTTTCGATGCGATCAACCACAGTATGGCCGCGCTTTCTACCGGCGGATTCAGCACCAAAACGGACAGCATAGGCGCTTATGGAAGCCTTCCCATTGAGCTTGTGACGCTTGTGCTGATGCTTCTTGGCACGACCAACTTCCTTATCCATCTGATGCTGATACGGCGTAACTTCCGCAAAATACTACGCTTGAGCGAACCCCGGTTTATGTTGCTTTTGCTGGGCATATTTATTCCTCTGGTTGCCGTTGTGGCGCTGATAGATGTTTACGGCAGCTTCGGGGAAGCTATTAGGGTCAGCCTGTTCAACATCACGTCGGCGCTTTCTACGACCGGGTTCTCCACAGTGGGTTTTGAGAACTGGCCTGCGTTTGGCTGGCTGATACTGATTGTGATGATGCTGATTGGCGGCGGCGCAGGCTCTACTGCCGGAGGCATTAAATACGGACGCATTTATGTAATGCTCAAGATGTTTGTCTGGAGTATAAAGCGCAGGTTTTTGCCTGAACACACTGTCAGCGAAGTCAGCATCGTTCGCCCGGGCGGCAAAACATATATCGAGACTGAGATGTATTCTGAAGCCGCGAACTACGTGTTTTTGTATATGGTCATACTGCTGACCGGCACCGGTATACTCGCCGCTTGCGGGTACTCTTTTACCGAATCGCTTTTCGAGTATGCTTCAGCGTTGGGTACAGTCGGCCTTTCCGTGGGGGTGACTGCTCCGGATATGCCTTCTGTTGGCATGTGGGCTATGATCGTCGGCATGCTGCTTGGACGCTTAGAGATCTATGTGGTGTTTATCGGGTTTATAAAGGTTGGTAAAGACTTAAAGAGATTGATGGTAAGAAAGTAATATCAACTCACCGTTAACATAATAATCAGATTACGCTATCATCTCTTTTTCTGTGCGTATTTCCATGAAAGCAAGGAAATTTTCATCTGCTATATATACTCCTTGATATTCAAAACGCAAATACTCCAATGCGCATTTCATTACTTCCTTCTATTTGATGATTTATAGAAGGTGCCGAAATAAACAATAAATCCGAACCCATCCCCGATTAGGAAAAGGTTCGGATTATCATGGTTTGGTCTGGGTGAGAGGAATTGAACCTCCGGCCTCTTGAACCCCATTCAAGCGCGCTACCAAGCTGCGCCACACCCAGATATACTCACCGCAATAATTGCATGTGAACGAACGGTATTGTAACATTGCGCCGCATGCATTGTCAACACCACAAGCGCCTCTTTGCCGCTAAAAACAAGGCCTTGCGTGATCCTTCGCACAGCTTGTTTGCTTGTCACACTGATAGCAGATTTCATTGGGCAGATCGCCCGATTCAAAATACATCTTCAAATTGCCAAGCGTGGTGCGCGCAATGTTTTCCAGCGCCTCGGCTGTCAAAAACGCTTGATGCGAGGTGATCAGCACATTGGGCATCGATACAAGCCGCGCCAGCACATCATCCTGCATGATGGTATTGGAAAAATCCTCGAAGAACAGGTCCGATTCCTCCTCGTATACATCAAGGCCAGCGCCGCCCACCTTGCCCTCTTTGATGGCCGCCAGCAGCGCCTCGCTGTCAATCAGTGCGCCGCGGGAGGTGTTGATGATATAAACGCCGGGCTTTGTCAGCGCCAATGCTTGCTTATCAAGAAGATGATGCGTTTCGGGCGTTAAGGGGCAATGCAGTGAAATCACATCCGATTCGCGCAGCAGCTGCTCAACAGACACATACGCCACATCCATGTCCGATGCCGGATAAGGATCACTCGCTAATACCTTGAGCCCAAAGCCGCGGCATATATCGATAAAAATGCGCCCAATCTTGCCGGTGCCCACAACGCCGATGGTTTTGCCGTGCAGATCAAAGCCGATAAGACCGCTGATATTGAAATTAAAATCACGCGTGCGGTTATAAGCGCGGTGGATTTTGCGGTTGAGCGACAAAAGCAGCGCCATTGCATGCTCAGCCACCGCATACGGCGAATAAGCCGGTACGCGCACCACATGCACCTTGCCGAAAGCCGCCTGAAAATCAACGTTGTTAAAGCCCGCACTGCGCAATGCCAGTATATCGATACCGTATGAATGCAGCGCATCGATCACAGGCGCGTCGATCGTATCGTTGACAAACGCCACCACACCGTCGCTTCCTTTAGCCAGTGCCACCGTATCCGCGTTCAGCTTGCTTTCAAAATACTTGATTTGAAGACCATGCTCGCTTTTAAGCTTGTCCATCCATAGCTTGTCGTACGGCTTTGTATCATAAAACGCTATTTTCTTCATTGTTGCTCCTCGTATCCATATCAATGGTATCCGCATTGCCAAATACCAGTTTTACACATCATAACATATGCGTTTAGCCAAAACAAGAATTGCTTAATCAGCACGTGCAGCGCAAATCCAACTGCTTGCGTTAACACAAAAATCATACTTTTTTAATGCGATTTGACTGCATTTTAGAGTATAATTATGCGCAATAACACGGTTAATAAGGAGGCTGCGAATCTGAAGAAAAAAGACTTGCGCCAAAAACAGCTTTGCGATGCGCTTCTCTCATACAACCCAAAAAAATGGCGGCTTAACACACCGTTTTTGGATTATCGCCTTTGGCCGCAGGATGCCGTGCCCGCTTTATCCGGCGCTATCGGCAAAGTGGCGCTTGTTGCGGCTTTCGCCACAGCGTGGGCAATGGGTCTTCAAATTGCGGACCCTGCGTTCGTCGCCGAAAATGTGCGGCTCGAGATTGTGATAGCGGGCTTGTTCACGATACTTTTCTGCGGGCTGCTCAACCCCTATGCCGGGCCGCCCGGCACTTTAGCCACACTAATCCCCATCGTGCCCGTGATGGCGCTTTCAGGCGTTCATCCGCTGCCGCTGGGTATACTGATCGGTGTGCTTGGGCTGGTTATCACTGCTTTCAAATGCTTTAGCAAGCTGGTTAAAATCAACAGAGAGGGCACAAAGGGCGGGATTATTCTGCTGTTTGGGTTTCTTGGCATCAGCAGCTCTCTGCAGAGTTTAAAAGGCTGGACAGATGCCACACAAGCGCCGGTGCTGCTGCCGGTGCTGCTTGCCGCAGGGCTTGCCCTTTATATACTGCTCAGCAGAATCAACGCCAAATGGCTGGTGATACCGGCCTGCGCCATCGTGGCTGTTGCGCTTTCGGCCTGTTTTGGCCTGTTCCCCTCGCTTGAAACCGGCGCTGGCCTGCCCATTATGAGCCCTGATGTGTGGTGGAACCAAAAGTGGGGCATCGGCTTTGGCCTAAGCGCCGAGAATTTTATACGCGCTGTTCCGTATGCGCTGCTGGCCGTTGTGATGTGGCCGATAGACGCGCTGGCGATCACCACGATTCAAGAATCCAGCTATCCGCCGGAGGCCAAAAAGGCTGTGATCGATTTAAACGCCACCTACGCCATTGTATCACTGCGAAACATCGCGGGCACACTGCTGGGCGGCAGCCAAATCGCCGCGGTGTGGCGCAGCTTCATGATACCGCTGGCCATCGTCAAAAGACCAGTGGGCGCAAGCGCCATGCTGCTTGGCATACTGGCCGTGGCTTTTGGGCTTCTTGGCTTCCCGATCGATATCGCCATATTTCCGCCGCTGCTGTGGCTTGTGCTGATATTCGGCATTTTCGTTCCGCTGATTGAGGTAGGCATCGCTAAGATCAAAACCGCTGCCTGTGCGCAGATCGCTGCCATTTGCATCGTGGGCGGTATCGCGATCAATCCCGTAATCGGTTGGGCGTTCGCTGTTTTCACAGAGAACTTTGGTCTGATCAAAGCCAGTGGGCAAGATCAAATTGTGACACGCAAGGACAAGCTGCTCACAGCAGGCTTCGTCATGGTGGTGGCGGTAACGTATCTTGTGTCCTATATGATGTAGCATTGATTTTGCAAAAAAAGGGTAGGCACAGTCAAATGCGTCTACCCTTATTACTAAGCGTTAAACATTCTCTTTAGTTGTCTTGATTCTATAAATCAACGCACACGCGCCGATGCACATCGCAATAATCATAAGCCCTGCCATCAGTGACGCATCCTGACCGGTCGTCGGCAATGTGGATTGCGCTATCACAATATCCACGTATGCCGTTTGTTCTCCCACTGTATACACAACACGGGTGGTTCCCGCTTTTAATCCTGTGAACAACGCATCAGGAGCCGAGAAATCACCGGATAAATAGTCACTTTTATAATCCCATGTTCCGCCAGTTATGTTTGGACTAATCTTTACGCGACCGCCAGTATATATTTTCCCATCAGACGGAGATGTTGTTAACTTCAGAACTAGCGGAGGTGTGGCAGACGGAGCGGGTGTGGGCATTGGTGTTGGTGTCGGTGTCGGTGTTGGTTGCGAGCCTGAGAAATTGGCAACGAGATTATACGCCTTTTCACCAAGGTCTATTTCGTATTCTCTTTGTTTGGAGACTTCTGTTCCGAATTCTGTCCAGTTGATGAACGTCTCCCCTGATTTCGGCCTTGCAACCGCCACGCCGCTTGCCATAATTGCGCTGACTGGCGTGGCATTAAGCTTAATCGGGCGCATCGCAGAACTGTTAATACCGCGACTGACAACCGGTACGGCGGCTGATGCCCAATTATTGCTTGTTAATTGCCACTCAGCTACCAATATATCCACATAGCCATTTCCGTTCACAGACAAAGAAATGTTCTGGCCATACATATTCACTTTTATCGAGGTTGTCGGATTATTAATGCAACTGATGGTTTTGATATCCCTATTCGTACTCGCGTCAAGTGATGTCAGCCGATTATCATCACACGATAAAGCACTCAAATCGGTATTCGCGCTCAAATCAAGCGAGGCCAGCTGGTTTCCACGACAAGCCAATTCCTTCAATTTCTTATTGGCGCTTACATTCAGTGCAGTCAGTTTGTTTTGGCCACAGCCAATATGCGTTAATGCCGTATTGGCACTGACATCCAGAGAGGTTAGCTGATTGGCGCCGCAGGAAAGATAATTCAGCTTCGAATTCGCGCTGGTATTCAGTGCAGTCAAATTATTATGGTGACATTCGAGATATTCCAAATCGTGATTCGAGCTGATATCCAATGCTGTCAACTGATTGTTGGCACAAATAAGTGTGGTGAGCTTTGGGCACGCGCCGACATTCAGAGCGCTCAATTGATTTTCGCTGCATTCGATCACATCAAGCACCGGATTTTGGCTCACATCAAGCGAGGTCAATGCGTTGTTTAAACAATTGATATCAGTTAATGCCGTAAAGCCGCTGACATCCAGTGATCCGGCAAGTGATTTGGATTCCCAGCGATTTGATGCGCCGATTTGTTGGACGCGTTTGGGAATTTCATTGTTCCAAACAACACCGAACCATGTCGTTGGGTCTTGCGCGTTATAGCTTGCACTCAGTCTCTGTCCGTTCGATTGTCCAGCTGTGGCCGATGGCTGGTTGAGAAATGCCTGCAGCTTGCCAAAGTCGTGCTCGTGATAACCATCTGCTGCAAATGCGCCGACAGGAAATATTCCAAGCAGCATAACTGCAGAAAGGATGAAGAAGAGCAGTTTGCGTTTCATCATTATTCTCCTTGCATTCGTTTTTATTGATTATTCCATTGCCAAATTCAAATATACATAATTGGTATTCATACATTGCTAATTTATAATGCGTCAGCTCATTGATTGCGTATAATATGGTATCTTCATGCTTTACAAGAACATACGTTCTATTGTAAAATAGAGAAAAGGAGCAACCGCGTATGGATCTTTTCGGCAAGCTGAAAATATTGACCGATGCCGCGAAGTACGATGTGGCCTGTACATCCAGCGGCGTCACCAAAAAGCCGGTTAAGGGCGGTATCGGCAGCGCGGCGGCGATGGGCATCTGTCACAGCTTCGCGGGAGACGGCCGGTGCATCTCGCTTCTCAAGGTGCTGATGACCAACGCCTGCGCCTACGACTGTGCCTATTGCGTCAACCGCAGCTCGCACGATGTGCCGCGCGCCACATTCCTGCCGCGCGAGCTGGCTGACCTGACGATCGCGTTCTACCGCCGCAACTATATCGAAGGTCTTTTTCTAAGCTCGGGTGTGCTCAAAAGCCCTGATTACACGGTAGAGCGCATGATTGAAACGCTGCGCATACTGCGCGACGAATACCGCTTTTGCGGCTATATACACGCCAAGGCCATACCGGGTGCCAGCAAAGAGCTGCTCGAACAACTGGGCCTTCTGGCGGACCGTATCAGCGTCAATATTGAGCTGCCCTCATCGCAAAGCCTGAATCGTCTTGCACCCCAAAAAACCAAACAGTCCATACTGCTGCCGATGGGCTATATCAAAGGGCGCATCGGCCAAGGCAAGAAAGAGCTTGTGCGCTACAGAAACGCGCCGCGCTTCGCGCCCGCCGGCCAAAGCACACAAATGATCATCGGCGCAAGCGAAGAGAGCGATTATCAGATCATCAATCTGACAGAAAATTTGTATCAAAACTACCAGCTCAAGCGCGTTTTTTTCTCGGCCTATATGCCGATGGTGGAAAACGCGCTGCTTCCCGCGCCGGATACCAAGCCGCCGCTGCTGCGCGAGCACAGGCTTTATCAGGCCGATTGGCTGCTTCGTTTCTACGGTTTTTCCGCCTGTGAACTGCTCGATCAAGCACACCCCAACTTCAATCCGTTTCTTGATCCCAAATGCAACTGGGCCGTCAATCATCCCGAGCTTTATCCCATTGAGGTCAACCGCGCACCGTATGAGCTGCTGCTGCGTGTACCAGGCATCGGGGTGCGCAGCGCACAGCGTATCATATCGGCACGCCGCACAGGCAAGCTTGATTTCGCGGGGCTCAAAAAGCTTGGCGTGGTGTTAAAGCGGGCACAGTATTTCATCACCTGCTCGGGTAAACGTCCGGACGGGCTGATGACAAACCAAGATGCACTGCTTTGCGCACTGCTTTCGGCACAGGCACGCGGCCGGCTGGAGCAGACGCTGCTTGACATGCCCCGCCAGCTCTCGCTGTTCGAGCATCCGGCGCTCGCAAGGGAGGAGGTCAGCAAATGCTTGACCGGCCAGCTTTGATCTACAGCTACGACGGCAGCTTCGACGGCCTTTTGTGCTGCGTATTTGAGAGCTATCAAAGCAACGAGATGCCTATCGATGTGCTGCCCGAATACGCGCCGCTGCCTCTGCTGCTGCCTGTTAAATCCATACCCACCGATGAAGAAAAAGCGCGGCGTGTCCAAAAATCCATCCCCCGTAAAATGGGCAGCGAAGCGCTGCTTTTTGTCAAGCGCGCATATCTGACCTGCCACCCGCAAAAGCACAGTCTGATACTGCGATTTTTACGTTTGGGATATCGCCACGGCGCATCGGTGCTCAATAGGCTCACCGACGATACGGTACACGCTCTAAGCAGCGCCGTGCGCCATTTGCAGAATGAAGCGCATTTGTATACGGGTTTTGTACGATTTTCAGAAAGCAACGGCGCACTGACAGCACAGATAGAACCCAAAAACATCGTACTGCCAGTTATTGCGCGCCACTTTTGCGAACGGTATGCGGGCGAGCGCTTTTTGATACACGACAAAACAAATGGCATGGCGCTGATCTATCAGGACGGCCAATGGGCCATCACCGATATCGAGGCGTTCACGCTGCCTTGCCCCAGCGAGGAGGAAATCAAATTTCGCACGCTGTGGCGGCTGTTCTACGACACCATCGAGATCAAAGGGCGGCACAATCCGCGCTGCCGCCAAAGCCATATGCCCAAGCGTTACTGGCGCTGCCTGACAGAGATGTCCCGCGAGGATGAAGCGGCTTTGCCCGCACCGGACGATAGGCGCTCCCAGCTGTGTGAGCCGAAAGATAAAATATAGCTTTTCCACAAGCATGCTTTTCGCCTCATTCCATATCGTGTATAATTGTATATGCAAAGCAAGGAGGGCGTTGTTGTGATTGAGCTGTTCGCATTAATCTATTTATGCAGAAGAATAAAAGTAAACGCATTGGAGCGTGGGCGAAGTCCTGTGTTGTATATCATACTGACACTTATCATATGGCTTGGCATGGAGATTATGGGCTTTCTTATTGGTTTGTCTTTAGGTCTTGGTGGATTTGCCTATATTCTCGCGCTTGTGTTTGGTGTGCTTGGCGGGCTCATATCATACATATTGACGTCCAGCTCTAATTAAATAAATGGCTATATCTAAAAACATAAAAGCAGAGACTGTTTTCCGCCTCTGCTCTTATACTTTGCCTGCTGCAATCCGGCAGCTCTCAGCGCAAAATCAAACCGCTCTTACATAAATGCGATTACTCTTTTCGCGCCACCACGCACATCGTTTGACTGTCTGGTGCCAGTCTTGCACCGGCCACATCGCCAAATAGCTCTATTTGCGCAAATCCGGCATTTGTCAGATCGGCGCGCAGCTCTTCTTGTGTGAAGCCGTGGTTCCAAATGTTGTAGCACCGCACATCCTCTTTCTCCGCGATGACATACCGGTCTAGAAAGGTTTGGCTGTCGTCATACCGGTAAAAAGCGTATAGGCAGGCATGCGGCTTTGCGCTCCAGAAGCCGCCTTCGCTGTAATGCCACTCGCATTTTTCTTCCTTGTGCTGATAGTACAACGGCGTGAGCACATCGAAAACAAACAGTCCGCCCAGCCGCAGCGCCGCGTGCACTTTTTTGAGCAGCAGCTCCCGCTCTTCTTTGCTCAAAACGCCAAAATCGTAGTATATCAGCGTCACCACATCAAACTGATTGCAATAGTCAATCGTCAGATAGTTTTGGCATAGATACTGAATCGGCAAGCCCACATCTTCGGCGCTTTTTTGAGCATACGCCACCGAGCGCGGCGATATATCCACCCCTGTAACAGCAAAGCCGCTTTTGGCGAAAAGCTGTGCATAGATGCCGGGGCCGCATCCCAAATCAAGCAGCTGCGGCCTTGTGTGCGGGTCTGCAGTATTGGCGATCCATTCTGCCGATTGACGCACAAACTCGCGCTTTCTCGTTGCGAGATCCGTTGCGTTATCCAAATGCGTCTCAAGCATCATTTTGGATATGTGCGCATCGTCCCAAAACGGCGATACGCCACGCTCGTAAACCAAGGGCCTTTGACCAAGATAATTCAATAATTGATCGTTCATACTTTACTCCTTCATGATTTTGTAACGATGCAAACAAAAAGACTGCGGATCGCTCCACAGCCTTGTTAAAATCCAAACATAGCACGCGGAGCTAAGAGATACATAACCATACGGAATAAGGCCGCAAAGCCGCCACAATTCCATATTCAGATTATGCTTTCCCTCTGCTCCACAGCACGTTTACACGGCAGCTTGGCCTTGTCAAACGTGTCGGATACCATCACCTCGTCATCCATTTGTGCATCGTTACATTGATATTGTAATCAAACGTTACCCGATTGTCAAATTCGCCAGTGATTACTCTGTCGGCTCGGGTGTCTCAATTGGCTGCTGCACCTCAGCCTTTGCGTTTATGGCCTTTTCCAGCTCCCTTTGCTTATCCTTGCCAAGATATTCGGGCAGCTCCATGCCGGCCATGTCGAAAAGCTCGTTCATTGGCGGCAAGCTTTTCATCAGTCCGGACAAAAAGTTTGCCGTTGACGATTCGCCTTTGCCGTTTCCGCTGTCCCACACCGTCACTTTGTCGATCTTTAGGTTCTTGATGGCTTCCACCTGCACCTTGACGATCTCTTCCATTTTATCTGCAATCATCATGCGCACCGCCGCGTTGGCGTCGCCGTCTGCCGCGCTGATGATCTGCTTGAAGCCATCTGCCTGCTTGACAAGCATTTCGTTAAGGCCCTTGGCCTGCGCCTGCATTTTCTCAAATATGGCGTCCGCTTCACCCTTGGCCATACGCCTGAAACGCTCGGCCTCGGCTTCGGCATCAATCTCTGCTTTTCTTTTCGCGATTTCAGCCTGAACGATGATATCCGCTTCCTTGGAGGCCTGCTCTCTGTTGGCCCTTTGGCGCTCCGCTTCTTCTTCAGCAGCATACGCTTCTTTAAGCGCGATGGCCGTCTGAACCTTCTCGGCCGCGGTGGCCCGCCGCAACGCCTCGGCTTCGCGTTCGCGTCTGAGCGCATCCGAATTGGCAACGGTGATTCGCGCGGTATTCTCGCCCTCTATCGCCTGAGAATTTGCCTCGGCCACGCGGACTCTCTCATCCTTCTGCGCAAGCGCCTCACCGATTGAACCGTCTCTTGTTTTTTCGGCCACGCTCTTTCTCGCATCGTTGATGGCCTTTGCTGCCGCTTCCTTACCCAGCGCTTCAATATAGCCCGATTCGTCGTTGATGTCTGTCACGTTAACGTTGATTAATCTCAAGCCTATCTTTTTAAGCTCCGATTCCACATTGCGTGAAACCTCAGCCAAAAACAGATCCCTGTCGGTATTGATCTCCTCGATATCCATCGTCGCGACAACCAAACGCAGCTGACCGAATATGATGTCCTTAGCGAGCTCTTCAATCTCATTCAGCGTTAAGCCCAGCAGACGCTCTGCCGCGTTCTGCATGATGCCATGCTCTGTGGATATACCCACGGTAAAGCGTGAGGGCACATCGATACGGATATTCTGCTTAGAAAGCGCATTTTTCAAATCCACCGTGATCGACATCGGCGTTAAGCTCATAAACTCGTAATGCTGGAAAACCGGCCAGATAAACGCCGCGCCGCCGTGTATGCATTTGGCGCTTGCCTTGTCTCCATCCGCACCCCGGCCAACCTTGCCGTACACAACAAGAATCTTATCCGACGGACACTTTTTATACCGCGCTAAAATGGCGATAAACGTAAAGAACAATATCAATACGGCTCCAACAACAATCAAAATGGCTTCCATATGCGTGTCTCCTTCTTATCTTTTAACGATCAGCGTGTTGCCGACTTTGCCAACCACACGCACTGTCTCACCCGTACGGATGCTTTGCTGCTCATCCGTTATGGCCTCTGCCTCCACGAGTCTCTCTTGTATCTGAACCATCACTTTGCCTTTTTGCGTGCGCTGCGAGGGTATCGGTATATAAACCTCGGCCGCTTGGCCCACCGCGTTGCTGTAGCGTATATGACCGCTTTGCTGCAGTTTCTTCACTGCATTGAACATTAGCCCAATCACCAGCATCATCAAAAAGCCGCAGACCGTGGCAATCAATATGATGGGCAGCGTAGTGAGCTGCGTGCCGCCCAGTGCATACCCCACCCAGCCAAAAATACAAAAAAAAGCGACAAGACCCTGTATCGTGAAAAACCGAAAGCCGCCTATATCCGCGCTGCTTTCACCGCCGTCCGTGTCCATATCCGTATCGGCATCCACATCCACATCGGCATCCGCATCCGTATCACCGCCGCCAATGCCTATAACCGTGATGATCGCCTGAATCAAAAGTATCAAAGAAAACGGGACCGCAGCAAACAAAAACACCTGCTGCAGCGTCGAAAGCGCTTCCCACCACTGGGCCATCATATCACCTCGTCTTTACAAATTACGGCACGGAAAAATATGAACCGACATCATTTTACATAATAATACGGTGCTTTGCAATCTTTTTCTATGACCGAAAAAGCCGCTTCATACATATATTATGTGGCTTGTATATGAATCTTTCTGATTCGCTCATATTTTTGATTGGCCCTTAGCTGCGCTTCTTCACGAGCAGCATTGAGCATTTCAAAATTCTCTTTTAGTACAGAGAAAATATAGGGACAAAGCGCTTTATTTTCAACCATGCTTGCCACAACCGCCAGCACACAAACATACTTAAAAAACGATCTTGTTTGATTCTTTTCCCTGTTGAATTTTTGGCCGCTATCGCATATAATTATATCGAACATTAGTTCTATTTTGAGGTTGAATCTATGAAGCAGCGCGTTATACTGCATGCCGATATGAATAACTTTTATGCGAGCGTGGAGTGCGTGCACCGCCCTGATATACGCGGCTTGCCCGTGGCGGTTGGCGGGGATGAGCAGCTGCGCCACGGCATCGTGCTCGCCAAGAACGATCTCGCCAAAGCGGCGGGTATACGCACCGGCGAGGCGCTCTGGCAGGCGCGCGAGAAATGCCCCGGCCTGATGGTGCTGCCGCCCAATTACCCGCTTTACCTGCGCTACGCCAAGTTTGCGCGGCAGATCTATACCGAATTCACCGACCAGATAGAGCCGTTCGGCCTTGATGAAGCGTGGCTAGATGTGAGCGGGGACGATGGCGTTCTTGTCGCAAACGCGATACGCGAACGCATCAAGCGCGAACTCGGCGTCACCGCATCGGTGGGCGTGAGCGATAACAAGATATTCGCCAAGCTTGGCTCGGATATCAAGAAGCCGGACGCCACCACGCTGATCAGCCGGGATAACTTTAAGACCGTGGCCTGGCCGCTGCCCGTGGAGGAGCTCTTGTACGTCGGTCGCGCGACCAAGCAAAAGCTGCGCAAATTCGGCATCACCACAATAGGCGAACTCGCCGCAACGCCTGCGCCGCTGCTGCGCAGCCTTTTTGGCAAGGTGGGCGATGTGCTGCACCGCTTCGCCAACGGGCTTGATGATTCGCCGGTGATGAAGATGGATGAGCAGTCGCTGATCAAATCCATCGGCAACAGCACCACCACACCCAGAGACCTGTGCTGCAACGAGGACGTGAAAATCACGCTGTTCGTGCTGTGCGAGAGCGTCTGCGCGCGCATGCGTGAGCACGGCTTTTTGTGCCGCACTGTGGCGATATCGATACGCGACAACGAACTATTTCGCTTTGAGCGGCAGATCAAGCTGCAAAGGCCTTCACACATATCGGGCGAGATCGCGCAGGCGGCGATGCAGCTTTTCGCGGACAACTACAGCTGGCCAAAGCCCATACGCAGCTTCGGCGTGCGCTGTACGGATTTGATTCCGGCAACCAGTCCGCAGCAGCTTTCACTGCTGTGCGACGAGGCGGCACGGCACAAGCAGGAGGTGCTCGACAAGACGGTGGATGCGCTGCGCAAGCGCTTTGGGCATTTTTGCATACAGCGCGCTTCTGTGCTTTGTGACAGGCCGCTTGGCGGGCTTGACCCCAAGGGAGACCACATCATACACCCCGTGGGCTTTTTCAAGGACGGTATGGTACAATGAAAGAAACACGGTATCAAAACGAAAACAAAGTATATGTCAAGGTGGAGGCGCTGTTCTCGCCGGAAGGCAAGCTGATGCCCGAAGCCTTTTGGTGGGAGAACGGACGGCGCTATGGCATCGACCGTGTGACCGACGTATGCCGCGCAGCCAGCCTCAAGGCGGGCGGCATCGGCACGCGTTACACCTGCACCGTGTGCGGGCGGCCGGTCTATCTCTATTTTGAGGAAGACCGCTGGTTTATGGAGCGAAAGGAGACACAGTAAAATGTGCGGACGCTATCTGATACTGACCGAAGACGAGATCATCGAATACCGCGAAATCATAAACGAGGTCAACGAGCGCTATAAGGATTCGCCGCTGCTTTCGCAGATGGCAACCGGAGAGGTTTTCCCAACCAACGTCGCACCCGTGCTTATATCCGAAGACGACAAGCCTCATGCAACGCTGATGAAATGGGGCTTTCCCAAGTGGCAGGGCAGCGGCGTGATCATCAACGCGCGTGCGGAGACGGCACTGGAACGCAAGACTTTTCATCTGCCGCTGATACAAAAGCGCTGCGTCGTGCCCACGGCCGGTTTCTTTGAGTGGCGGCAGGATAATGGGAAAAAGCAAAAGTATCTGTTCCGCTTGCCGCAAACAAAGATGCTGTATTTGGCCGGGCTATACAACACGTTTGAGCAGCTGCCCGCCTACACCATACTCACCACAGCCGCCAATCCATCCGTTTCACCCTATCACGACCGCATGCCGCTGGTGCTTGAGGCCAGCAGCATCGATGCGTGGTTGTCCGATACGCCGTTTGCGCTTGATTATGTGAAAAGACCGTGCAGCATGGAGCTGCATGCCGCGGCAATGTGACCACCACTTCAATAACATAAAGGAGTCCGTATGATCACATATCAAACAACAAAGATATTTTCACCGCAGCAGCTTGAGGCTCTGTTTTTGTCAGTGGCGTGGTCATCAGGGCACTATCCGGAAAAGCTGGCTGAGGCGATGCGAAACTATGGAAGCGTTATCAGCGCCTGGGACGGTAACAAATTGATCGGCCTAATCTGCGTGATGGATGACGGTGTCATGACAGCGTACATTCATTATCTGCTTGTGGATCCCAAGTATCAGAGCCAGGGCATTGGCAAAAAGCTGCTTGCGCTCACAACAAATCGGTACAAAGACTATCTTCGCATCATACTGATCGCCTACGAAAATCAATCCTTATTTTATCAGCGCTGTGGATTTGAGGCAGTGCAATGCGCTGTGCCGATGCAAATCACCTCACTGAGTACATAAATTTACGCATCGCTGCCCTTCTTGGTGTTTGACCAATCCCTTAAAGGGGTATGTATCGAAAAGCAGGCTTCTTTGTTTCGATGCGTTCAAACAAGCCTTATCAAAAGCTGATGCCCGACAGCACCAGTTTTTTATTCAAGGGGATATTATGAGTTGCTCAATAGTCACACGTGTCATATCAGCAGCGGGAAGGACGATACGATGCGTATTTTGATTGCCGAAGACAGCGCAACCTGCCGAATGATACTTTCAGGTGCACTGATGGATACCGGTTATGAAGTCATCGAAACGGTGGACGGTGCAGAGGCTTGGGATATCATGCAAAAACCAAACGCGCCTTTGCTTGCCATACTCGACTGGATTATGCCGAACATGGACGGCCTGACGCTGCTGCGCAAAATACGCGCACGCAAAACGGAGCGGCCGCCCTATATCATCATGCTGACAGGCAGAGGTGAAAAAGACGATATTATCGAAGGGCTTGAAGCCGGTGCGAACGACTATCTGCCAAAGCCATTCGACCCAAAAGAGCTGCGTGCACGCGTCGCTGTGGGGCGCAGAATGATCGAGCTTCAAGAAGCCCTTGTCGAAAGCCGTGAAAAGCTTGCCTTTCAGGCCACGCACGATTCACTCACAGGCCTGCTCAACAGAAGAGCTGTATTTGATGCGTTGAACAAAAGCTTTTCAAAGCTGCAACATCAAAAAAAGCTGCTGACCGTTGCGATGTGCGATATCGATCATTTCAAAAAGGTCAATGACACATACGGACATCAAACCGGAGACGAGATATTGTCCGGCTTGGCAAAGCTGCTCGAGAATTGCATGACAAAAACCGATTCTGTCGGACGAATAGGCGGAGAAGAATTTCTTTTGGTCACATCATCCCAAACAGAACAGGCCGCCTTGGCACGCTTTGAAGATTGCTGCAAAAAAATTGCCAAAGCCAAAATGAAAACGCGATCGGGCCCGTTGTCCGTCACAATGAGCTTTGGTGTGGCTTTCTCGGCAGGCCGACAAAGCGTTGACGAAATGCTCTCCGCTGCCGATAAGGCACTCTACCGCGCCAAGGGCGAGGGGCGCAACAGAGTCTGCCATTAAAGTCTTAGCTGATATCATTCATCTTTTCTCTTCTCTTCTGCGTCTTTGCGCCTTTGGTGCAGAGGCGCAGTTTGTTTTATCAAGCATGCTTATTTCGTGCAGTCAATATCCACTCACAATAATGTCCGTATTCACCATGCGATGTTCGCATTTTTCATGTTCTGCCTTCATATATTTGGGATGAAGAGAAGGTGGCAAAATGCAAAGCATACAAAGAGCACTGATGCTGCTCAAATCGGACACACATCCCGGGTGCAACGCCACGCTTAAGCTGCAGGCGCAAAACAGCGGCGTTGATGTCAATCTATCCGTTCAGGGCCTGCCGGAGGGTGTTTTTTTTCTCTATCTTTTTGATACGAATCAAAACGAGCATTGCATTGGTCAAATCACGGGCGATCATTTTCACACTGTTTTGGATAGACCCTTATCGGATATTGCCAAAGCCGCCATCATCAATCAAAGCACGGGTGGCTTTATACTCAAATCTTCGGGAACAGACTGGCATGATGCGATGACGCGTTTTCGGCTTTCGCGCATTCAGGCACAGCCTGACGCCAAATCACAGCGTGAGCAATCCGCACAAGCATCACCCGACACACAAGAGCCAGCCCAAACGCAAGCTTCGGCTATCGGCGAGGACGAATCGGCCTTCTCAACACAGCAAAAAGAAGAAGATCTGCGTGATGACAGGACATCGCGCTTTGATGCGCAGGACAACACTGATATTTGCAGCACATGCCCGCATGTGATCAGGCAGGACAAAATCAACCCTTTCCCATCGGCGTTCCCGCAAAGCGAGTGGGTGAAGATCTCATATCCGGGACCGGCGGGCTGGTGGCATTACATCTCAGGCAAAATCTACCGTGACAAATCACTTGTTGCCAAGGTTTTAGGCGTGCCCGGCGAATACGGCATGGCGCCGCCCATTTGGCTTGAGGGTTTTGGCACATACATGCGCTGTGCCACGCCTGATGCCCATGGCTACTGGCTTATGTTTCAGGACGCACAGACAGGAGAGGTTTTGGATATGGCTCTATCTCCACATGATGCGTAAGCACTTCGGAATAAGAAAAGCAATACCGCCGCTTATACCCATGCTCCTTGACCAGAACGGTAAAAACCTCCGGATAAAGTCCTTCGATAATGCCGCCAAGCTCTATGCCGCTTCGCCGTCCAAAGCGTGTTTTCAGCATTATGTGTGCGCCTTTGCTGGCGCGCATCTGCATCTTGATCGTATCTAGGCCTTCGTTCATGAATCACACCGCCATTATCGTGATGGTCTTATGCTTCCCAAATAATTATAACTTCATACTGTATTGGCATTTTTAATCAACGCCACGAATAATTATCACGCATACGCGTATTTTCTTTCATACAAAAACACAATGCATGGCGTATGAAGCGTCGCAACTCGATTGGATTACTGAATATTTTAAAGCGCCCAATGCATAAAACAATCCCACTTATCCACATTGTTGTCCACACTATGCGAAAAATGAAGAAAAATTGCGAAAACGCAAGATGTTAAAATTCCTGCTCAAATTAAAAAATGAATATGAAAAATTTGTGCGTGTTTTGCCGTGCATTTTGGTGTTTATAAATATGCATGTGGTGCTTATTGCACCGTTTTATTTTTCGCTTATTTTTGGGACGACATTATTGACTACCCGGTTCGGTTTTTTCATTTATCGCCAAAAACGTGTGTTATAATAAGATTAATGACATCGTTCATAATCCAATTTGGAGAGCACTATGCGCAAATACGATATCGTTGTTGCGGGCCATATTTGTCTTGATATCTGTCCGGCACTGGCTTGCCGGGATTATACATCCGTATCACAGCTGTTTCGACCGGGACGTTTGATTAACCTTGACGGCGTGGTGATATCCTCGGGCGGGCCTGTCTCAAACACCGGCTTTGCGATGGCCAGGCTTGGGCTTGATGTGCTCCCCATCGCCAGCATCGGTGACGATTGGTTTGGCGCATTGCTTTGCCAGATCGCAAAAGACGAAACCGGCCGCGGCCTTATACAAAAAAACGGCATTGCAACATCCTATTCCGTTATACTCTCTCCGCCCGGTATCGACCGCATCATACTGCATGATCCCGCGGGCAACAACTGCTTTACAGCCGGTGATATTGACTATGACGCGGTTGCCCACGCCGCGTGCTTTCATTTCGGATATCCGCCGTTGATGCGCTCCGTTTATCAAAACGGCGGCGACGAGCTGCGTCGCATTTACGCCCTCGCCAAAGAAACAGGCACCATCACGTCGCTTGATATGTCGCTGCCCGATGACACAAGCGAATCCGGCCGCATCAACTGGCCCAAGCTGCTGCAAAAAACGCTTCCGTTTGTCGATCTGTTTATGCCCAGCGTTGAGGAAGCGCTTTATATGCTGGATCGCCCCGAGTATGAGCGCATCATGTCGCTTAGCACGCAGCAGGATTTTACGCAATTCATCGATTTTGCGCGTATACGCCGATTGGCACAGACCATACTGGATATGGGCACGAAAATCTGCGTCATCAAGTGCGGCGCGCACGGCATCTATATCAGAACCACCGATCCGCAGCGCATGCCTGCTGCCCTGAAAGAAAACTGGGCAAACCGGGAGATCTTCCATGCAACATATTGTGTGGACGCCTTCAAATCGGCGTTGGGCGGTGGTGACACCACGATTGCCGGCTTTCTCGCAGGTCTTATTCGCGGTTATAACATTGAGGATTGCGCGCGCATCGCCTGCAAAACAGGCGCGCTATGCTGCACCACCTACGATGCCATCAGCGGCATACGGCCTGTTGAAGAGGTGGCTGCGCTCACCGGCAACCCGCTCAATGCCACAGCACTGCCACTAGGATATCTGCATTATAATCAAAACGAAAGGCTATATTCGCAATGAGCATCAAACAAAGCGCAAAGAAGCTGCTTTATCAAATACGAAACCCACAGCAGGATGATAACGAAAAGGCTTATATCAAGCGCCAAAACGCGGTACGCCTGCTGTTTTTGCTCCCCTTTTTGATTGCGGCTGCACTGATGATATTGTTTTCGTTTAAATAAGCATATGCCCTTTTACTTTTTTGAAGAATATGCTATGATAATTGCATCAGAGATGCGGGGTGGTCCATTATGGATTTCAGCGAATCGATAGAGATGTATCTGGAAGCGATATTGGAGCTGGAAGCAAAAAACGATCTGGTACGCAGTGTGGATGTGGCGCGGTTTTTGGGTGTCACAAAGCCCAGCGTCAACCGTGCCATGTCGAACCTGAAAAAGGAAGGCTATATACTGCAGGAGCCGTACGGCGATATTGCTTTTACGCAAAAAGGACGGGAAAAAGCAACGCGCATACACGAGATTCATCACGTCATCACCGATTTTCTGATCAAATCACTCGGGCTTAATAGCACTGTCGCCGAAGCGGACGCGTGCCGGATGGAGCATGTGATATCACCCGAAACCGTACAGGCCATGAAAAAATACAACCAAAGCAAATAATCCCGCTTTATTCGTACATATCCATGCCTTGCTGGCATTCTTCGCAATAGCCGCTGCCGATATCATGGCAATCCTCGCACATAAACGCGTTACACACACGGCAATGCTGCATGGAACGCGATTCCACGGCAGAGCCGCACTTGTGGCAGTTCATCTTGGACATATCGTACCCGCCTTTCTTATCGCTAATTCTATTATATGCCATCTGCGACGCTTTCATACGGCGCATCAGCGAAGCAAAACAGTCTGAACAATGCGCTTTTTGCATTTTTCCGCAGAGGCTGATAATATGAATATCAAACAAAACCGCGAGGAGTGTTTGCCATGAAAAGAAGCCATATCAACAATGCGCTCATCTGGGCGCTTGAGCTGACAAAGAAGAACAATATCCATCTGCCTGCGTTTGGTTACTGGAAGCTTGAGGACTGGAAGGACAACAAAGAGCATCTGCAAACCATCAGACGCGTGATGCTGGGCTGGGATATAACCGATTTTGGTTTGGGCGACTTTTCAAACACCGGTGGGGTGCTGTTTACGCTGCGCAACGGAGACCAGAGTGATCCGTCAGTCGGCGTGCCCTATGCGGAAAAGCTGATACTGCTGGCAGACGGACAAGCGCTGCCGATGCATTTTCATTTCACAAAAACAGAGGACATCATCAACAGAGCGGGCGGGGTGCTGGCCATCAAGCTCTACCGCGCATTGCCTGACCACAAAATCGATTATGATTCGCCTGTGCAGGTGCATTGCGACGGCATTCAAAAAACGGTAATGCCCGGAGAGGTGCTGCGCATCATGCCCGGAGACAGCATCACGCTAACGCCTTATTTGTATCATAGCTTCTGGGCAGAGAAAGGCGAGGGAGACCTTGTCTGCGGCGAAGTCTCGTCCGTCAACGATGACAACGCCGACAATCGCTTCAATCCCCCGCTGCCGCGCTTTGGCGCTATTGAGGAAGACGCGCTGCCGCTGCTTCCTCTTTGCAATGAATATGACAAATGGCTGTGATTAGGCCTGACAATCAGTTAAAAATCGATGTCGCGTGCATACGCGTGGTTTTGTGACACCGACTGGTTATCGTTGATGGCTTCTACACTAAGCAGCACACCGAAGGAAACGATCAGCACCAACGCCGCCCAGCCGATAACCGCGAACGGGTCCATCGCCGGCCGCACCGCCTGCGAAACGGAGGCTGTCAGCGCGTCACTCATACCGCCCGCCAGTGTGAACACCGCATACACGGCACTGGTCAAGCCCGCAAGCACCGCAATCGCGAGCGATGCAATGCGCTTCTCGTCCGACATCAGTGAAAACACGATGTAAAGCGCACACAGCACAAACGCGGCCGCATAGAACACACCCGAGGCAATATAATGATACGGCGCAAAGTTGAGCGTGATAAACGCCTGCGCGATACAAGCGACACCCAGCAAAGCCGCAAAAACGCCCTGAATCGTATTGAACAGCGTGGCGTAGATAAGCCCTCTTGAAACCATCATCACAGCAAAGCACAGGCCAAAAATCGCGATGCCAAGGTTAAAAATCATTGCCGATGACACAATAAAATAACCGCCAGAATAGATACCAAACTCAGCCGTATAGATGCCAAGCGGCGATGAGCCCTCCAGTATAACCGTGAGCGCCACGGCGATTACGCAGAGCACTGTGCCTGCAATACCCACAATACCGATGATCCGTTTGTCCATTTTTTCCTCCCCAATAACATAAAACAACCGCCGCTTTGCGGCATCGCTCAGAAGCGTTGGCCTTCTTCGCGAATAAAGGCTTTCTTAATATATTCGCGCATACTGGGTGCCAATCCTGCCTTTTGTGCCAGTTTGATTAATTGCGCTTAGAGATGCCGCATTACCGTTTATACAAAAAACAGCCGGGCTCGTGCGCTTCGATCGCGCCCACACTCATCAAAAACGATGTGCATATCGTGCCGCCCACAAAGCGGTAACCGCGCTTTTTCAGATCATTGCAAAGCAATGCGCCGTCAAAGAAGGCGTAAATATAGCGGCCAAAGCTGCCCTCATCCGCAAACTGCATCACATGCATCCGTGCGTTGTGTATGGCCGCCTCTATTTTGCGGCGATTGCGTATGATGCTGCCGTCTGCCATCAGACGGCTGATGTCCGCTTCGTCCATCCGTGCCACCAGTGCAGGCCCAAAGCCCAAAAAGGCGCGGCGGAAGGCCTCGCGCTTATAAAGCACCGTTCGCCAAGATAGCCCCGCTTGAAAACATTCGAGGCACAGCTTTTCAAAAAGAGCGGCATCGCTGTTTTTCTTCCTGCCGTATTCGTGATCATGGTAAGCCTGCATCAGTGCATCGTTGCCGCAGGCCCAAGCGCATCTGTTCATGCGCATATTCTACCACACGCAATAAAAAGATGTTAATATTTCGTAGCAGTTATGATAATATGAAGAAAAACAGGAGGCCGCCCTTGAATAACTTCTTGAGCAGCAAGGCCGCCGCGATCACGCCATACACGGCTGGCGCTCAGCCGGTGGGCAGCGGCATCATCAAAATCAACACCAATGAAAACCCGTATCCGCCCTCACCAAAGGTATTCGAGGCGCTGAGCGCTTTTGATGCGGACAGGCTGCGGCTGTATCCGCGGCCCGACGGCGGGATGCTCCGCAGCGCCGTGGCTGCGCAAAACGGCGTACCGGAAACCCATGTGTTTTGCGGCAACGGCTCGGATGAGGTTTTGGGCTTTGCTTTCTATGCTTTTTTCGATGGCAATATACTGTTCCCCGATATCACTTACAGCTTTTACCCAGTGTGGGCATCGCTTTATGGCTTAAGCTATCAAACCGTTGCGCTGAATGCGGATTTTACCGTTGCTGCCGATGCGCTTTACGGCGGCGGCGTGGTGCTCGCGAACCCGAATGCCCCCACAGGCATCGCGCTTGAACCAAACGCCATCGAGGGCATACTCGTGCGCAACAGCGAGCATGTCGTCATCGTTGACGAGGCCTATGCGGTGTTTGGGGCGCAAAGCGTGATACCATTGGTGCAAAAATATCCGAATCTGCTGGTTGTGACAACGCTGTCAAAATCACACGGGCTCGCCGGACTGCGCGTGGCCTATGCCATCGGTCAGCCGCATCTGATCGATGGGCTCGAGCGCGTCAAAGACAGCTTCAATTCGTATCCGCTGGACACCATCGCGCAGATCGCCGCCAGCGCCGCGTTGAAAGACACGGCGTATTGCACACAAACCGCACAGAAAATCATCGCCACGCGCGAGCGCACGGCTGAGCGCCTTGCAGAGCTGGGCTTTTTGGTGCTGCCGTCTAAGGCCAACTTTTTGTTTGTCACACATCCGCGCTTTGCCGCTGCGGATATAAAAGCTTATCTTGAGCAAAACAGCATATTCGTGCGCCATTTCAACCTGCCGCGCATCAGCAATTACCTGCGCATCAGCATCGGCACCGATGCGCAGATGGACACGGTTGTCTCATGCCTTATAAAGTTGCTGCATAAAGCATGAGAGACACAATTAGTATTATTACGAAAAAGCATCGGGTTTGGATTTGTTATGGACAAAATGATAGAAGAGGTATTTCTTCAGAATTTTATTGAGAAGAGAATTCGAGACAGAATTAGATTTGAACTAAACAGCGAGAAAAGAACAGATGCCTTGTGGCGTTTTTGTCATCGAACTGAGGAGATGATAATCAAATCTAATATTTATGCAAATAACAACATACTCAAAAAGAATGAAATACTGTTAATGCTAAATAGCCTTGGCGCTAATAAGTCCTGTTATGTTCTTTCTCTAAACGAAGAGGTCGATAGCAAAACAATACAATTGCCTCAGGCCTTAAATGCTTGTTATGGGTATGGATTGGCTTCTATTATAATCTGCATTCCAAATCAACTCGTATATATAGAAGGTGAGCATACGCAAGGGCCGACTCCGAAATATATATTATATAAAAAAATAGCAGGCTCTGGTTTGAATAAAAAGCGCCAGTAGCCATATGCGCCTTTTTCCGTCTAATTAAACAACGGAGTGCTCAGATACTTTTCGCCCCTGTCCGGGAATATGCAGACGATCACGCCGCTCTCGATGCGTTTTTCCACCTCAAGCGCCGCGAGCATCGCCGCGCCGGACGACATCCCGCAGAATATGCCCTCTTGCTTGACAATACGCCGCGCCATATCAAACGCATCCTCGGATTCTATCGCAATCGATATATCAATACGTGATGGATCGTAGATTTCGGGTACAATGGCCTCACTCATGTTTTTAAGGCCCTGTATATAATGGCCGCGCACCGGCTGTGCTTCCACGATGCATATGCTTGGATTGAGCTCTTTGAGCCGCTTGGCGGTGCCCATCAGCGTACCCGACGTGCCAAGCGACGAGACAAAATGCGTGATGCGTCCGTCCGTGTCGCGTATCATCTCCTCGGCCGTGGTGGAATAGTGCGCCAGCTTGTTGTAACGGTTGGTAAACTGATCGGGCATAAAATACCGATCGGGATTTTGCGCAACCATCTCACGCGCTTTGCAGATCGCACCGTCGGTGCCTTCATCCGCGGATGTGAGCACCACACGCGCACCAAAGGCGCGTATCATCTTCTGACGTTCCACCGAAACGGCACTGCTCATCACAATCAGCACATCATAGCCCTTCACCGCACCAATCATTGCGAGCGCGATGCCTGTATTGCCCGATGTGGGCTCAATGATGGTTTTGCCCTTCTTCAGTGTGCCTTCCGTCTCCGCCTGCTCGATCATCTTGAGCGCGATGCGGTCTTTGATGCTGCCGGTCGGGTTGGTTCCCTCAATTTTCGCGTATATCTCCACGTCTTTTTTTGTGCAAAGCCTTGATATGCGCACGAGCGGCGTGTTGCCTATTGTATCGAGTATACCTGCATGGATGTTCATCGCGTCTCCTCTTCCTGCTGCTTATTATAGCCACTCGGGCCGGGTATAGGTTTTGATTTCAAAGCGCTGCGCCGCGCACCCGCTGCATTGCGCGTCAAATTTGGCCAGCGCCTGCTTTGTGCCGCTGACATACCGAAGCGGTATCCCCATCATATGCTCCACCTGCTGTGCCAGCGCATAGCTTTGCGCCAGCTCTTCCCCCGTCGATTCATTGCCAAGATTGGTGTTGAGTATCAGCCCATCGGCGCAGAGTCTTGCGCTTTTTTGTATACGCGAGAGGCTTTCGCGTATTGCCTGTGCGCTGTCCTGAAACGGACGGCGCGTGTTGATGACAAACAGCACCTCGCATTCGGCGCGTATTTTATCAAAACGGGGCTTTAGGCTGCCAAGTGCCGCAGCGCCCACAGGGTCTCCGCCGCAGTCAAAAACAGCGTACCCGCATTGAAAAGCCGTGTACACATCGGGCGGCAGCGCGGGCAGATCTACCGCCGTATTGGCGTATACAGGTGCGATAACGCGAATACCCTTTTGTTCCAGCATCGCCGTATGCTCCGATGAGCGAAAATACGGATTGACGATATCAAGGTCAATCAGCATCACATCGCTGTGCTTTTGCGCGAGCCTAAGCGCCATGTTGAGCGAAAGCTCCGTTTTGCCGCTGCCGTAATTGCCAAACAGCACCGTGATTCTTTTCATTCTTCCTCCGTTATTGCGGACGGGCATACGCTTCCATCAGCGCTTTCGCACATTTGATGCCGTCCACAGCCGCCGACACGATGCCTCCCGCATATCCCGCACCTTCGCCCGCGGGGTAAAGCCCGTCAATCCCCTCTGCATGCAGCAGCGCCGTGCGTTTGATACGCACCGGTGACGATGTGCGCGTTTCCACACCTGTCAGCACAGCATCCGCACTGTCAAATCCATGCAGCTTTTTACCAAAGCCGCGCAGTGCCTCTTGAATCGCGCCTGTTATGAAACCGGGCAGACAGGCATGCAAATTTGCTGCCACCGCGTTTGGCGCAAAGCTTGGCTTCACGCTGCAAAGTGCATGCGCACCGCCCAAAAAGCCGCCCACGCTCTGCACCGGCGCGCCTTCGCAGCCAGCCAGAGCAAATGCTGCACGCTCAAGCTGCTGCTGAAATGCCACCCCGCCAAACACATGCGGCTCAAAATCGGCCAGCGAGACACCCACCACCACCGCACTATTCGAGTTCATACCGTCTCGCGCATGATAGCTCATGCCGTTCACAACGATGCCGTCTGTATCTGTGGATGCATTGATAACCTCGCCACCGGGGCACATACAGAACGAATACACACTGCGGCTGCCGAACTTTCCGGCCAGCCTGTATTCGGCCGCACCCAGCCGCGGATGGCCAAAAGCCTTGCCGTACTGCGCTTTATCGATCGATTCACGCAAATGCTCGATACGCAGCCCCACCGCAAACGGCTTTGGCTCAAGCACCACGCCTGCCTGATGCAGCATCTGATAGGTATCCCGCGCACTGTGGCCGATGCCAATGATGGCTGCGCGCGAATCCACCGTATGCAATGCGCCGCCGCTGCTATATTGTATGCCGCGAAGGCCGCCGCTGTCCAGCATCACACCACAAAAGCACGCACCGAACAGCATTTCACCGCCCAAAGCTTTGATCCTGCCGATCATGCCCTCAACAGCTTTTCTGATGTATTCGGTGCCGGTATGCGGATGCGCAAGAGAAAGTATGTCTTGCGGTGCGCCGCAATCGGCCAGCGTTTGCAGCACGTATTCGGATCGTGGATCGCTGATACGCGTGGTCAGCTTGCCGTCCGAGAAAGCGCCCGCTCCGCCTGCGCCAAAGCACACATTGCTTTGCGGATCAACGATGCCCGTTTTTTTCAGCTGCGCCACATCGCGCTCACGGTTTGGCATATCCTGACCACGTTCTAAAAGCAGTGGTTTGTAGCCGTGCTCGGCAAGCGTCAGCGCCGCAAAAAGGCCGCACGGTCCAGCGCCAATCACCACAGGACGCTCGCTTGGGCGGCTGCCGTAAGCGATATGCGGCTCTGTGTAGCGTTCGGCGCGGCCAAGCTGCTGCTCTAGCGCCTGCTGCTTTTTCGCGTCATGTAATTCCACAAGGGCCGTCATCACCAGCCGCGGCGTTTGTCTTCTTGCATCAACCGACTGGCGCTTGACACTTATTTTTGCGATATCAGCTGGCTTCACCCCAAGCTTCAAAGCCGCGTTCGCCGTGATAGCGGATTGGGCATCATCAAGCTGGGTACTGATTCCGGTAACGATAATGGCCATAATGTCCTTTCGAAAAAAGAGAGCGGTATTATAACCCGCCCTCCTGTTTGTTTCATGTGTGAAGCTTAGCTGATCGTCACAGTCACTGTGGATACACTCGGAGAGAAGTTCTCAGCCGTCAGACCGACAGGTAGCTCAAACCTGATATCAAGCGTGTAAGTGCCCGCACCAAGATTCTCGAGATCCACATACGGCATCACATCGGCCAGCGTGATTTCGGAAATACGCGAGAGGCCCGCGATCACCGTGACGTCGATGAGCCGTGTGGAAAGCCGTGCCGTGCGCCCGCTTTCCAGATTCTTCATCAGCACTTCCACGCGTTCAAATTCAAGCGTATCGGTCTTCTCGCGTATATTGACAAACACCTCCGCCTTTCCGTGCGTCAAAACACGCACCCCCTGAGGCGGCAGATAGTCAAGCAGCGTCACCAGGCTTAAGTTTGCGCCGCTGATGGGATACGGCACCAGACTGATTGATGTGACATCAGCCAGTGCAGCCGCTTCGCCGACAATCTGAACCTCGCGCGGTGTGCACGTGATATTCACAATCTCGTATCCGGCCGCAATATCATTCTGGCCGAATATGGAGTTTTCCACATCGATGGGTACCGTTTTTTTGTGCAGTATGTCAAGCTGGACAATAACGGATGGCGTGGCCTCCTTGAAAAGCGTTTTGTCGACCGTATTGCCCTCGCTGTCAAGCAGCTCCACTTCAACGCTCTTGTTGTAGCCTTCCGTTAATCCATCCAAATCCACCACACAGACAGCACTGGCCACTTTTTCAACGTCCACACGCGCCCCGGAAATATTGATGACACCCGGCGTGATGGCAGGCGGGTCCGCATGATAGCCTTCCGGCACAGACCCATCAAGCTGCAGATTAACAGGCACCTGCTGTGTCACGTGGTCGTCAATGAATAACGTGACATTGGCAGGCGAAACGCTGACCACCCGGCCGTATCTTGTTTCGGCGCGCACTCTGGCCTTATATTCGCCCGTACTATTGATTTCGGACAGATCAATAAAAGCGCTGATGTTGTCCATATTGATGTATTTTAAGTCACTTTGCCTGGCCTCAATGCGTATATCCACTTTGCTGAACTGCTCAGAAAGGCTTTCGGATATGTCAAGCCCTTTTGCTGCCAGCTCACTCGCGTTGACATAACTGACTGATATATCCCGAAAATCGCGTTCACGCGCCGGATTGGTATCAGCCAACACAAAGCTCCAGAGTATAACAGCAAAAAGCAAGGCCATGATTTTGAGCACCAAATGACCGCGGATAAGACCATACAAAAATGTCAACACCTTTTTAATGCTCCTCACGTCCTTTCCGCTTTAGGCGCAGTCCCTTGTGCTTTGTCGTCTGCTTGATCAAATACATGTCCTCAAGCAAATCTTTAATGGCCTTGGCATCAAGATAGCGGATCAGTGTACCATCCTGCGCGACCGATATCACACCCGTTTCCTCGGAAACAACCAATGTGACGCTGTCGGAAACCTCGGAAACACCCAGCGCCGCGCGGTGCCGCGTACCCAAGTCCTGCCCGATTTGTTTATTGTCACTGAGCGGCAAAAAGCAGCCGGCCGCTTCAATGGCATTGTCGCGTATGATGACCGCGCCGTCGTGCAGCGGCGAGTTTGTGAAAAACAGGTTCTCCAGCAATTCCGATGATATCACAGCGCTGATGCGCGTACCGCTCTCGATCACATCTTTAAGACCTGTGGTGCGCTCAAACACGATCAGTGCACCCACGCGCCTTTTGGAAAGGCTCAAAACTGCCTTTAAAATGTGCTCCACATTTTCCTGCGCGTTGCCGGCCTGAGATGAAACCAGATCAAACCGCCCGCGTCCAAGCCGCGCCAGCGCACGCCGTATCTCGGGATGAAAAAGCACCACGATCACAATTGCACCGGCGGTCAATACATAATTGAGCAGCCATGTGGTACCGACAAAGCCTAGAAAATCAGTCACCCACGCGGCCAGCAGTATGATGCCAAGCCCTTTGAGCACCTGCATGGCACGCGTTTTTGAGGTCAGCTTTAAAAGCCAGTAGATAATCACAGCCAAAAGCAGGATGTCAATTAAGTCTGTCACCACAAAATCAGGTATGCTGTTGACGATGGCGTTAATAATCTGTTCCAAAAAACGTGCACCCTTTGCAATTATTCCACGACCATTTGCATCGAACTGTATACGATGCTATATGATATCATTATTATGACTATTATAAACGATTTTTCAAAAAAATCATACCGCAATATCGCAATAAAATCAATGCTGCGCAAGTATACCGCTGCATATTCTTCCTTTTTTCTGCGCTTGATGCCGCTGGTTGGTTTGAATGCTTGAGCAACACGAATCAGTGCTGTATAATCGGCTTATGTATACAAGCTATACGAAACTGAAAAACGACGTGGCCAGCTGCGAACGGTGCGGTCTGCACAAAACGCGTACTCACACCGTTTTTGGCGAAGGCAGCACAGCGGCTAAAATCATGCTGATCGGCGAAGGCCCGGGGCGAGATGAGGACAGGCTGGGCCGTCCGTTTGTGGGGCAGGCGGGTCAGCTTCTCGATAAGATGCTTGGCTGTATCGCGCTTAGCCGCAACGATGTGTATATCGCAAACATACTCAAATGCCGTCCGCCCGGCAACCGCGACCCTGAGCCCGGCGAAGCCGCAGCCTGCATTGGCTATCTGCGCGCACAGGTGGCGATGATCAAGCCGCGCATTATCGTTTGTCTTGGACGCATATCCGCCCAATACATCATCGGCCCTGATATCAAAATCATGCGCGACCGCGGCGTTTGGCACGAAGTCAAAGGCTTTTCGATTCTGCCTACATTCCATCCCGCTGCGCTGCTGCGCAACGCGGATTGGAAAAAGGACGCGTATCAGGATCTGCTTGCGATACGTGCGCGATACGACGCGATCATGAAAGGACAACATGAAAATGCTTGAGCACGTTTGGGATGATATATTGAGCGCCGCGCAGGTGTTTGGCAAAACACAGGCCGATATGGTATACGGTGAAGGGCCCGCTGACGCCAGCCTGATGCTGATTGGCGAGGCACCGGGTGCGGAAGAAACGCGTCTCTCGCGCCCTTTTGTCGGCAAGGCGGGTAAGAATCTGGATGCGTTTTTATGCGCTCTTGGCCTTGAGCGCAGTGACATCTATATCTCCAATGTCGTCAAATTCAGGCCGTATAAAACAAGCCCCAAGGGCACGCTCTCCAACCGCCCGCCGACCCGTCACGAGCTTGCCGCTATGGTGCCTTTTCTGCTGCGCGAAATCGAGCTGGTTGCGCCCCGTATCGTCGTCACGCTCGGGAACGTGCCGCTCAAAGCGTTGCGCGGCGAAAAGGCCACGATCGGGCTTTGCCACGCACAGCCTTGCGAAGCCAAAGCGCTTTCCCACCGCTTCTCGCTGTTTCCGCTTTATCATCCGGCCAGCGTCATCTACAACGCAGCCTTAAAAAGCGTGTATGAGCAAGATATACAGGACTTGAGAATTTATCTGAACAACTCAACAGACAACGATGCGGTTTGGGCATCGAGGAGATTTTGATGAAAAAAACGATTGCGGCAGCCATGATGATGATAATGATCGCGATACTGACAGTTGGATGCGGCACAGCGCGTCCCGATACGGATATGACACCCGAACACACGGTGCAAACCGCACCGGCCCTCGTGCCATCACCCACGCCCGAACAAACAGACAACACAGATGTCGCAACACCAACACCAGAGCCATCGCCCACGCCCCAGCCGGAAGAAACAGCGTGCTATATCGATGGAGACGGTGTTCGCATACGCGCAGAGGCGGGCACACAATCCGAAATACTATGCAGCCTGCCGCACGGTACAAAGCTGATACGGCTTGAGAAAAATCAGGAGTGGTCCAAAGTGAAATATGAGCAGATAACCGGCTATGTGCGCAACGATTTGCTGAGCGATTCACAGCCGGAGACGCGCGTAGTGCCGCAAAGGCTGTCTGCGCCCAAAATCGTTGTGAAAAAGGCGCAGCGTCTGCTTGAGCTGTGGGACGGCGAAACGCTGATGGGCTCTTATCCCATCGGGCTAGGCTGGGCGCCGGAGGGGCATAAGCAGATCGAGGGAGACGGGCGCACGCCCGAGGGCGAGTATTACGTCTGCGTGCGCAACAGCAACAGCAGCTTTTATCTCTCGCTGGGGCTCTCTTACCCGAACAAAGCGGACGCGCAGGCGGCACTTGATGATGGGCGTATCGACAGGCGCACGTATGATCAAATCGCCGAAGCCATCGACAGCAAGCAGCGCCCGCCGTGGCGCACACCGCTGGGCGGCGCAATCATGATACACGGCTATGGCAGCCAATCCGACTGGACAGCCGGATGCGTGGCTGTGGACAACGACATCATGGACATACTCTGGGCAGCCTGCCGCGTCGGCACACCGGTGATTGTCGAGCCATAAAAAAGCAGTGTCAATACCCCACGCCCCGATCTATCACACTGCCGTCTATCGCGTTGATCGTCATCAGACTGATGTCATACATGCCAAATTGACCATCGCCATCAGCATATGCGTATGTCCAGTCGCCGATAAAATCCCAGACGGGCAGATATACATATTTGTTTTCCCGAAGTCGCACACGCATCATGCCGAGCGTCACTTTTTCGATCGTAATGGCTGTATCCTTGTGGTGCGGGGCAGACCATGACCTTTGATAAAACATCTGAGTATTGAACGTCTCTTTGATCTGCTCAAAATCAAGCAGCTCTATGTTTTCGTTGAGAACCTCTCCCGCCTTCCCGCGGCCCCACCATTCCATGCAAATCACATCTTGGTCGTCCACATAGATGTAAATCGATTCCCCGATCCATATTTGATCGTATGGCAGCTTTTCTTCGCCGGAACCTAAATATCGGTTTGCCGTTACCGGAATGCCGCTGATCACCGGACAAAACTCCAGCTTGTGATTCTTTTCCTTTTGCGGATCCTGCGCAAAGGCAGAAAGATCTCCCTCGCCCCACATGCCAAGCTGAACCGCAACCACATCCGTGTAAGCAAGATGCATGCCCGTGATGCCAAGCTTATGAAGAAACGCTTCCGCGATATCCTGCGCCTGCTTATGCGAGAGCGCCATGCCCGCATATGTATCGGCATAAATCTCAACATAGCTCCTGTTTCCGTCGTGGTTACTAAAGCTTATATAATTCCTAAGGCCGTTATCGCAAACACGGGCGGTGAAAAGCGCGGGGCGCTCCTTGCCAAGCTCTGCCTGAACGCTTACCGATTGCATGCCGTCCGACTCCGGCTTAAACGCAATCACCGCCGGCACACGTTCAGGCTTTGTCGCGGGCGCGTTTTGATATTGCTGCTCAAAGAACGCAACCAAATCGTTCATCTCTTCAATTTTTTGCTGCCGTTCTTGCTCTGTGATGCCATCCCTCATCTTTAGGTCTTCGATTTCTGCTTTGGCCTTTAATATATCCGCTTCCCAGTCACTCTTGGTGCGCACAGCCGTGGCTTCGAACACCGGCTGCCCCTGCATCAACACATCGATCAACGCCTGCACCTCTTCCATCGTAATCTCGCGGGGCAGCGCTTCTATCACGGGATACTTATCGGCATCGGGAATTTGAATCACCGCATCAATAGCCAGCTTCACGCCGCTTTGATATGTTGTCTCTTCCGTCCAAGTTTGCGGAACCGTTTGCAGCATCGGATTATCCGGCACCGCAGGCTCGTTGATTTTTTTCTCAAGCGCGCCGGATTTATCGGCAACCGCCGCTTTCTCGGGCGTTGGCTGGCAGGCAGCCAAACTCAGCGCTATCATCAATGCCAAGAAAACGCAAGATGCTTTCTTCATGTCGCTAAGCCTCCATATTTGTTATGCCGTTATCGAGTGGTACTTCTTTTTTCAGCCGGAAATAGCCGATGATGGTCATCACAACAGCAATCAATAGTATGACAGACGAACCAAAGATTCTGTTGAAAAGTGGCATGCCTATGAGAATTTCATATCGCATAATGTAGGCATAGGTATATACTGTATTGCTGAAAAAAGCAGTCACAACACTCGCCAAGGAATAGATGATGCCCGGAATTATCATCGCCATTGTCGTGCTTTTTGTAGCCATGCCTATACCCATGCTTAATAAGCCATACAACGCCCCGAAAAATGCCGAATACAATATAAACAAGAGCATATACAGCGGTACCGAGGTGTAGTAGGCCTTTTCAAATAGTCCAAACGCTTGAAACTCAATCATTTGTATTGATGGGTCAACGATGACGCAGCCGAGAAATACAATCAGATAGGATACGATGAAAACGCTGCCGCTGACGATACATGCGGATATGCTGCGCGTGGCGATATACTTCTTCAGGCTCAGACTTTGGGCCTTGAAAGCACTCATCTTCATGTCACCAAAAAACAATGGCACTAGCAAAAAAGCGGGTATAAACGGCGACAAAAAACCAACAAGCCCTGTGTATATGTTACCATAAATAAAGAGGCCGAACATGCCTGCGCTTTCTTCCCAACCCCCAAGAACCATTTCCACCAGATTGATAATGGCTGATATGATGAAAATTCCAGCCACTATCCAGAACCTCTTGGAGCGCATGATTGATTTTATATCACTAAATATGATTTGTTTCATATTGTCATCCCCTTTCTTTCGGCCCTGTGCTTATTCTGTCTGTTCAAGAGAGTATAAATCAAACTCAAAGCCACGATGAGCACAATCCAATACATAGCGCTGATGAAAATATTCAACGGTACATTGGATGTCCGCCGAAGCACGAATTCCAGATAGGTATGCTCCACCGGAAAAATGCCAATCGGGTATGCGTAAAGTATGCTTCCCGCAGCACCATCAAGCGCAAATAACGCAAGCCCGCCCACATATCCAAAAGCAATCTTGCGGCAGCGGCTGTTGATGGTGAAGACGACGCGCGTTAAGAATACAAAACGCAGGAAAAACAATATGAGGCTGAGGATCATGGCCGTTGTGGGTGAAATGCCCTCCGGCCCGCTAAACTGCACCGTGTGCCACTCGTTTACAAAATTCAGGTAACCTCCCTTAAGCGTTAAAACCACGGCACTCAAAATAACAAATAACAGAATAAAAGAAATACAAAGCAACGAAGCGAAACCAAGGTGACTCAAGAACGAGTCCTTTTGCATATCCGATGTTGTATGGCTTTTGTGTTTAAACCCAAAATCGGCAACAAGCAGTAATAATATGAAAAACAGACGCCTTGAGTTTTCTAAATTCTCATAAATAAACTCCTGAAACGATGGCTGCACGCCCCAAAAAGATTGCACGAAATGTGATTGGACTGCTATGCCAAACAACAAAACAGCGGCAAGAATCAATCGCCAGAGCGGAATCGCTTTTAAATATTTCAAAATATATCTCATTTTCTAACCCTCCTATTCAAACATAAATAACCGGGATTTCTCCCGGCTACTTACTAGAACCAATGCAAGCTATAATCACCATCTACAACAAGCTCCCGATCCCCATAATAAGGGTATAGGTTTTTCGCCTGTAAACGAAAGGTTCCGTTATAATATGGATTATGATAATAGGTGCCACCACCTGGTTGAACATTTAATTCTGTAGAACATCTCACGCCGCTCGAATTGACCAAATAGGCTTTATGACTTACTTGTCCCGCTCCAAATACCCAGGTTGAAGTACATCTGTTTTTAGCACAATTTGAACCATTAACAATATCTATGCTAAAAGAAGTCGAAGCAGTCCTTAGTGCTCTAAGCGTATAAGATCTAGCAAACGCCGTCGAGGCCATCAGCATCACCGTCAGGACGATCAACGTCCAAACCATCATTTTCTTTTTCATTTGTGTCTCCTTTCATACCGTCCCCAAGCCTTCCTGCTTGAAAACAACCCTACTCGTGTTCCATAAATCCTGCTATAATGCTTATAGTCCTTGCGAAAGCCTGCTGCCGCTTATGCGGCAGGGGTGCCTAGCCAAAGGTTTTTGCAGGGACTTTTCTATGCCCTCATACGCATCACCTCCCCCGAGTGATTACTGAAATTCTATGCACACAGAGGAATAAACATCCTCATATGTATAACTTAAATAATCAGAAAAAGTGACGTTTATTTATCAGGTCAAGTTAAAATAATACTAGTGTATATTAATATTATGCTATAAAAAAGGCCTTCCGCGATTCACGAAAGGCCAAACTGTCAAAAAAGTATTGAAAAAATATTTGTGGGCAAGTCGGGCTTTGCCCGCGTAGCCCACACCTTGCGGTTTTGCGCCGTTTCGAGCAAAGCGAGGAACAAGGCAAAGCGTACAAAACCGGTAAACTGGCGGAAAACCGAAGGTTTTTCGACAAGCAGAGCCTTCCGCGATTCACGGAAGGCCAGATACCTAATCTTAAAAAGTTGCTTATTTTGAAAGCGCCTCTATCGCCTTTTGCATCACGTTTTGTGGTGTGAAGCCGAATGCTTCAAACAGCTCGCCTGCCGGTCCGGAAGCGCCGAATGTATCAAGTGCGATGATCGCGCCCTTGCAGCCCGCATACTTGTGCCAGCCAAGCGACGCACCCGCTTCCACAACTACACGCTTGTCAATCGCATCGGGCAGCACGCTTTGCCTGTATTCCTCGCTCTGCTGCTCGAAAACCTCGATACACGGCATCGAGACCACGCGTGCGCTGATGCCCTGCTCCAGCAGCAGCTGCGCCGCATCCATGCAAAGCTTCACCTCGCTGCCGGTGCCGATCAGTATCACAGACGGATTTTCGCCAAAGTCACAGAGCACGTAGCCGCCCTTTTGCGCCGCTTCGCCGGTCTGCTCGTATAACGGCAGCGTCTGACGCGAGAGCGCGATAACCGACGGGCCGTTTGCTTTGAGCGCGCAGACGTATGCCGCCGCCACTTCCTTGGAATCGGCAGGGCGCCACATGTAGGTATCGGGCGTCGCGCGCATGCAGGCCAGCTGCTCAATGGGCTGGTGCGTCGGGCCGTCCTCACCCACGCCGATGCTGTCGTGCGTCATCACATAAATCACGGGCAGCTTCATCAGCGCGGACATGCGCACCGCGTTTTTCAGATAATCAGTGAAAACGAAGAATGTCGCCACATACGGCAGCAGCCCGCCATGCAGTGCCAAGCCGTTGGCGATCGCCGCCATCGCGAATTCACGCACGCCAAAGTGCACATTGCGGCCTTCGCGGCAATCGGGTGAAAAATAGGGCGATGATTTTAATACCGAGTTGTTGGAGGGTGCCAAATCCGCACTGCCGCCGAAAAGGCCGGGCAGCTTATCTGCCAATTTGTTGAGCACGATACCGGAGGACTGGCGCGTTGCCAGCGGTTTTTCAAACTCATAAAGCGATTTGTCCGCCAAAACGGCCGGATCGATCGCGCCGAAGCACCTGTTCCACAGCGCCGCCATATCGGGGTAGGCTTTGCAGTAATCCGCAAACAGCGCATCCCATGCTTTCTGTGCCGCGTCATAGCCCTGCTGGCGCTTTTGCGCCTGTGCCGCAACGTCATCCGGTACGAAAAAGCTTTGTTCATAAGGCCACTCCAGCGTCTTTTTGAGTATCGCGATGTTATCGTCTCCAAGCGGTGAGCCGTGGCACGATGCACTGCCCTGCACAGGCGGGCAGCCAAAGCCGATATCCGTTTTAATGATGATGATCGACGGTTTTTCCGTATCGGCTTTTGCGGCCTCTATGGCCTTGGAAATACTGTCGGTATCCTCGTTGCCGTCCTCCACAGAAAGCACCTGCCAGCCATAAGCCTCAAAGCGTTTGGCCACATCTTCGGTAAACGCGAAATCCGTCGAGCCTTCTATGGTGATTTTGTTGCTGTCGTACAGCAGTATCAGCTTGCCAAGCTTGAGTGTGCCCGCGAGTGAACAAGCTTCCGAGGCCACACCCTCCATCAGGCAGCCGTCTCCCGAGAGCGCATAGGTATAGTGATCGATGATGTTGTAGCCGTCCTTGTTGAATATCGCACCAAGATGCGCCTCAGCCATCGCCATGCCCACCGCGTTGGCGATACCTTGGCCCAGCGGCCCTGTGGTGGTCTCGATGCCGGGCAGATGTCCGTGCTCGGGGTGTCCGGCTGTTTTCGAGCCATACTGACGAAAGCCCTTGATATCGTCAATGCTCACATCATAGCCAAACACATGCAGCATGGCATAAAGCAGCATCGAGCCGTGACCGGCTGAGAGCACAAATCTGTCTCTGTCAACCCAGTCCGGCTTTTTTGGGTTATGCTTCATATGGCGGGACCAGAGCGTATATGCCATCGGCGCCGCGCCCAGTGGCAGCCCGGGGTGCCCGCTGTTTGCCTTTTGCACGCCCTCTGCCGCCAGTATGCGTACCGCATTGATTGAAATTCTTTCGGTGTTGTTCATTCGTGATCCTCCTCCGATTTGCGTAACCGTTCTGTTTTATCTTTTAAATATCATTATAGTGCGCGTGGTGCATATATACAACTGTAAACTTTGGCTATCGCCGACGGGACAACGCCAGAAAACGCAGCAGGTTGAGCAGCGTAACAAGCGTAGCCGCCACATAAGTGAGCGCAGCGGCAGAAAGCATTTTCTTCGCGCCATACCGCTCTTCCTGCGTCAATATCTGCTGTGCGTCAATCGCAGCCAGCGCACGGCGTGAGGCGTTGAACTCCACAGGCAGCGTGATCAGCTGAAACAAGAATATCGCCAGAAAGATATAGACCGCGATCATCAGCGTATCGGCATAGCCCATCAGCAGCCCGATGATCAGCACCGGCCAGAGCAGTGTTGACGCGATGCTGACCACAGGTGCGATTGCACTGCGTATGCGCAGCGGAAAATAGCCAGAGCCATGCTGCATCGCGTGGCCCGATTCATGCGCCGCGATCGCCACAGCCGCGATCGAGCTGCCCGCATAATTGGCCTGCGAGAGGTTAACCGTCTTTTTGCGCGGGTTATAATTATCGGACAGCACACCCTGCGCAGCATGAATCTGCACATGAGAAAGACCGCCCCAAGATAGTATCCGCGCCGCCGTTTCGTGCCCCGTGATGCCGCTTACAACACCCAACTTCGAGTAGGTTTTGTAAGCGCGGTTCACTTTCGACTGCGCCCAAATGGCGATGATAATGCCGGGTATAATCAGCAGTATCGACCAATCAAGATAAAGAAACGACAAGTATTCAAGCATTTTGCACCTCCTGTGAATTGTCATTGCTATATGGCATATTCAGCGCCATCGCCGCTCGCGGGAATGTCAGCCTCGCCACCGCACCCGTGATAGTCCCCGAAACCGCACCCACGATCATCAGCACAAACGCATAGATGAATAGCCCCGTCTCTGCCGTTATCAGCACGGCTACGCACACCTGTGCCAGATTGTGCACACACGCGCCGATGATCGAAACACCCGTCAGCGAAAGCGCTTTTATACCGCGCATTGCGGCATACATCGCGAGTATGCTCAGCAGCGCGCCGGGTGCCGCATAGATGAACATGCCGATGCCGCCAATAAAAAGCGACGCAAGCAGTGTGCGCAGCACGCCCAGCACCAGCGCCAGCGGCAGTGAGAAACAGCAGAGCAGAAACATCGATATGATGTTCGCAAGGCCAAGCTTCACGCCGGGTATCGGCAGCGGCAGCAACGCACCCATCATGCTCTCGGCTACAGCCAGCGCCACCGACAATGCGAGCAGCGCGCCCAAAACCGCCGTCCGTTTCGCGCTACTCCGCAATCGCATCCACCTCGCTTTGTCCCAACACGCTTATCGATATGCGGTTTGGCAGGCAGGCCATGCTGCTGCCGGGCCGCTGCAGAAACCCCGCGTGAACACACTCCTGCCCAGGGCAGTCCGATTCCGCAAAACGAATCGCACCGCCGCGCACCTGAATGTGCACATTATCCACAAGAAAATCCTGATCCGAGTTCAACTGCACCTGCCGCAAAACAGCGCCATCCTTGCGGATAACAGCCGTTTGCGCCTCACCCGCATCAAGCATCAGCACGATGCCCGCTACCGCAATGGCGATGATACACACAAGCAATACGGCATCAGCCTTCGAGAGTATACGCTTCATTGGCAATCACTATGCTTTCTTTGAGCCCATCGGTCACATACACCTGCCGCTCTTCTGTGAAAAAAACAGCTTCCACGCCGTCCATCTGCCGCGCAAGCGCAAGCCCTTCCTCCAGCCCCATCACGAAAAACGCCGTGGAAAGCGCATCGGCGCGGGCACTGTTCTCGCATATCACCGTCACAGACAAAAGACCGCTCTGTGCCGGATAGCCCGACTTGGGATCGAACAGATGATGATACAGCTGTCCGCCGCTTTCAAAAAAACGCTCATAACTGCCCGATGTCACGACCGATGTGTTGCTCACCGGTACGATCACGGCATATTCGCCGGAAACCCCAAGCGGATCGCGCAGTCCAATTCGCCAGTCGCCGCCATCCTCACGCGTACCAAAAGCGTATATGTTGCCGCCAAGATTGAGCAGCGCGCCCAAAACGCCATGCTCCTTATATATTTTGACCGCAAGATCGGCCGCGTATCCCTTGGCGATGCCGCCAAGATCAAGCACCATGTCTTCAGATAGCCGCACGCTGTTGCCGTCTATCGTCACGCGCGTATGGTCCACCAGCGGCAATGCCATGCTTATCTCGCTATCAGTTGGCACCCGTGCATCGCCCGATATATCCCAAAGCCTGCTGACAGCGCCGATCGTGGGATCAAACGCACCGTCGGTCTGAGCCGCGATTTGAATCGCCATCTCAATCAACATAATCGCTTCATCACTCAAAGATGCCGCATTCGGATATGCCGCATTCAACGCGCCGATCTGCGAACCATTCACGGCGTATTCAACGGTGATGCGCTGCAGCAGCGCATTGACCTCTGCCACAGCAGCCTGCGCATTGCCGCCGCGCACCTGCTGCGTACAGATGGTATCAAGCGCAAAGCTTTCGCTTGTTTGTGCGGCTGGTGCACACGCACCAAGCAGCAGTGCCGCGCACAGCGACACCACAAACAGTGTTTTTCTCATGCGTTCATTATAATATCTTACAGATAGCGACGCAACCTTGGTGCATAACGCAAAAACGCAACATAATGTGAACAAGCAAAAGTGCGCATTGACACAGCATCTGAATTGCGTTAAAGTGCTTGAATGTAAGTAAGTACTTACTATAGTTATAAGGATTGGTTTATGAAACAAACACGCCAAAATATTATCGAGGCAGCACGCGTTCTGTTTGAGCAAAAAGGGTTTGCTGCGGCCACCACGCGCGAGATCGCAGAGCGCGCAGGCGTCAGTGAGGTCACGCTGTTCCGCCATTTTGCCAACAAGCGTGCGCTTTTTGATCAGACGGCCCACAGCTGCCTGCATCCTTACAAAATTGATCACTATCTGAAGGAAAAAGTCAGTTATGATCTGAAAAGAGACTTAACACAAATCGCCTGTGACATGAAAGACACTTTTTGTCGCAACGCGCCTATGCTGCGCATGGTGATGCGCGACAAAATTCGTCAGTCGGCACCCGAAATGGAGATGCGGCAAAAGGAGCATCATGTTCACAACAATCTGCTTGCCTATTTTGAAACGATGCGCAGCAAGGGACGGCTTTCTGCCGATCCGCAAATGGCGCTCAAATTCTTTGTAACCAATATCACCGGTTTCTTGATGAAAGAGCTTGTTGCCCAAACCAGCGAAAGCTTGGACGAGACCTATTTCTCATGGATGCTGGATCAGGTGATTGCCGTATTGCAGAACGGAACCGGAAAGGATACATTATGTTAAAGCTCTTCAAATACTTCAAGCCGTATAAATGGCAGGTGCTGATCGTGATCGTATTAACGACGGTGCAGTCGATAAGCCAGCTTTATCTGCCCACGCTGATGGCGGATATCGTCAACAAGGGCGTGGTGGGCCAAAACATTGCGATGATCATACAGACGGGTCTTGTGATGCTGGGCTTTTCATTGATCGTCGGCGTGTGCACCGTGCTGGCCCGGTTGTATGCGGTTAAATCAGCAGCCGGCTTCGCGCGCGATCTGCGCCGCAATGTTTTCACAACCGTTGAATCTTATTCGCTCAGCGAATTCGACAAAATCGGCACGGCATCATTGATCACACGTACCACCAACGACATCACGCAGGTACAAAACGCCATGACAATGGGTATGAGCATGCTGCTTGCCGCGCCTATTATGTGCGCGGGCGGTATCATCATGGCACTCGGCAAGGACACCGGACTCTCATGGCTGATCGTTGCGATCATCGTGTTTATGTCGGCTATTGTGCTGCTGATCGCAATAAAGGTGATGCCGCTTTTCAAATCGCTGCAAAAGAAAATCGACAGAATCAATCTGGTGCTGCGCGAAACATTAACGGGCATACGCGTGATACGCGCCTTTAACAAAACCGAATACGAAGCGCAGCGCTTTGGCATAGCCAACAAGGATCTGACCGATACATCGATACGGGCGTATCGCTGGATGGGCGCGCTGATGCCTGCGATACTGATGGCGCTCAACATTGCCACAGTGGCGGTGATATGGTTTGGCGGCCTGCGGGTCGGTCAGGGAGAAATGCAGGTGGGCGATTTGATGGCGTTTCAGCAGTATGTGATGCAGATCATGTTCGCGGTCATTATGGCAACGATGATGTTCGTGATGCTGCCGCGCGCCTCCGCTTCGGCAGAGCGCATCGGCGAAGTGCTGAGCCTGCCGCCCACAATAACGGATTTGCGGCACACACCGCCGACAGTATCGCAAAGCGGTCATGTGGCGTTTCGTGAAGTCAGCTTTCAGTATCAGGGCGCATTGTCGCCCGTGCTGTCGCACATCAGCTTTACAGCACAGCCAGGCCAAACAACGGCCATCATCGGCGGCACAGGCGCGGGAAAATCAACACTGGTGCGGCTGCTGCCGCGGTTTTACGATGTCAGCGGTGGACAGCTGCTGGTAGACGGCGTTGATGTACGCGACTACCCGCAGGCCGATCTGCGCCAGAAAATCGGCTATGTGCCGCAAAAGGCGAGCCTGATAAGCGGTACAGTCGCGGACAATCTGCGTTTTGGGCGTGCGGATGCCACGGATGAAGAGCTTGAAGAAGCGCTTAAAATCGCGCAGGCGGATTTTGTTTTTGCTCTTGAAGACGGCCTTTACGCCAAAGTCGCGCAGGATGGCAGCAACTTTTCGGGCGGGCAAAAGCAGCGCCTTTCAATCGCCAGAGCACTGGTGCGCCGCCCCGAAATATACATATTCGATGACAGCTTTTCAGCGCTTGATTATAAGACCGACTTGAATCTGCGCCGAGCGCTTATGGCGCATACCCGTCATGCAGCCGTCATTATCGTTGCGCAGCGCGTCAGCACCGTGATGAGCGCGGACAACATCATTGTGCTGGAAGACGGGCGACTCGTTGGTCAAGGCACACATACGGCACTGATGAAAAGCTGTGCAACATACCAAGAAATTGTGGCATCGCAGCTCAAGGCGGAGGAGACAGCATGAGCAAATACAGTGAAAAGAACAAGGTACCGATCAGCAAGACGCCGGGACCGGGAGGCCACGGGCCGGGCATGCGCGCACCGATTGAGAAGCCAAAGAATTTTGGCGCCAGCCTCAAGCGGCTTATTCGCTATCTGGGCGCGCACAAAGCGGCACTCACCGTCGTGGTTGCGCTGGCAATCGGCAGCACGGTCTTCTCTATTTTCGGTCCCAAAATACTGGGATACGCCACGACCGAGCTGTTTGCGCCCATTTCCGCGCAAACGCAAAGTGTCAGTGCTTTCAAGGATGCGCTGCCAAAGCAGATAGCCGATCAATTGGATAACGGCGCTATCGACATGCAGCAGGCACTGCAGTCAGCGCTTGCTGCAGCGGATGAAGATCAAGCTCAGACGCTTATCGCCGCCGCAGAGCAGATGCAGGCCGCGCAGGCTGTCACGATCGATTTTGCCAAAATCGGCGGTATTATCTTAACTGTGCTCGCGCTTTATCTGCTCAGCAGCCTGCTTTCTTTCGTGATGCAGTTTGTGATGGCCAAAACATCGCAGACCATCGTGTACGACATGCGCAGGCAGCTTAACGCCAAGCTCTCAAGGCTGCCGCTCAAATACTTCGACGGACGCACACATGGCGAGGTGCTGTCCCGCATGACCAACGATATCGATACGGTATCCACCTCGCTTTCGCAGGGCTTGAGCGAGGTGATCACATCGGTCACAATGCTGATCGGTATCACGGTGATGATGTTCACGATATCATGGATCATCACACTCGTGTGTCTGCTGATCATACCGGCCAGCTTTATCGTCACACAGCTGATCATCAAACGCTCACAGAAGTATTTCAAAAGCCAGCAGGAGCAGATCGGCCACATCAGCGGCCATGTGGAAGAGATATTCTCAGCGCATGCCGTCGTGAAGGCCTTTGGCAAAGAAGCGGACAGCATCGAAAAATTCGACGGTATCAACGAGAAGCTTTACGGCGTTGGCTGGAAGGCACAATTCCTCTCCGGCCTGATGATGCCGCTGATGAACTTTTTGAGCAACATATCGTATGTGTTTGTGTGTGCCATCGGCGGCGTGATGGTGATCGGCGGGCGCATGAATGTGGGTGATGTGCAGGCCTTCATACAGTATTCGCGGCGTTTTACGCAGCCCATCACACAGGTGGCGCAGATTGCGGGTGTGCTGCAATCCACCATCGCCGCGGCCGAGCGTGTTTTTGAGGTGCTTGACGAAAAAGAGATGACGCCCGATGCGCAAGGCCAAGCCATCGCCGCGGCGCAGGGTGCCGTGGAATTCTCGCATGTGCGCTTTGGCTACGAGCCGGAAGTTACGATTATCGGTGATCTGAATCTGCGCGTGAATCCGGGCGATGTGATAGCCATCGTTGGCCCCACGGGTGCCGGCAAAACCACGCTGGTGAATCTGCTGATGCGCTTTTACGAGCTTGACAGCGGCACCATCCGTGTTGACGGCATGGATATTGCTCAAATACCACGCGAGATATTGCGAGCGCGCTTTGGCATGGTGCTGCAGGACACGTGGCTGTTTGGCGGCACCGTGCGTGAGAATATCGCGTACGGCAAAGCGGATGCCACCGAAGAAGAAATCATACACGCCGCCAAAATGGCGCATGCGGATCATTTTATTCGCACACTGCCCGGCGGCTACGACACCGTGCTCGATGAAGAGGCGTCCAACATTTCGCAGGGACAAAAGCAGCTGCTGACAATCGCGCGCGCGCTGCTGGCCGATCCGCCGATACTGATACTCGATGAGGCGACAAGCAGCGTGGATACGCGTACCGAAGCGGCTATACAAAACGCGATGACCACACTGATGAAGGGTCGCACCAGCTTTGTGATCGCCCACCGTCTGTCCACCATACGAAACGCCTCGACGATACTGGTGCTAAACGAAGGCAATATCGTCGAGATGGGCACGCACGAAGCACTGATGGCAAAGCGCGGCTTTTATGCGGATCTGTATTTAAGCCAGTTCACGGGAGGCGCGGCTTAGCCAAATTGGCAGCGAAACTTTCGTTTGTAAACATTGTGTGAAAATCACCAGATGTTAATATTTTGGTCTTATCTTTCGAGTATGATATGAAGCGGAATGATACCGTCAAGATAGATCATGTAGCGACAAAGGTGGTAGACAATGTTTCGAAAAATGTTCATCGGACGCAATGGTCCGGATCAGCTCTCTTTGTCACTGGTTATATTATCGCTTCTTTTGAGTTTTGTGCCGTTTAGGTACATGTTTGTATTGACATTCGCGATTACGGCCTATGCCATCATGCGCATGTTTTCGCGCAATATCGCGCAGCGCCAAAAAGAGAATATGGCGTTTATGGGTGTGGTTAATAAAATCAAATCGTGGTATTATAGAGTTAAAGCCAGAGGGCAGCAGCGCAAATATTATAAGATTTTCAAATGCCCGAGTTGTGGGCTCAAGCTGCGGGTACCGCGCGGCAAAGGCAAGGTGTCCATCAAGTGCTCAAGATGCGGCAATAAGATCATCCGAACAACATAAAGCGCAGCCGCCCAATGATAAAAAAAGAGGGGAATACAATGACAACAATCACAAAAGACATGACAATCTCACAGGTGCTTTCTATGGATCCCGGCTGTGCTGAGGTGCTGATGGAATCGGGCATGCACTGCATCGGCTGTCCGGCCTCCGCGGGCGAGAGCTTAGAGCAGGCAGCGGCCGTTCACGGTATTGATGCGGACAAGCTTGTCGGCGATTTGAATGCATATTTTCAAAAAAACCAATAAATAAAGGAGATAGGCCATGACGAAGTACGAATGCACGGTATGCGGTTATATCTATGATCCAGAAGTGGGCGATCCGGATAACGGTATCGCACCCGGCACAAAATGGGAAGATGTTTCCGACGACTGGGTTTGTCCCCTTTGTGGCGCGTCCAAGGATATGTTCGAAGCAAACTGACAGGGGGATAACATGCAAGCTGTAAAAATCGTCAGCGGCGTTTACTGGGTGGGTGTGCAAAACCCTGCGCTGCGTGTTTTTGATGTCATCATGCGCACGCAGTGGGGCACATCGTACAACAGCTATCTGATCAAGGGTACGCAGAAAACAGCGGTTGTGGATGCTGTCAAGGATGGCTTTGCGGATGAGCATATGGATAAGCTCGCGTCTCTTTGCGATTTGGCATCCATCGATTACATCATCTGCAACCATACCGAGCCGGATCATTCGGGCTCGTTGCTGCGCCTGCTGGAAAAAGCGCCGAATGCCGTTGTCGTGTGCTCAAAGCCTGCCAGCGTTTTTCTGCGCAGCATTCTCAATGAGAATTTCGAGTGCAAGATCGTCGAGGATGGTGATACCATTGAGCTTGGCGGCAAGACGTTGCGGTTTATATCCGCGCCCTTTTTGCACTGGCCGGATTCCATATTCACCTACATAACCGAAGATGCCGTGCTGCTTTCCGGCGATGTGTACGGCTTCCACTTCTCCGCCGAAAATGTGTTTGACGACTTAACGCCGCTGAGCGATAAAATGGCCGAGTCGCAGAAGTATTACTTCGATGTGATCATGGCTCCGTTCAAACGCTATGTGCTCGACGCGGTCAAAAAAACGCGTGCGCTGCACATCGACGTGATCGGCCCGTCGCACGGCCCGGTGCTGCGCAGCGCGCCCTGGGATGCGGTAGACCGTTACGAGAAATGGGCATCGGACGTGCTTGAGAAGAACGACCCCAAGAAGGTCTACATCGGCTACGTTTCGTGCTACGGATACACGCGGCAGCTGGCCGAGGCCATTGCGGAGGTTGCGCAAAAGGCGGGATACGATACCGAAATCGAAGATGTATCCACGAAGGATGTGGCCGAATGCGCCGCGAAGATACACAAAGCGGATGCCTTTGCGATCGGCTCACCCACGCTCAACCGTGATGCACTAAAGCCTGTGTGGGATGTGCTCACATCGGTATGCGCGCTGACGGTGAAGGGCAAAGTCGCCGCGGCGTTTGGCTCGTTTGGCTGGAGCGGCGAATCCATCAAGTTTTTGAACGAGCGGCTGCGCGCGCTGGGAGCCGATGTTGTGGGCACATGCAGTGCCAAGCTGCGTCCGGACGATAAGGAAATCGCAGAGGCCAAAAAGCTGGGCGAAACCATATGCAGCGCGCTGGCCGAAACCAAAACAAAATAAAAATGCTTCATCAAAAGGCTTTGTGCATGATTGCGCAGAGCTTTTTTATTGCTTGAAGAATGCCGCGTATTCGGGCTTAATGAATTTTTTGATGCGATCGGTCGGTATCGCGAATACCGGCTCGCCCGTCATGCCGGACGCGATCTCATATTTGGCAAAAGCGATATGAAGCTGCCCATCCGATATGAAAAACGCGGTATCCTGCGACACGCCGGAAAAGTCCTCGGGCGAGAAGCGTTCATCCGGCCAAATCTGCTTGTGTATAATCGCATCGATAACGGCGCGGTAATCGGCGGAAACGAACAGATCGTCCAGCGTCAGCCACTTGTTTTTCGCGATATCCGCATTGAAATAGACGGTTTGCGGCATGCCTGTGCCGCCGTCATCCAGCAATGACGAAAAGCGCATCGAGAAAAAGCCGCAGCTGCTTTTCACCTGATAATCGACCACCAGCACGCACACATACGGCACCCATTGCTGCACCGCCCGGGCCTGCTCGCGCGCGTCCTCACGCGCTTGCTCCACAATCTGCGCAATGCGCACGCCAAGCGCTTCTTCAAACGCCTTGTCAGAAAATCCGCTAACGGCAGGTATGCGGATATCCTCCACCAAAATATCGCTGCCCCAGATGATCGTCTCTTCCGAAACGGTGACGCACGCCAAAGGCGCAGCTTGGCACGAAGCCAGCAGCCAAACCATGACGATCACCACACAAAGCCGTTTGCGCATATGCCCCCCAAAGAGCGTGCTCATAACACGCTGCAGCTTGTCGAAAAACCCTTTTGTCGGAAAAAGGATTCCAAAGGAACTGGTTCCTTTGGCGGGAGCACGAGGGCGGCGCCCTCGTAACAGACCTTTTGACACTCTGAAGCGTGCTCATAACACGCTGCATATACGAATATACTGTGGCGGAGGAAAGCGTTATGACTGCTTTTGAAAAAAGCCTGCGTATTGTCTGCGCCGTGCTGATAACCCTTGCCGCACTTGCGCTGGCTTCACTGTTTGTGGACACCGATACATCTTGGTATCAGGCGCTGCAAAAGCCGCAGCTTCAGCCGCCGCCGATCGTTTTCGGCATCGTGTGGACGGCTCTTTATCTGCTGTTTGCCGCATCGCTCTCGCTGATCAGCATCAACGCGCAAACGCCCCAAAAAACATATGCGCTGTATTTGGCCGTATTTGTGCTCAATGCGTTTTGGACGTATGCGTTTTTTTACCGGCAGAGCGCAGCGGCTGCCGTTTTTGTGCTGCTGATGCTCATCGCGGCGGCTGTTAGCCTGTTTTTGGCCGTCTACCGCACAAACCGTTTGGCGGCATACCTTTTGATACCGTATCTGCTCTGGATCGTCTTTGCGCTGTACCTTAATTACGAGATTGCTTTTTTGAACTGAAAAAGCGCTGATTCATTTCGCGCAACCGGCATTATTCACAGTTTTGCCCTATTGTATCTCTTGCGCGTTTTTCCTGCTGCCTGTTATGATAGAGAAAAGAAACGAGGTGCTCTGTGAAACAATACAAACTGTTCAAGCTGCTTTCCAACATATCCTTCGGCATCGGCGCGGCGATGAGCGCGCTGGCGCTTTATCTGATGATCAGCACACGTGCAAGCCTGCCGCCCGGCATGTGCCCCGTTGACAACTATCAAGCGCTGGCAATTGCGGCCCTTGTTGTGCTGGCGGCTTCGTTTGCGTTATCGATCATAGCGGACAGGAAGAAAAAAGCCATGGATAACGATCGGACAAGCTGACCATTTTACCACACCAGAAAACTTTATGGAAGTAGAAGTGATGATTAAAGGCAGAGCTAAATCTCTATCATAAAAGATGTAACCCTCAAAAATCCTCTGTTGCAAAAAGCTTGACAACACCAGCTAGTATGCTCTGAGTATGGGTTGTATTTTTTTGTTCCACCACGCCCATTCATAAACTCAACTTTTGATTAGCCAGATAGTCGCTGTCGCCTTGAAAATATGACTTACAGCAGATTGCAGGGAATAAAGCAATTCTGAGAGTCAATCGGTATAACTTCCTCGCACATACATATGATTCCGCCCCATCCCCGTTTGATGGTCGTCTTATCCAGCAGGCTGAACTTTTTGACCTCTCTCTGGTCGGGATTTGCAGATTTTTTGATTTCCAGCGGATGAATAAGTCCGCCCTCCCCCACAAAGACATCGACTTCCTTCGCGTTTGAGTCTCTGAAATAGCTCATGTTTGCTCTTTCTCTGGCATACGCATAGCTTTTCACCATCTCAAGTATCACGAAGTTTTCAAAGTAATGGCCACTGGCCGCTCCGTTCATCAGCGTTTCGGGAGTCGGCCACATGGAAAGCTGCGCACATAGTCCGGTATCGCAAAAATACAGCTTTGGCGTTTTGGTCAGACGTTTCAGCTCGTTGCTCGCGTATGGCTGGAGGAGATATATGACGCCCAAACCCTCCAGTAGCCTTATCCACTCTTTGGCGGTCGGCTGTGAAATTTCCGCTGCCTCCGCAAGCGTCTTGTAATTCAGCTGCGCCGAAATGAGCGCAGCACAGGCCGTCAGAAACCTTCTGAAACGCAGGGAGTCCGTAATGCCGCCCAGCTCCGCGATATCACGCATCAGATAGGTGTCGATATATGCGTTGTAATATTCCTGCCGTTGCTCCGCGTCGGCGCTTATAACCTGCGGCATGCCGCCTCTCCAGATGTGCTCAAACACGCTGACCACATTGTTTTTTCCGATTTTCGCCTGTCTTTCAAGCAGACAAGCAAGCGAAAAATCCAAATCGTTTTCAAATTCTATGCCTTCCTTTTCGTTTTTAGACAGGCTGTACAGCTCCAGAATACCGATCCTGCCGGCCAGTGTTTCGCGGACGTTTTTCATCATGGAGAAATGCTGGGAACCGGTCAGCCAGAAAAGGCCCGTATCTTCGCTCTCATCGCAGATGATCTTTATCTGACCGAAAAGCTCCGGTGCGTATTGAACCTCGTCGATGATAACCGGAGGCTTATAGGTTTGAAAGAACAAAACAGGGTCTGATTTTGCAAGGTTTCTCGCCATCAGATTATCCAGCGTGACATAAGTTCTGTTTTCACCTTCCGCCAGATGCCTGAGCATGGTCGTTTTACCAACCTGCCTTGCGCCTGTGACAAGTACTGCCTTGAAAAAGGAGCTCATACGAATGAATTTCCTCTCCAGGCTTCTGCGGATATAATCCATAGCGCACCTCCGAAATAGGATAATATAAATTATACCTTATATTATCCTTAATTATTCGAGTTGTCAAATCAGAAGGTGGCATTTTGACTTAATGGGGTATTCATAGAGATATTCAATCACCTAACGACTTAACTTGTTTCACGAGGCTTTTCGCTAATGTTGCATTTTAGTTCCTGTATGAACAAAGATGCCACCCTTCCGGTAGCATGCTTAATGATCTCAAAATCCTTATTAGCAAGTGATCGACAACCTCGTTTTTCAGTGTTCCTGCTAATAACCTGCTAATAAGAGCCCCAAAAACGGGGTAAAATGGGGCAATATTGAGCAATACCAGATAATAAACGAACCGCCAGAAAACCCAGTACTGAAGCGGGTTCTGAGGCATTGTAAAGCATTGTGTACTATCCCGAAACAATCGTCAGCCGTTCCTCCTAAGCGGGATATAGCGCGTTCGAATCCGTTCGGGTGCGCCAGGAAACGCCGATATCTAAAGGCACACAAGTAGATGGTTTGTTCCTCATAAATATCTCTTTACAACAGCGCTATTCCGTGTTACTATATACCGGTAATAAGTAATACAGAATATTAGTCATACAGAGTAGCAAGGGGTGATTATGTTGGAAAACCTAACGGAAATGCTCAAAGGCGTGCTTGAGGGCTGTGTCCTTGAAATAATAAGCCGCAGGGAAACCTATGGATACGAAATCACACGTAGGCTCAACGCGCTGGGTTTCTCTGATGTTGTTGACGGTACGGTCTACACAATATTAGTGCGGCTGGAGAAGAATAAGTTGGTGGATATCCAAAAAAGGACGTCTGATCTGGGACCGCCGCGAAAGTTTTTCACGCTCAACGACGCAGGGCGTGAGGAGTTGCAGAAGTTTTGGGAAAGATGGGGTTTCGTATCGCAAAAAATTCACGAGTTAAAGGAGATGAAATAATGAAGTTTTGGGACAAAATCACGGGCAGAGACATAACAAAAGACTTCAAAACATTTGAATCCCGAGCCAAAAAGCTGCCGTCTGATTATCAGGCGGCATGGGAAGAAATTCAAAACAATCTCTGGCTGCACTCGGATTTTACCGGTCGCAATCTTATGCCAATTCTTGACGGTGTGCTTGGCCTGCTCGAAGAAACTGCGGCGGACGGACAAAATATCCAAGAGGTTTTGGGTAACGATATCGAGGGCTTTTGCTTAGCTTTGGCAGGTGAAGAAGGGGCAAAGTCTTTTCGCGACAAGTGGCGCGAAACGCTCAACAACAATATCGCAAAGAGACTGGGTAAATAGGAGGATATTATGAGGATACAAGATATTATCGAAGGCAAAAGAGAGTGGCGAGCACATGTGGCGCGTGTCAAAGCTCTCCCGCAAGAATATCAGTTTGTTTATAAAGAAATTCAAAAATATCTCTTTAAGGTAGGCCCTGTTGAGTTAACCGAAGGGACTGGGTTGCTATCGGGTATTGTCGATCTTTTTGAAGAGGGCGTAGCCTCAGGGAAAGGTGTTCTCGAAGTGACAGGCATTGACGTAGCAGCATTCTGTGACGAACTGATTAAAGATCAAAATCTTTAGGAGGATATAAAACATGATTGATAGATTTATCAAATTAGTCATTGGTGATTTAGAGGAGAAAAAGGAATACCGCCAGATGATGAAACGGGTGAATTCTTTGCCGCAGGAGTATCGCTTTGCTTTCAAAAACATTCAGAAATATATGTATAACATCGGTGCAGTAAACGGGGAAATGAATTTTTTCATTAGTTTAGATGTATTCATGGGTTTACTAGAATTATTTGAAACAAGTGTGGCAGAGGGTAAAAGTGTGATTGATATTACCGGAAGTGATGTGGGGCGTTTTGCTGATGAGTTTATGGCGGCATACAGCACCGACACCAAAACAGTTCGCAACAAGCTAAACCATGAGATAGCTGAATATTTTAATAAGGAGCGCAATTAAATGCTTGATTTCATCAATAATCTGATAGGCGATAAAAAGGAATACAAAAAGCAAATGGCGAGAGTGGCTGCGCTGCCTGAAGAGTACCAATTTGTGTTCAATAAAATGCAATGGTACATGTGGAGCTTCGCGGGAGGCACTGGTCACGACATGTTGAAAATACAGTCTGATTTGATTGAACTGTTTGAAGCAAACGCTGCGGATGGCAGGCACGTCCTCGACGTAACGGGCGAAGATGTTGTGGCTTTTTACGATGAGCTATTACGCGACGCAAAAAAATGGTCAGATAGCTACCGCAAAAAATTAAACCGCGAAATTGCAAAAAACGCTATGAGAGGGGACGATACTCAATGAATGACATGGCAATCAAGGTGAAGGACTTGAAAAAATCCTTCAAAGCTACTAAAGTCTTAATGGGCGTGGATTTTGAAGTTAAGCGAGGTGAGATATTCGCCTTGCTCGGCTCAAATGGAGCAGGTAAAACCACTATAGTAAACATACTCTCAACGCTATTAAAACACGATGGCGGGAGCACGAGCGTCTGCGGTTTCGATGCCCAGCGCCAGCCGGACAAAGTGCGTCAATCCATCAGCCTGACCGGGCAATTTGCCGCCGTGGACGGCATACTCACCGGGCGGGAAAACCTTATACTAATCGCCAAACTGCGCGGCATTGCCAACCCCGCCCAAACCGCCGACAATCTACTGGAACGCTTCGGGCTTCGCGAAGCGGCAAACAAACGAGCAGCCACTTACTCCGGCGGCATGACGCGCAGGCTGGACATCGCCATGAGCCTTGTTGGAACGCCCGCCGTCATCTTCCTTGACGAGCCAACGACGGGGCTTGACCCGGAAGGGCGGCTTGAGGTCTGGAAAACCGTCAAGGAGCTTGCCGGAAGCGGTGTAACAATTCTGCTGACGACGCAGTATTTGGAGGAAGCGGAGCAGCTTGCAGACCGGATTGCCATTCTGCATAAGGGGAAAATCATCGCAAACGGAACACTTGAAGAACTCAAGAAGATGTTCCCGCCTGCTGAGGTTGAGTACATTGAAAAACAACCAAGCTTGGAGGATATATTCCTCGCCATCATCGGCAAAAAGGAGGGTGAATAAAATGAAAAGCAAAACATGCATACTGCTGGGACGGTTAATGAAACACATTCTGCGCAGTCCTGATACCATTATAACGGTGGCGATTACGCCCATAGGCATCATGCTGATGTTCGTTTACGTGTTCGGCGGCGCGATAAAGGCAAGCTTGCCCGATGGTGTAAATTACGTCAATTATCAGTTGCCCGGCATACTCTTAATGGCGATAGCCAGCGGCATATCCTACACTGCTTTCCGAATGTTCGGCGACAAACAAAATGGAATTTTCTCGCGGTTTAATTCTATGCCGATAAGCCGCTCGTCAGCGTTGTGGGCTCATGTGCTTGTTTCTCTTGTGTCCAATATGCTCACGATATTCATAATATTCCTTGTCGCGCTGCTTATGGGCTTTCGGTCGGGCGCGGGAATACTTTCGTGGTTGTCCGTTGCGGGAATACTCGCGCTATTTACGCTTGCTTTAACATGGGTCGCAGTCATCCCAGGGCTTACGGCGAAATCCGCGGAGGGAGCGTCTGTATTCTCATATCCGCTGATTTTTCTGCCTATGTTCAGCTCCGCTTTTGCTCCTACCGAAACCATGCCTGCCGCCGTTCGCTGGTTCGCGGAGAATCAGCCGGTAACGTCAATCGTTGATACGGTTCGCGCCTTGCTCTCAGGTCAGCGTGTTGGGAACGAGATATGGGTTGCGCTTGCGTGGTGCGTTGGGATTATGCTGGTGGCTTATATCTTTGCGATGAGGGCATACAGGCGCAGGGTATGATGCGACGCGAGTATTTGTGCTTATGACGATAATGGGTGTAATAAAGATTGCTTAGGAAGCAGCGACTGTGCTTATCACCACTAAAGGAGCAATATGATGACTATGAATCAATTGAAACGGCGGATGACGCCGAAAGTTGGTCAGTTGGTTTTACTGGGGGCAGCTGCCGTCGTGATCGCCATTTATCTGATTTTAGTCAGGCCCGCATTGATGCCGATGATGGCTACAGTCGGAGTGGAACTCATCGCGTTCTTCGTTGTGTTTATTGCTTTTATTGCAATGCTGGTTATGCTGCTGGTGGTGCTGGTTACTGTCATTGTGCGCGCAATCTTCATGCACGGTAAAGAGCGAAACGGGTTTTGGCACATACGGCTGCGCCGCCGTGCGGTGTGGAGCAGCGTGCTTGGGGCTGTGCTGGTTTGCATGGTGCTGGCATCACAATGGCTTGCATATACGCCGCCTATTAGAGACTCAGAGGGTAACAAGGTGACGGGTAGCATTGCCGTTTTGGAACAGATAGAGCTGAATGGCAGCAAACAATGGATTACCATACGCGGCATGGATCAAAGTAAGCCGGTGTTGCTGTTTCTGGCGGGTGGGCCGGGTGGAAGCCAGCTTGCCGCCGCAAGAGATCAGCTGTCTGCACTCGAGAACCACTTTGTAGTGGTGGGCTGGGATCAGCCAGGTTCAGCAAAGTCCTATCATGCTGTACCACAAAGCGAACTGAATCGTCAGCGATACATTGACGACGGCTTAACCCTGGTGAAGTACTTGTGTGAGCGCTTTGGGAAAGAAAAGATTTATCTTGTGGGCGAATCTTGGGGAAGCGCACTTGGCATTTGGATGGTACAGCAGCAGCCGGAACGCTTCAATGCCTTTGTGGGTACAGGGCAGATGGTGTCATTTCTGGATACCGAGAATGAATGCTATGCACTGGCAATGAGCACTGCAAAGCAGAGAGGAGACACACAGATTGTGCAAAACCTTATGCTGCAAGGCCCACCGCCATACCACGGAGACGGTGTTGCAATGAAGATGGGGACATACCTTATGTACCTATTCAACGTGATGTCGGATAACCCGGAAATCGCTTATTCGAGCCATAATACATTCACAGATCTTGCCGGAGCTGAGTATGGCCTATACGACAAGCTGACTTATATTCTTGGCTTGACAAATACACTGGGGAATGTTTATCAGCAGTTATACGAACTTGACCTGCGCGATCATGCGCGCAAGCTTGATGTGCCTGTTTACTTCTTTGAGGGGCGGCATGATATCAACGCACCTACGCACCTTGTCGAGGATTACGACACACTGCTTAGCGCACCGCATAAGCAGATTATATGGTTTGAGCACAGCGGTCATACACCGTGGGCAGATGAGCACGATTTGTTTGTGCAGACATTGGTAAACGTGCTGCTTGTAAAATAGCATTGGGGCTGGTGCCTAAATATTGAGAAAACAAAGGAGAACAGCAGCCGAAAACGTTACGACTGCTGTTCTTCAGTTCAATGCTTTTTTATAACAGGAATCCATATTTCGCTTTTGTAGTTGGTCTGGCTGGTATCCTTGCTTTCATTCCACAGTATTTCCGGCCCATCAACTGACTCATAGTCGGATGTTGGGAACCACTCAGAATAGATTCTTGACCACACCTCCTGCAGCGCTTTAGGAAAAACACCGATGACCTTGAAAACTGCCCATGTACCTGCATTGACGGCCAGTACCTCCCAGCGTTTAGGGACGGGTTTTGAAGTCGCAACACCAATGTATTGATCCAGCAGCGTTCCTTCTGCTCGGCCTTCAGTAAAATTGGCAGATACACATAATATACCTGTCGGCTCAACATTGGAAAGCTGCTTCAGCTCGATAAAGTCTTTTTCAGTCAGGCTTGCAAACATATCTTCAATTTGAGGATTGACACCTTCGTAAATCAGACTGATTTGTTTTTTGATACCGGCGATCTGGAAAGATTCCTTTTCTATAATACGATAATCCATTCTATCACCTCCTTTGATAGTCAATTGAAAAGTCATTGGCGGGAATGCTTTTAAAACAACATAGCTCTTTCTGGCGATTGTAGGCGTAACCCCATGCAATGCTTGAAATGCTCTTGTAAAGGAATCCGGTGAATCATAACCATACTTAACAGCAAGATCAATGACCTTTACGCTCTGGTCGCGGAGCTCAAATGCAGCTTGTGTAAGCCTTCTGCGCCGAACATACTCGCTAAGGCTCAAGCCAGACAGAAACGAGAACATCCTTTTAAAATGATATTCCGAGCAGCAGGCAAGCCGGGCTGCTTTCCCAAAGTCAATATCTCCGCTTAAATTCGCTTCAATGTAGTGCATTGCATGATTCATTTGTTTTAGTGCATCCATAACCGCTTCTCCTCTTCTTTCTTGCATTATAGCAAATTGAAAATGGTTGGAGCCGACATTTTAATTGCCGAGTTTGCAGGGGGGGTTGCAGAAATACATTTTCAAGTTTCATGAGCATTTACCACTCATGCAGGGCATACATGAACGCCTTATCCGCCAAGAATGTTGCTGTCATTGCTTTATTCATTGCGTAGAGGATGTGTTATAATCAGATAGGCCAAAAACTTATCTTTGAAAAAAGGCTTGTTCAAGTAGAGAAAGTGATGAAAGCAACGATAAAAATTGGCGTCATTGGCGACTATGATGATCGTCCGTCGCATAAAGCCACAAATGAAGCGATCAGGCATTGTGCTTTATATTTAGGCTTGAAGCAGGAAACGCTGTGGATCGCGACCGATTCTTTAAAAGAGGGTGGCGAACAGAAATTAATTGGTTTTGATGCTTTATGGTGCGCTCCGGGCAGCCCGTATAAAAGTGCGCAAGGGGCAATGAATGCCATTGCGTTTGCACGAGAAAATGATTACCCATTTATCGGAACCTGTGGAGGCTTTCAACATGCTGTGTTGGAGTTTGCCCGCGATATTCTTGGCTTTGCGCAAATTAGGCAAACGGATTTTGATCCATATGCACCGAATCTGTTTATCTCTGCTTTATGCTGTTCCCTCATTGGAGAAACGAGAAACATTTTTCTCGTTAAAGGTACAAAAGTTGCACAAATCTATGGCGTGGAAAGCGCAGAAGAGCGATACAATTGCAATTTTGGACTAAACGACAAAATCGAAGACCAAATGACGGCCCGCGGTTTTATAGTTGCGGGCGGGGACGAAGACGGCAACACGAGAATACTTGAGTTGACCCAAAACAAATTCTTTATTGCGACACTCTTTCAACCTCAATTAAGCTCAACGCCACAAAATCCCCATAGGCTCATTCTTGCTTATTTGAAAAGCGCGCAGATATTCAGCAAAAGACAAAAATAACTTCCAAACCCCAATATTGATGCAGATGCGCACAGTAACCGCATGCAACGTCAAAAACACCAATGGTAAAAGGGATTGGCAGATTTATTGCGTACAAAAATGTTTTGATTATTTTTATCTTATCAGTCAAAACTAATAGAACATTATACTATCGGCAAAAGGTTAGCTCTCATATGCAGAAAAACCGAGAAAATTGGGGTTCAAGAACAGGCTTTATTCTTGCAACGGTGGGCAGTGCCGTTGGCCTCGGAAATATATGGAGATTCCCTACTGTTGTGGGGCAAAGCGGCGGCGGCGCGTTTTTAATCATATATCTGCTGATTATCTTCATTATCGGCGTTCCGCTCATCATCGGTGAGTTGGCAATCGGGCGACGAGGCCAAAGCAATATTGTTTCATCGTTCAAGAGCATTAAACCTGGCAGCAAGTGGTGGATCATCGGTACGCTTGGTGTGACAACAGGCTTTGTCGTTTTATCTTTTTATTCCGTTATTTCTGGCTGGACAATTGCTTATGTATTCAAGTTCGTTACAGGTACCATCAGCAGCCCCGGCATAGCTGACGCATCAAATACTTTTGAAGCCCTTGTCTCTCACCCATACACACCTCTGGTTTGGCATGGCGTGTTTATGGGGCTGGTCGTCTTTGTTGTCATACTGGGCATTCACAAAGGCATTGAAAAAGCCAGCAAAATACTGATGCCCATTCTATTTGCTCTGATCATCGTTCTTGTTATCCGAAGCGTAACGCTTGAAGGGGCGATGGAAGGTATTCGCTGGTTTATCAGGCCGGACTGGAGCCAGATCAGTTTTCGTACTGTGTTGAGTGCGTTGGGGCAAGTCTTTTTCAGTTTGAGTTTAGGCATGGGCACGATCATCACATACGGCAGCTACTTGAATCAGAAAGAAAAAATACCTTCCAGCAGCGTCATCATCGCTTCTGCCGATGTAGGAATTGCAATACTCGCGGCACTGATTATTATACCCGCTGTATTTGCCTATGGGGTTGAGCCGGATTTGGGCATACCGCTCATTTTTGTGACACTGCCTTTGGTGTTTGGTTCGCTCCCGTTCGGAAACATCTTCGGTGCATTGTTTTTTGGACTTCTGGTGATCGCAGCACTCACTTCCGGTATCTCTTTGCTTCAGGTTGTGGTCGCCTACTTTAACGAGACATTTGAATGGGGAAAAAGAAAAGCAGCCATTATAACCGGTTTGGTTGTGTTTGCGCTGGGTGTGCCAAGTGCGCTGTCAATGGGTCTGCTGGCAGAATTCAAAATATTGGGCTTGCCGTTCATCGATGTGATGGACGAGCTTTCTTCAAAGATACTGCTGCCAGTCAGCGGCCTTCTCACAGCGTTGTTTTTGGGATGGGCATGGAAACCAAAAGATGCTCTGGCAGAAATACAAAGACACGGCCGACCGTTTTCTTTAGAGAAGCCATGGGCGCTTGTCGTCAGATTTATACTGCCTGTGGTTTTAAGCTATATTGTTGTTTCAGGGCTGCTTTGAGCCGTTCGCATGGGCACATCGTATGTCGGTATATGATCCAAAACATATTTCTGAATGAGAAGCGATGCAAGCGGAATATTCATTTGCAGTTGAGGCTTTTGGCCTGTTTGTGATACGCTAATAAAGTATCATATAGGAGGGCGGCATATCGTGACCACGCAAGGGCTTCGGATTGAGTATTTGAGCGATCATATTGAATATGCGGATATTGTGTCTTTATGGATATTTAATGCGTTTATAAAGAACATACGGGATGATTTGTCATTGGAAAGTGTCACGTCGTCTATTATGAATTGCAGCAGCGAAGCCCTGCCGATTAGGCTCATTGCTTTGTTGGGTGAGAAATGCGTCGGAACGGTCTCGCTCGTACAAAGCGATTTGAAATGCAGAGATTACACACCTTGGCTGGCGGCATTATTCGTTGACAACGATTACAGGAAAAACGGTATCGGCAAAGAGTTAATCGATTGTGCAGTCAAAGCCGCGCGGCAGCTGGGGTATAAAGAGATTTATTTGAGAACTGAGCATGCAAGTGCGTATTATCGAAAGCTTGGCTGGACGTATGTTGAAGCATGTACAGACAGCTTCAACCTTGAGCCAGACATATTCAAACGAAACGTATAAGCACAATAAAAAGCGATGAATGAAAATCTATCTACGCAAAAAAACGCCCCGTCTTGGGGCGTTTGATGAGCTTGTTAAATACCCTTTTTATGGCACTCTGGCATGGAAAACCACGTTCGCGGCACCAAGATCGGTGATGTCATACCAAAGCACATCTTTTCCGTTCGTGCTGGCAAGGAATGCGCGTGTGCTATCCGACGAGAGCCGCCCTGATGAGCCGTCCGCAAAGTAATAGATATAGATGGCATCATCCTTGGTGTAAGCAACAAAGCCGTCTCCGATACAATAATTGAGCACGCCTTTGGCAATCGCGACTGGCTGCGTGTACGCATCGCCTTCGCGGCGGCACAGCATCAGTTGGCTTTGATGATCGCGGTTGGAATCAAGAAAGATAATATTGTTACCGGATATCATCGGGTCGTACACATAAATACCCGGGCGGAACAGTATGCGGTTTGCGTCGCCGCCTTGCCTTAATGGTATCACGCAGATCTCGGCTTCTTCAGAGGGTGAAGAGCCATCGAGCACGTCGCTTTCTCCAAAAGGCTGGACAAACACAAGCGCGTCTTTGGACATATACGGAGCGCTGACTGCAAATGGTGTGTCAAAAAGCACTTCGATTTCAGCCGTTTCCTGCGTGGGCAAATGGTACAGATACAGCCTGTCGACGGCTCTGCCTGTCTGCTGCGACCAAAAAGCATATTCGCCGGCAACGGATACCTTTGGTTTGCCGTACAGATACTCACGCATCACGAACGATTCACCTGTTTCGCGATTATAACCGCAAACGGCACCGCCGTATTTATCCTTACAATCAAGGTAAACGATATAATTGTCTGTCAGCTTGGGTTCAAATAAAAACGAATATTTTTTGGTAATGCCCTCAACAACGGTGGTCTGCTTCGTCTGCGTATCAAAAACAGCGATGGACTCCAGCGTGGGAGAAGCCTGAAGCTGATTGCCTGTTGAGAAAGCAACCTCATTTGCGAACATATAGGGGTCATTGATCGATTTGTGGAGGATTTCAAGCTCGCTTGCAAGATCGGACATATCGGCACGTGCGATCGGCGGAGGTGTCGGTGTTGGCGTGGCCGGTGCAATGGCAGCATCATTGTCTTCCTCAGTGCCGCCAAAAAGCGGTATCACAAGCAAAATGATCAGCACAATAAGCCCAATGCCAAGCACGGCGAGCCCGCCTATTTTGACGATAGGGCCAAGAGACATCCCGCGAAAACGTGATGATCTGCGCATACCGCGGCTTCGCCGTTTGCGCATGCTTCTTCTTCTTCGAAACCTTCTGATTCTTTCCGACAATTTCAACACGATGCTTCCTCCAAGCGTGTACTTCTTCTATTATAACAAGAAATTGATATTAATCAACTACGATCAAAGTCAGCTTTATTCTTGTCTGCACATAAAAACAAAAGCGTCTGTTCATTAAACTTATCCGGCTTTTCCTCATGCACATTTTGTCCGCAGTTACGCAGACGCATATGCTTGGTGTGACGCAGCTTTCGGGCGAACGCGCGTATATACGCCTCTGTATGGTACCGATCATCCGCTCCTGAAAAAACAAGCGTGCGGTTTGTTATGCTTTTGGCTGCGACATTGGCCGTGGAATCATCAAAATGGAGCATTGTACTGATCAGCGCTTCTCTGACATCCTTATTTTTGTAAGGCGCATAATACTGCGAGATGACTTCATCGGTTAAAAGTGTGGCGTTAAAATAGAAATCACCGATCACTTTTTTGAATGTGGATTCACCGTGCATCAGCCGAAACGACAAAGCGCCCAGCCAGTTTGTCAGAAAGCGGAGCAGAAAAGGATAGTTTTCATTCGGGCCGCCGGGCGATACGAGTATCAATTTGTTGGCGCGCCTGGGATATGCGGCGGCAAAGCATACAGCCGCCAAAGCACCTGTTGAAACACCGGCGATGTGAGCTTTTTTTATTTTGAGCGCATTCAGAAAAGCGCCGATGACAAGGGCGTTTTCTTCAACGGTGTTATAGATGTTGACATGAGAGCTGTATCCAAAACCGATCAAATCGGGCGCGATCACACGAAAGCCTTGTGATGCAAAAAATTCGATATTGTGCCGCCATGTATAGAGAGACTGGCCAAAACCATGCAAAAGCAAAAGTGGCTCGCCGGATCCCTGCTCATAATAATGCAGGCGCGTCTCAAACGTGATGCGTTCCTCGCCCAATTGTGTTGCGCTGACAATATCAAACGATATATCCGCATATGAACCCATGTATGGGTTGTTTTCAAAAGATGTGGTCTTTTTTCTTCTGTATCTGCTGACCATAGCCGCCCAACCCCTCGATAACGCTGAGTGTCCGTATACATGTGTATCATATACCAACGCTTCAAACAAGACAAGCCTTGCGTCAATTATTCTTAAAACATTTGTTAAGATATAGTAACATTTATGAGTTTGATGATTTTTGCGCCAATGCTTTGACGCGATTTTTGAGCGCAGCATTGGTATTGATATGCGGTGTGATGATGCATTCCTGATGCAGCAGCTCAAGCATTTTACCCACAGCGACGGATGGGCCTGTGCCGAGTATTTGTGCCACTTCATCTCCGGTTATATTGAGTTCCTTGACGCTGAACGGCACGTTTTGTTCTGTCATGCGGTCAAGCTCCGCCTGCCATTTGTCCGCAGTGAAAACGCGATTGACAGGATTGCCCGATCCCACCACATCGGCTCTGCGCAGCGCAATCAGGTTGGTAAAGGCTTCGCGGCCAAGCTTTATGGCACGTCGCCTTACCGTATTGGGCTTAGCCTTGGCATCAAGATCAAACATATGGTTTTTGATCAGCGGGAGCACCGCGTTGATTGTCTTTTTGTCAAAGCGCAACAACATAAGCTCTTTAAGCGCGAGCTGTTCGCCTATATTTTCATGGCCATACATCTTTCCGCTTTGATCGAGTGCGGCGGGCTTGCCGATGTCGTGCAGAAGAGCCGCGAGCCGCAGCGTGAGTACCGGCGGCGCGGCGGCGCAGGTATGAAAGCAGTGGCTCAAAACATCGTATTTGTGGAAATGTGTGCTTTGCTTTATGCCTTTCGCCAGATGTAGGTTTGGCAGCACAAACGCAAGCGCGCCGGTATCGCGCAGCAGCTCAAGACCGTACAGCGGCCCGCGATTGATTTGCGGATATTTGATGTCCGAGAGCAGTATTTTAATCAGTTCGTCACGTTTGCGTTCAGCCGAAATATCGGCGAGCAGCTTTGCATGATGCTGTGCGCTGGCGAACAGATCCGAATCGATCGAAAAACCCAGCTCAGCAGCAAACCGAGCCATACGCATGATGCGCAGCCCATCATCGCGTATGGTTTCATCGGGGTTTTGATTCGCTGTGCGCAGTACGCCGCTGCGGATATCATCAAGCGCTTTGCCTGTCGGGTCTGCAATAACGCCTGTTGAAATATTCAGGTATAGCGTGCCGATGGTGAAATCGCGCCGGCTGGCGTCTTCCTCAATGCTTTGCGTGAAATCCACGCGATAGGGGCGGTGCACACCGCCTTGCGGGTAATAATCGCGCCGAAACGTGGTGTGCTCCAAAACAACACGCTTGTCCCCGTCTGGCAAATGAATTTCAATCGTGCCAAGCTCCGGCGCTTTTTCAATGACATTAAGTCCTGCTTCCCGTGCGATATTTGCCGCCGCATCCGGCAGTGCCGCCGAGCAGACGTCAAAATCGCCCCCCGGCGAGCCAAGAACCATGTTGCGTACAAAACCGCCCACAAGATGCAGCGCATACCCGTGGGCGGAAAACAATTCGGACAAAGCAGACAAGCCTTTTGGCAATACCGGTTTCATTCGGTCAGCACCGCTTTGTAGACCTGCTCTGCAGGCCCTGTCATCATCACACGCCCGTCAGGCTGCAAATTGATTTGCAACTGACCCGCCACTAAGTGGGCGGATACATTTGTGCCCGTATACCCTTTCTTCTGTGCAGCCAATACGCTTGCACACGCGCCTGTGCCGCAGGCCAGCGTCAGCCCGGCACCACGCTCCCATGTGCGCACGCGCAGATTATCGCTGTCCAGTATCTGAACAAAATTGACGTTGGTCCCGCGCGGAAAAATATCATGCCGCTCGATGGCAGGACCCCATAACGCGGCATCGACCGTATCTATATCATTGACGAATATGACAGTATGCGGCACGCCCATCAGCATAGAATGAATGGTGAATTTTTGACCCTTCACCTCGATAGCCACATCAAATGCACTTTCGTCTCCGCTCATCGGTATGCTGGCGCGATCGAATGAGGGCACACCCATATCCACGCTGACACCGGAAACTTTGCCTTGCTCCATGATCAGCTTGGGGCGGATGATGCCTGCAAGCGTCTCCACGCTCATGTCGGTTTTGTCAACGATACCGCGCTCATAGACGTATTTGGCAAAGCAGCGTATGCCGTTACCGCACATCTCCGCTTCGCTGCCATCCGCATTGATGATGCGTATGCGTATATCCGCTTTGTCGGAAGGCAGCACAACCATGATGCCGTCCGCACCCACGCTGAGACGACGCGTGCACAGCTTTGCCGCAACCGCGTTCCAGTCGCGCTGCGTGCCGTCATCCTCAAACACCAAAAAATCGTTGCCAAGACCGTGCATCTTTACGAATTCCATCTTCATGCCTCCCCTGATACATCTATTATACTGCCCGTATTGCGCCTGCGCAACTCGTAAGCCGCATTTATACAAAACGCGCTTGCATTGCGTCAATGCATATAGTAACATAATGGCGTAGAATTGCAGTACGGAAGGGCTTTTTTGTTTGCCCCAAAAATGTATTATGGAAGGACGGAAGATATGGAACCTTATATCATTCTTGGCGTTTACATCATTTTGATGGTCGTCATCGCATTCTTAACCAAAAACAAAACAAAAACCATGGACGATTTTGTGCTGGGAGGCCGAAGGATTGGCGCCTGGATGTCGGCTTTCGCATACGGCACGGCGTATTTTTCTGCGGTGATATTCGTGGGCTATGCGGGCCGTTTCGGATGGAACATTGGCATCGCGGTGACATGGATCGGTATTGCCAACGCGCTGATTGGTACGTGGCTGGCATGGAAGCTGCTCGCCAAACCCACGCGGCGTATCACGCAGCGGCTTGGCTCTTCAACAATGCCCGACTTTTTTCAGAAAAGATACAACTCTCAGTGGCTCAAGATCATCACAGCCATCATCATATTTGTGTTTCTTGTGCCGTATTGCGCAAGCGTGTATCAAGGGCTGTCGCATTTTTCGTCGGCTGTGCTGGGCATACCGTATCAGTACTGCATGATCGGTATGGCGGTTTTAACGGCTGTTTACTTGATCGCGGGCGGCTATATTGCAACGGCTATGACGAATTTTGTGCAGGCCATCGTGATGGTTGTCGGCGTGGTATTGATGCTGCTGTTCATACTGGGTGCACCGCAGGTGGGTGGTTTGGCACAGGGGCTTTCGCGCATCGGGCAGATACCGGAAGTGGGCTCATCGCTCGCATCGCCGTTTGGCTCTCCCGATATGCTGATACTGCTGATATCTTTGATTATTCTGACCAGCCTTGGCACATGGGGCCTTCCTCAGATGGTACATAAGTTTTACGCCATCAAGGATAAGCGCGCCATTGGCCGCGGCACGGTGATATCCACGATATTTGCGCTGCTTGTAGGCGGAATCGCGTATTTTGTGGGCGGCTTTGGACGATTGTTCTTAAGCGCGGTACCGGAAAAGGGCGCAGATGCCATCATGCCGGAGGTGCTTGTCGTGGCGCTGCCGCCGGTGCTGCTTGGGCTGATACTTGTGCTGCTGCTGGCGGCATCGATGTCAACGCTCTCATCACTCGTTTTGGTATCGTCCTCGGCCATTTCGCTCGATCTTGTCAAGGGCGTGTTCCGTCCGGCGATGAGAGAAAACCGTGTTGTGGGCTTAACCCGCATACTGTGCGCGTTTTTCGTGCTGATTTCTGTTGTGATCGCGTTGTTTGAACCGGCCGCCATCGTGACACTGATGAGCTATTCATGGGGCGCGATATCCGGCTGCTTCTTAGGACCGTTCCTGTATGGTGTGCGCTGGAAGGGCATGACGAAAGCGGGCGCGTGGACAGGTGTGGTCACCGGCCTTGTCGTCAGCGTCACATTGATCGTCCTGCATATACTG